>Ga0172379_10007139_pt1 | contig 14643 bp, 20 predicted proteins | sample GrowelOW334metaG_FD_119756 | JGI IMG/M metagenome (GOLD analysis project Ga0172379, IMG submission 119756) | Groundwater microbial communities from an aquifer near a municipal landfill in Southern Ontario, Canada - Groundwater well OW334 metaG | ecosystem: Environmental > Aquatic > Deep...
CCAATTGGCGAAAATCACGGAAGCATCTAAGGTTTCTGGTTTCTGCTGCGATGTGCGCGTGTTCGAGAGACTCGATCTGACGGCAAATTGCCGTTGAGAGGATAAGGTCGTGCCATATCTGCTCGAGAGCAGGAGACTTTTCGAGTAGGCGTCTGTCGACGAGAATACCAAGACCAAAATACCCCGGTACAACCACGAAATGGAGATGCTCTTCGTGGTTCTTCAGGAAGTCTTCGATTGCAGTGAGGACGCCATTTTGAGGGCCTCCCTTCTGGATTGCGTGGATAAAATTACGGTTGTATCCATCGTCGGAGAGCACATCCTGCTCGATCAATATGCCTTTGCGCGCAAAAGGCTTTCGGAAGGGCTCGGGGATGCGTGCGGGATCGTAATATTGATCCCGTCTGGCGTATGGCCAGCAAACATCGTGGAGGAGCACGAGAGGGAAACGTCCGGCCTGGCCAGCTCTCTCCGCAATGAGCGTAAGTTCGTGAAAAACGGTATACCAATTATGATCCCCGTCGATCAGTACTGCGTCGTATGCCGGGATAGCAGGCAGCATTTCCAGGCTCAGGCCGGGGTAGAAGTGAAGGGTCCCCGGGTATTCCTTTTGCCAGGCTGCGACGTCGAATAATGGCTCGGGGTCGATGCAGTGAACGGAGCCGCCATGTTTTTTCGCGTAGTCGAGGAGCGGGCGGGTGGTCTTGCCGGTGAACGCGCCGATTTCGACTATGGAGCGTGCCTGGGCAGCACCTAGAACTGGCTCAATAAACGAAGACCAGAAGTGATACATCAGGCGACGAGTGTAGCAGAGAGCCTATCGTTTAGCGGCTGGCGGGCAGCTAGCGACCAGTTAAGGCTTCCGCGCAAAATGAATAGGTCGGTCGGTTTTTCCCCTGGAAATTCTCGGGAAAGGACTGAAAGGACTGAATGGTATGGGGATAGATCGGCCTTGTTGCGGGCCTGGAGTCGCTTCTTGTCTATGAGTATGTCCGGTGATTTCAAGTAAGCTTTGGCGTGTTACGGATTCAGCTTTCTGAACAACCTCATCAGGCGGTTCCTCGGCAGCACTTATTTGTTGCTGTCTTCCAACGCCGACAAGTGCGAGAATCGCGAGCAGACGCCGATTTTCAAAAGGGTCAGATTCGCCGGCTCCGATTGCAACACCGACCGGTGGTTTTCGTGGAGGAGTATCAGATGTGCCTGAAAGTTGCGGACCGGTCTTGGGAGTTGGGAGTTTCATAGGAGCGGGAGTGTAAACCTCCTTTGCTTAATTGAGTGATTGACTAATGGACAATACAATTCCATAATATGCTTATGGAGCACCTATGGAGCAATCGTACTGAGGAATTGTCAGGAAAGGAGAAGGTCGATTTCTTGCGAGATCAAGGGGATATGCGCGCCAGGGCACGTGATCTTGCGGGTGCTCATGCCACCTATCAGGAGCTTGTAACTATCCCAGGTGGGCTGGATGCAGCTGCCTTGCGAAATTGGGCATTTACCTACTGGCGTCGGGCGAAAGACGGTGACCTGCGCGCTTATGAATTTGATCGTATCGCACGAACCTTTTTTCGAAGGGCTATCGTTGAAGGTACCCGGGAAAACCCCGAAGAAAGATCTCAAGTTGTGCAGGGCGTAACGGAATTCCTAACGACGACTTATGGCGTAACGATGCGGGAAATAGATGATTTGATACAAGCTGAGCGTGGGCGCATCGATGTTTGCTGCGCCGATTAACTTGCTTAGAGCCGTTCGCTGCCACGAACACTGCTGGTGTGTTGTCGATGATATTTCTGTCGTTTATTTAAAGTCCTATCTCTGCCGAGATACCCTTCATCGCATCCAGTGTGATCTGGATGAACTCATCGAGCGGAAGGCCGATCAGCTCCTCGCATTTCTGAATCTGCTGGCGATTTACCTGGGCGGCGAAACCCTTGTCCTTCAGTTTTTTCTTCACGCTCCTCACTTCCACGTCGGCCAGTTTCTTGCTTGGCCGGACCAGTGCGACGGCGATTATGAAACCGGTCAGCTCATCGACGCAGTACAGGCATTTCCGGAGCATGGAATCCAGCGGATGTTCCGCTCCATATTTTTCGGCGTAGTGCGCCCGGATATCTGCCAGTAGTTCCGCCGGCGCTTTTATGGTCTGAAGCATTTGTTCCAATGTATTGCCACAGTGTGATTCGTAGTCTTTCTCGAGCTTATCCCAGTCCAAGTCGTGGAGCATGCCGGCGACCTTCCAGGTGGCCGGGTCCCCGCCGAATTTCTTTGCGAATGCTTCCATGACCACGCCGGTTGAGATCAAATGAGCATGGGTTCGTTTGGCATGTTCCTTAAGCAGACCATGCGCCGCGGGAAGCAGATGGCCATAGTCGGCGTGTTGGAGGAGGGCGGGCATAGCGGAATCGAAAATTACTTGAACAGCGAGAATTTTTTCGTGAGTTCTCTGAGCTTGGCCGTGTCACCGAAAAGGCAAATGCCATAGTACTCAAGCTCGGCTTCCGGAGTCTTTTTTGTCGCGTCACGTTGCTCACCGGAAGTTCCGACCGTCATGGTGCTGGTAAAGTCGGTGAAGGGGACGTTCCGTGTCTTGGCCTGCTCGCGAATTTTACGGATCTGGTTGCCGTTTTCCGCTTTGAGAACGATGAAAGGGAAGTGAGAGATATTCGGGTGTGTCCCGCCATCTTTGTCTTCATAACGCAGGAAGCAGAGATTCTCCGCCTGGCCGGCGAGAGCGCTTAAGCCGGCGGTCATGTGACCGAGCGCATTCATCAGTTTTCCGGAATCAACCTTCTCGTTGAGTATTGCAACGAAGCGTTTGGATTTCTCATCGGGTAGTGGCGATTTGGCAGATTGAATTTTCTTGGTTGGCTGGGTTTGCCGCTTTCCCTCCGGCTTCATTAGCGGAAACAGAACGACGTCTCTCAGATTCTCCTGGCAGGTGAGCAAAGAGATGAGCCGGTCCAGCCCCATTCCCCATCCTGAACAGGGCGGGCAACCGTATTCGAGGGCTTCCACGAACTCGTCGTCCTTGCAATGTGCTTCATGGTCGCCGTGCGCTCTGGCTTCCGCCTGTTCCTTGAAACGCTGAGCCTGGTCCGCCGGATCGACAAGCTCGCTGTAGGCGTTGACGATTTCCCAGCCGCCGACGACCAACTGGAAACGGTCGGTTATGTCGGGATTTTTGTCATTGCGCCGCGCGAGCGGAGAGAGATCAATGGGGTGCTGGATTATGAATGTGGGAGCCGTGATCTTTGGCCGGCTCACCTTCTTGTAAAGCTGATCAATGAGGTTCCCGCGTCCGAGAGTAGCGATATCGACGTCGATCTCGATCTTCTTCGTCTTGATCGCTTGGCGAAGCGACTCGGCGGTTTTGTGTTCCTCATAATCGATGCCGCTGTCGCGCTTGATCACTTCGCGGATCGAAAGGACCGGCCACTCGCCGCCGAAGTCTATTTCCACGAGTTTGCCTTCGCGGTTCGGGATCTTCACGAGAGTGGTGCCGCGCGTTTTCCGAAGCAGAGTCGAGAGCATCTTCTCGGTAAATTGCATGTTGTCCTCGAAATTCCAGTACGCGGCGTAGTGCTCGGATATAGTGAATTCCTGCAGATGGCTTGGGTCCATGCCCTCGTTCCGAAAAACCGGTCCGACGGAGAAAGTGCGGTCAAACCCGCCGACAAGACACTCCTTCTGATGCGTTTCCAGCGCGATCCGGAGAAAGACATCCAGATCGAGCGTGTCGTGGTGCGTGGTAAACGGCTTGGCGAGTGCGCCGGAAGGGGAGTTCACCAGTACCGGGATCTCCACCTCCGTGAAATCGTGTTCCCAGTAGAATTCACGGAGCGCTTTTATGAAATCCGACCGGAACCGCATCCGATCAAGCGTTTCCCGGTTGCTCATGAGATCGAGGTAGCGTTGCCGGTACGCGGTTTCGCGGTCACTAAGCCCGTGCCACTTCTCCGGCGGTTGCCGAAGTGCTTTTGAAAGTATGGCCCAATCTTTGACCAGGACGGTCGGTTCGCCTTTCTTGGTATTGAAACGCTCGCCGCTGACTCCGATGAAATCCCCGAGATCGATCAATTTCAGCATCAGTTTGTATTCATCGGAGCCGATATTTTCTTCCTTGAATGCGATTTGCAGCCGTCCGGATTCGTCCTGAAGAGTTGCGAAAGTCAGTTTCCCCATATCCCGGAAAAGAACGACGCGGCCGGCGATTTTTGCCGGTTTGCCTTCGGCGAGCTTTGAAACCGAGACAAGACTTCCGGTGCGGACGAAACGTTCGGCGTAAGGATTGCGGCCGAGCTGCCTGAGCTTTTTTACCTTTTCCAAACGTGCTGGATCCATAAGGACAGCATACCGAGATCAGTGAGTTTGAAGAAGAAGCTTTTTTATAAACCGAGAAACAAAGGCGGAGCAAGTGTGAACAGGAGATCCCTCCGGATGAGATGAAAGATTTTACAAAAAACAATAAAGCGTTTACAGTTCCTCTCCTCATCATGATTTCTTACATGTTTCATCGTTTGGCAGCGCGCAACGTTCTCGTCCGGATAGTCATCGTGGCGACGGTTTCCGGCTTGTTTTCGCTACTTGGCGCGCCCCTTGCCGAAGCGGGAGTCCAGTGGTCACCGCTAGCGCAGCCCGCGCCGCGAACGAATCATTGCGGATATATCGTTTGCTCAAGCGGTCACAGTTATCCGACGTGCACCAGAAACGGGTACCCCATCAATTATTTCGTCAATCCCTGTTGGAGCGAGTGGCGGGCGGGGATGCGATGAAACCGGGAAGACCGCCAAGTTTTACCCTTGACCGGTTAATTTTACAAAAGTACAGTGCTTCAGCTTAAGCAAGCACTTACGTTCCGATCCGCCCTTCGACTCGCTTTGCTCCCTCCCGTTCGACAAGCTCAGGGCAAGCAGGGCAAGCCCCTTTAAGCCGAAGTAAACGGATGAGAAGGAACCTCCAAGTTTCTTTAGTTTAAATCTTATTCATCTAAATGGCCCCAGGCCTTATCGCCCGCAAAATCGGCATGTCCCGCATGTTTCTCCCGACCGGAGAAGCCGTGGCCGTGACTTACCTGAAAGTCGAGGACAACTCGGTTGTCCGGATGAAGACCAAGGAAAAAGACGGATATCAGGCGATAGTTTTGGGGATTGGCGAAGAGACGGTGAGAACCCGCAAAGGCCGTGAACTGAAAAAGCACCGCAACCAGAAAGAATTCAAGGTCGAGTCGCTCGAAGGTTTTTCCGTGAACGGAAAAGTTACGGTTACCGCGGTACCGGCCGAGAGTCTGGTGACGATCACCGGCGTCGGCAAAGGTAAGGGTTTTCAGGGAGTTATGAAGAGATACCACTTCGCCGGGGGACCGGCCAGTCATGGATCGCACTTCAAACGCGAGCCGGGGTCCGTCGGTATGCGTACCTGGCCGGGACGAATCCATGCCGGCAAGCGCATGCCGGGACGGATGGGCAATGAAACCGTGACACTGCGCCACCGGCCGGTGCTGGTTTGTGATGAAGTCAAAAAAGTTCTCGGTGTTAAAGGACCGATCCCGGGTCCCAACGGCGCAGTCGTTTACATCACACTGGAAAAACTTCCGGCAACCAAATAACCATGAAGATCGATGTTTATACAGCAACGGGACAGAAGAAAGGCTCGCTCGAGCTTCCGGCAGCCATGTTCGAGGCGCCGATCAATCCGGGGCTGATGCATCTGGCACTGGTCCGGCAGCAGAGTAACCGGCGGCAGCCAATCGCCCACGTGAAACACCGCGGCGAAATAGCGGGCTCGACCAAGAAACTGTTCCAGCAAAAAGGCACCGGCCGCGCCCGCCGCGGACCGATCAGAAGTCCGCTTATGAAAGGCGGCGGCAAGGCTTTCGGACCCAGGAACGAGGCGAACTTCAGGAAGGAGATGCCGAAGAAGATGCGCCGCGCCGCGCTTTTTTCCTGTCTGTCGCTTCGGGCCAAGGAAGGCGCGATTCTGGGACTGGAGAACTATCCGGACGAAGTGAAAACCAAGTCCTTCCTGGGCCTTATGAAAAAACTTCCGGTGGAACTCGGCCGGAAAATCACAGTGGTTTTGTCGGGGCGCCACCGCGGCATCGAACTTTCGGCCCGCAACATTCCCGGCATGAAAATCCTGCTCGCAAGCTACTTGAATCCGGAGGATGTTCTCGGTTCCAGGAAAATCGTTTTCCTGGTTGATGCGGTGAAAGCGGCCGAGGAGACTTTCCTAAAGAAGCCGGAAGCGTCAAGGGGACGGGTGAATTTGCAGGAAATGCCGGAGAAGAAGTTAGTCATGAAGGAAGCCAAAGAATCTAAAAAATCCACGGAAGAGAAGCCGGTTAAGCCCAAGAAAACTGCGGTTAAAAAATCCTTGGACCCCTTTGATTCGGCGGAGCCGTCGGGCGAAACCAAGCCGGATCCGTCGGTAACCCCCAAGAAGAAAGTTATTACCCGGAAGAAAGCGAAATAACCTCCCATGCAACTCTCATCCGTCATCATCGGCCCGGTGGTAACCGAGAAAGCCGAACGCTTAAAGACGCTCGGAACCTATACCATCAAGGTCCATAACCAGGCGACGAAAGTCGATGTCAAAAACGCACTGCGAAAGTTTTATGACGTTGAAGTGGCGTCAATCCGGGTGCTGCGAACCCGTCCCAAGAGCCGGACCGGCCAGCGTGGCGAAGAAATCGAGAAGCGTCACCGCAGCAAGCGGATGATCATCCGGCTCGGTAAAAAGAGCAAAGCCCTCGACCTTATGCATTTCCAAACTTCCTGACCCATGCCTGTTATCCAGCAGAAACCAACGAGCAATGCGCGGCGTCAGATGACGATCGCGGATTTCTCCGGCCTGACCAAGAAGCGTCCGGAGAAGCGGCTGTCGGCCGGCAAGCAGCGCATTTCGGGGCGCAACAATCTGGGCCGGGTGACCGTGCGGCACCGCGGCGGGGGACACAAGCGCCGGCTCCGGTTCATCGATTTCAAGCAGGTGGAAAAGAGCGGGATCGTCGGGAAAGTCGCGGCCATAGAATACGATCCGAACCGCTCGGCCTACATCGCGCTGGTTCATTATGTCGATGGCGACAAGCGTTACATTTTGGCCCCCGAGCATCTGAAAGTCGGCGATGAAGTCGTTTGCGGCGAGCGGACCAAGGTCAAGCCGGGGAACCGGATGCGGCTTTTACACGTGCCGGTCGGTTACCGGATTTACAATCTGGAAATCCAGATGGGCCGGGGCGGACAGATCGTCCGTTCCGCCGGGGCCAGTGCCGTTCTGGTCGGATTTGACGCGCCGTTCGCGCTGGTCCAGCTTCCGAGTGGCGAGGTCCGCAAGATCCGGCAGGAGTGTTTCGCTTCCATCGGCGCCGTCAGCAATCCCGATCATCACCTTATTTCCATCGGAAAGGCCGGCCGAACACGCTGGCTCGGCCGCCGGCCGCAGGTTCTCGGCAAGTCGATGAACCCGGTCGACCATCCTCACGGCGGCGGCGAAGGCCACTCGCCGATCGGACTCAAACATCCCAAAACGCCCTGGGGCAAACCGGCTCTGGGCGTCAAAACCCGCCGTCCGCACCGCCGGAGCGACCGTCTGATCGTTCATCGTCGGGCAAAGAGGAAACGCAAGTAGTAAGATCTCCAGGCCTTCTTAACCCCCACTTACCCCCATCTACCTCTATGTATAAGATCATCATCCCGCTCATTGCCATTGCTTTCATCCTGACTACAACCACCCTTTAATCCCATGACCCGCTCAATAAAAAAAGGCCCGTATGTCGACCCTAAGCTCCTGAGCAAGGTGATGAAGATGATCGAACGACAGGAGAAAAAGATCGTCAAAACCTGGGCCCGTGACTGCGACATACCGCCCGAGTTCGTCGGCTTCACCTTCGCGGTCCACAACGGCAAGGAGTTCATGCCGGTTTATATCACCGAGCAGATGGTCGGTCATAAACTCGGGGAATTCTCTTTCACCACCAAGTTCCGGATCCACGGCGGCAAGATGAGCAAAGCCGAAGCGTCGGTTGCCACCGCCAAATCCGCCGTTGCCAGTGCCGCTACCCAGGCCGCTCCCGAGAAAAAATAATTCTAACCGCTAACCGCTTTTTTACCCTTGCACGCTTCCCACATCTCCGCCCGGCTCGCTCCAAAAAAGGCCAATCTGATGGCCAAAATGGTCCGTGGGCTTACGGTACCCGATGCGGTCGAGCTGCTCCGCAAGACCGGAAAGAAAAGTGCCCGCCTGTTCGAAAGTGTGCTCCGTTCCGCCATGGCGAACGCCGAGCATAATTTCAAGCAGGACCCGCAGATGATGATCGTAAAGACCGTGGTGGTTAACCAGGGGACCTCGTACCGTCGCGGCATACCTATGGCCCGCGGCCGGGTCCGGGCGATTCGCAAGTTTTTGTCCCACATTTCCATTACCCTGGGATTTCCGGAGGTGAAAGAAGACAAGGGAAAGAATTCGAAGAAACCGAAGAGTCCGAAGAGTCCGACGAAAAATGAGCGAATAAGCTCTGATAAAAAGCTCAAATCTGATATAACGAAGCCCGAAAAACCAAAGAAACCTTCTTCGGTTTCCTCGGTTTCTTCGGATTCCTCGGTTTCCTCTTCCTGAATATGGGTCAAAAAGTTAACCCCAACGGCTTTCGGATCGGCATCACGCATTCGTGGCCGAGCACCTGGTTCGCGGTCAAAGACAAGTACCGCTCAATGTTCCTGGATGACGTGCGCATCCGCCGGCTGATCCAAAAGAAGTTCAAGGAATCCGGCATCAGTTCCATCGAGATCGAACGCGGGAAGAAAGTTTCAGTCATGATCAACACCAGCAAGCCCGGCGTGATCATCGGGAAACAGGGAGCCCAGATCGAAGACCTGCGCAAGGAACTGGAGCGGAACTTCGGCGGATCCTTCGAGATCAACGTTAAAGAAATCCGCAGTCCGGACGCCGATGCGATGTGCATCGCCGAAAACATCCAGGGACAAATCGAACGGCGGATGCCCTACCGGCGGGCCTGCAAAATGGCCATCGAAAAAGCCATGCAGGCCGGTGCCGTCGGGATCAAAGTCGGTGTGTCCGGCCGCTTGAACGGCGCCGAAATCGCCCGCTCGGATTCCTTCCGGGAAGGCAATGTCCCGCTGCACACGCTGCGGGCCAACATCCAGTTTGCCACCAAGCATGCGGTGACGACCTACGGGACCATCGGGGTCCAGGTTTGGGTCTATAAGGGGATGATCTTCAAGAAGATTCAAGAAGCCAAGTCGGCCGCCCTGACATCTTTATCCCAGGCCGCTTAAGGTCAGTTACTTTTTATTGCAATGCTCCAACCTCTCAAAACCAAGTACCGGAAGCAACATCGCGGTCGCGGCCAGTTCAAAGGCAAAGCGAGCCGCGGAGCGCTGCTGGCGTTCGGCAGCTACGGGCTGAAGGCCCAGTCCGGCGGAGAGATCACGGCCAGGCAACTCGAGGCCGCCCGCCGGGCGATGACTCATGCGGCCGCCCGCGGCGGCAAGATCTGGATCAGGATTTTTCCGCACAAACCGATCACCCGGAAATCCCCGGAAGTTCCGATGGGCGCCGGCAAGGGTGCGGTTGAGTTTTATTCCGCGGTGGTGAAGCCGGGGACGATTTTGTTCGAAATGGACGGATTGCCCGAGGCTCTGGCCAAGGAGGCGTTTCGTCTCGCGGCCCACAAGCTGCCGGTAGCCACCAGGATGATTACCAGTATTCACAAGCATGCCTCATGAGTACCCGCGTTTCCGTTCCCGAGCTTAAGCGCATGTCTGCCGACGAACTCCGCAAGGAGGTGTACCTGCGGCGGGTCGAGTGTGCCAAAATGAGCATCGGGATCAAGGCTCAAAGCGAAAAAAACCATGCGCTCTACCGCCAGAAACGCCTGGAAATCGCCCGGATGCTGACTGTTTTGAATCAGCTTCCGAAGGGAACGGCGACTTTAGCTCCGGCCAGGAAAGCTCCTCTTTCCGCTTCCAAAACAGCCGAAACACCGGTAAAAGATGTCAGCCCAGCTTTAAAGAACAAGAAGAAGAAATCTTAAATCCCCTTTTCATTCAATGCGCACCAAGATCGGAATCATCACATCGGCAAAAATGCAAAAGACCGTGGCTGTCACGGTCCATCGCTACGTTATGCATCCCATGTATGGCAAACGTTTCCGGGTGAGCAAGAAATTCCTGGCCGATACCAATGGTCAGGAAGTGGGTCTCGGCGATGAGGTCGAGATTTCCGAATGCCGGCCGCTGAGCAAACGCAAATGTTTCAAGGTCACGGACGTCCGCAAGCGGGCGCCGAAACTGGCCGATCTGAAAATGGAAGAGGTCGAGCAAAAGACCAAGCGTGATCATCGGGATTCTCTCGCCGAAAAAAAGCATAAGGAAGTTCCCCAGTCAAAATCATGATTCAGCAACAGACCGTCCTCAATGTGGCCGACAATACCGGTGCCAAAACGTGCATGTGCATCAAGGTTTTGGGCGGTACCAGACGCCGCTATGCCGCCATCGGCGACATTATCGTCGTCGCCATCAAGACCGCTGCCCCGCGGGGAACGGTCCGGCAGCATGCAGTGGAACGGGCGGTGATCGTCCGGACCAAGTTCATGACCCGGCGCAAAGACGGCAGTGCCATCCGGTTCGACGACAATGCCTGCGTGATAATCGATGGCAACCGCGAGCCCAAAGGTACGCGTATTTTCGGCCCGGTCGCCCGCGAGCTTCGGGCCGCGGGTTATCAGAAAATAATTTCCCAGGCTCCCGACGTTTTATAAATTTGCATTCCGCTTCGTTTAACTGTTTGTTCACTCATTGCGACTACCTACCATGAAAATCTCCCAAGGCGACACCGTCATCGTTATCACCGGCAAGGACCGGGGCAAGAAAGGAACCGTTATGCGGGTCCTCCACGACGAAAACCGCCTGATCATCAGCGGGATAAACATGGCGACCAAGCACACGAAGAAAACGGCGGATGCTGCAGGCAAGAAAATCCGGTTTGAAGCTTCCATCCACGCCAGCAACGTGATGGTGGCTGATCCGAAAACGGGCAAGCCGACGCGAATCGGTTTCCAGATCGATGCCACCACCGGGAGAAAAGTCCGGATCGCCAAGAAATCCAAAACCGTTCTGGCCAAGGTAAAAGTACCAAAAGCAACCAAGTCCGAAGCCGGCATAGTCAAGGACAAGGAGGGGAAGCCGTCCGAGAAACCGGCCGCCAAGAAATCGCCGTTCTGGAAGAAAGTCGGTTTTGGTGCCGAAGCCATTACCGAAGGCGCCGCAAAGACCGAATCCGGACCGGCATCGGCAACCGTTACCCATACCCGCTCCGCCGGACGCGGCTCGTAATCTATGGCATTCATCCCGCTCCAGAAACGGCTGAATACGAATATCGCGGAAGCGCTTAAAAAAGAGCTCGGCGTGACCAATGTCAATGCCCTTCCGCGGGTTTCCAAGGTACTGGTCAATGTCGGTTTGAACCAGAAGAAATATTCTTCCAAAGACATCCAGCAATATATCGCCGAGTCGGTCGCCACTATTGCCGGTCAGCGGCCCTCAGTCCGCAAGTCGCGGAAAGCCATCAGCAATTTCAACATCCGGCAGAACATGGTGGTCGGCATGCGGGTCACGCTGCGGGGCAAGCGGATGTATCAGTTTCTCGACCGTTTGATAAATTACGCTTTGCCGCGGATCCGTGATTTCCGCGGACTCCTGCCAAAACTGGACGGGCACGGCAATTTCGCCATCGGTATTCAGGATCATTCGGTTTTCCCCGAAGTTCCTTCGCCGGAAGCCAGCAAAATTTTCGGCCTGCAGGTGCAGATCACGACTAATGCCGGAACCGATGAGCGGGGACTGGCGCTGCTGCGTCAAATGGGTATGCCGTTTAAGCGTCCGACAGATCGCGGCCGGTCAGGACCGGCCAAAAAAACCGAGAAAGCCGAAGTTGTAAAAAAGCCGTAGAATTGCCATAATCTTTCGCCCCATCCAATTTTCCTATCCATGGCCCGAGACGCACTCATCAACAGCTGGCGCTACAAACGTGAAGCCATCGAACGTGCCCGCGCGGCCGGGAAAAAACCCAAGTACCCGACACGCGCTTATAACCGCTGTCAGCTCTGCGGGCGGAAGGGTGGTTATATGCGATTCTTCGGCATTTGCCGCATTTGTTTCCGGGAGCTGGCGACCGCCGGCGAGGTCCCCGGCATCACGAAATCTTCCTGGTAAATTTTTATGCCTCTCACGGATCCCATCGGCGATTTTCTAACCCGGATGCGCAACGCGCAGCACGGGCGCCGGACCGAGTGCCGGGCCCAGTGGTCGAAAATCAAACAGGCCATGTGCGAGCTACTTAAGCAGCACGGCTATCTGGAAGAAGTGCGTACCGAAGGCGAAGGGATAAACAAGGAACTCGTTGTGAAATTTCGGAAGGATCGTCCGCCATTGACCCTCAAGCGCATCTCAACACCGGGCGGCCGCAAGTATGTCGGGACTTCCGGCATCCGTTCACTGCTCCATGGCAATGCCATGGCGATATTGTCCACCAGTTCGGGCTTGGTTACCGACAAAGAGGCCCGTAAGCGCAAAATCGGAGGCGAATTTCTTTGCACCGTTTCATAATCCAAATCCCATGTCTCGTATTGGTTCCAAAGGCATACCGGTTCCATCTGGAGTCACCGTTGAGGTGGCGGGCGGTGTCGTACGGGTGAAAGGGCCCAAAGGCGAGCTTAGCTACAAGCTTTTGCCGGAGATCGGTATAGATATAGAAAACGGCATTGTACGGGTCAAGCGGGTTCTCGAAAATTTCGAAGCCAAGGCCCGGCACGGGTTGGCCCGCAGTCTGATCCGGAACATGATTCAGGGTGTCGAAAGCGGCCACGAACGCCGGCTGGAAATCGTCGGTGTCGGCTACCGGGCTCAGCCCAAAGGCCAGATTCTGGTCCTGAGCCTGGGGTTTTCGCATCCGGTTAACTATCCCCTGCCGAAAGGCATCGAGGTTCTCCAGGACGAGAAGAACAAAAATCTTCTGACGATCAAAGGTATCGACAAGCAGCTGGTCGGCCAGGTGGCGGCCAACCTCCGGTCACTCCGTCCCCCGGAGCCGTACAAGGGCAAAGGCATCCGCTACACCGATGAAATAGTCCGCCGCAAGCCGGGCAAGGCCGCAGTAGCAAAAGCTGCTGCCGCATAATTTCCGTTTTCCTCTTTTCCTCTTTGAAATATTCCAAACTCGATCAACGGCATTCACGCAAGCGGCGGATCCGTGCCAAGATTTCCGGCACTACAGTCCGGCCGCGCCTGTCCGTCTATTGCTCGCTGATGCGGGTTTATGCGCAGCTGGTGGATGATACGAAGAGCCGGACGCTGACGACGGTCAGCTCGAAAGCCGGCCAGAAGAATATCGCCGCAGCCACCAAAGTCGGCGAGGCGATAGCCAAGAAAGCCAAAGAATTGAAGATCACTACGGTGGTCTTCGACCGCAACGGCCGTAAGTATCATGGCCGGGTGAAGGCCCTGGCTGATGCTGCGCGGGCCGCCGGACTTACGTTCTAATTCTCTGATTCCTCTTACTCATCTCCATGGCTAAAACTTCCCGTCCTGACCGCAAGCGCCGCGATTCACGCCGCGACAGCCGCCGCGAGCCCTCCGAGTTTGAGGACGCGACACTGTCGATTGACCGGGTAACGCGGGTGGTCAAGGGCGGACGCCGCCTCCGTTTTCGCGCGGTGGTGGTGGTCGGTAACAAAAAGGGCAAAGTCGGTCTCGGAACCGGTAAAGCCGGGGAAGTGCAGGCTGCCGTTCAGAAAGCCCAGCGTGCCGCCAAGCGGGCTTTGATGATCATCCCGATGGTCGGGGATACCATTCCCCATGAGGTCAATATCAAGCACAAAGCGGCCCGGCTCCGGCTCATGCCGGCCAGTAAAGGAACCGGAATTATCGCCGGCGGTCCGCTCCGCGTGATTTTGGATCTGGCCGGAGTAAAAGATGTATTGGCCAAGAGATTCGGTACCGGCAACAAGCTGGTCAACGCCCAGGCGGCTATGAAAGCGCTCCAGTCGCTGCGCGGAGACCGGTCGGAAAAAGCGGCCGTCGTCCCGGTTCCGGTAGCGAAGTCCGAAATCGCCGGACATCCCGAGGAAAATCTGCCGATCAAGCAGGTGAAGGCCAGCGCCGAAGATCTGAAAAACCTGAATGCCGGGCCAAGAGGCTAGAAGTTACGCGTTGAACGTTGCACGTTTTTTTGAACGCGTAACTCGTAACGCGCACCGCGTAACAGTACAATGTTGGCATGCCGAAAAAGGTACTCGTCATCATCGCCCGCGAAGGCTTTCAGGATCATGAACTTGCCGGAGTAAGCAGCGCACTTAAGGCGGCTGATTATCAGATAGTTCTCGGTAGCACCCGGACCGGTCCGTGTACCGGTAAATTCGGTTCCGCCGAGCAGGCGGAGATCGGACTTCGCGATGTAAAAGTCGAAGATTACGACCGGGTTGTTTTTATCGGCGGACCGGGAGCTGCCACGCTGGTCGAGAATGATGATGCCAAAGCCATTGCAATGGCCACGGTTGCGGCCGGGAAGATATTGGGCGCTATCTGTATCGCACCGACTATTCTCGCGCGGGCGGGGGTGTTGAAG
>Ga0172379_10007140_pt1 | contig 14642 bp, 9 predicted proteins | sample GrowelOW334metaG_FD_119756 | JGI IMG/M metagenome (GOLD analysis project Ga0172379, IMG submission 119756) | Groundwater microbial communities from an aquifer near a municipal landfill in Southern Ontario, Canada - Groundwater well OW334 metaG | ecosystem: Environmental > Aquatic > Deep...
CGGCGTCAGTCTCTCGATCTACGCGAGCTATTCGGATGCGGTCGGCGTGACGGCTTGCGACCTCTACGTCGGGGGCGTTAATCAGGGCGCCATGTCCCTTTCGGGCAGTACGGCGTCGCGTGACCACGTCTTCACCACGGTCGGCACCGCGAACGTCCAGGTCCGTTGCCGAGACGCGGCCGCGAACGTCGGCACGGGCTCCGTGAACGTGAACGTCCTCTCGGCGACGACCACTTCGACGACGCCTTCCGCCGCCACGTCCTACGTGACGATCAGCCCGGCACAGGTCGCGGCTGACGGTTCATCGACCGCCAACGTCACCGTGACGGTCAAGAACTCGAGCGGCACGGCGCTCGAAGGGAAGGTCGTGACTTTGAGCACCTCGAGGTACGCAGTGGATACTGTCGGCGTCGTCGCCAACACGACGAACGATCTCGGTCAGGCGACGTTCACGATCCGGTCGTCGGCATCAGGCAGTAGCACGCTGACCGCCGTCGCCGACGGACGCACTCTCGGCAGCAATAACGTGACCTTCGTTTCCTCGGTCATCACGCCGCCTGGACTGAATCCGAACCCCGGTTCGCTCATCAAGCTGGCTTGCGCGGCGAACGCGATCGCGAACGATCCCTGCACCTCCGTCTACTACTACGGCACCGACGGCAAACGCCACGCTTTCCCGAACGACAAGGTCTACGCCACCTGGTACAGCGGCTTCGGTTCGGTCCAGACCGTGACCCAAGCGTTTCTGTCGTCGCTTCCGCTCGGCAAGAACGTGACCTATCGTCCGGGCACGAGACTCGTCAAATTCCAGTCGTTGAACACGGTCTACGCCGTCTCGAGGTACGGCGTCCTACGCGCCATCTCGTCCGAAGCGGTGGCGAGAGCGCTCTACGGCGACGCTTGGGGTGGTGCGGTCCACGACGTCTCGGACGTCTTCTACATGAATTACATGTTCGGGACGGAAATCACGAGCGCCGCGAACTACTCGCCGTCCGCCGAGACCGCGGCCGTGACGAGCATAGACGCTAATTTTTGAAGCGTTTAGCCAGTAGGCCAGTGACGACTCGATGCGTGTCGGACTGGCCTACTCGCATACTGGCCTACTGGCTCGGTCACCACACCCCACCCGGAAACAAAAGACGCCCCATCAGGGAGCGTCTTTTTGGATCGTCAGGATTCGTTTGGAAGCGACTCACTTCGTCACGTCGCCGGAGTAGCGGATCGAGATTTCTACGAGCTTCGAGTATTGGTCGGCGCGGATGCTGACCGAGACGTCTCGGCCGTCCTTGTCCGTGGCCTCGAAGTCCGAGCTGTCCGTATCGTTCGACTGCGAAGTGATCTTCCACGGATCCTTCGAAAGGATCGCTTTGTAGGCGTCGCGGACCGTCTTCAGGTCATCGGTGGTTTTGACGCCGATCTGCGCGCTCAAGTACGTCTCGCTCGAATCGTCCGAGGCGGAAACGATCTTGCCTTTGCCGTAGATGAGGTCCCTCGGGAAATCGGACGGCGCATCCACGGATTCCGTCTTCTCGAACTGTTGGAGTTCGATCTTGGCGGCGTAATCCATGTATTGGCCGAGAGCGGCGGCGGTGGCTTCCGGGCTGTTCGCGTTCGCGGCTTTCGCGGCCTGTTCGCCGATCTTGGCGAGCTCCGCGGCGTTCTGCACGACATCGAGAGCGGAAGGGCCTCGCGTCTCCGCCGTCTGGGACGGTGGTTTCGGCCCGCAACCGGCGCCGGTGAGGACCAGGATCGAGGCGACCGCGGACACGGCGAGGATCGACGTCTTGCGCATATCTCGTCTGATGAATAATTACGGATTGATGATACCACTGCCGGGAGCGAGTAGCGAGTAGCCAGTAGCGAGTTGAACGACGAGACCGGTCGAATCGCACGTCTACTGGCTACTGGCTACTCGCTACTGGCTTTCGTATGCTCGTAAATCGTCACAATAGACGGAAAATACTTATCCACACGACGCATTTTGGTGCGACTGGAGTAAAATCATCGTACTCAATCAGACGCCTGTGGATAACTCGGGTCGAGGGAGTAGCTAATCGAGGGAATAGCAATAGGGCGTAGCTATAGGTCGACACCGACTCGATGCTGGCCTATCGCTATTCCCTATAGCTACGGCCTCGATGCCGTCCTATCGCTATTCCCTATAACTATTAACTCGACAAGTCTATGGTTTTCACCCCTGAACAGGAAGCGATCTTGAGGCGATTCTTCACCGACGTCAAAGGCGATGTCTTCGCGATCGTGAACGTGCCGGAGGTCGTGAAGGGGACGTTGTTCTCGCGCTATTCGCGCACGGCCAAGGATCTACGTTCGTTGTTCCTCGAGGACTTCTATTCCTCGGAGACGCTCGCGTCGCTTTTCGGTAAAGGCGATGACGGCAAGACGCCGATCGACGTCGAGAAGGCCGAAGAGTTCTATGAGCGCGTGCTCGTCGGCTACGGCGACGATTCGGTGGCCGAGCTCGGCGGCGCGCATGTCGCGATCGAGAACGTCTCGATACTGGCGACGAAAAGCATCGAGGAACACCGGCTCGGACTTTCGCCGCTCGAGAAGTCCACCCGTTACGTCTACTTCGATCGCAAGGACGAGAACGGGTATCTGTACTTCAAGGATCCGAAGATCATGGCGTCCAAGCACCGCGAGCTGTATCTCGCGACGAACGACGCGCTTTTCGACGCCTATGCCACGATCGTCCGCGACATCCAGCCCGTCTTGCACGGCTTGAACCTCTGCGATCCGAAGGAAGCGTCTTGCAAGGCTTCGATCCGCGCCAAGGCCTGCGATCTCGCCCGCGGGTTGTTGCCGCTTTCGACGCTCACGAACATGGGCGTCTTCGGCAACGGTCGCGCCTTCGAATATCTCTTGACGAACCTCCTGAACGATCCGCTCGAGGAAGCGCGGCGCGTCGGTTTGAGCATGGACCTGAACCTGCGCCCGGTGATCGGTGCGTTCGTGAAACGCGCCACCGGCGAACGCGGGGACAAGTATCGCGAGTATCTCACGGACACCGAGTTCGGACTCTCGCCGCTCGCCAATTTCTCGGCCGAAGGCACGGGAGCGGGCAGTGTCTCGGTGGAACTCGTCGGCTCGGACGATGATGCCGCCGATAAGCTCATCACCGCGGCGATCTACGGACGGAGCGGGCTATCCTACGTCCAGGCTCGCGAAGTCGTGGCGCAGATGGAAGACGCCGAAAAGGAAGAGGTCCTGCGTCAGGCCACCTGCCAGCGCAAGAGCCGCCACCACAAACCGCCGCGTTTCTTCGAGGAGCCGTACTATTGTTTCGACGTGACCGCCGACTGGGGCGTGTACAAGGATCTCCAGCGTCACCGCGTGCTGACGCGCTACAAGCAGGTTTTCACGACCGAGCTCGGCTACGTCGTGCCCGAGGAGATCGTGGCCGCCGGATTCGAGAAGGTCTACCGCGACGCCATGGACCGCGCGACCGAGGCTTATGCCACGATCAAGCAGGACTTCCCGTACGAGGCGCAGTACGTCGTGACCCACGGCTCGCTGAACCGTTTCTACATGAAGTTGAACCTCCGCGCGCTCGTGCACTTCGTGGAGCTTCGGAGCTCGCCGCAGGGTCATCCCGCTTATCGCAAAGTGGCGCAGATGATGGCCGCCGCGGTCAAGGCCAAGCATCCGCTGATCGGCAAATACGCCTTCCCGTTCGTCGACGACAACGACTACGAGCTCGAGCGGTTGCAGGCCTTCCGGAAGCTCGAGATCAAGGCCACGGCGGCCGGAGTCGAAGCGTTCAAGGAAGACGACCTCGGCGCCGACATGAAACGCGCGCTCGGCTCCACGCTCGTCGCCGCGGTCAAGAAGATGAATGAACTCGGTTACGAACCGGAAGAGTGCATCCGTCTCGCCGCGCTGGCGCAGGAGCAGATCCGGAGGTCGTCCGAGGCGAGTAAGCGAGTGAGCGAGTAAGCCAGTAGCGAGTAGCCAGTGGCCAGTAGATAACCGTCGATGGGAGGATTGGGGGTCAGGGATCGAGAAAGATGAAACGTCGGACTTGCCTGCACTCGACTACCCTGTTACGTAGCCGCAAGACGCGGTACCCTTGAGTTATCGTCGTATCGGGCTTTTGCTTTTGCTTTCGCTCCGCACCCATGGAACTCCATTTCCCGCCGCCGCTCATCGATCTCCCGCGTAACCTGATCCGCCGCGCCGGCTTCGCCGAGTTCCGCGATCCGAACACTGGCGAGACGAGCTACGTCCGCCGTCTCTCGCCGAGCGGCTTCTATCCGCGCTTCCATGTCTACCTCAAGGACAAGGACGGCGGCTTCGTCGTCAGCCTGCATCTCGACCAGAAGAAGCCGAGTTACGGCGTCGGTCACGCCCACAGCGGCGAATACGACGGCGTGACGGTCGAACGCGAAGCCGAACGGATACGGCAAGCGATCGCGTCGCGAGCGGCGCCATCGGACGTCGAAATCGACGAACCGAAGCGCGGCTTTCTCTCGAGATTTTTCGGAGGAGAGGAGTAAGCGCTCTGCGGAGTCGTTTTGTTTTCTGTCATCCCGACCGAAGGCGTCCGGCCGTAGCGGAGGGACCTCGGAGTCGACACCGGCGATCCGGCTCGTCCGAGGTCCCTCCGCTTCGCCAAACGCTTCGGTCGGGATGACAGGAAAATATCGATTGCTATGATACGCATGAAAGCCATCAAGACGGTCCGCGACAGGTTGCCGAAGCGCGTCACGCTCGTCACGCACCCGCGTCCGCACACGGACGACATCGCCGGTTTCTGGCTGTTCAGACGTTATTTGCCGGAATGCGCGCGATCCCCGTTCCGTTTCGTCTCGTCCAAAGAGAAGGATCCCGGTCGAGCGAACGAGATCTGGGTCGGGGTCGGTCGCGGTCGGTTCGACGAGCACAAGGGCGATATCGGCGAGTGCGCCGCGACCTTGGTGTACAAATACGTCCAAGAACGCCGTCCGGACCTGTCCGACGCCGAACGTCGCGCCCTCGACCGTCTCGTCGCCTGGGTGCGGGACGAGGACACCGGTCTCCATGACCTGGATCGCGATCGCGAATTCGGGGTGATGTCCATCCTGCGTTCGTATTTCGATGCCCACAAGCATGATTCGAAGGAACTCACGCGTTTCGGTCTCGAGATCCTGGACGGGATTTTCGCGAGTCTCTTGAGCACGGAGAGGCTTGCCGAGGACTGGGAACGGCGGGTAGAGTTCGAAAGTCCTTGGGGACGGGCCGTCGGTCTCGAGACCGCGGCCTACGGCGCCGATGATTACGCTTACACGAAAGGCTATCAATTGCTGGTCCTCGTGAACCCTGAACGGGGATTCCGGCACTTCCGGGCGAGCGCCAAGTCCACCGCCGATCTAAGTGAGGCTTACGAGACGTTGATGCGTCTCGATCCGAAGTCCGATTGGTTCCTGCATCATTCGAAGAAACTCCTGCTCTCCGGGAGCGACGTGGCGCCGGATTCCAAAAAGTCCAAACTAGGGTTGAGGGATCTGATCAGGGTGTTGCAGCCCATCGGAGAGTAGAGAGCGGCGAGTAGAGAGTAGAGAATAGAGAGTGGGCAGTGGGGAATGTTGATGTCGACTTTCCACTCTCCACTATCCACTCTCCACTTCCCCCGACCTATGTCCAACGAAGTCGAGGAAATCAAGAAGCGTCTCGACATCGTCGAGGTGATCGGTGCCTACGTGCCGCTCGTGCGCGGCGGCGGGGCCAACATGAAAGCGCGGTGCCCGTTCCATCAGGAAAAGACGCCGTCTTTTTACATATCCAAGGATCGGCAGATGTGGCACTGCTTCGGTTGCGGCGAGGGCGGCGACGTCTTCACGTTCGTGATGAAGATGGACGGATTGGATTTCCGCGACGCATTGCATCAATTGGCGGAGAAAGCCGGCGTCAAACTTCCCGAGTTCAAGCCCGAAGAGGCGAGCGAACGCCGCCGGCTTTTGGACGCGCTTTCCTTGTCGCAAAAGTTCTTCGCCGCCCTGCTCGCCGAAGCGCCGCAAGCCGCCCACGCGAGGGAGTACGTGAAACGCCGCGGACTGGCTCCCGAGACGGTGGAAGCGTTCGGTCTCGGTTACGCCCCGGCCGAATGGGACGGTCTCATGCGCGCGCTCACGAAGCGGGGGATCAAGCCGATCGACATCGAGAAGGCCGGCATGGCCGTCCGAAACGAGCGCGGCGGCCACTACGACCGTTTCCGCGATCGCCTCATGTTCCCGATCCGCGACGTGAACGGCCAGGTCACGGGTTTCACCGGCCGCGTGCTTCAGCCGGACGCCAAAGAAGCCAAATACGTGAACACGCCACAGACCGCGATCTACGACAAATCGCTGGCACTCTACGGCATCGAGCTCGCCCGCCAATCCATCCGCGAGACTGATCTCGCGGTCGTGGTCGAAGGCAACGTCGACGTCATCTCTTGCCACGAAGCCGGATTCACGAACACGGTCGCGGCTTCCGGCACGGCTTTGACCGTCGAACAGCTCCGCCTGATCAGCCGTTTCACGAGGAACATCGCCATCGCTTTCGATGCGGATTCGGCCGGAGCCAAAGCGGCTCGTCGTGGCCTGGACCTCGCTCTCGCCGAAGGTTTCGACGTCCGCGTCATCACCCTGCCCGAGGGCGCAGGCAAGGATCCGGACGATTGCATCAGGAAAGATCCCGAGATCTGGCGCGGAGCGGTCGCCGGCGCCGTCCATTTCATGGATTACCTGATCGCCTCGCTGACCGCTCACCAGGATCTGGATGATCCGACTGTCAAGAAGAACCTCGGCCAGGAACTCCTGTCCGAGATATCCAAGCTCCCCGACGCGATCCTGAAGATGCATTGGCTCCAGCGAGTGGGTTCGCTTTTGAACATGCCCGAGACGGTGCTCATGGAGGAAATGGCCAGATCGGGGGGGGACAAGCCAGCAAGCCAGTATGCGAGTAGGCCAGTAGCGAGTAGCCAGTCGCCAGTAGATGGGGCTGGTTCGACGGCTCACTCTCCACTCTCCACTATCCACTCTCCCGCCCCCGACCGCGACCACCTCCTCGCCAGGATTTTCCTCGCGATCCTCTTCGTTAAGCCGGAATTGGCCTCTTCGGTCGTTTTCGACCTGCCAGCCGAGACGTTGCCGGAGGGGGATCTGCGCGGCCTATACACTGCCGCGGTCGCAGGGTATACTCAAACAGGCAAGTTCCTGCCCCCGGATTTCGAGGGGCAAGTAGGGGCCGCAGCTTCTGCCGCCGGCGCCCTGGCACGGGAACTGCTGCTTTTGGGCGAACGCGATTACGCCGCTCTCCCGACACGCGATGCCGAGACCGAACTCCGGTCAATCGCCGGATCCCTCCGCGAAAGTTGGAGGAAAAAACGTCTTTCGGCACTCTTGCGTCGCATGACCGAGGCGGAGCGAGCGAACGATCACGTCCTCGTCCGTAGTATCGAACAGGAAGTCAGGGAGATAATGCTCCCGCCGCAGTGACCTAAAGTCACGCGTTTTCCGTTATACACATGGCGAAGAAGCAGCAGAAAAAGCATATCGCGAAGCCGAAGACCAAGTCGCATATCAAGCGTCGACCCCCGATGAAGCATCGACCGGAACCGAAGAAGAAGGCGCCGCAAAAGATCCACAAGATCCAGAAACAGCAAAAGCCCCAGATCAAGGTTCCGCGCGTCAAAGTACCGCCTCCATCCGAAGCGGCGATTTCGATGTTCCTGACCAAGGCCAAACAGCGTGGCTTCGTCACCGACGCCGAGATCCTGTTCGCCTTTCCGGACCTCGAGGAATACATCCCCACGTTCGAACAGACGATGGATAAGCTGGACGCGATGGGCATCCAGTTCGTCGAGAAGAAAGAAGGCTTGCTCGGCCGTCGCGACGAACACGCCACGCTCATGCACTCGGTGCACGCGGGCGGCGCCGACAAGAAGCAGATCGACTGGAACGAGCTGGCCCAAGATTCCATCCAGATGTACCTTTCGGAAATCGGCAAGATCCCGCTCCTCACGGGCGAAGAGGAAGTCGCGCTCGCGAAACGCAAGGAGCGCGGCGAGAAAGAGGCCGAGCGTCGCCTCATCGAAGCCAACCTCCGTCTCGTGGTCTCGATCGCCAAGAAGTTCGTGGGCAAGTCGCTCTCGCTCCTCGACTTGATCCAAGAGGGGAACATCGGCCTGTTCCGCGCGGTCAAGAAGTTCGAGTACCGCCGCGGCTACAAGTTCTCGACCTACGCCACCTGGTGGATCCGCCAGGCGATCACGCGCGCGCTAGCCGACCAGAGCCGCACCATCCGCATCCCGGTGCACATGGTCGAGACGATTAACCGCTTCCAGCAGGTCGAACGCCAGCTCATCCAGGATTTGGGCCGCGAACCGCTCCCCGAAGAGATCGCCGCCGAGATGGGCGAGGATCTCGACAAGATCCATTACATCATCAAGATCTCGCAAGACACCGTCTCGCTCGAGACTTCGGTCGGCGAGGACGACGAGGATTCGACGCTCGAAGACTTCATCGAGGACGTGAAGAACGTCACGCCCGACCGCGCCGCCGCGCTTCAGCTCCTCCGCGATTACGTCCATGACATCATCAAAGACCTGAACCCGCGCGAACAGAAGATCCTCGAGATGCGCTTCGGCCTCGGCGACGGGGTCACGCACACGCTCGAAGAGGTCGGCAAGGAGTTCGACGTGACCCGCGAGCGCATCCGCCAGATCGAAGCCAAGGCGCTCGAGAAGATCCAATCGCACGAAGGCATCAACAAGTTGAGGGATTATTGATAGACGATCGAAAACCGCCGGCTCACGCCGGCGGTTTTTCGTGATCGCGGCCTGTCCGACTCCGGTCGCCTGTTCCGCCACGACGGCGGGACCGACTCTATCGTCATTCCGACCGGAGGCGTCTGGCCGAAGCGGAGGAACCACGGAGTCGGCGTCGGATCTTCCTAGGTCTCTCCGTTTCGCCCGACGCTACGGTCGAGATGACGGTTTGCGTGGTTCCGCCTCACCTTGTCCCTGACATGATTCCTGTCGTTTCGAGCTCGGTGGACCACGCCGCTCGTGAGCGGCGTGGCGGGCAATCTTCAGCTTAGGCGTGTCGAATTCGGCCCCTTCCTTTAGCGGATGATATCGAGATTCGGCAACTTGGCTTTGATGATGGCAAGATCCGTCTCCGACGGATTGTTTCCGCGCAGGTCGAGGGTTTTCAGATTCTTGAGATTTCCGAGCTCGTTCGGCAGGCCGGTGAGTTGATTGTTCGAGAGGTCCAGCGTCCGTAAATCGATCAACTGTCCTAGCTCCGCCGGGATGCCGGTCAGCGTGTTATCGCTCGCGTCCAGGGTCTGAAGCTTGGTCAGCTTACCGATTTGGGAGGGGATCGCCCCGATTCTGTTGTTCGAGATGTCCAAATCGACGACCCCGGTCCTACCCAAGACCTGCGACGGGAAGGAAGTAAGACCGAGGTTCGAGAAGTCCGCCCGGGAACCGATCGAGATGGTCCCCCCGTTCACGGCGACGTTTACCGGCCCAATGGTCTCGTTTCCGGTCTTCGTCCTCAATAAGACGAACCCGGCGGTCGCGAGCGCTACGATCCCGATCACGGCAAAAATGATCTTTTTCATATGGGATGAATATACCATCAGGACGGGGTGGGGAGTAGGGTTCGGCTCCTTGGGCGATAGGGTTGCATCCCTCGAATCGGGATGTTATTATAGCCACGCTCCGGCCGGTAAAGGCCGGGCCATTGACAATTGATCCGAGGTAGCTCAGCGGTAGAGCAGTGCCAGCCTCGGGCTGGTCAGCCCGAGGCTGAGACTGTACATTATGGATCATTTCGTATACGTTCTTAGGAGCGAAAAGAACTGTAAAAGGTACGTCGGCTCAATTGGAAAGACGGTCGAAGAACGGTTGATCGATCATCATTCCGGTTCCAACAAATGGTCGCGCGCGAACGGTCCTTTCAAAATCATTCATCGAGAGGCCTACGGCTCGAAAACGGAAGCTTTGAGGCGTGAGAAGTTCTTGAAGACCGGACAGGGCCGTAAGTGGCTGGATGAAAATATTCCGAGGTAGCTCAGCGGTAGAGCAGTGGACTGTGAGGAATCGCAGCTCCCGTCGGCGACGACGGGAAGTAAATAGGGTGAATTGTCTGGAAGCCCTCGCCGAAAGGCAGGGTAATCAGCAGCCAAGCTCCGCGGTCTTGCGGAGAAGGTCCAGAGACTATCCGAAAGGAGTACTGTCCCGAAACTCGGGATGGGAAGCGCCCTACATCCCTCGTGGATGATGATATAGTCCACCCTTCAGGGAAACTTGAAGACAAGTGTAATCCATTGGTCCTGGGTTCGAATCCCAGCCTCGGAGCCATGAGCAAGCGTGTGGGGCGACTCACGTGCTTGGTCAAAAACCAGCCAACTTCTTGGCTGGTTTTTGTCACCTTTTTCAAATTTGGTGATATACCAGGGCTCAGAATATGTTCGTTCAAGCCGTAAGGAAATACCATGGGTAAAGATTTCGATATACTCGCCATAATGGTCACGTTCCGCGACCTCTTTCCCGAGAAAGGGGACGTTGGGAAAAAATATCTTATCAGGATTCTTGAGACCCTCTCGGAAAGGGACTGTATTTTCATACTTTCCAGGCTCTCCCGGCATCATTTCAAGTATTGTCAGATGGGCTACGGGCGCACGAATGACCACGAAATTTACCGTGCACGATGCGAGGAGCTACTGAGCCCAGAGATAATCAAGAAGATTCAGGAGCACGAGCGAGTGGACGAGAAGAAATTCGACATTCTTTTCCCGGAACTTTCCATCATCTACCTGATCAGGCAATGTCTGAAGCATTGCAAGAAGGGGGTGCACACGGCAGACGCAGGCTTCCCAAAGGAAACTCTGGAGAAGGTCGGCGAGTGCCTCCTAATCGCAAATTCGCTCATGGTCGACGCCCAACTCGCGGACGTGGGGACGTTAACCGAGGCGGAGGACGAGCAGTTGTCGATTAACCTTACCAAGCAGCTCATCGCCGACGAGGACTTTTTCCCGACGCAGAAGTTCTACCAGACCCACTATCTCTTCTGCCGGTATCTCGTGTTGCACAAAGACTTGTTTGATGTCGAGACGTACTTCTTGAGGCGATTCGGCGTCAGTATGGAGGCGTATTTCTCGCTCCTCTTCCTTCTGTACTGCCAGTTCCAAATAACGAATTCGGACACCGAGGACTACGAAGAACTACCCCATCTCGTAAAGGGCGTCGCCTTCGAAAACCTGAAGCCGGAATTCGACGTGCGTATCCTCGAAAAATTCCTTATCAACAACGTCAAGTACAAGAGGATTGATGAGGGATTTTGGAGCTGGGCGGACCTGATGGGCCGACCGCTGCTCGAACTGGTGAACGGCGTTATCATCGCGCCAAGCCTCAAATGCCTGTTCGCCGGACTTACCGATTCAACGTATTTCGATGTACTCGATTCGCTTCCTAACGCCACCGAAGCCGACAGGAAGATGCGATCGAATTTTTCCAGCGCGTTCGGCAAGGCCGTCGAGGATTACTTTTTCGACATCATTTACCACATCGACAAGGCGGCCATCCGGGAACACCAGTACGGTAAGGACGACAAGAAAACGCCGGACGCTATTCTCCCGTGCTCCAACGGAGTGGTATTTTTCGAGTGCAAAAAGAGGCAGTTTCACAGTCTTGAGTTTCTTCAGAACGGCAACAAAGAGATGTACTTCGACCGCCTGAACGAGTTCTGTTGTAAGCCACTGAAGCAGGTGGTGGACCGGATAAAAGATTTTCGGCGTGGCCAATTCGTGATTCCTGGCGCGGAGGCTGACGCTCAGATCTATCCGGTCATCATTTCCCCCATAGCGCCGCCACTCTTCTCCGGCGCGTGGGACAGGTTCGCGCTACAGGATCGAGTGTGCCCCGAAGGATATAAAACGGACTCCAAGATCGCGCTGCCTGAGTTTATTGACTTCGCCGAACTGGAAAGCATCGAGGCGTATCTGTCCCAGAACCCCGACAAGAACTTCATCGACCTGATCAAACTGAAGAGGGCCGATATTCAATATAAGAACGGAAACTGGATTGTGTTCCTCCAGAAGAACGGAATGTCACTTCACAACACCCGATTGATCAGGGAGTATATCGAGACGACGAAGAATTTCCGGACCAACCTTTTTCTGGGTCGTGTGTGATCTGAAAGATTCAATCCCGAAACCCTTCAATCCTGTGGGTATCCCACACAGCCTCGGAGCCAGCAAAATTCCCCAGCAGGTGCTGGGGAATTTTGTTTTACCCTGTCTCGTCCGTCACTGCGCGGCGTTGTAGATCTGTTGCATTTCGGTGATGCCGACCGCGGAGGTCACTGATTTGGACCTGGCCGGCACCTTGATCTTGGCGGTGTCGTAGGCGTATTTGCAGGTCTGGTAGATCGGCATGACGATCTTGCCGGTCGGATAATCGATCCTGGTCGCGGTCATCACCCAGCGCTGGGTTTCCTCATCGACATAGACGTAGCCCCTCGCCGTTTCCGGGGCGGACGGAGCTTCCGAGGAAAACGCATTGTGGATCAGGCTGTCCGTTCCGTCTCGCGTGGCGACGGCCTTGTAGACGGCGAGACGGTTGGCGCCACTCGCGTCCAATTCCCAGTGATCGAAGGTCATCGTACTCCGGTCGATCCCGTAAACGATATTGTGACTCTTGGCGCTGTCCAGCATGCTGGCGATCAGGTCTTTTTCCTGGAAGACCTTCCAGACTTTGCCGTCGCCGGAATAGTGCAATGATTTGCCGTTGATCACGACGCTCATCGTCTGGGTGCCGTTATTGGCGGTCGTCTTCTTACGGGCGACCGATATCTTGTTCGCCGCGGCGAAGATGTCGGTTTCCTGGACGCTGAACACCGTGCTGGCTTGGTTTATGTAGTCGAGCGCCGACTGTTCATCGGCGGTCAAGGTTTCGGAGGCGACGGATTGACCGGCGGTGATGGTGCAGACGTCGCTCCAGTTGCCGGCGGCCGACGTCTTTTGCCAAGCGGCGCTCGTGAAAGTCTCGCTGGGCGCGATGTCCGCGTACCAGGACTTGTCGAGCTTGGCGGCTTCCGTCTTGACTGGTTTGCCCGGGACGCCGTTCTTGATCGTCAGGCTGTATCCCGGTTTGACGGTCACGGTAGCGTTGCTCTTGGCGGATTTGACGGTCACGAGACCTTTAAGGAGCGTCAAGGTGGTGGTATCGCCCGCTTCATCGATGATGAGTTCCGTGCCGCGGACGGCCACGACCGCGCCGCCGTTCGTCCTGATCTTGAATCGTCCGTCGATCGCCGTCTTCTCTATGAAACGGAAGACTCCGCCTAGGGTCTGCCAGACGTTCTGATCGACGTATTTGATGGCGGAACCCGCACGCATGAAGATGCTTTGATCGGGCTTCGTGATGCTGGCCGGCAGATCGGCCGGAGCAGAAACCGTCTGACCTGGCGCCAGATCCGTGGCGTTGTAGTAACGGGCGGTTATCGGCGTCGGGGTGACTGGAGTCGGCACGAGCGTCGTCGGATTGATCGGCGACGGAGTGACCTGGGTCGGATTGATCGTCGTCGGATTGATCGATGTCGGCAGGATTTGAGTCGGATTGATCGGCGTCGGCGTGATGGTGGTCGGGTTGATCGGTGTCGGATTGACCGGCGTCGGCATCACTTGGGTCGGGACGACCAAGGTCGGACTGACCGGCGTCGGCGAGACCGCGGTCGGAGCGGCTTGTTGTTGGGCGTAAGACGCTTCAAGAGCCATGATCTGGGTCCAAACCTGGTTCAGCCTGCCGATCGCGCGGACATTGTAGGCCAGTTTGTACGGATCCGCCGCATATGGATCCATGCCGTTGACTTGGCTCACGACCGAATTGAAATCATTCCGGTTCGCGGTCACGCTCGCGTCGTAAAGCGCCTTCGCCTGGGCGTAGATGCTCGTGCCATACAGCCGGTTCACCTCCGAACTGACTTGCGAGTCCAAAGCCATCCCCTGCGTTTGCGTCTCGGAAGTGGTGCCGCCCGGAGTTACGGTGCCTTTGTTCGAAGGCGTGAAAGTGCCGCTGGTTTGGGACGAGCCGCCCGAGACCGGCCCCGATGCCCCGACGTCAGGGATACACAGGTCATAACCGGACGCCTGGGTGCCACCCGAAAACGTGTGGCTCCCCGCCGGACAGGTGATCATGGCCGGAGCGGGGATCGCGACATAAAAATTGGCGACCACGGCGACGCCCAAAGCGCCCACGGCAAAACACATCTTTTTCATAGCTCGGAGTCAATCCGACTTATATTTCAGGATCATAGGCTTCGCTGTCAGTTGTGGATAAATATCTTTTCAATTCTACCATTTTTGCGACAACAGAGAAAAAATTCGCGATCTCCCGTCCGACGTGACCCGCAACGAAAGACGCCGTCGTCGTGACAGGCGTCTTCGGTGTCCAGTCATTCGATTTTCACGACGCGATACGTCGTCTCGCCTCGTGGCGTCTTCACCGTCACTTCGTCGCCGACGGACGTGCCGAGCAGGGCCGATCCGAGCGGTGAAGTCCGCGAGACGCGACCGGCGGACGGATCCGCCTCTTGAGAACCGACGATCTCGTAAACCCGTTCCGCAGGGCCGACTTTGAGCGTGACGCGCGAGCC
>Ga0172379_10007141_pt1 | contig 14641 bp, 9 predicted proteins | sample GrowelOW334metaG_FD_119756 | JGI IMG/M metagenome (GOLD analysis project Ga0172379, IMG submission 119756) | Groundwater microbial communities from an aquifer near a municipal landfill in Southern Ontario, Canada - Groundwater well OW334 metaG | ecosystem: Environmental > Aquatic > Deep...
ATAATGACTGAATATTGAGATGAGGCGGTCGTGATCACGAACATCGCCATGTTGATGATCGATATGTTCCGCAAGCCCGCAGGCGCTGAAATTGTTCGGTTCGCTGGGCGGATCAAGGGAGTAGCCCACAACCTCCGCACCCAGCTCTCTCAGCCAGATGCAAAGCCAGGAGCCCTTGAAGCCCGTATGACCCGTAACAAGGACCCGCTTACCCTGATAAATGTTCCTGAACATGATTTCCTCTCAAGTTATCTTTATTGAAAAACCTTTTCGTTCAGGTGTTGAGTGTAACGGCGAGGTGTTTGTGTGTCAAGGTGTTTCCTCCAGCATACACGCCCCCATCACGACAGCGCCTTCCTGTTTGAAATAAACAAACTTAGTATTGGTAAAAAACATAATAAATAAAATACACATGCCAGCAATAAGCTGACAGAGAAACCGAAATATACAACTGTGGGCTCCAGAAGACCACCCAAAACTCCACCTAATAAGTTGTATTTTTGAATATTTAATACTTCAGCGGGAGAATATCCTGAAAGGTAGTGTAGATATATATATCCGGCTATCAGCACAGGCATTAGATAGTTGCCAAAGTGAATTAATTTTAACATAAAAGAGCCAGTTGCCATGGGAGGAAAATAATATTGCGCTAGAAATATGTTAATTAATGATATGAACAACAAAGACCATACAATTTTTATGCTTATTCGATTATCAAATCGATAGGACAGCAATGAACCTATTAAAGAAGCTAATATGGTAGCAACAATAACCACGGATTGGCTTTTATAGGTTGCCCCAAAAACTGGAATATATATTGAAATGGTCCTGATTTGGAGAAAAAAGAAAGCCGCTCCTGAGAAAAAAGCGTATATATTGACTGCAAATAATCGATATTTAAAGTTCGATGACCTTATGGGACTGACAAACGAAATAAGGGTGAGAAAAAGTAAAAACGTCATTATGAGTAATTTCAGATAATCACTAGGAATATTTTTCTCCATATTATACAGAAATGGCCAATCATCTGTTGGAATTGTCAAAGAAGGAACCCGTTTGAAATCATTTGTTAGATCTAAATCATAGGCGTCTTTATTAATAGATACATTTCTACCCTTTGATAAGACATAAAGCATCTCTGTGCCGGAATTACTTTTGTAATAAGCTCTTGCGTTACTATCAATTGAATAAAGTATATTAAAAAATCGCAGCTTTAACCAGGGAGTGGGGGAACAAAAATTTATAAACAACACCCCATTTTCGTTTAATTTGTCATATGCTTGCTTCAATCCTTCTCGTGTATATAAAAAACTGTCTAATCTAAAACGATTGCTATTGGTTACAGTTACTTGGGAATCGAGAAAAGGAAAGTATATAAAATCAAATGTCTGATCGGTTTTATTCAAATAATTACGTGCATCATCAATGACTAAAGAAACTCGATCACTATAATATGTTTTGTATGTATCTATCGCTTTTCCTAAGTCAACAAAAGCCGGATCGATCTCGACAGCCGTGACATGTTTTGATCCCCTCATTAATGCCTGTCTAACATCCGCTGTTCCACCTCCGGAACCGAGTATTAACACCTCATCAGTTTTCTTTAACGCTGCTTCAAAAGGCACTTGATGGATATCAAAGGTATTTGAAGGTTTTGCGGAAATGTTTAAAATGTAAGTATCATTGGAAAAAACATTATAAATACCGCCGCCAGGTGAAGAAAGAGATATTTTTTGATAAGGACTCCAGAGAAACTTGTCAGAGTAACTCATTGCAAATGAAACTAATAAGATCAACACACTGCAAAACATTATTTTGAATACGTTCTTCATGTCTTCAAACAAAATGGCCACACATATAAGCCCAGATAGAATCATATACAAAGATGTTAAACTTGAGACGAATTGGTTCTGCAAAAAAAATAGCGATCCTCCCATAAAACAGCCAAGACTCAGTAATAAGTATGCTTTTTTTGAATTTACAAGTACATTAAAAATACTGGAAACCTTAGCGCCGATCAAAAACATGAATGGAATAGCCGATAACATCAAACAAAAAACAACAAGATGAATATCCAGATTTGACTTTTGTTTCATTGATTGAGCAATTGCAGTCCATATAAATTCATCACTGATCGTTTGAATAAGATGAAATTGACCAAAATAAATTGCGACTAAATAGATAATTAAAATAAATAACGTTGTAATTGGGAAATATTTCGCCAAACTGGGTTTACTAAATCCAATTAAGTATGAGAATATTGTAGCTAATAAAATCATATTTGCATAATAACTCGCACCACTTATGGTAGTGGAAAAGGTCCGCACTATAGCCAGTTCAGCGAAAACAGCTATTATTCCGAATAACATTAACTTTAAGTAATCTTTCACTTTATCCCCATTGCTAGAGTTAAAACTTTCAGCGCAGTTTGAATACGGACATTATTTTTTGGTTATCTACGGAAATTGAGTAAACTTCATTGGCTGATTTATAGGGTTGAGGATGCCAGCGGTAATTTGTCAGAAAATAGTCGGCCTGATGAATGTCGTTGGCACGTCTCAGTCTGCTGATATCTTGTTTTTCAAGAAAAACAGCATTGTTGATCATGGGTGCAACCACATTCGCCGTTAATCCTATAACAGGCCTTTTATCGCTTTTGACAATATATTCCAGTCCCTGGCGAAAAGACAATCCCCAGTAATCGAGTTCAAATGTCTGTCCCACATTATTCCCGGCTAAGGTGTTGAAATAAACATTCTGAAAGGGGTGATAACGTATCATCTGATAGGATGTGGTAATCATGGAAAGCACTATCACAGCAACTATGAAAAATGCCGCACAACGTTCACGGCTGGAATGGGATTCCTCTATGAGCCCCAGCAACCGGGTTGCTCCTGTCATGGCAATGAGCAGAAAAGGCGCATAGATGAAATACAGGTGCCTCCATCCGTCATAGAGAGCGGAATTCAGAACAATCACCGCCGCCAACGGCACGACGAAGAGCAGAATAAACAGAAAGTCCTGCCGCTCCTTGTCATTCGAGTAAAGTTTGTTCCTGTTCTTTATCATCCCCTGGATCGACAGGAAGAAACCGATCAGGAAGAAAAAAGTATATATTATCGGCGTCGTGATCAGTATCCAGAGGGGAATGTAATGCCAGGGGACTTCCGTTGATCTGATGAATGTGCCCAGGTAGAGGACATAGTAAGAAATTGGAAATCTGTTCATGCCCCAAAATGCATTGATGAAATTCCGCACCGGGCTTTCCCAGAGGTAAGGCCAAAAAAGTACCATAAAGAAAGAAAACGAAGTCAGGTATATAAACAAAGGGAACAGCCTTTTGTGCAAATTATTGAATGTCCGGCCTGCCTTCATTTCATCGATACCCGTTACAAAAACGGCAAGGAAGGGAATAAATATACCGGTTATGCGTTGATCCACCACCAGAGCGGTGGCCAAGGCAAATAGCAACGAATTCACAAGTGTTTTTCTGTTCAGATAACGGATAAAGAAGTAAATGGATATAATGAATAACGATAGAAAGACAACGTCTTTACCATAGAATGATTCGGCAAATATGCGGGGACTCAGGATCAGAAAAAAGCATGCCGTTAATCCCAATGCCCAGCTTTCAAATCGGTTTCTGACGATCAAATAGAAGAAAACCACACTGATATAAAACAGGAGAAAAGTGCACAGGTGCCGCATATAGTATGCTTCAGGCATTGCGCCGTTATAGCCCAGCAGGACATCGGCAACATACATAGGCAAATCAAAAATGACACCGTATTGACTTGCCGAGTATTCCGCCAGCGGGGGCGTCGAGGCAAATTCCTGAAAATGAAAGCCTGGCATCAAAAAGGAGGTTAGATATTTTGCCGTAACACTGGCGATCTCGCGGTGTGTGGGCTCGTCCCAGGAAAGGCCATAGTCTTTGTATACGGAAACGCCGATGGCGAGATAAACAAGGAAAAAGATAAGCACATAAATGCGCGGCTTTTTAAGCAGCAATGAAAACTTCTTATTCATGGGCAATTGTCATAGATCTCCATTTATCTGCATTTACCATGCAGATATAAAAATCATCTTGGGGTATCTGATCCAAACAAATTCACATTGTATTTCACGATGCAGTATAAAGCACGGAGACCGTCCTTCCAGTTGATTTTCTTGCCCTCCTCATAAGTACGTCCATAGTATGAGATCCCCACCTCATAGATCCGGACGCCTTTCCGGGCCATCTTTGCCGTGATTTCCGGTTCGAATCCGAACCGGTTTTCCTCGATGGAGATTGACTGGATGACCTCCCGGCGGAATGCCTTGTAGCAGGTTTCCATATCCGTAAGATTCAGATTGGTGAACATGTTGGAAAGGAGCGTCAGGATCCCGTTGCCGACCCGGTGCCAGAAATAGACCACCCGGTGCGGCGCGCTGCCGATAAACCGGGAACCATAGACCACATCCGCCTTGTTTTCGATAATCGGCTGGATGACTTTCGGATACTCCTCCGGATCATATTCCAGATCCGCGTCCTGAATGATGACAATCTCTCCCGTCGCTTCCCGGATCGCCGACCGAAGTGCGGCGCCCTTCCCCTGGTTGAAGGGATGATAAATCACCTTAGCGATCCTCGGCGCGATCCGCTCCCTCAGGATTTCCCTCGTCCCGTCGGTGGAAAAATCGTCCACAACGATGATCTCCTTGAGGGGAAAGGGGGCGTGCAGCACCGCATCGATCACCTTTTCGATGGTGGTGGCTTCGTTGTAACAGGGGATCACGACCGTCAGCTTCAATCCGAACCATCCTTGTCAGGCACCCTGCCATTTGGAATCATTGTGTGTTTTCCATTTTACTTTCGGGATCAAGTAACCTTAGATTCTCTTTTATTTTTTTTGTGTATTCCGTGTCGCTGGGCGGCGCCTTCATCCCGGCGATTTTCAGGAAGGTGACGGCCTCCCGGGCCTTGCCGACGGACGCCGCGGACATCCCCAGTTGATAGATCTCCTTATAATCCGCATTCGGGTAAAATGGGTTGACGTATTTTGAAAGCACCCTGTAGGCTTTTTTATATTCCTTTAAGTTGTTATAGGATGCATGCAGATTCCAATACACGTTTTCCGCCTTGGACGTTCGTCCCATATCCAGGGCTTTTTTGTAGAGACGGGCGGCCTCTTCATACCGCCCCATCCAGAAGAGCGCGTCGCCTTTCAATGCGTAGCCGTGAGACTGCTCGGGATAAAACCGAATGATCGCTTCCGCATGAGACAGGGCTTTATCGTATTGTCGGTGGACGACAGAGATGCTCGAAAGGATATGGTGAGCTCGATAATTCGCCGGGTCCTGGTCAAGCATTCTCGACGCCTCGGAAAAAATCTCCGCGAGCTTTTCAGCGCTTTCATCAGCATAGATGACCTCCCCATAGTGGAAGGGATCAATGGCCTTCAAGACGTATCGCTCGGCTAAGTCAGCGTAATGGGACTTATTGACATATAACAGTTCCGCTTGGTCGAAAAAGACGGGAACAAACCGCGTGTCGCCTTCAACGACCTTCTTGAAATGAGGCTTGTTCAAGGAAACGGAGATAAAGGAAGGATCGTATTTCTGGATGAACGCCTTGAAGGTGTTGGCATCGAAAAAGGCGTTTTGCGCTGTGGCATAATCCGTATCGCTGAAAATGGTCATCTGCATATCCATGTATATTTTGAATTGCGGGCTTAACGCCCAGGGGAGGTATCCTCCTGCAGATACTTCGTTGAGAATCTTTCCGCCCGGGGCATGATGATTCAAGAACCGGATAATCCCGGTGGGAAGGTTCGATGGGGAAAAAGGATAGGCCGGCCGGTAGCCCATCGTACCGTGAAATATCAAAAGCGGGAGGAGGACCACCACGACGGGAAGAGCGAGATTGACAACCTTACGCGGGAATTTGATCCTTTCGGCGCTCAGGTACGCACCTTGGCGCAGTAGCGGGATGGACAAGAGCGTGAACTCACAGTTAAACCGGTTATGTTTGGCGAGGAGCAGGAGGGCGCCGATAAAAAGGATGGCGTGGCTGATCCGTAGCTTCCTTTTCCATAGGCCGATCAGCAGGAAAGCCGCCGCCAGGAGCACAATAAGGTTCTGTAACGAGGAGATCAGTCCCTGGATCGTGACGGGAGAAAAAATGAAAAAATCCCGAAACGGTATGGGGAGCAACTCGACCACGTAAAGATGCTGGTAGGCGGCGTTCTGAAAGGATACGCTGAAGGGAGTCTGGACGAGTTCGGTCACACCGGGGGTTATAAATATAGTGTAAAATACAGAGATCAGTAGCCATTTTTCTTTTTTCCCCACTGCGTTCCCGGCCGGTATTTTTCTGAACTGGCGCCAGTAGATTTCCGCAAGGTAGGCAAAGATAATCAGGAACATCACCGGATATTCGATCCCGTGGATATTGGACCAGAAGATCCCGAGAAGAGGGAGGAGCCAGATTTTGTCCCGCTTGAATTCCAGGATGTAGAGAAATACGACGATGAAAAGGTAGGAAAAGAGGTGCGGCCGCACCGTCAATTCCCGGTTGAGGATCACGATCGCACATGCTACGAACATGAAAAGTCCGAACAGCAGTTCCATCCGGTTCTCGTGCCGGCGGACAAAGAAAATACAAATGAACAGGGCAATCAGGAAATAGAGTAGGCACCGCAGGGCGATCAGGCCGTAGTAATCCGTCCATTGAAAGATCTTATAAACGACGGCCTGGAACAGCCAGTAGTAGTTGTACCAAGACTTAGGGGGGGTGATGTAGGAAAAGAAGGCGTCATGGGCGATCATCCCGTTCTGCCAGAAGTACCTCCCGCCGGAGAGGTGATACCACAGGTCGGTGTCGGTCATCACGATCGGCCAGGCGAGGAAATAGCCGATCAGGAGCAGGAAGAACACGGCGATCAAGGATATAGGATAATATCTGTGACCGGTTATGTTTTCGTATAGGCGTCCGTCGCTTGGATTTGGCTTCATAGTGTCTTCGGCTCAGGAAATGATTCAAGGAAATCTTTGTAACACCGGACAACTCCGTAAGTCAATTATTCGATTGAAAAAAGTCCTCTCGTCTCACTTTAAGGTTCGCATTAATAACGATTTACTTCCTGATTTGCCAGGAATTGAGTGTAAATTGCTGTTTCTCTGAAAGTCTTGAATTGCTCATCCGACTTTAAATGTTCAAATACATTAAAACCGTGCTTCAGCGAAATTTCAAGGTAGCTTTTACATTCCTCGAATTTATTCTGGCGTGCAAATACGCCTGCTATTCGATAATTGGTTATTCCTTTATAGGCCTGTGCTATTTTACTTAGTGCTTTATACTCCGCAATGGCTCGATCATAGAGCCCGGCTTTTTCGTATTCCATGGATAAGCTCATCCTCGCCAAAACATTATTCGGCTTCTTCTCCACCGCAATCCGGAAATGCCTGATTGCCTCTTCCCTATTGCCCTGTGCCACGAGGATAGCTCCTAATTTGTTATGGGCTTCGCCGTCATCGTTATCCGGGTCGAGTTCGATGGCCTTCGCTAAAAGTTTTTTTGCCTCGTCCGGATAACCTCTCTGATACTGATTCCAACCAAGATTGGCATATGCAACCGCGTATTCCGGATTTATGGTTATTGCACGGGAATAGTATGAAGCGGCATTAATATAATCACCCTTCTTCCCCAAACAGGCGCCGTAATTATTAAGAGGGGCGTCATATTTCGGATTAATCGCAATGGCCTTCCCAAAATAGATCATCGCTTCATCGGGTCTGTTTAACCGCATCAGTGCATCGCCAATGTCATTATAAGCGACGAAATTATCTTTCGTGATCTCAACGGCCCTGGTAAATAACGCATAGCTGTTGGAAAAATAGAGATTCTGGACCTTCGTTAGAGAAATAAAATATACCAGCAGGGCACAACAAAGGATGACTTTTAAGGTTTTGGAATACTCGCCCCTGATTCTTGCGTCACATTCCCATACCAGCATTAGAAACAGGCCGATCATCGGGATGTATATGTACCGGTTGGCCATTTCCGGCCAGAGCCCTGCCTGGATCAGACCGCCTACTGGCGCCAGGGTAATCAGAAACCAGAACCAGCCCGTAAACAGCCAGGGGCGGCTTTTTCTCCATACGAAGGTCATTACTGTTATAAGCAAAATAGATGACAAGGCCAATAAAAAATGTGCCGTCGGAATCGATTTGGGAAAAGTATAGTAGACCGATAATTCGAAGGGCCATGCCATATTCCCCAGATATTTCATAATGGAAACAAAGAGGTTGTAGATTCTCAAATCCACCGGAACAAGGTCATGATTGATGACGTAGTGAAACTTCGCCATGGAGATCATCGATACATAGAATGAAATCAAAGACAGGATGATAAATGGCGCCTTTTCGAGAAAAAGAAAGGCAGCCTTCGACTTCCGGAAAGCAAGGAGCCTGACAAGGAAACACCGGAATGATGTCGTCCCTACGGCATCAATGGTATCGTAAGCATCCCCCACCCTTCCGAATCTACCCAAAGGCCAGTAGTCCAATATCAGTAAGAGAAAAGGAAAAGTAATAATGCTGGGTTTGCTCATGAGGCCTAACGTGTAAGCACACAAAACAAGACCATACATCCATATTTTTTTCTTTTCGACATAATGAACGTAAGTATAAATGGCAATCATGAAAAACAGCGTGCTCAGAACGTTTTTTCTTTCTGCAACCCAGGCCACCGATTCCACATTGAGCGGATGAACGGCGAACAGGAGGGCGACGACGGCTGCCTTGTATCGCGCCCCGGTTATTCTGAAAATAATCAGGAATAAAAAGAGGGTATTGAGAATATGTATGGCTACATTGACCATGTGATGCGGGCCCGGCGCAAGACCGAAAAGTTGACAATCCAGCATATGGGAAATCCAGGTCATCGGGTGCCAAGCGGAAGCACCCACAAAGCCAAAGGCCCACCGGATGGCCTCGATTGTCAGGCCATTCTGGACATGGGGGTTTTCAGTAACATACATATAATCGTCAAAATTAAGAAACTGGTGATGCCTAACATCTCCGTAGGTAAAAAGGATGATCAGAATAATCGCACATGGAATAAAGACTTTAAGGAAAAGGGACTTCATGTTGAATTCTTTCAGAGGTATGCGGATTTACCTTGAAGTAAAAAGATAGCTGACCACAAAGTGGTCAGCTATCTTTTTTTCAATGCCGGTATTTTTGTTCTGCTTCAGAATTTACGTGACCGTTAAAACTATATTGTCCTCACATACTGAGACAAGGTCACCTAAGGTTTAGTCATGCATTATAAACTGTTTGGTTGTTGTGGGAGATGGAGTAGTAAAAGAATTCCAACCAGCAGGCCCAGATGTAACAGTTACGGTTACGGTTGGGCCAAGAGACCATGTACCCGCAAAATCCCCAAGATTAACGCCGCCATTCGCGGCTGGCCCGTTGGTTGCCGAATATCCTGAAGCTGCGTTTAAAAGCCCCTTCGCGTAGTCTTGGCTTGCGGATGATTGCAATGCACCTAAAGCGCCCTCAATAGCCTTTTGTCGAGCCTGGCCCTGCATGTCAAAGTACTTGGGGATGGCGACGGCAGCAAGGATACCCAGGATCACCAGTACGGCGATGATTTCGATCAACGTAAAACCTTTTTGATCTCTCAATTTCTTTTTCAGCATCTTCCTTCCTCCTTCTTTTTATGATTAATGGATTTCCGTGTCTGTGCTTTTTCGTTTTTCTTATTCATAACGACGCGAATCTTCACCTCCCTTTCGCTTTTAATTTCTTGTTCTCTTTACTATAGCATATAATGCGCCAGAATCAAGTACGCTATTCGATTGTGTCTATAAAACATGACGCAACCGCAACTCATTGATCATTAGATGGTTTTTGATGAAGTCCCTTAAAGGGCGTGATCCACTCGCGGGCAATGCACCCCACCTTCCAGGCCCCATCTCCAAAGTTTGCCACACAGCCTACAAATCTTGTAGCTTTTTGAGTGTGGCGACGTCGATCTGGTATTTTTTGATCCGGTGCCAGAGGCTCCGCGGGTTGATGCCGAGCAATTGGGCGGCCCGTGCCTGAACACCGCCTGCCCGGTTTATCGCCTCGATGATCATCCCCTTTTCGATCTCCATCAGCCTTTCGTCAAGAGGCTGACCCACCCCTGCGTTTACGCCACCCTGAGGAGGAACCTCACCGGTCATTGCCGCCGGAAGATGCGCTGCATCAATGGTCCGGCCCGTCCCCTCCGCGAATATTGCCGCCCGCTCGATGACGTTCGACAGCTCCCTGATGTTTCCCGGCCAGCCGTATCCGAGAATAATCTGCATTGCCCGCTGGGATATTTTCAGATCTTTCCCGGACCGTTCGAGGAAATTTTCAATAAGAAACGGGATGTCCTCCCGTCGTTCCCTTAGCGGCGGCAGATAGAGGGGAAAAACATTCAGACGGTAGAAAAGATCCTCCCGGAATGCACCTGTTTTGACCATCTCTGGCAGATTCTTGTTCGTAGCCGTGATGAAGCGGATATCTACACGGATCGTCTGCGCACCACCCACCCGCTCGAACTCTTTCTCCTGCAGAACACGGAGCAGTTTTGCCTGGGTTGCCGACGGCATGTCGCCGATTTCATCGAGGAAAATCGCCCCGCCGTCTGCCAGTTCGAATTTCCCCTTCTTCTGGGCGATCGCCCCGGTGAAGGCCCCCTTCTCGTGTCCGAAGAGTTCGCTCTCCAGGAGACCCTCCGGAATGGCCACGCAGTTGATCTTGACAAAAGGTCTGCCTTTGCGGAGGCTGTGTTCGTAAAGGCTCGTCGCGACAAGCTCCTTCCCCGTGCCGCTCTCCCCGGAGATGAGGACCGTCGAGTCGGTCGGCGCCACCTTCAGGATCTGGCCGAAGATCCCCCGCATGGCGCGGCTCTGTCCGATGATCTCGGGAAACAGTTCCCTCGCCTCGACCTTTCCGAGGAGGTTGGTAACCTGGCCGAGCACTTTGTGGAGATGTTCGATGTCCTTATGCCCGCTTCCGTCATCGGCGTTCCCCGGGCTCTGGGCCAGAACGGGAAGCCTCTCGGCGTTCCGGACGAATTTCGTGATCGGTTTGAGGATCAGCGTAAGGATCAGATAACTGCAGGCCACGGAAAGGAGAACCGCGGCGCCGCCGATATATAGGATCTGCGTAACCGGCTCGCTATTCCTCTCCATGTAGCTGGAGGTGATCCGGTAGGTAACGATTACCGCCAAGATGGAGATGCCGCTGAAGATGACCGGGATCAGAATATAGGGACTGATGCGGAAATCTTTTCGTTTCACTACTTGACCATCTTGGTCATGTCCCACATGGGCATATAGATCGCCAAAGCGAAAAACCCGACGACGCCGGCCAGCCCGACGATCAGGATGGGACCGATATTGTCCGAGAGCCGCTTGACGGCGTAGGCAACCTCATCGTCGTAATGGATGGCGATCTGGCGGAGCATGTCCTCGATATTTCCGGACTCCTCTCCGATGGCGACCATGTCCACGACCATCGGCGTGAAGTATTTTGCCGAACCCAAGGGGCCCGAGATCCCCTGGCCTTCCTTTATCTTTTCACTTATCCGGTCGAATTCACGAGAGATCGCCGTGTTGCCGATCGTCCCGGAGAGAACCTCCATCGCCTGCATCACGGGGACGCCGCTAGCCTGCAGAATCGCGAAGATGCTAGCGAATCTGGACATCGCCGCCTTCTGGAACAAGGGTCCGAAGAGAGGCATTTTCAGGTAAAAGGTGTCCAGCGCATAGCGGCCGTTAACGGTTTTGAAGTAGGTGTGCAGCACGACGATCAAGCCTACCACCCCCGCGATCAGGATGTACCAGTAATTGGCGAGCCCCTGATACATGAGCATGGCGACCTTCGTTGGCCACGGCAGCGTCAAACCCGTCTTGGCGAAGATCGTAGCGAACTTGGGGATGACGAAGGTCAGCAGGACGAAAAAAGCAACGGCCAGGGCGATCAGTACTATAAACGGGTACTGGAGGGCGGATTTGATGTCCGACTTGATCTTCGCCTCGTGTTCGATGATGTCGATCAAGCGCCCGAGGATGTCGGGGACGGTGCCGCTGATCTCGCCCGCGTGGATCATGCTGAGGTAAAGAGGTGAGAAAAGTGCGGGGTGCTTTTTCATCGCCTCGTGGAGCGTGGCGCCCGCCCGGATGTCCTGGCCGATCAGCCCAACGGCGCGTTTCATGGTTTTGTTTTGGGTCTGGTTTTCGAGGACCTGGAGGAGCCGGAGGAGCGGCACCCCCGCCTGCATCATGGAACGGAACTGCTTGGTGAAAAGGATCAGATCACCGATTTTCACCCTGCTCAGGCTCTCCTTGATCCTCGCGAAGAAGGAACCACCCGCCGCCGGGGCGGCGCCTGATGCTGCCGTTACCCTGGAAGGGATGTAGCCCCGGGACAGCAAAAGATTTTCCGCCATTTCGACGGAGTCGGCCACGATCGACCCCTTGACGTTCATCCCGTTTTCATTGATTGCCTGGTAAGAAAAATTCGCCATACCGCTATACCATGACCGCGGAGGCGGCCTCTTCCAGCGTCGTGATTCCCTGGAGAACCTTGCTGGCCGCATCCTCCTTGAGGGTCCGGAGCTTTCCTTCCGCTAAGGCCACCCTTGTGATCTCCTGGGACGATTTTCTCTTCAGGATCATCTCCTGGATCATCTCGTCATTGACCAGGACCTCAAAGAGCCCCGTCCGCCCCTTGTAGCCGGTATTCATACACTGGTAGCAACCCTTACCCCTCTTGTAATTGGGGTTCTCGGCTTTGCCCAGCCCCCAGGCGACGAGGGCAGACTCCGAAGGTTGGTATGGTTCCTCACAATATGGGCAGATGGTCCGGACCAGCCTCTGGGCAAAGGAAACCAGCAGCGCCGAGGCAACGAGAAAGGGCTCGATCCCCATATCGATGAAGCGGGTGATCGCCCCTGCGGCGTCGTTCGTGTGAATTGTGCTGAGCAGTCGATGCCCCGTCTGGGCTGCCTGGATGGCAATCGCCGCCGTCTCGCCATCCCGGATCTCCCCCACCATGATGATGTCCGGATCCTGCCGGAGGATGGAACGGAGGCCGCCCGCGAAGGTCATCCCCGCCTTCCGGTTAAGCTGCACCTGGCGGATGTTATCGATCCGGTATTCGACCGGGTCCTCAAGGGTGATGATATTCGTATCCGGGCTGTTGAGTTCATTCAGGATGGAATAGAGGCTCGTGCTCTTTCCGCTTCCCGTCGGTCCGGTGCTCAGGATCATTCCGTAGGCCTTCCGGATCATCGTGTCGATCTTGTCCCGGTCTGTTTGGATCATCCCGAGGCGATCGAGGGAATAGACGCCTGAACTCATGTCCAGGAGACGCAGGACGATGTTCTCCCCATGAATTGTGGGCATGGAGGAGACACGGACGTTGATTTCCTTCGTATCCATCTTGAGGGTGAAACGGCCGTCCTGCGGGATCCGTGAGACAGTGATGTCCATGTTGGCCAAGATTTTGATCCGGGCAGTAATCGGCAGGGCAAGGGATTTCGGCGGCGATGGCACCTCGTGCAACTTTCCGTCCATCCGGAATCGCACCTGCATGCTGTTCTGCTGGGGGCTGACGTGGATATCACTCGCCCTCTCGCGGATCGCCTGGGCGAAGATGGAGTTAACCAGGCGGACTACCGGCGCCTCACCCGCCATATCCTGGAGTGACGAGACTTGAATCTCACTTTCGGACCGCGTCTGCGCCGTTTCTTCATCGGACTGCGACTCGATTTCCATGATTTCCATGACGCCGCCCAATCCCGACTGCTGCCCGTAGAGACCATTGATCAACTGGTTGATCTCACGCTCGGTACAGACAACCGGTTCCACCTCGGAATTCGTCGTGATCTCGATCGAATCCATAGTATTGATGTCGAGGGGGTCCGTCATGGCGATCGTCAGGAGTCGTCCCTTTTTCCGGAGGGGCGCCACCTGGTATTTCTGGGCGATCTCGATCGGGATCAGGCGGGCAAGACTTGGATCGAGGGGATAGGCGTCGGGGTGGTAATTCTCGATCTTGAGCTGCTTGCTCAGCAGATCAACAATCTGGTTTTCATTGATTATCCCCTGCCGACTGAGGTACTGACCCAGCTTCAGACCGGCCTTCTTGTGCTCGGCGATAGCATGTTTGAGCTGCTCCTCCGTAAGTAACTTGCTCTCGACAAGCATTTCTCCCAATCGCTTTTTTATTATCATAAGTCACAACCTTCGAGATAATTTCAAATGTCCGAATCTGTCATTCCCACAACGATTCTCCAATGACCTCCTTCGTGTCAATTGGAGAAAAAGACGGTATCCGCTCCCTGCTTTTCCATTATTTTCGCGTTGGCCGCCAGGGTGGCCGGAAGTTTCCGGATCGCGTTCCGCGCTTCTGCGTCGCTGTCAAAAACCTTTCTCAGCACCAGGTCAAACACCATCCCCTCCCGGGGATTCCAGAACGGCAGCATTTTGATATAGACAGGATACTCTTTATAGAATCCGTAGGCCTCATCGAGACTTCCCTTGGAGGCGATCCGCACCCGCTTCCCGTCTCCAGGCCAGGGCACTGCCGGGACTGCCGGAAACGCGATCAG
>Ga0172379_10007142_pt1 | contig 14641 bp, 13 predicted proteins | sample GrowelOW334metaG_FD_119756 | JGI IMG/M metagenome (GOLD analysis project Ga0172379, IMG submission 119756) | Groundwater microbial communities from an aquifer near a municipal landfill in Southern Ontario, Canada - Groundwater well OW334 metaG | ecosystem: Environmental > Aquatic > Deep...
AAAGGAACGGGCTGTAAATATGACCGGATAAAGTCGCGTACTTCTGCACCTCGTTAAATTTTTGCAGATAAATCGTGGGGATCGGGTTTTCCTGACCATCGATGGTTTTCTGCTGCATGGCCGTAAAAACCTCACTGAACGCCATCGGCGTCGGATTGGCGCCCAAAGCCTTCCAAGCGGCAAGGTGCAACGGATTCTGCATCGTCCTAACCTTCATTCCCTTAAGGTCGGCGGGAGTTTTCACCTCCCTGGCGCTATTGGTCAATTGCCTGAAGCCGTTCTCCATGAAGCAGAGATTCTTAAAGCCTTTAGCTTCGAGCAGCGCCGAAAATTTGGCGCCTACGGGACCGTCGAAAATAGCGTCCGCGCCCTTTTCGCTGGTGATGATGAAAGGCAAGTCGAAGACGTTAAGTTCGGGAACCAATCCGGTTACCGGAGATGCCGTCGTAGCGACCATCTCAAGAGTGCCCATGCGTACGGCCTCCGTCGCTCGCACGTCGTCGCCAAGCTGGGAGTTGGCATATACCTGGATATCATATTTGCCGGGCAAGCGACTTTCTATGATTTTCTTGAACTCATACTGCGAAAGCAGTAACGGATGTTGTTCATTGAGACCGTTAGAAATTTTTATAATTTTAGCGGGGGCTGCCTGGACAGCCGGTTTCGACTCGGCTTTTCCGCCGGCATACACATTTCCGACAAAAACGGCGATCAAGGCGATACAAAGCATTGATACTTTCTTCATTCAATTTCCTCCTGTTATTTCTTAAGGGTCTCAAGACCCTTAGCTGGCAAACGGTTACCTCATCTACTCGCACTCTTCAGTTCAGAGGATGAATCACCTGCGTCCATATAGGAGGACAACGGAGAAAAACAGCACAGATCGTTTATCAAACTCTATCATGATATATTCATATCAACACCACATATCATAATACCTTGACAAAGGCATGGGTCAACAATATCATCGCCCAATGGAACCGTCAACAAAAGAACACGCGAAAGTAGATTCCATAGACAAGACCAGTCGCATCCTCTCAATTCTGCAGGAGCGGATAATCGGCGGGAACCTTGTGCCCGGAACGGAACTTCAATCCGAAAAAGAATTAGCCGCCCAACTCGGCGTGAGCCGTTTCAGTCTTAGAGAAGCGCTGCGGGTAGCTGAGGCCCAAGGCTTGATTAGAATACAGCAAGGCAAGCGACCGGTGGTTGCCTCACCGTCCGCGGTACCCGCGACGATCATGATGGGCCTTGCGTTAAAACGGACACGGGAGAATTTAGTAGACCTGGTCACCGCCCGCGACGGACTCGAATGCAAAATAGTCCGGATGGCCGCTGAAAAAATTACGAACACTGAACTCCATTCTTTAGAGGAGAACTTGAAGCTAATGGAAATTCCCGGTCGCGATTTGGATTATTACGTCGCGAAGGATATGGAATTTCACGAGATCATTTTAAAAGCGGCGAGAAGCCTCGTCTTTGAAATCATGCTTTCACCGGTGACGCAGCTTCTCAAGGAATCCAGAAAAGCGACGCTCGGAGCCGGCGGCATCAAACGGGCGATGAAACTTCATCAAGAAATTTATCTGGCGCTACTGAAGCACGATCCGGATGAAGCCGAAGAAAAAATGCGCCGGCACATGAAAAACGCGATAGAGGATCTGGCGCTTCTGGAAAAGAAAAGGGGACTTTAATGATCGATAAATCCTTACTGCGCGGCGTGTACGCGCCGATGTGCACACCCTTCATCGATGATGAAATCAATTTTGCGGGCTTGGAAAAGAATATAGAAAAAATGAACGCCTCCGGGCTGCGCGGCTATTTTATCCTGGGGACCAACGGCGAATACCGAACGCTTTCCGAGGAAGAGCAGTTCAAGATTGTCGATGTGTTCGTAAAGAAAGCGTCAAAAGACAAGGTTGTCATGGCGGGAACGGGCGCCGAGAGCACCCGGGAAACCATCCGGCTCACCCGGAAGGCGGCGGACCGCGGCGCGGCCATGGCCAGCCTGCTCATGCCCAATTTTTTCGCCAAGAAAATCACCGACGACGTCATGATCCGGCACGCGATAGCGGTTGCCGACGCCTCCCCCATTCCCGTCATGCTTTACAATAATCCGTCGGTGTCGGCCGGCGTGACGATCAGCGCAAAGGTGCTGGACGCGACAGCCGGGCACCCGAACATAGCGGGCATCAAAGACAGCGGCAAGGACACTTGGGAAACGAACGTCAAATACGACGCGGACGATTTCTCGGTCCTGGCCGGTTCCGCGAGCTACTTCTTCGACCTGATCCGCTTAGGCGGAACCGGCGGAGTCCTTTCTCTGGCGAACGTGATCCCCGATGCCTGCGCCGCGTTGTATCGCCTCTGCGTAGAGGGAAAAAAAGACGAGGCTCTCGCCCTCAGGGACACCATTGAATCGCTTAATAAACTGATTTCGGGATCCTTCGGAGTCGCGGGCGTAAAAGCGGCTATGGATATCGTCGGATTCTCGGGCGGAACCCCTCGCTCGCCCCTGTCGGGCATCACCAAGGAAGAGAAAGAAGGTTTGGCCATCGCACTCAAGGAAAGCTCGCTCATGACGAGTGCGCTCATGGGGAGCACTCTGCCATGACAAAAATCCAAACCGGCGTGAAAAAATGGAAGGCGCTCCTTCCCCAGCCCATTGAAAAAGAAGCCGTAGCGCTTCTTGAAAAAGCGGGTTTCGAAATAGTCCTGGCCCCCGAATGCAAACCGGAAGTGGTGGGACCGCTCATGAAGGGGGTCCATGTCGTCATTCTCAGGACCGGCATCAAGGTCACCGGCGACCTCCTCAAAGACGCCGACGAGCTCCTAATGATTTCACGCACCGGCGCCGGCGTAGACAACGTGGACCTAAAGGCGGCGACCGAACGCGGCATACTCGTAACGTCGAGTCTCGGAGCAAACACGACCAGCGTATCGGAACACTGCCTTGCCCTCCTTCTGGCCCTGTCAAAACAGCTCTTCCTCATGGACCGGGAAGTCCGCGGCGGTAATTTCGCCATCCGCTACAAGAATCTACCGCGAGACCTGCGGGGCAAAACCCTAGGCGTTCTCGGGTTCGGCCGCATCGGGTCGCTGACCGCGAAAGCCTGTCGCGACGTCTTCGACATGAAGATACTCGCCAACGATGATTTTCTCCCGGATGACGCAAAAAAAAGTCTTTCGTCCTGGGTCGAATTCCGCGATCTGGATACGCTGTTCTCCCAAGCCGACGCGATCACGATTCATATTCCTTTCGTCCCTGAAGCCGCGGGCTTGGTGGGAAAACGGCTGCTCGGGAAGATGAAAAAGACCGCCTTCATAATCAACACGTCGCGCGGGGGGATCATCGACGAGGCGGCGCTGGCGGAAGCGCTGGAAACGGGAAACATCGCGGGCGCTGGCCTGGACGTCTTTGAGGACGAACCGCCAAAGAGGGACAACCCGCTGCTGAAGCTCCCGAACGTTATCCTCACGCCTCATTCGGCCGCCCTCACGGAGGAATGCGTGCTCCGAATGGCCGTGGCCGGAGCGGAAAGGGCCGTGGAACTCTCCGAAGGAAACCTGCCCGCCAATATAGCCAATCCGGACGTACTGAAGCATCCGAGATGGGCCGTCGCGTTAACCGAGAAATAGTCTCAAGGGATCGAGGAACCGCGTAAAGCGCGCCGTGAAGCTGGAATAATCGAGCTCCGAGCGCCGCGCCCGGTTTTCTACACGCCCGAGTAAGCCATAAAGCCGCCGTCGATCGGGATGACGGCTCCGGTCACGAAGCCGGAGGCCGTCTCGTCGCAGAGCCAGCGAACCGTACCGACCAGGTCGCCGGGTTCTCCGAGACGGCGCATCGGCGTGTGGTCAAGGATTTTCTTCGTGCGGTCGGTCGGAGTGCCATCATCGTTCCAGAGCAGTTTACGGTTCTGGTCGGTGGTAAAGAAGCCGGGAGCTATCGCGTTTACGCGAATGCCCGATTCGGCGAAGTGAACGGCCACCCACTGGGTGAAGTTGTTGACCGCCGCCTTGGCCGCGCAATACGCGACACCCTTGGTCATGGGGCTGAACGCGCCCATTGAAGAAACGTTGATGATCGAAGCACCGGCACGCCCCATCAAGCCGGGGGCGAATACCTGGGTAGTCAGGAACGCGCCGACGAAGTTCATGTCGAACACGGCGCGGATACCCGCTTCCTGGATGGCGAAGAAACTGCCGGCGGGACCAGAGAGCGCCGCCTCGGCATCACCCTTCCAGATCTCCGTCTGCGTCGCGCCTCGCGGATCGTTGCCGCCCGCGCCGTTGATCAGGATATCGTAGCCGCCGAAAGCCGCCTCCACTTCCGCCTTCGCGCGGATAAGATCGGCCTTGACCAGCACGTCGCAAGAGAACGCCTTCGCCGCGCCGCCCGCATCGACGATGCGCTTCGCGACCCTTTCTCCTTTTTCGGGCGTCCGATTCAACACGGCGATCGCCGCCCCTTCCTTCGCCAAGCCCTCGGCTATGGCTCCGCACAGAATGCCGCCGCCGCCGGTGATCGCGATAACTTTTCCCTTCAATGCTTTCATCGTCTTTCTCCGTAGTTCTACATCGTACTTAAGAAATCCTTCATAAGGAAATCCTCGCTCGCATCCTGTTTGAAATAATCGGGATAGGCGCTTATGAGACTTGATTCGTCGCCGACAATCTCCGTTATGTGGTCCCGCAGATTCAAGATGACCGAATTCAGGTCATCCGATTCGATGCTTTTCAGGAGAGCCTCATGCTGACCCAATACGCGAGACAGGTTGCCGCGGCCCCAAAGTGACATAAGCCGAACGCGCCTATAGTGGCCGGACATATTCCGTACAATATTCCAGCTCATCTCTTTACCGGCGGAAAGAAAAATTGAACCGTGGAATTCATCGTCTAAATCAAGAAACCTCAAAAAATCGCCGCCCCCCTCGCATTCCCGCTGAAGCGCCAAGTTGCTCCAGAGACGCGAAACCAAAGCCGGAGTGCGACCGCGCATGAACAAGGCGATCGCTTTTTCCTCAAGACTTTCCCGGATGAATTTCTCCTCGTCTACCCGCTTGAGATCGATTTTGGAAACGCTCGTCCCCTTCTGGGGAAACACGTCGACAAGCCCTTCCTTCTCCAGCGTGATAAACGCGTCCCGAACCGGAGTCCTGCTGACGTTCAGTTTCTCCGCGATGTTTTTTACGTTGAGCGACTCGCCGGGCTTCAGGTTCAGGTTGACGATATTTTTGCGGAGGGAAAAATAAACACCGTTTCCGATAGTGTGAGAAATCGTTTTATCGTAAGGGGATGTTGTAGAACGCATACGATCTCCCGCACCGGCAACCATATCGGATTACCCGCTTTTTTTCATCTTCGCGATCGCTTCCGAGAGTCCGTTCAGGTACGCGATGCCCAGAGCGCGATCGTAGAGGCCGTAACCCGGCATCCCCTTCTCACCCCAGATGTCGCGGCCGTGGTCGGGACGAATCGGCCCGGTGAAGCCGATGTCATGCAGAGCGAGCATGATGGCGAACATGTCTAGCGAGCCGTCCACCGAAAGGTGCGCGGATTCCTCGAAGACTCCCGGACCGCGGTGCTTCACGTTGCGCACGTGCGCGAAATGTATCTTGCCTTTCAGGGAGCGGATCGTATCGGGAATATCGTTTTCGGGATTCGATCCGAGCGATCCCGTGCACAGCGTGACGCCGCTGTACGGACTATCAACTAAGCCGACAATGCGCAGCAGCCGTTCCTTGCTCGTCGCGATGCGCGGCAGACCGAACACGGGCCAGGCCGGGTCGTCCGGATGAATCGCCAGTTTGAGGTTGTACTTTTCGCAGGTCGGCATCACCGCCTGAAGGAAATACTTGAGGTTGGCGAAAAGCGCTTCTTCATCCACGTCCCGGTAGACGCGGAAAAGTTCGCCGATCTTCGCCAACCGCTCCGGTTCCCAGCCGGGAAGCGCGAAGCCGCCCGCGCCGGCCTTCATCTTATCGAACATTTTGGTTGGATCTATCTTATCGATTTCGGCCTGGTCGTAGGCGAAGACCGTCGCGCCGTCGGGGCGGACTTTCGCGAGATCGCTGCGGGTCCAATCGAAAACCGGCATAAAATTGTAGCAGACGAGGTCGATGCCCGCCTCACCGAGCCGCTTGATAGTTTCGATGTAGGTTTCGATGTGCTTGTCGCGTTCGGGAAGCCCCGCTTTGATCGAGTCATGGATGTTCACGCTCTCGATGCCGGAAATCCGCAGGCCCGCGGCCGCGACTTCCGCTTTTACGGCGCGGATCCGCTCCACCGGCCACTGTTCGCCCGGCTTCATATCGTACAGCGTCGTGACGACTCCTTCCACACCGGGAATCTGACGGATATGCTTCAAAGGGATGGGATCAAAGCCCGAACCGAACCACCGAAAACTCATTCTCATCGCCGTAAACCTCGATTTCATCGATACTACCACACTAATATACTAGTATCTACTCTTCAAAACCCCGCATTGACGGCGCGTACAAGTGTTGTTATAATTTTAAGCTAGTGTTTGAGGATTCGGAACGCGGTTAAATTCCGCGGCGGTCCCGCCACCGTAACCGGGGATGAATACGACGAAGCGCCTACGGCGCGGATAAGCCATTGCGACTTGAAATAGTCGCGAGAAGGCGTCGCGTTTCAGTTGATCCGGAAGCCGGGAGACGATCTTCGACACATCAGCCGAAACCCTCGGAAGAAGGGAGGTCGGTTCGAGTCGATTCATACCCGCTCGTCCGTATTCCGCCTTTTTCCTCGGGGATTCTCGGGGGAACGTTATCGTCACGACTGACACGACCATACCTGTACCCTTCGCTTCGCGCGAACGGACTGCTCACGTTCAATCGATCGAAAGTCGAACGGGAAAGGCGCGCGCGTCTATAAGAGTCGATCAAAGCAAGCGTCGAATGATGAACGCGATCACGATAAGCGGACTGTTCTGGATGGCGATCTGCGCCGCCTCCGCGCTTTTCTTGAACCATGCAGTCCCTGCTAGCGTAGCGTCCCGGCGACTTCCCGACGTCGTGGTGAACTTGGACCTAGGCCGGGACGTTGCACCCGCGATACGACCCAAAATGATTCCGACGATCCCCGTTCGTCAAAAGATCCAGCCGGTACAGGAACAAGCCGCCGACCAAACGCCGGTCGCTAAAACGACAACGCCGCCGTTGCCCCCCGCGACGCCACCCGCGGAACTCGCGTCCGTCGTGCCGATTGAGCATGTTCCTCTCCCCGCCGAATCGCCGGCGCTACCCGAATCGATCGCGGCGGCGGTGCCGCGGCAACCGACAGTCGCGACGGCAAGCGCTTCCTCGGCAATTGCCGCCGCGGGAACGAACGATGCTATTTCAGACGGCGCCGACCGACCGATCAGAGCCTCATCTTTGGCCATCCTCAATGAGGCAGTCAAACGAAACTTAAAATACCCGCCGCAAGCGCGGAAGCGCGGCATTGAAGGCCGGGTGGAAGTGGAGATCGCGGTGAACAGCGCGGGCGCGTTGTTGGCCTGTGAACTCATCGGTCCTTCCGGCAACGGTCTTTTGGACGAGGCGGCTCTCAAGCTGCTGCGCGGCTTATTTCCCCTCACCGGGACCTACGGAGACCCTTTCCGCACGCGCGTAGCCATCGAATATCGGTTGAATTAAACGGGCTTCCCGCGCGGCGCCCGCCTGATTGACGGCGAGGGAAGCGGTAACTTACACTATGAGTACCACGAAAATCTTATTTCTGAGGTGATCATAATGCCCGGTCCGTCCGTTTCAGGGAACAACGCGCTCAAACAGACGGTTCGCTATACCGTCGCCGACTATCTTTCATGGGACGACGATCAACGCTGGGAACTGATCAACGGCGAAGCGTTCGCCATGAGTCCGGCGCCGACGCGCAAGCACCAAAAACTAGCCGGCAGCCTCTATCATGGGCTTTGTTCCTTCCTTTCGGACAAACCGTGCGAGCCGTACATATCCCCTATCGATGTTTTTTTGTCTCCTTTAGCCGACCAAGGGGACGATATCGAAGATACAGTCGTGCAACCCGACGTACTGGTCGTCTGCGATCCTTCGAAACTGGCGGAAGAAGGGATACGGGGCGCCCCGGATTTCATCGCTGAAATTCTTTCAGATTCCACCGCCAACAAAGACCTCACCAGAAAACGAGACCTCTACGAAGCGCACGGTGTCCGCGAATATTGGATCGTCTCTCCCGAAAACGGCAGCGTCTTGACCTACACCCTGCAAGACCGACGCTTCCTGCCGGTCCGCGAATTCCGCGCGGAAGAAAGCGTCCCGAGCTCGGTCATTTCCGGTTTTATTTGGGGCCCGCGCAAAGCGGAAGTCCCGGCGGCTACGAAAAAATAACCGGCGTCTGCGGCCCGTCCGAACCTCTGATCGTTTTTAAAACCGCGCCGCTGCCGGGATCGATAATAAGGATGTTGTCGTTGTTGTAATCGGTTACCACCAGAACACCGTTGACCGAATCATAGGCGGCGCCTGAAAGGAAGCCGCTTGAAGTCGCGTCGAACAAATAAGCGGACGACGGGTGATCGACAACAAGCGGACTAGCGGCGTACGTTGTAATTCCGCCGACGCCCGCCAGATATACAAGGCCGGACGCTGTATTCGCGCCGTCGGCCGAAACGACCGGAGAGCCGCCTATCGGCAGGCGCCCGGAGACGACGGGAGCGGCCGATGAGACGTCCAGCACGACGACTTCGCCGTCGTCGCTCCCGGTCCCTCCGTTCACGCCCGTGCAGACCACGTGGACTTGGTTGAGCGAGGGAAGAGCGATCAAAGATTGCGGATTGGCGCCGTTTTCGGCGCTGGTCCAGCCGGCGGCTTCCACCGACACCGTCGCGACGACCGCGTCGGTCGTGGTATCTATCACCGAAATCTTCCCTTCGGCGAATTTACCGGTGCCGCTGCTGTACGCGGTGTTGCCCACGTACACGCGGCCGTTCAGGTAGCAGCCGCCCTCGGGACCGGCCCCAACCGTTATTTCTTTAATTACCGCGTAGGTCCCCAGGTCGATTACCGAAACGGTGCCCTTCATGAAGTTGGGGACATAGCCCTTATTCCGATCCGAATCGATGATGATCGTCCATGGATTCCTGTTCGATCCGAGCGCTATCGTCTTCAGTAGCGAATAATCCGCCTCGCGGTAAACTTGGACGTTGTTGTCGCCCGAATTGACCACATACAGATTCCCATCCCAAGGAACGACGGCGTTCGGATATTTCCCCGTGAGGATGACGTCGGAGTACAGCGTCTTCGTCGCCGGATCAAGCACGGAGACCGTCTCGGCCAAACTATTGACGATATAGACGGCTCGCGGTAGGGCGGGAACCGAGCGGGCGGAAGTCACGGCGGAAGGCATTTCGCAGGAAGAGAACGACGACGCGATTAGGGTGGCGAAGATGCACCACGAAAAAAACAAGCGTTTACCACTCATAACTCGTCCTCACGCTGAACTGCCGGCCGGGTACGGGATAATCGCGCAGATCGAAATAGATTTGGTCGAAAATATTTTCCAGTCTTCCGATGAACTTCCCGTTTTTCCCGAGCTTGAGACCGACTCCGAGGTTGAACACGAGAGAGGGATCAAGAGCTTTCGTATTTTGCGCGGTGATGTACCGCAGGCTCGTGTACGCCGCTTCTGCCCGGAAAAAATGGCCTTCCTTCCGCCGCAGCTCGACGGAGGCGGAAGCGGTTAACGGTGCTTTTCCCGGGAGCAGTTTCCCTTCGCTCACCGAACCAACCGTCGTGTTCCGCGGATCAAGCCAGGAGACGGTGCCTTCCAGAACGCCGTCGGATTTAATCGATTCAAAGGGCACGGTCCAGCGCCCCAGGAACTCCACGCCGCGCACGCGCGCGCTGTCAACGTTGGAAGGCCGCCATTGACCGCCCGCGCCGGGAGTCCACACGATCAGGTCCGAGACGAAGCGATCAAAATAGGAACACTCAAGGCGGAGCGTTTTATTCGGGGTAAGTTCGATGCCCACGTCCCAGGCGAACGCGCGCTCGGGTTTGAGACTTGGGTTGCCCGCAGCGAAGGCGGTGGACGGCCAGAAAAGGTCGTCGAAGGATGGGGAGCGATAGCTGGTTCCGGCATTCGCTTTAAGGTTCCAGGTTTTCCACGGGAAGACTATTCCCGTCTGCCACGTAAAAGCCGAGGAGTTGGAAACGCTGCCGCCGGCCTTGTCGTCGGTGAACGACGCGTCGAAACGCGCGGAGGGGTATAGTACTGGCCGGACGGAAAGAAAGGGTAGATCGATGAGGGGCAACTGGGAACGCAGAGCGGCGGAACCCTGGTAGCGAAGAATGTCGCCTGAGCCTTCTTCCAGGCCGTTGTCGCGGATCAGCGCCGTGGACCGCAGCGCGTCGAAGCGGAACACCGCGTTCGCGGCAATGGATCCTTCAACACCCTCGTCGGTCGGCGATCGAGCGGCCCACGGCGCAGCGAACGTCAAGCGACCTTCGGAATCCGACTGAACGGCAAGGTTCGCGTGCGTATCGTCCTGGGCGCCAAGGGAATAATCCGGGTCAACGTAGCGGCGTTGGTGGAAAGAGGCTGAAAGGCCGGTAATCGCCCGTAACGCGTCGCGCTCCCATTCAGCGTCAAAACTGCCGGAAGCCTGCTGGTCCGCCATGCGCGCGCTTGTCGTCGGAAATTGAGGAATACCGGGTACGCCTTTTTCATCTAACCGTCCGGAAAGAACGCCTTTCAAAATCAGGTAATCGTTCGGATAGAAGTTCGCGGTGCCGTAGAAATCACCCGCGCGCACATCGGCGTTTGTCCTGACGGTCGAACCGCCCGAACCGTCGACGCTCGCGTAGCCGAAAGCGCCTTCGCTGTACAGTCCGGAAAGGGATAGATACCCGTCGGCGGAGCCGTCTTTCGTCACGCCTTCAAGGTTCGCGCCCGCCTTCACCGTCTGCCAGGAGCCGTATTGGAGATAGGCGCCGCCGCCCGCCGCTTTCTTCGCTTTGCGGGTAATGATGTTGACCACGCCGCCGAGCGCGTTCTCCCCGTAGCGGGCCGACGCCCCGCCCCGAAGAACCTCAATGCGTTCGATCGATTCGGGATCGATGCTTGAAAGATCCACGCCGCCGCCTTGGGCGGAATTGAGGCGCTTGCCGTTTAACAGCACCAGCACCTGTTCCGGCGACGAACCGCGCACGGAGACGTACGCGCCTTCCGCGTCGGTGCCGGTATGCGTGACCTGCACCCCCGGCGCAAGTTCCAGCACCTGGGCCAAACTCACCGGAGCGTAGCGCGCAATATCTTCCTTGCCGATGCTTGCGCTGAAATCGGCTTTGGTACCCGTGTCGGGTTCTTCGGGCAGCCGATCTTCTTCCACCGTGAAAGAAAGGCCAGGCTCTGTTTCTTCCGCGTAAGGAGAAAATGCCGAAACCCAGAGACCGAAGATTACGACCAGTATCGGAAAAACGCCTTTTTTCACGGCTTCAAAGCCCGAACCACGGCATCGATTTCCGTAGAATAATCACCGGTGGCGTTCTCCAGCGTCGTCCCGGAGACGATCTTCACCCAGCGCACCGAGCCAAGCGTAACCGCGGAGAAAGAAGCCGCGGGATTCACCGCCCAAGCGATATCCATCGCCGCGCCGCCGCCGCTTTTCGCCGCGATATCGCGGTCCCCCGGCTCATCGGCGACCGTATAAAAATAGACCGGATCGATGCCCGGATAGTCGTCGTCGCCGTTGGTCGTATCGTCATCACTTCCCGACGTATTCAGGCTTCCGGTGCCGGACAGATCGCCTCGGATGAGCGATGGAGCGCTGTCGGCAAGACCACGCGGAATTAAGGAAGAACCGCCTAACGAATAGAGCGAGTCGGGCAGAAGCAGCACGTCCGTAAAGGTGAGCGTGCTTTCGCCGTCGGCCTCTTCCGGCCACCAGGAAGCGCGCTCGTCTGCGGTTCCCGCTTTTGTTACAACCGCTTTATCGTACGAAAGCGTTGATAAGACCGATGAGGAATCGACCAAAGGAGTCCACGCGTCGGTTTCGGAGTTTTTGTACGCGGGGGCCAGGAGATACCAATCGTCATCGGGCAAACCGTTGCCGTTCGCGTCGGCCATCACCCACACGGCACCCGGTTCCTGCCATAGTTTTTCCCGAATACCGCCATTGTAATACGCGTTCCCGTAGACGATGAAGTCGGCGGCGGCGGCATAGTTCTCCAGCGGCGGATCGAACTCAAGCACGACATAGCCGCCGGCCATCCCGAGCGACACGAGCGCCGCGTTGTTCGGCGCAACCGTCCCGCCGCCGTCCGGGAAGTCCAACACCTTAGCCTGGTTCCCGGAAATGCGGAACGTGGTGTTGCGCGCATGAACACCCGGCGCCTGCGTATATTCCACGACTTTTGTAGGAAGATACTGACTTATGCTATACGAAAGGGAAGGCGCAACCCATCCGGAAGGCACGTAGTCGGCGTCCCCCGGAAGGGGCGCTCCCGCGGTTCCGGGCGTACAGGCCGCGAAGCAGACCGCGGCGAGAATCGGAACTAGCGCGAAAGCGTGGAATCTCATGGCTTATTGCTTGGTGGACTGGGAATACCAGGAAAAATATCCCCCCGCGGAGTTTGCTCCAGCCTCGGCTTCGGCAGCCGTATCGAAATAGGTCCCATATCCTTCACAAGTATACACTGTCGTGGACCCCGATACATTCACTAGGCTCTTCCAGCGGAGAACCGTATATTTCCCGACGGAAGAGGGGCTGTTCGGGTGAACGGTAAATTTCACCACAGCGTATCCGCAATCACCAGCACCCGAATCCCCTGCGTTAAAACCATCATTACTGTATTTTACAATCTCGCAGGTATAGTCCCAATTGTAACTTGTGGTGTCGTCAACCGAATAAGATGTATTGGTTATGGTAAGTAGCGTCGTTCCGAAATCGTTATCCAACCACGTCCCCGCTATCTCGATGTCCGGCACCGCGACTGCGACCGAACAGGCAGCCGAATAGCCACCGTCCTGAGTAGTCACCGTAATAGTTGCGGTTCCCGCCGAAACGCCGGTTACCATACCGGCGGACACTGTCGCCACGGCCGTGTCGGAACTCGTCCAGGTTACGGTTCTGTTCGTCGCGCCCACCGGGGTTAGAGTCGCCGACAAGGTCTCGGAACCGCCGACAAAGATTGAGGTACTCGTTTTATTCAGACTGACGCCGTTCACGGGCGTCGATGCCGAATTGGTTCCGAGCAGATCGCCGATGGCGCTGCAGGAGGCGAAGGTCAGGGCGGCGATCAGCACCGCGACTAACGCGGAGCTGCCTTTTAATCGTTTGGAAACTGTCATGGATGATTCTCCTCTTCGCGGCGAACGCGAAAAAGAGCGGGGCGGCTTATCGGTTTTCTTGGGGAGGGAAAACACGAATTCCGACCGGCTCTATCCTCGAAGCCGAACGTAAATTGGTTTCCCCCGAAATATCCTGACTAACGGATTTCATGACCGGCGCCTTCCCGGCATCGATTTATCGACGCCAGTGGCTTGGCCGCGGCCTTTCGGCGGCGCCCCTTGCCGATCCATTTCCGAACACAGTGACGGGCTCGCGGAGGATTCTCACCTCCTTCCTTCACGGGAAACAGTGTAAGGATCTTAACATCGATAAAAAGACGCGTCAGGTAGTTTATCGTTTTTCTTGGTATATTCTTTTGAAAATCACTTTTTTTCATCACCCCTCAGTTCATCCTACCCCGTTTCCTCACGAACGTCCCCTTGTCCAGCTCTTCGTAGGCCTGCTCCAATTCCTCACGGGTATTCATGACGATGGGGCCGCCCCAGGCTATCGGCTCGTGGAGCGGCAATGCGTGCGCGAACACGAAACGTGCGCCGTCGGGTCCGGCCGAAAGGACAGCGGCGTCTCCCGGGCCGAACAGCAGGCAAGAGCCGGGACCATAGGACACCGCGCCATCTACCGAGCCGAGTTCGCCCTGGTACACATACGCGAAGGCCGTGTGCGCGACGGGCGTCGGGATAGATACGGTTGCGCTCGCCTCAAGGTGGGCATCAAAATAGGCCGGATCACGAGCGATGCCGGTTAAGGGTCCTTGAACGCCGTCAAAGCTGCCGGCTATCGGACGGATTTCGCCGCCGGTGACAAGAACGGAGGGAATCTCAGAGGCTTTCGCGTCGCGATAGGCCGGATCGCGCATTTTTTCGGCGCGTGGGAGGTTCACCCAGAGCTGGAAACCGTGGACACCTTTGGGAGACTCCTGCGGCATTTCCTGGTGGATGATGCCCGAACCGGCCGACATCCACTGGAGGTCGCCGGGACCGATTACGCCGGAATTGCCCAGAGAATCGCCGTGGGCGACATCACCTTCCCGCATGAAGGTGACCGTTTCTATGCCGCGATGCGGATGCCACGGAAAACCGGCCAAGTAATCGTCGGGATCGTCCGAACCGAAGGCGTCAAACAGCAGGAAAGGATCAAAAAGCGAGGCTTCACGATTGGCGAACACTCGCAGCAAACGAACACCGGCGCCGTCCCGCGTCTCGGTCCCGCGCAAAACCCGTTCGATTTTCCGTTCGGCCATACTGAGCCTCCGTTGTTGTCAGTATAGTTCAAAAGGTAATTTTTTGCCGCGCGTTATAGCCCCGGACT
>Ga0172379_10007143_pt1 | contig 14640 bp, 15 predicted proteins | sample GrowelOW334metaG_FD_119756 | JGI IMG/M metagenome (GOLD analysis project Ga0172379, IMG submission 119756) | Groundwater microbial communities from an aquifer near a municipal landfill in Southern Ontario, Canada - Groundwater well OW334 metaG | ecosystem: Environmental > Aquatic > Deep...
AATAATTATTTTGACTGAGTTACGACGCGTGGCGAAAATTTATCTAACAAAATAGCCAAGATTGTCTCCGGTATTGTCGTGCTGAAGCAAAAAAAGAAAAACTAGATAAAATTACCACCCCGATGGACATCGGGGGATCCCGCCTCATTTAAAACACATGGAGCGGGATAAATAACGCCTCGAGTTTTACATTTAAGAATTGGCTATATTTAGTCTAAAGACAAGGGGCGAATTCGCAGTTAGGACCAGAGCGACCAACATAGGAGCCGTCGGGACAGAGTTTGGCATCTTGGGTACAAGCGATTGGGTTTGTCTGATTAGTAGATAAAATTACTGGAATCTCCAATGAGTCTTCATGTTCCGGCAGACCCGATGGATTGTCTTTTCTTAATATCAAAGTCCCCCGTTCATTTGAAGCATTGGTATCTGCAATGAAATTAAGAGTGGCTTCAAAGGGCACAAATTCCTCAGTCATCCAGTCGCTCTTGGCAGTCGCGATACCCTGAGCAATTATCTTGTCATTACTATCCTTTAATTCAATTGGGAAACTAGCCTCGAAGTACCAAGTGCCTCGTGCCTTGCCTTTGATTTGTAAGGGACTAACAACTACTTGATTCGGTCTCGGTGTCTCCAACATGATTAAATTAGCTTTGTCTAATTCATTACCAATATTTTCGGTAAAATTTTTATCCTGATAACGACATTGTCTTGGATAAGATTCCATCACTGGGTTGCCCAGAGCTAGGCAATCTTCGAAGCTAGCCACTTCACTCATCCAGACAACATTAGTAATACCATTAATACGCATCAAATTAATTTCTATTTGAGGTCGGCAACTGCACATGGCGATGGAGATTCCCGCCCATGCGTCAATTGGTGGAATGTAAACAGTTCCCTGACTTTCATTAATAGCTAATTTGGTAATTAAGTCATGGCAAGCGCCCGTGGTGGCCAAGTCTAGCACGGCTTTGATTAATGATAACTTGCTGGGATTAGCCTCGGGCATAGTAGCCGATTTTTCTACATTAATAGTCTGGCGATAGGCATCACTATCCATCTGGGCGCCATTGCAATATTTAGTACTATCTTCTTGTGACACTAAATAGCTAAACGTGGTCGATGCCGGCTCTACGACTGGGGCAGGGATTGGAGCTGTTTTCAAATTAGCAAAATACATATAAATCGTACCGATGATTATTAGTATGATGACAGCCAAAATATATATTGTTATTTTCCTATTCATATAATTAAAATTAAATTGTAAATCATTCGCTTAAATCTATCTGGTTAGCTTGACAGATCTGACCATAGTATTTGGCAGCGCCACGAGCTCGACGTTCGAAACTCTGCCGATCAACTTCAAAGAGGCCGAAGCGAGGAGCGAAGCCCAGTGCCCATTCAAAATTATCAATCAACGACCAGTGAGAATAAGCTCGGACCGGAATATCATTCATGATGGCTCGGTGAACTTGTATTAAAATCTGCTGAATATACCAGATTCGATGTTGATCATTTTGATCAGCTAAGCCATTCTCGGTTATATAAATCGGCCGTTGGTATTTCTTCAAATCATTTAAAACCCAGTAAATTCCTTCGGGGACCAGAGCCCAATCCAGATCAGAATATTTCTCATAAGTACCACGCCCGAACCACCAGTTAATAGTGTTATGAAAATAGAAATTCAATCCGATAAAATCTTGATAATCTTTAATCTGATTTAAAATGTAGTCATTCCACCACCAGTCGGCTATAAGTTTAAGAAATTTATTCCAGGGATTAGAGCCTTGGGCTTGAAAGCAGATGTTATGTTTAGCGATGCCGATCTGATTATTACTGTCAATTTTCTTAGCTAAATCGTAAACTAATTTATGTCCCGCTATCAGATGTTTAATGACCCTGAACAGAGCTAAGGGGTTTTTCTTTTGCGGTGGCCAAGTAGCGCTGAAATAACTATTGTGGGCATAAATTTCCGGTTCGTTCAGAGTAATCCAAAAATTAACATCCTCATTCAAATTCTTGATAACGAATTCACTAAAGCGTGCAAAATATTTAGGCATCTCTGGCGACTCCCAGCCACCCAAGTCTCTCAGCCAGATAGGAATAGGCCAATGCCACAAGCTAACAAAAGGCTCAATATGATTAATCCTCAACTTCTTAATGAATTCGGCATAGACATTCATGGCTGATTGATCGAATTGACCATTAATCGGTTCAATCCTAGACCATTCAATAGAGAAGCGATAGGAATTAACACCCAATTCCTTCAAGCAAGCAATATCGGCATTCTGCATTTCCCAAGAGTTGCTGGCTTGTCCTGAAATATAGTCCTGATGATTCAGACCACGCTTGGTTAATTCAGCCAAACGCTCTGCTGACTTCTCCCATTCACTCCAGTCATTGACTGTCCCGCCTTCTATCTGGTGAGAGCTGGTAGAACAGCCCCAGAAAAATTTATCAGGAAATTGTATCTTCTTAGTCATAGATCGTTTTTAGCCAGAATAAGCCTAATATCCTTTTGTTGTATTATATTCTCTATAATGAGCTTGGTCAATTAATAAGTTACTGAGCTATTGTTAACAAGAGGAGGGAATTATTTACACCTTTCCTCCAGAGGCCTGCCTGCGCAGGCAGGCGGACAAGTGGCAGCTTGCGTATGCCCTAAAGGATATACGATCAGCCATTCCAGCTTTAACTAGCTGGAACCTTGGCAGCTTGCGTATGCCCTAAAGGATATACGGTCAGCCATTCCAGCTTTAACTAGCTGGAACCTTGGCAGCTTGCGTATAAAAAAAGAAGGTTGCCATTAAGCTAACCTTCTTATCTCTCGATTTATTATTTAGGAACAATTATTTTGACACAAAGTTTACAAGTGTATTCATCATTAGTGATGGATATCACTTCATCTAATACTTTATGTCCCAATTTAACCTTGCCTTCAACTTCAAGCTGTTTCCTGACTAACTTTTTAGATTGTTTCAGAGCCGATTCCTTGGCACTGTCTTCATTTTCTCCCACCGCAGTCGCGATACTGATAAACACATTACCGCTGTCGTTAGCAATCCAACAGATATCAGGCATGCGATACCAATCATTAGGAATTGCTAGTGGCTCATCTTGCCCTAAAGCATACAGACTGCAGAGCAAGAGAATAAAAAATGATAATAGCAGATTTCTCATGATGCTCTCCTTGGGTATTGTTCAACTTCAGTTTCTTCATTATCATTCTGTTCATTAGCCTTGTCGAGGCATTCCTCAACCCAAATGGCAAATTGTTCGGAATTATCATCATCTTCGTTATCTCTGATGTAATCAAGCCAGAATTGAGCTTCATCGGCATAAGCTAATTGTAATTCAGCCTTGCTCACTCCGAGAGACTCGAAGCTCTTGCCTGCTTTCTGCAGATGTTCGTCAATAAACTCAATAACGACACTGATCGTTGAAAGGTCAACTCTGTTTCTCAAGAAATCAAGCAACGTTTTGGCACTGTTATATTCGAACTGTTGGCGTTTAGTCATATTCTGGGTAGTAACCGCGTCAGCTTGTCTCCATTTAGTCCAGAAACGTGGGTCTTTTTTCTTGCTCGCATTCATATTTCAAACTCCTATAAAATAATGTAAAAGGTACAATTTAATCTATAAGTATAGCATATATTAGGTTTTATGTCAAGCCATTAAACCATAATACGGCTAATATTAGCTATTTATATGCAATAACTAGGCCGAAATTACCTATATTTTAACTAAATAAGACTTCAAACATTGCCAAATGCGCATTAGCTTATAAACTAGTAATCTGACCGCTGATACACCTTAAAACGCCAGTCCTAAGTGGATCTGGCGTTGGTGTAAATTTCAGTAATTGAAATGATGAATTATTTCTGTTGCAGACTAAATACTTCTCGCTTCGCTTCTTCGAATTTTTGTCTTGCTTTTTGGTATTTATTTACTGTCTCTTGCAGTTCTAGAGGTATTTCCTGATTAGCAATTGGATTTAAATAATCCTCAATTTTAGACAAAGCTGACCCAAATTTTATATGCGAATCAAATTGAATATCTTTTCGCCAATCACCTTTCATTTTCTTTTCAGAGAAATTATTCAAGTATTCAAATATTTCAGAAAGGTATCTACTACCCGTGTCATCAGCTTTTTTGTTAGCTATTCGATTGTAACGTTCCTTCAAATAATTACGATTATTTTCCTTATTTATTATCACTCTCTCCGCTTCGTTTACATTTTCCTGGTGTTTAGACTTACTCTCAAAGAAACCGACTTTCTTGTTTTTTAATTCATAAACTTCATTCTTTAACCTTTCTAATTCTATTTCAGCCTGCTTGAACTCGTTATAAGATTCTTCAATTTCTTTTACTTCTGATGTAAACATAGGGATGTTGAAATCTCTACCCGTAACCTCACTAGAAAATGAAATTTCTTCATCTAATATGCCCTTAAACATACCTTTGCCCCAGCCTACTTTTCCCAAAATTATTTGAGCTTCATTCTTCTTATCTACCAAATTTTTTAATTGCGCTTCCTTATTTTCAATATTCCTTTCATTACCACCTGACAGTGAAATCATTTCCAAAGAAGCCGAAAATCCGCTTAACAGGGCTTCTTTTTGTTTTTGCTGTTTTTCAATAATTTGATTATAATAATTTTTCAACTCCGAGTAAGGAAGGTTCAGTTTCTGGCTTTCATTATTTCTAATTAACCGTTCATAGTCTTTGTGATATAAACTATAAGTTATATCATTAAAACTTTCTCCAAACAATTTCGCTTGTCCATTACTTTCACGTGGAACGAAGATCGAAGTAAAATTTTCACGATTATAAATATTTTTGAAAGTATCAAAATCATTATTAGCTACCGATTCAGTAGTTTTATTATAAACTTCTCTTGATTTTGAGATATAATTCTTTACTATCTTTGGGTTCGGAACAGCTTTATCAATATCGGCGCTAATTAACTCTTCTTTAATTTTAAGTAATTGTTCATCAACTTTTTTGGATCCATATTGCTTTAAGGAAACCATTAGTTCGCTTCTTTCATCACAATTATCCATTCTATAAGTGTTCAGAAGCTCTTTATTAAATTTGTTATTTTTATCAAATAGCTTCGTGTAGTTTTCAATCATTTTAGGAACTTCCTTATGGACAAATTTGTCAATTTCAGGTTTCAATTCGCGACTTTCTTTGACAAATTCCTCGACTCGATTGACATCTTCACCAATAGCATTCACGCCATTTGTTTTATTTTTTTTAAAATATTCTTGGTCCAATTCCTTGTCGAGATATGAGAGAATATTGTCCTTGATTTCTGCTCTGGCTTCATCGGGCAGCTTATTAAATTCACTAGTCTTCATAACCACATCTAAGCTGGCATATTTCTCGCCTCGATTAAGCTCTCCTAGATAGCCTTCCCTAGGGAGTTCTATATATTTTTTGCCCTGTTCATTCCTTAGTTCTTCCTTACCTTCAGGAGTTTCAAAAAAAAGTTCTGTAACATGCTTTTCTTTTTCAGGAATTGATGTCTTTAGATTGTTTAATTCTTCGTTTAGTGCGGTTACTTCCCCACGTAGATTCTGCCATTGTTCTTTTTCTGATGAAAAAACATCATCAAAACCTTCTTTGCTGTGAAGAATTTTTTCCACCTCTGGCTCTTTTCTCGCTTCTTCAACTGCGCTATGGCCAGTGTCAATAATCTGCTGACGATGAGATTTTATTTGTTCTAATCGTTTCCCGATCTCATCTTTGCGAGCCGTCATCTCGTTCAAACTACTTTTTTCACTTTGGTATAGTGATATTTTAGCCTGTTTCTCTTGCTCCTCGGTTAATTTCTTCTGATTTTCAGTTTCTTGACGCTTTAATTCCTGCTCTTGCTTCAAAGATTTAACCTTTTCCAAACCTGATAAATTATTCATTTTTTCTAGGTTCATAAACATATTAACCTCCGCAGTCCAAAGCAATAGCGATGTTGACCAAGGTTATTAATTATTTCGTTAACAATTATAAAATTATGTTGAAATTAAATTATTGGTAAATGTTAGCACATTTATTCTCATGCTAGAGCTAGGCAAAATTAGCTAATTATTGTTTTAAATCATCCGCTAATTGTCTATATTACTAATTTATAGGCTTTAATACTAATGAAATACTACTGACCAATGAACCTTATGATACTCCTACCCTTTATTATACAACTTTATAAATGGTTGGCAATATGAAGATTGAGATATCCTTAAATCGTACATTCTAATGATTTATTGTTTGTATTTAAATTGTTGAGAATTAAAATTGACTTGATTCGTCATTGAGCTATAATTACGGTAATCGCATCGATAATATCAGAATTATATATTATTAAATTTATTTTTTTGTACCTAATCAGTGCATTGAAATCAAAGGGATAAATCTATGAAACTAATAGGAATTGACTTAGGTGGCACGAAAATTAGTGCCGGTCTAGTCGTCAATGGTAAGGTAACTAAAATTATTACCGAAGCCACTAATACTAAAAGTGCTACAACGGTCATCAAGCAAATAATAGACATAGTTCAACGCTTGGGCTTGAACGGCGTTAAAGCGATCGGCATTGGTGTGCCGTCAATAGTCGATACAGCACGAGGCATTGTTTATGAAGTGACCAATATCCCCTCTTGGAAGAAAGTGCCCTTGGGAGATAAATTACAGAAGACTTTTGGCATACCAGTCTATATTAATAATGATGCCAATTGCTTCGTCCTGGGCGAAAAGTATTTCGGCAAGGCCAAGCAATTTCAAAATGTAGTCGGTTTAACCATTGGCACTGGACTTGGTACTGGTATAGTTATTGACGGCAAAATTTACAACGGCCGTAACTGTGGCGCCGGAGAAATCTGTAACATACCCTATCAGGGTCAAACTTTAGAATATTATTGTTCAGGAAATTTCTTTGGTAAACGTGGTTCAGAAATATTTAAGAAAGCTCAAACTGGTGATACTAAAGCGAAAAAAATATTTGCTGATTTCGGCGTACACGTAGGTAGTGCCATTGCAATTTGCGCCCTGGCCTACGACCCCGAGATAGTAGTTATCGGTGGCTCAGTCACAGAGTCTTATAAATATTTCCAGAAGACGATGTTACAGACTCTAAAATCACAAGTCTATCAACAAACTTATAAGAATTTAAAGATTGCTGTTTCAACTAATAAAGACTCGGCCATCTTGGGCTCTGCTTCTCTGTGCTTGGATCATTAGGCTTAGTTTCTGTAATCATTAAATATCACTATTAAATAAAAGCGATCATTATCAAATGGTCGCTTTTATTCCGGTAGGTAAATTAGATTTAATTACCTAATACCCTCTCGAATTAATTGAGAATAATTCTCTACATCACCAATCTCTATTGATCGCTCAGTTATCCGATATTTATCTCTCGCCGAATTTATGTCTAAATCTGTATCCAGTAATCCTGCCTCCAGAGCTAATTCATCTGCATGACCAGTCAGTAATAATTGCCAGGACCAAAATGGCAGTTTATGCGGAGTCACTCGATTAACATGATGAGCAATTAAGGAGGTACAGTTAGCCGTTAAGGTATTGTACCAGCGAGGATGAATCGCCAAATCATTCATTGTTTCTAGCATATCAATCAGGACCAATCGTGCTTTAGCTGGAGTAGTTTTCACCGGGTACAGGTAGACATTATTTTTACGAACATTAGCTCGTACCATGATAGTATCACGTTCGTCAGCGACAATATACATCAAGGGATAAGTGCGAAAGAGGCCTTTGACGATATCGTAATCTTGACCTTTTAATTTCCTAGCTTCAATAGAAATAGTCAAGTATTTACCATCACTAAATTCGAAACTTAAGAAAGTGTGAGCCGCGCTCTTGGTTTCGGTAAATGGTTCATTGATATACCAGATGCGACTAAGTTTATCCAGGTCATAGCTCTGATTATAATAATTGACGACGCTGGCGTCTTCTTCGGCTGAGTATCGGAAATTGCGGACATTAGTAATCTCTACCAAATTATCATGGATCTCGGCTGTCGGCATTATGGCTATATGTGGTTGCCAATCACCATTCATCGGAGCTGTTAAATAATATTGCCAGAGTCCGAAGCCTAGTAAATTTAAGAGCAGAAATAAATACAGATATTTAAACCATCGAAAACGTTTCATAAATAACATAGTTTTGAGAATATAAATGACATCTACTAGATTGATATCATTATTATAATACTTTTTTGGATGTTTTACAATTAAAAAAAGCCACAATTATATTTATTTAAATTGTGGCTTGTTTACTAAAATAAACTTTGGTAAACGTAATTATATTCCAGATATGCTTCTTCAGCAGAGTTAAATACCGCTTCTAAAATAATGGGCACATCGAGATCAGGAAGAAATTTGATTATTTCCTCATACTGTTTCGTCTGGTACAGTGGTTCGTGATAAGCAGTAAAACCGCTTAAGTGGATTTCCTTGATTCGATTTTGGAATTTTTCAATTAGTCTGGTAGCTAAATACATGCTTTTATCAACTGAGTAACAGTGATTTAAATCTAAAACGAAACCACAATCTAACTGATTAAATATTTCCTGCAGATCCTGAGGATAGACACCCTTTATCTTGCGATAATCCATGTTTTCAATAGCCCAATTAAACGGTAGGTTTTTGAATAATTCCCATGAATAAATAGTGTCAGGATGAAAGACTACCAAAGAGATATTTAAACGGTCACAGATATCTGCAATATTTCTCAAAGTGTTTTTAGTCGCCTCATTATTACCATAGGAAAAGCCATTGGCACAAGGAGCGTGCAAAGAACGATGCTTGAAACCATCTAATTCTTCGATTATGATGCGAGACGCAGGCATGCCGTTTTGAGCAAAGCCTCCGACACAATTAATCTCAATAGCATCTAAGCTAACTTGACGACAAAGATTAATTATTTCTGGGGAAAAAGGGCTGATTGTTTTATACATACAGCCTGTTGTCAAACCTATGCTAGGTGCTAATCTCATGTTTAATATCCTGTAAATGAACAATAATGATGGTATTATTTGTAAAGCTTATTAGTAAATCTGTCAAGAAAAATAAAAAAGCGGAATTTATCGAAATAAACTCCGCTAACACATAAGGCTGATGTCACTTTATTTTTGTAATTTCGTCTTTACCCTTTCTATAACCTTCGTTATAACCTTCAATATAAGTATCAGTGCTATTGCTTGATACTACTGCCTTTAACTTAGGAATGCCATGATAATTCTTGTCTTTGCCGGCAAGAGCATCATTCTTCCCATCATCAAAGCCTTGATTGTAGCTATTCACAAAGACCTCCTTGGAATAAATTGTTTAAAAAAATGTTTAATTTACAAAGAATCATAATCAGGTTATATCAGGATCCCAGCCAGAAGAACGTATGCCCTTAGCTTTCAGCTCACCGGTTGTTGGTGTGTCCTCACGATCATTACTAGAACTAGAATATGATCCGCCATAAGACGAACGGTTAGAACTATAATCACCCGTTAACAATTTAAATAAGAACTTTAGGATATAGTAGACTATTATTAAGGCTACCAGCCCAAAAACAGCACCGCCAATCGCATCCGTGTCAACTATTGCCGTTATAATTATTACAACAGCAACTAGACCCAAAATCTTTAGAATTTTCATCACACACTCCAATAAAATAAACTATAAAATATGTAAGATCCCTTATTATTTGCAATTTCAAAGGACTACTGAATTATAATTATATTATACCCAAAATACTTATTTTGTAAATATTATGATAAAATGAACAAAAAACGACTTTGTATGAGACTAAGTCGTTTTGTATACAGGCCAATTAAAATTATTATAATAGATCGATAGCTCCTTGGGGATAGATTCGAGCCATCTCCTTAATGTCTTTCCAAATATTAATCCCCTCTTCATGATCTAGGATTCTCATCTCAGTCCTATCGTAGAAACTAGGGTCGGCGAAATCAGCGGAGTAGACAAAGCAGATTTCATGACCAGCCCATTCATTGTAAGTAAAAATATTTTCTAAAACGCCTAAATATTTGATATTTTTTAATTCAGCCCCTAATTCTTCTTTCATTTCTCGTTCAAGCGCTTGATTACTTAATTCGCCAAAATCAATACCACCACCAGGTAAGCGATAGAAGTCTTCATTTTTTATATCGTCATGGCCTGGACAAACTAAAATCTGGTCACCTTTTTTAATGATGACTACAACCAAGGCTCTCATCTTATCTTTTTCCATCATATTTTTAAATTAAAGATTTTATGAGTTAGGTTTTTAAAAAAAGTTATATTACTCCTTATTACGATTAACCCACCATGAATCCTCCTTATCCTGATACCACCAACGTTCAGACGGAGTTTTGATAATTAATTCGGCCAAAGACTTGGCCTCCGCTGTTTTCATCCGCTTGACCGTAGAAACAATCCAATCGGTAGCTCGTTTATTGCCAATGTCCTCCTGCTCCTTTAATGATAATAATAATTCCAGCTGGTCAGCATCCTTGGCCAACATAGCTTCTTTACTCTCTCTCAGTTCGTACTCGGAAATAACTTCTTTGATCTTATAACCAAACGGCATTTGATCAGCATGTTCGTCGATCACTTTTGATTCATCAGTTTTAGCATATTTTTGGTGGACATAATTCAAATCAGAAGTTCGAGCTTCGGCTAAATCATGAAATAAACACATTTTCATTAATTTGGCGGAATCAACATCACCAGCCATCTCAGCTAAAATAAACCCGATATAGACCGTACGATTCAGGTGCTCGGCCACGCTCTGTTCACCGCTTCCCAAGAAAAAAAAGCCACTTCGTGGTGTTCTAGCTAAGATGCCAATTTCGAACAGAAAATCGACTATTTTATCCAATTTATTGATTTCCATAAGGTTTTATTTATTATCTTATATTACATCACTACATATCGCAGGTCAATATCGAATTTAAGCTTGTTCTGTTATTTGTGGCTAATTTAAAACATATTTATATTAAATACCTATAAAACTGCTTTAAAATATAACCTTAAAGTAGACTTGACAAATAACTGATAATGTGATATAAATCAAACTATTAATTAAGATATTAACTAGTTTTGCTCCTTTATAATATATTATTCAATAATCAGAGGTTCTCATGAAATCGGCTGTAATGTTCTTGTTATTAATGGTAATTTGGCCATTAAGTCTATTCTCACAGGATTCTTCAGGCTCGGTTGAGCCATATCCGTTCGCGCCAGCTGAAGGCAGCGTGTTAGTTTCGATGAGTTCATCAGATGTGGGCTCAGTCCTTACCAATGACCTAAGACTAACTCCCCATGAGTTTAGTTTTAACCTTGGAGCCAATAAAGTGAATCTAGGCTTAAATCTATCGACTCGCGATAAGTCTGATATTAACTTTTTTTCAATTGGTCCTATTATCCGTCTCGCTTTCCCGTCCAACTATTTTCTGGAGCTCACTCCATTAATTAGTGCCTATGATGTCGAAAGTTATACTGAATACAACGGTTTGCCTCGTGGCGGAACTGCTGCATCCGGAAGAATATTACTGGAACGACTTAAACATTGGATGGTATGGAATCTTGAATTAACTGCTGGTCACCTAGGATTTTCTCGAGTGCCATTTAGCCCCGAGAGTACTATTGGTGGAGATGGTATGACTTATCAGATTGTTGCCCAATTTGAAAAACTTGGCGAAGGCAAGAGACCCCCGCTTGATAAATCATTTGCAATTAGGAGTATCGCTGGGCGTGATCTCTTAACATTCTATAGTGGAATGGGTATCGGACTTAATTTATACTATAAATACGACCAGCCGCTTCTATCCTTCAACGCAGATTTTGTTGCCGGCACTGGTGGTTACAGAGGCAGTGTTGGTATGAGTGGTAATTTCTTAGCTCTTTATGTATGGTAATCAGATTTTTGATAATCTTAAAGGGAGGCACCTGCTTCCCTTTTTTTTGTTATTAATTATATAAATTGCTTCTCTGAATATTTTATATGATTATGATTTTAGTATGATATTATATAGTTGGCAAGTTTTTTTACCAAGAACATAACTTTATCCCCCCGATGTCCATCGGTGGGATCTCGTTTTTTGGAGCATCGTAACATATCAAAATCAAACCGGGTAAAAAGGAAATTCCTAGACATAATAAAAGGCTTAGTAAACTAAGCCTTTTTTTGGTAATAAAGTCGCGAGACACCATTATTAGCGCTATCTTATCGGCAGATTTTTTTGGTATTTACTCTGCAATATTTATAATAAGAATATAAAATAACTACTTTGATAGCTTTAATTAAATATATCACCGCATAGATTAGGCATCTTACTAAGGCGAAGGAGACCACTATTAGCACAAAGCCTGAAGCAGCTATAAGACTGGATGCCAGACTAGGTGTTAAACCGTAGCTAAAAAAGAAGACGAGACCAAAGCCTAGGGCATACGCTATCATAAAGGGCAGATATATGACTAATTCGGATAGCATAATTTTGGTTACTTTGCCGAATGAAAGCCCCTTGTATGAATATCCAAAAAAATTTAATATCAGGTTGATACCCATGCCTAAGCTCCAGGCTGCCACTATACAGAAAACATACATCAATTGCCCGTCTAGGTCGACGTATAAAACTATCAATAGCCCGAACGCTAAGACTAAAAAGAAATGAACTAAGGCTGGTAGTCCAACAGAAATTTCCTCTTCATCATAGGTTCCGCCTTCAAGATAATCATTGCGACGGAGAATACGAATTTCCTGATCCAAAATATCGGACTTCATAAGGGGAATCATTATCAACAGCCACAGCGGGATGAATATAAAGTCATACCAACGTGAGATGCTGATGAGAGAAAATTCTGGTACAGGCAAGCCAGCTATTTTCAAGCTAGTGGAATCTGGAACTGTGCCAACAGTCAGATAATAAATTGCCCATAAAACTACTATAAGGCCTCCGAGTATTAGGGTGCCCCATAGCATTATTTGAGCTGAACTCATTTTTTTGTCTTCTTTCATTGACTAATCCTACTAATTTGTAACGAACAATCACTATTTTGTCATAATTATTACACATAATAGTTATAATGTCAATAGTAAAAAATTAATATATTTTGGTTTATTTTAACAAAACAAGGTGTGATTAACATCTTGTTTTATTTTATGATTATAATTCATGGGGAGTACTTATCATTTTCTTAGAAGCATGGTTACTAGACCTACCATTTTATCCTTATCCTTCGGGTTACTTTCTGCAATTAGCAGAGTCAGAGCGGTCAAGGCTGGTGGCGTCAATCTAGCGGTATTTAAGAGACCGGCTCGACGTAGAAACCAAATGAAGGAAAATGCGCCCGAGCGTTTATTGCCATCGACAAAAGGATGATTCTTGACCATGAAATACAAGAGGTGTGCCGCCTTCTCTTCAATACTCGGATATAAATCTTTACCAGCAAATGATTGCATAACATTACCGATAATGCCTTCGACTGAGCCCGAGCTTCTCTCTTGAGCAAAGATAGCCGTAGCCTCAGACTTCTTCAGTAGTGCAGTTTTAAATTCACTGATAGCTGAAGATAGCTCATCAGTAGCTAAGCTAATCTTCTTCTTGGTAACTTTACCATGACTAAATATCTCTCGATCATAAGAGTTGAGAGAGAGCCAAGTATCGGCAAAAGATTTTATCAATTCTAAAATACTGTCTGTATCTGGTTTAATATTGGCTGGCAACAGAGCCTTGACCTTGTCAACCGCAGATAGGAATTCAGTGTAATTTTTCTTGATCTTCGCGGGGTTGATGGTATAACCCTTAGTGATATGCTCACGTAAAATTTTAGTAGCCCATTGACGAAAACGAGTAGCTTGCTTTGAATTAACTCGGTATCCGACTGACAAAATCAGATCAAGATTAAAATATTCTACATTGTAGACTTTACCATCCGAGGCAGTTGTTGCAAAAAATGCAACAACTGAATTGCGACTTAATTCATCATCTTTGAATATATTCTTAATATGCCTAGAAATTACAGATTTATCACGTCCAAAAACATGAGCAATTTGATCCAAATTTGCCCAAATAGTTTCATTTTTCAAATCACCCCTTAGCTCGATGGCTCCAGAGGTATTCTGATATATGACAATTTCCTTTTCCTTATGATTCTTTTTCATAATGTCATTATACCACTAATCACCGGATTTTTCAAGATTTTAAGTTAATAAAAACACACTTTTAAGGTAAGTGTGCTTCAGTGCAAGGCTCGGGATTATGGAGGGGGTCAAAACCAAAATTAACTTAAATAAATATAAGCCCCAAAACTATTTTAGTTCTAGGGCTTAAAGTGGGAAATAAGAGGTTTTAGTAACACCTTATTTTGATTTTCGGTAATCAGTCTCTGGACTTTTATAGTCCTTGTAGGCGTCCATTCACGCCTCGTTGTTCGGCTTTCAGCCTACACTGATTAATAGGGCTATATCTTATTAAATTTTTAAAATGGTGTCAATGGTTAAGAATAAGGTAAGCGTATTATATAGTGTTGCTAGTCTGGTAGTATTCCGTAATCAAACCAATTGATTTTAGAGCTATCTATTCCGGTTAATTGCAAACGGCTCTGGCCATTTTTGTAGCTATTTTCACCTC
>Ga0172379_10007144_pt1 | contig 14637 bp, 17 predicted proteins | sample GrowelOW334metaG_FD_119756 | JGI IMG/M metagenome (GOLD analysis project Ga0172379, IMG submission 119756) | Groundwater microbial communities from an aquifer near a municipal landfill in Southern Ontario, Canada - Groundwater well OW334 metaG | ecosystem: Environmental > Aquatic > Deep...
GCTCAAAGTTCAAAGTTCAAAGTTCAACGGGGCACAGCGATGGCGACGGTTCGGAGTCCCGGCTTCAGCCGGTAACGGGCGGCGACGATCAAGACGCTACGCGCGCAGCGCTTCGGATAGCCGGATGTCATGCCGCCTGAAGGCGGGACTCCGAACGAACGCAAACCCCCGCGTTGTCAGCCGCGCCTCCGCAGTGGCACACTCCGTCCGTGGCTGCTGAAAAAATCCGCGTCGCCGTCATCGGCACTGGCTCACTGGGCAAGGAACACGCCCGCCTCTACGCCGAGCTGGCACGCACGGGCGCGGTGGAGTTCGCCGGCGTCTTCGACGCGAACCCCGAGGCCGCGCGCAAGCACGCCGCCGCACACGGCACGCGGGCCTTCGCATCCATCGCGGAGGCCGCAACGGCGAGCGACGCCTTCAGCATCGTCACGCCCACCACGACGCACTTCGACATCGCCAAGATGCTGCTGGAGCAGGGCCGGCATGTGCTGGTCGAGAAGCCGATGACCGAGCGCTCCGACCAGGCGGCGGAGCTGGTGCGGATTGCCCACGAACGCAAGCTGGTGCTGCAAGTCGGCCACGTCGAACGCTTCAACCCGGTCTTCAGCTACCTCGAAACCGCCGCACCGGAGCCGCGTTTCATCGAGTGCCACCGCCTTTCGCCCTTCCCCGCGCGCAGCACGGACATCGGCGTGGTGCTGGACCTGATGATTCACGACCTCGACGTGGTGCTGGCCTTTGTGAAATCGCCTTTGGTGAGCGTGGACGCAGTCGGGATTCCGGTCCTGAGCAAGAGCGAGGACATCGCGAACGCGCGGCTGCGCTTCGCCAACGGCTGCGTGGCGAACCTCACCGCCAGCCGCATCAGCCCCGAGCGGCTGCGGAAAATCCGCGTCTTCAGCGGCGGCGCGCAGCCCAGCTACATCTCGCTGGATTACCGCGAGCAGAAGGGTTTCATCTACCGCCTCGCCGGCGACGACGCGGAAAAGAGTTCCCTCATCAAGATGCTCTTGTCCGCTAACGACTCGGCCATCGTGAGCGAGTTCGCCGGGAAGAAGATCGTGCGCGAACCGGTGCCCATCGCGAAGGACGAGCCGCTCAAGCTGGAGCTGGCGCACTTCGTCGAGTGCGTGCGCGAGCGCCGGACGCCCAAGGTCAGCGGCGCGTCCGCCAAGCACGCGCTGGACGTGGCGTTTGAGATAACCCGCCAAATCCGCGTAGGAGACGACGTGAGGAGTCTCTGACTAAATCCGAGAGAAGAAAAATTTGAGACCCCTCACGTCGTCTCCTACAAAAGATGGGCACCCTCGGCAAACTTCGCGACCCGCTGAACCGGGCTTACCAATTGCCGCGGCTGCCACGGGAATATTACCAGGGTGACGCGGTGGTTCACTGGACACAGACCGCCTTCGACCGGCTGCAAGGCTGGCTGACGCCGGAGTTCCACCAACAGTTCCGGGAGCTGATGCTTCACGCGGCGGCGCGCGAAGGGCTGCTTTGCCCGGTGTATTGCCTCATGCCCGACCATATTCACCTGGTCTGGATGGGGCTCCGCCTCGACTCCGACCAGCTCAACGGCATGGCTTTTCTCCGCACGCATCTGGAGCCGCTGCTGGCTCCGGCTCAGTTTCAACCGCAGGCGGAGGACCACGTGGTTCGGGCGGAGCAACGGCAGCGGAATGCATTCGCCCAAGTGTGCTGCTACATTGCGGAGAACCCGGTGAAGGCCCGGTTGGTGAAGCAGGCGACGGACTGGCCGTTCACGGGTTGCATCGTGCCTGGCTATCCCAAACTCAATCCACTCGCTGACGATTTCTGGCCGAAGTTTTGGCGGCTGCATGGGAAGCTGCGACAGCCAGATGCAGGGAATATCAATCGACCGCCGTTATGACAGAGGCTGAAGACAAAGTTGGAGACTCCTCACGTCGTCACCTACGCGTGGTCGTGGTCGGCGGCGGTGCAGCCGGCTTCTTCGGGGCCATCGCGTGCGCGGAGGCGTTGCAGGGGCGCGGCTCGGTCGTCGTGCTCGAGCGGGGGGCGCACTTCTTGCAGAAGGTCAAAATCTCCGGCGGCGGGCGGTGCAACGTGACGCACTCGTGCTTCGAGCCGAAGGAGCTGGCCAGGCGGTATCCACGTGGCGGGCCGGCGCTCATCGGGGCGTTCCACCGGTTTCAGGCGGCGGACACGGTGAAATGGTTCGAGGCGCGCGGAGTGGAGCTGAAGACCGAGCCGGATGGCCGGATGTTCCCAACCACGGACCAATCGCAGACCATCATCAACTGCCTGACGAACGCGGCCCGCACGGCGGGTGTGGAGTTGCGGACGAACTGTGGCGTGGAGCGGGTGGAGCGGAGGGGGGGCGGAGGGTTTCGGTTGGCGTTGAGCGGTGCGACCGCAGGTAGTCAGAGACTCCTCACGTCGTCTCCTACGACGATTGAGTGCGACGTGTTGCTCCTAGCCACGGGCGGGGCGAAGGCGGTGGATGTTTTGGCGGCGTCGCTCGGCCATGCGATTGAGCCGCCGGTGCCGTCGCTCTTCACGTTTCACATCGCAGACAAGCGGCTCGAAGGACTTTCCGGCCTCGCGGTCGAGCGTGCGACGGTGAGCGTGGCGGGGACGAAGTTGAAGGAGACGGGACCCGTGCTCATCACGCACTGGGGCTTGAGCGGGCCGGGGATTCTCCGGCTGTCAGCGTGGGGCGCGCGCGAGCTGGCGGCCTGCAACTACAAGTTTGCGCTGCGCGTGAACTGGCTGCCGGACCACCACTTCGACAGCGTCATCGCGCTCGCGCAGGCGCAGCGCGGGCTGACCGGCGCGAAGCGCGTGCAGAACGTGTCGCTCGCCGGACTGCCGTCGCGGCTGTGGGAGCGGCTCGTGGCGACGGCGGGCATCGCCGATCAGACGCAGTGGGCGGGATTGAACAAGGTGCAAACACAGGCGCTGGCGCGGCTGCTGGTGGAGTCGGAGTTCGCGGTCACGGACAAAAGCATGAACAAGGAGGAGTTTGTGACGTGCGGCGGCGTGCGGCTGGCCGAAGTGGATTTCAAGACGATGGCGAGCCGCGTCTGCCCCGGCTTGTATTTTGCCGGTGAGTTGCTGGACATTGACGGCATCACGGGCGGCTTCAACTTCCAGGCCGCGTGGACGACCGGCTGGCTGGCCGGGAACGCGATGGCGGCACAAGCGGCGTCAAAACAGGTTTAGCGATGGCCGAGACGAGAATCATGTTCATCGCAGGCGAGCCGAGCGGCGACGCGCTGGCGGCGGAACTGGTGGAGGCGTTGCGCGCGGAGGCGCAGTTCCACGGGCATCCCGCCAGACCGGTGCTGCGTTTCTTCGGCGCGGGCGGGCCGAAGCTGGCGGCGGCGGGCATGGAAGTGGCGGTGGACATGACCCGTCACGCGGTCATCGGGCTGTGGGAGGTCATCAAGAGCTACGGCAAGTTCCGTCGCATTTTCAACGACCTGCTCGACCTCGCGGAGGAGCGGCATCCCGCGCTGCTGGTGTGCGTGGATTTCTCCGGGTTCAACCGGCGCTTTGCCAGTGCGGTGCGCAAGCGCGCCGCGCGCAGCAATGGCAAATGGAACCCGCGCATCGTGCAATACGTCTCGCCGCAGGTCTGGGCGTCGCGCCCGGGCCGCGCGACGAAGATGGCGGACGACTACGATCTGCTGCTCACCATCTTCCCGTTCGAGAAGGACTGGTATGCGCAGCGCGCACCGGACCTGAAGGTCGAGTTCGTCGGGCATCCGATGCTGGACCGGTTTGCGGGGGAGAGTTCAAAGTTCAAAGTTCAAAGTTCAAAGTCTGACAGCGATGCATCGTCGGCGCGGCCCGAAGTGCTGCTGCTGCCCGGCAGCCGCGAGGGCGAATTGAGGCGGCATCTGCCGGTGATGGTGGACGCGGCGAGGCGGATGGCCGCCGAGACGGACGTTGCCTTCCGCATGGTGCTGCCGAGTGAGAAGCTTGCCCCGCTCGTGTTTGGGGAATTTGTTCGCCGCCTTCAACTCAGGGTGAGGCTGGTCGGTCCGCCGAATGCCAGGGACGCGACGCATTATGCGCAACAGTTGATTCCCAACTTCCAGGTTCAAGCGGGCGGCCTCGATGACGCCCTTCGCTCCGCCACCATCGCCATCGCGTCCACCGGCACGGTCACGATGGAGTGCGCGCTCTTCAAGGTGCCGACCGTCGCGCTCTACAAGACCTCGTGGAGCACCTACCAGATCGGCCGGCGCATCGTCACGGTGAAGCATCTCGCGATGCCGAACCTGCTCGCGGGCGAGGCGGTGTTCCCGGAGTTTGTCCAAGACGAGGCCACCGGGAAGAATCTTGCGGCTGCCGCGCTGGAGCTGCTGAGGGACGAACCGCGGCGCGTGGAAATCCGGGGCAAGCTCGCGAAAATCGTCGCGGGTCTCGGTGCCGCCGGCGCGAACGTGCGGGCGGCGAAGGCGATCTGGCGGCTGCTGGACCCCGACACGGAGAACTGAGACGCCGCCGTTCAGGCCTTGCTTGATGGCGTGAACTGGGAGATGCGCTTCTTGGCCTCGGTCATCTGCTCGGCGGTGAGGGTGCCGGTGATTTTGTCGCGCTCTATCGCGGCCTCCCTGCTCCCCTGGTTGGCGGCGATGCTATACCACCGGTAGGCGCGGGAGAGATCCAGCGGCACCCCCTTGCCCTCGAAGTAGCAGCGGCCGAGCTGCAACGCCGCCGGAACGTGCCCCTGATCGGCTGCGCGCCGGAACCATTTGGCGGCCTCGGCGGGATTGGCCGGCACGCCCTGGGCGGCCTGATGTTTCCGGCCCAGCTCAAACTGCGACGGCGCGTGCTGCTGCTCCGCGGCCTTGTGCAACCACGCGGCGGCCTCGACAAAATTCTCCGCCACCCCGCGTCCCTCGGTGTGAAGCTGCGCGAGGTAAAACATCGCGTCCGGATGGCCCTGTTCCGCCGCCCTGCGATACCACCTGGCCATCTCGCGGAACTCGGCCTTGCGCGTCGCCGTCTTGTGAATGGCGCGCGCCAGCCGGTGCATCGCGTTGACCTCGCCGTTCTCGGCGGCCTTGTGCAGCCACTTGACCGCGCGGGCGTTGTCCTGCGGCAGCCCCTCGCCACGGTAATAGGCCATGCCCAGGCTGTATTCCCCGTCGGGGTAGCCCTGTTCCGCCGCCAGCCGGAACCACTTGACGGCCTCCTCATGGTCCTTGGCCACCCCCTCGCCCTTGCGGTAGCTCAGGCCGAGGTTGCCCTGCGCCGCCGCGTGGCCCTGTTCGGCCGCCTTGCGATACCACGTCACTGCGGCGACCGGGTTTCGCGCGATGCCGGTGCCTTCGTCGAAGCACAGGCCCAGCGCGTTCTGCGCGTCCGCGTGCCCCTGCTCGGCGGCCTGCTGATACCAACGCGCGGCTTCGCTGTGGTTTTGCGCGGTGCCGTGGCCGGTGCCCAGACGGAGCGCCAGTTGATACTGCGCCTCGGCGTCACCCTGTTCAGCGCGCTGACGGAGGACGATGCAATCCTTCTCCGCCGCGTGCCGGAACAGCTTTCCATACCACGGTGGTTTCACGGTTAAATTTTAAAAACCGGCGGGCCCGAACACAAGCGCCCAGTTGAGGATGGGTGTCTCATTGCGCCGGAGATGTGTGCTCCACGTCCACCGGCCTGAGCCGCCGCCGCTGATACCACGCGATGGCGACCAGGTCGTGGAGGCCGCGCCCGAGCCGGTTCCACACGCCGTATTTCGAAACCCCCGCCACGCGCGGGCGGTGATGCACCGGCACCTCGCGCACCCGGAAGCCGCCGCCGGCCACGAGGATCGGCAGGAAACGATGCAGCCCGTTGAAACCGAAGACGCCCGCCAGAGCGGCCCGGCGGAAAACACGCAACGCACAGCCCGTGTCGCGAAACTCCGCGCCCAGTGCCGCGCTCCGGGCGGTGCGGGCAAGGCGGGAGGATACGCGCCGCACGAAACTGTCCTGCCGGTTCTGCCGCCATCCGCAGGCGAAATCGCACGTCTCCAGCTCCTTCAGCAGGCGGGGCAGATCGGCCGGATCGTTCTGCAAATCGCCGTCCAGCGTGGCCAGCAGCGGGCGGCTCGTGTTTTGGATGCCCGTCCACAAAGCCGCGCTCTGGCCGGCGTTGCGAATGTGGCGGACTCCGCGCACGCGCGGGTTGCCACGCGCCGCTTCGCAGACCTTTTCCCACGTCGAGTCGCGGCTGCCATCGTCCACAAAGACCAGCTCCCAGTCATTGGGCACGGACGCGAACGCCGCCGCGACCTCCCGGGCCATCGGCAGGACGTTTTCCGCCTCGTCGAAGACGGGGACGATGATGGAGATGGGTTCCGGCACGGCGGGAGGCTAAAGGGTGGGCGGGAGGCGGGAAAGCGAATTGCACCCGCTCCGGGGGCTCATTTGCAGTGTTGCCCGATCATTTCCTCGATCCGCTTCAACCACCGGGCGGTGGCCACGCCGATGCGCTGCAAATCACGCGCGGCAACGGGCAGCACGGCGGCCTCCGCCTGCCGCTCCAACTGACGGCAGAGCACCGCGGCGGTCTCGCCGGCCGAGCAAAATTCACGTTGCAGCCTGGCGCGGTCGAGCTGCCGCAGCACCGAGGGCTGGTCGGAGAAAATCTCGTTTGTCAGCTTCAACATCCGGGTGCCCGCCGCGTGCAGCTCCTGCATTCCGGTCAGAAACCCGGCGGGCGCGGCGGGGCCGGCCTCCTCCACGATCAGCTCGCAGTAGCCCAGAATCGGATTGATGGGCGTGCGCAGGTCGTGCCGCAGGGTGCGCAGGTCATCGACACCCTTTGGCAGGTGGAGATAACTCCTGGCGAGCTTGGATTTTCGGCTGGCTTTGCTCATCCCGGGGAAAGCGGAGAGGCAGGCAGTTTCAACAGCACCGCCATCTTGGCAAGCAGACGGGGCAATTCGATCGGTTTGGTTTCGAAATCATCACAGCCGGCGAGCCGGGCTTTTTCCTCCTCGCCCACCATTGCGTGCGCCGTGAGCGCGATCACAGGGATGTGGGAGGTGGCGGGCGCGGCCTTGATGCGCTGTGTCGCCTCCCAGCCATCCATCACCGGCAGGCGCAGGTCCATGATGACCAGGTCCGGCAGCTCGCTCGCGCACCGCGCCACGCCCTCCGCGCCGTCCAGTGCGATGGACACCTCAAAGCCACGGCGGGCAAGCCGGCGCGAGAGCATGTCACGGTTCATCTCGTTGTCTTCGACAAGGAGTATCTTGGGCATCTACTGAGATTCTCTGCACGCAGCCGGGCAGCGGTGCAAGCCCAACTTTACTTTCCCCCGTTTGCACGGCGAAATCCCTTCGGGCCTTCCTTTCACTCCGTTACGCTGCCGCCGTGACCGTCCTTGAAGTCATCCAGCGCAGCACCGGGTTTCTGCAACGCCACGGCATCGACTCGCCGCGCCTTCAAATCGAGCTGCTGCTGGCCCATGTGCTCAAGCTGCCACGGCTACAGCTCTACCTGAACCACGACCGCGTCCTCGGCGAGCCGGAGCTGACAACTCTCCGCGCACTTGTCCAGCGCCGGGCCAGACGCGAGCCGTTGCAGCACCTCGTCGGCAGCACGTCATTTCTCGGGTTGGAAATTTCCGTCGGCCCGGAGGCGCTCATCCCCCGGCCGGAAACGGAGGGCCTGGTCGAACTCGCCATCGCCGCCCTGGCAAAGACCGCCGCGCCCCATGTGCTCGACTTCGGCACCGGCACCGGCTGCATCGTGATCGCGCTGGCGGCGAAATGCCCGTCCGCCCGCATCCACGCGCTGGACATTTCAGAGGCGGCGCTGGCCCTGGCACGGCGGAACGCAGAGCAACACGGGCTGACACAACGCGTCGCCTTTCACCTCGGCGACGGCTTCGGCGCTCTCCCGCCGGAACTCCGATTCGACATCGTCGTCTCGAACCCGCCCTACATACCCGGCCTTGAAATCGCCGCGTTGCAACCGGAAGTGCGGGACTTCGATCCGCGTCTCGCGCTCGACGGAGGTGCCGACGGGCTCGACTTCTACCGGCGTCTCGCCGTGGAAGCCCCCGCGCGCCTCAACGCAGGCGGCGGTTTCTTCGCCGAGTTTGGCGACGGTCAGGCGGATGAGATCGAACGGCTCTTCACAAACGCAGGCTGGCTCCGCGTGGCCGTCCATCGCGATCTCGGCAACCGCCCGCGCATCGTGGAGGCGTGGAAAGCGGCCTGACCCGCACTCTGGTGCTATTGGCGGACCGAACTTGCCGGATCGAATCCGCCTCCTCACCTCGACAGCCGCGCTGCTGAATTCCCCCTCGCCCGTCCGCGTCGGCCTAGTTACGTTCACATCATGCCCGCTGACCCGTCACACGCCAGCACGCATCGACACGCATTCACGGACCTGAATCCGAGAGTGCGCGAGGGCCTGAACATCTTCAGCCGCCGCTCGATGCTCAAGGCCGGTCTCGCCGGCATCGGCGGGCTCACCCTGCCGGACTTGCTGCGCGTCCGTGCGCAAGCGGCCGCCACCGGCCGCGCGATGGGCGGCAACAAGTCCGTCATCCTCCTCTGGATGGCCGGCGGTCCCAGCCACGTGGACATGTGGGACCCAAAGCCCGACGCGCCCGCCGGCTATCGCGGTCCGTTCAAGTCCATTCCCACGAAACTTCCCGGCGTCCACCTTTGCGAGCATCTGCCCAGGCAGGCCGCGTTGATGGACAAGCTCACCATCCTCCGCTCGATGGACTGCCGCGGCAGCAATCACCAGCCGAACATGGTGATGCAGACCGCCAACGTCCGGGCCGAGCCGCGCACGAACCCCGAGGCCGTCATGTATCCCGGCTTCGCATCCATCGTCGCGAAGCATCGCGGCGCGAACCAAGCCGGGATGCCGCCCGCCGTGCATCTCAACGTCCGCGACAAGACGCACTTCGCCTGGTCCGGCTACCTCGGCCAGAAATACAATCCCTTCATCGGCGACAACGTCAGCAAGCTGTTTCAACTTCCCGGCGGCCTCACCATGGACCGCCTGCGTTCGCGCCAGACGCTCTCGCAGCAGATGGATTCCCTGCGGCGCGACGTGGACAACTCCGGCTCGCTTGAGGCGCTCGACCGCTTTGGCCAGGAGGCCTTCAATCTCATCGCGGGCGGCAAGGCGCAGGAAGCCTTCGACCTCACGAAAGAGCCGCAGAAGATCGTGGACCGCTACGGTCCGCACGACTGGTGCCGGCAGGCGTTGCTCGCGCGGCGGCTGGTCGAGCGCGGCGTGAGCTACGTCACCATTGACCTCAGCAACCACTCCGCCTCCGGCACCTGGGACACGCACGGCGACAACATCCCGCCCTACGGCGGCATCTGGAGCGGGCTGCGTCCGCTGCTGCCGGTGTTCGATCACCTCTTCACCACGCTCATCACTGACCTCGGCGAGCGCGGCCTGCTGGACGACGTGCTGGTCGTCGCCATGGGCGAGTTCGGGCGCTCGCCGCAAATTGGCACGCAAGGCAGCACGGATGGGCGCAACCACTGGCCTTACGTCTCCTCGATCACCCTCGCTGGCGGCGGCTTCCGCCACGGCCAGGTCATCGGCTCAACCGACCGCGACGGCGGGCAAATCGCCTCACGCGCGCTCACGCCCGGTGACCTCGCTGCCACCATCTTCCATCACATGGGCGTGCCCGTGGACGTGACCTATGAAGACCACCAGCGCCGCCCCCGCTTTGTGGTGGAACACGGCGAGCCGATCAGGGAGTTGGTCGGATCGTAGTCGCAGGCTTCAGCCTGCGCGTAAGGAGCCAACCTGCTGCGCAACCTGAAGGTTGCGACTACAGCCGCAGGAAAATCTTCCGGCGATAGAGGAAGTTCACGAAGGCGAAGATGAGGGTGAAGCCGGCGAGGGCGATGAGGAGATGCATCACTCCAGATGGGCCCGGCACCATCTCAAGGATGCTTCACCAGCAGGAATTTCAGGCACGCGGGCGCGGGGACTTCGAGCTTCGTGCCTGTGAACGTGATCCTGCCGGTCGCCTGATCCACACGGAACAGGGCGATGGAGTCTGAAGACTGACCCTCGGTGAACAGCCACCTGCCGGTGGGATCGAGGTTGAAGTTCCTCGGGGTCTTTACTTCGGCCGGCGCATTTTGGACGAGAGTGAGCTTGCCGTCCGCCGCGATGGAGAAGACCGAAATCGTGTCGTGACCGCGATTGGAGCCGAAAAGGAATTTCCCACCGGGATGAACGACCACCTCGGCCGTGCTCCAGCCTGGCTTCGGCCCGGGACCATCGGCGGCGGGCAGCGTCGAGACGGTCTGAATCTCTTTCAGCGCACCCTTTGCCGCGTCATAGCTGAACGCGGTCATGGTGAGGCTGATCTCGTTGATGACGTAGGCGAACTTGCCGCCGGGATGGAAGGCGAAGTGCCGCGGGCCGCTGCCGGGTGTGATCGCGGTGAACGGAGGATCGTTCGGCGTCAGCGTGCCCCTGGCCGGGTCGAGTTTGTAAACAAGGATCTTGTCGAGGCCGAGATCGGCGACGAAGGCAAACCGGTTGTCCTGCGAGAGATTCACCGAGTGGGCGTTGGGCTGGGCCTGGCGCGGCGTGACGCTGCGGCCCTCGTGCTGAACAAAGGCGGTGTGCTCGCCGACGGAGCCGTCGGCCTTGATGGGCAGGGCCACGACGCTGCCGCCGCTGTAGTTTGCGGCGATCACGGTGCGCCCGGTCTTGTCCACGGTGAGATGGCACGGCCCGGGCCCGACCGATGACGCCTGGCTGAGGTGCTTGAGCCTGCCATCGGGCTGGATGGCGAATGCGCTGACTCCGCCGCCCTTCTTGCCACCGATGCTGGCAACTTCACCGACGGCGTAGAGGTGTTTGCCGTCCGGGTGGATCGCGAGGAAGGAAGGATTCACGGCTTCGCCGGCGAGTTCAGGCTTGCCCACCTCACCCGTCGCGGCATTGAAGGTGAACGTGTAGATGCCCTGGCTCTTCTTGCCGGTGCAACCGACGTAGGCGCGGAACTGGTCCGATGCCGCGCCGGCGGCGCTGCCCGCTCCGATGGCACACGAGCCGAAGGAGGCACCGATGAAAGCGGACGCGAAGACCCGCTTGAGGAACAGGAGGTGTTTCATGACGGGAAGAAAACAGATTTCGCAGGCATAGTTCAAGCGAACGCTTTCAAACTGCTTCCGCCAGGGCTTGTGAAAAAAATCACAAAACGCTTGCCGCTCGCTTCGGCAGTGCTTTACTTGCCCCGTCTGCGGACGCGCTCCGCAGAGTTTTGCCATGCCGACCAGCACTGAACTAGCCTACAACTCGAAGATCGAAGGCGACGTCGTGGTCACGCGCGTGGACGCCGCGATCAACTGGTGCCGCAAGCAGTCGCTGTGGCCGATGCCCATGGGTCTGGCCTGCTGCGCCATCGAGCTGATGGCGGCGGGCGCGAGCAAGTTCGACATCTCGCGCTTCGGCTCGGAGGTCATGCGCTTCTCGCCCCGGCAGTCGGACGTGATGATCGTCGCAGGAACGGTGACTTACAAAATGGCGCTGGCCGTCCGGCGCATCTACGACCAGATGCCGGAGCCGAAGTGGGTCATCGCGATGGGCGCATGCGCCTCGACCGGCGGCATGTATCGCAGCTACGCGGTGCTTCAGGGCGTGGACAACATCGTGCCGGTGGACGTGTATGTGGCCGGTTGTCCGCCGCGTCCCGAGGCGCTCCTCGACGCGCTCATCAAGCTACAGAGCAAGATTCAAAAGGAGCCGGTGCTGGCTGCCTGAATCAACTCTCAACTCCCCAACTCTCAACCTTCCCCGTGGCCTCCGCCGAACTCGCCAACCAGTTGAAAGCCAAGTTTGGCGAACTGCTGTCCGTGCCGGGCGAGTTTCGCGGCGAAGTCACCTTGAAGCTGGCTGATGCGGAACGCATATCGGAGGTCTGCGAGTTTGCGAAGAATTCCCTCAGCTTCGACATGCTGCTGGACCTCACGAGCATTGATAACTACGGCGAAGATCCGCGCTGGACGCTGGTTTATGAGCTTTACGGCACCGGCCACGGCTGCCATCTGCGCCTCAAGACCGAGGTCAGCGAGGAGAAGTCCGAGCTGCCGACCGTCATGGGTGTCTGGCGCGGAGCCGACTGGCACGAACGCGAGGCCTACGACATGATGGGCATCCGTTTCCGTGGCCATCCCGACCTGCGCCGCATCCTGATGTGGGACGGCTACCCGTATTTCCCGCTGCGGAAGGACTTCCCGCTCGCGGGCAAACCGACCGACATGCCGGACGTGGCTTTCACCAAATCCGCGCCGCTGGAAGGCGGGCCGTTCGTGACCGTCGCCGGCGGCAAGGGCAGCATCGCCCGCGAACCGCGCGTGCGCGTGCCTGGGAACTAGTTTCATGGCCACCCCTCAAACCATCGAATTTCGCGAGCCCGCCTCCCGCGTGGCGGAGGGAGCCCAGTCTCTCCTCCCCTCACCCGCGCCGTCTCCGGTCGGCGATGACGGCGAGCTGGTCGGCGAGAAGATGGTTCTCAACATGGGGCCGTCGCACCCGTCCACGCACGGCGTGCTCCGCATCGTGCTGGAGCTGGACGGCGAGATCATCACCAAGGCCACCCCGGAAGTGGGTTATCTGCATCGCGGCGATGAGAAGATCGCCGAGAACATGACCTACAACCAGTTCATCCCTTACACGGACCGGCTGGATTACCTCGCGCCGCTGGCGAACAACGTCGCCTACGCGCTCGCCGTCGAGAAACTCCTCGGCATCGAGAAACAGCTCCCGCCGCGCTGCCAATACATCCGCGTCATCTGCTGCGAGATGGCCCGCATCTCCGCGCATCTGCTCGGCCTCGGCGCGTTCGCGATGGACATCGGCGCGCTCACGGTCTTCCTGCACACGTTCACCGAACGGGAGAAGATTTACTCGCTCATCGAACGGCTCACGGGCGCGCGGTTCACGACGAGCTACACGCGCATCGGCGGGCTTTCGCGGGACTTGCCGCCGGGCTGGGCCGAGTCCGTCCGCAAGTTCTGCGACGAGGTGGAGGTGAACTTCGCCGAGTCCGAGACGCTGCTCACGCGCAACCGCATCTTCGTGGACCGCACGCGAAACGTCGGCATCATCTCGGGGGCGGATGCGGTTGACTACGGCCTGACCGGCCCGAACCTGCGCGGCAGCGGCGTGGACTACGACGTCCGCAAGGCGCATCCGTATCTCGTCTATGACGGGCTGGACTTCGAGGTGCCCGTCGGCTCCGCCGGCGACAGCTATGACCGCTACCTCGTGCGCATGGAGGAGATGCGCCAGAGCGTGCGGATCATCCGCCAGTGCCTCGACCAGCTGCCCGGCGGCGGGGACAACGAGTCCAGGGAACCCATCAACGTGCCCGACGGCAAGGTCGTTTTGCCGCCGAAGAGCAAGGTGCTCACGAGCATGGAGGAGCTGATCCACCAGTTCATGCTGGTGACGCAGGGCGTGAACGCCCCGCCCGGTGAAATCTATTTCGGCGCGGAGAACCCGAAGGGCGAGCTGGGCTTCTACATCAACTCGCGCGGCGGCGGCACGCCGTATCGGCTGAAGATCCGCGCGCCATCCTTCTGCAACCTGAGCATCCTGCCGCATGTGCTGCCCGGCCACATGATAAGCGACGCGGTGAGCATCCTCGGCTCCTTTGATTTTGTGATGGGAGAATGCGACCGATGAACTTCACCGTCCCCGCCAACCTGGAAGCCCGGCTCGACGAGCTGATCACCCACTACCCCCAGAAGCGGAGCGCGTCGCTGATGCTGCTGCACGAGTTGCAGGAGCACTTCGGCTACGTCTCGCGCGATGCCGTCGAGTGGATCGCGAAGAAGCTCGGCCTCCAGCCCATCAACATCTACGAGCTGGTCACATTCTACCCGATGTTCCGGCAGGAGCCGCTGGGGAAGACCCATGTGAAGGTCTGCCGCACGTTGAGCTGCGCGCTGGCGGGCGGCGGCGAGCTGCGCACCCACTTCTGTCAGAAGCTCGGCCTCGACGCCCACAAGCACGCGCCGCAGACCACTCCGGACGGGAAGTTCACCATCGAGTTCGTCGAGTGTCTCGCCGACTGCGCCAACGCGCCCGTCGTGCTGTTGAACGAGGATTTGCTGCCGAAGGTCACGCCCGCGCAGGCGGATGAAATCGTCGCGAAAGGAAGGGCGAAATGAAGACCTGGTTGCCCGACGTGGATTTGAACCACGACAAACAGATTCAGAGACTGTTGTGCTACCATTACACCATCGGGCAGGCCGTAGCGGGGGTGAAGCTAGAGATTTCAAACTGAGAGTCAAGCCGCCATGCCACAGGAATACCGCCTCATTCTGAAGCACGCCGACCAGCCCGGTTACACGCCGGACCTGGAGTGCTACCTCCGTCATGGCGGCTATGACGCGCTCAAGAAAGCGCTCGCCCTTCCCCCGAAGGATTTGCCCGACGGCAAAAAAGTGTCCCCTCAGGAGCAGGTGCGCGAGGACGTGAAAGCCTCGGGCCTGCGCGGTCGCGGCGGCGCGGGTTTCAGCGCGGGCATCAAGTGGTCGCTCGTGGACCGCCGCAGCGGCAAGCCCATCTATCTCATCTGCAACGCCGACGAATCCGAGCCGGGCACCTTCAAGGACCGCCAGATCATCCACAAGGACCC
>Ga0172379_10007145_pt1 | contig 14634 bp, 12 predicted proteins | sample GrowelOW334metaG_FD_119756 | JGI IMG/M metagenome (GOLD analysis project Ga0172379, IMG submission 119756) | Groundwater microbial communities from an aquifer near a municipal landfill in Southern Ontario, Canada - Groundwater well OW334 metaG | ecosystem: Environmental > Aquatic > Deep...
CAGGAACAAAGATGCTTCTTCCAATATACACAATTATATCATCCACCGTAGCCTTGACGGAGGTGGACACAATTACATAATTACGAATTACAAAGTACAAATTACGAAGTACGAATTACCTAACCAGAGAACTCTCACTCAATAACTAATAACTAATAACTATTAACCATAAACTATCTCTCCACTTCAATCATAATCTCATCTAGTTTTTGCGCCAGAATCGGTAATACTTTTTGACTGATCAACTCCAGTCGGTTCTCATTATCTCCTTGTAAGATCAAGGTTTCTGCACGTAATAAGCGACCGCTTTGATGGTATAAATTGTAATGCAAGGTATAGGTGTGCTTGTATTTTTGAGTAGTCCATTCAATGGAGTTCTTATTGTTGGTATTGATTTCAAATTGCGTGAGGAAGAGGATATATTTTGCGTGGTGTTTTTTATACAGGTATTTAAATACTTCATCCGATTGAATGCTTCCCAGCATTACCGCAGTATCGTTTACCCAAAAGCGTTGTTCTTTGGTTTTTTTGTTCCAGGTCTTAACCAGTGCATCGGCTTCGGCATCTTGCGGACCATCATCGGGAGCCACTTTGGTTTGATCGGGTGAACGGGAGTATAAGGTGTATCGTGTAGCCGCATAAATGCGACGCAAATCCTCTTCTCCGTTTAAACTGGTCGACCTTTTTAAACTGATGGCGTTGAAATGCGCAAGCAGTTGATGATAAATATTCAGCTCCATCTTGTTGGTTAATTCAGCACCTACCTGCCGTTCATTCATTTTAGACGAACGGGCAATGTCCTGATCGGCATCGCTGAAATACATCATTCCCTGAAAAGGCACAATCAAAACACCGGGAGCAGGTTGTGACGTATCTTTCGGTTCATCGTTTTCCTGAGCAAGAATTGGAAAAGGTAAACCGATGCATATCCAAAGGAGTATCCACAATTTTTTCATGGAAATGAAGATAAGAAATAGAGCAGGAACAGATATCCACAAATTTTTTATGCCTGTTCGAAACTCAGGATCATTGCTTAAATTTGATAAAACTGCATGTATGAAAATCCGCAGCGCTACTGTAACCGATATCCCTGATATTACAGCGATATACAACGATGCTTTGGTGAATACCACTGCAACATTTGATACAGAAGAAAAGAATGTTGAAGATCGTTTACACTGGTTTGAACAACACGGTGAAAAATACCCTGTGATCGTTGCCACTGAAAAGGATCAGGTTGTTGGGTGGGCGAGTTTGAGTCGCTGGAGCGACAAATGTGCATACGATGATACTGCCGAAATTTCTATTTATGTGCATCGTGATTTTCGCGGGAAGGGTATCGGAAAATTGCTGTTGCAGGAAGTTATGGAGTATGGCCGAAAAGGAGGACTTCATTGCGTTTTGTCCCGTATCACTTCCGGAAACGATGCCAGCATTCATATGCACGAATTGGCCGGTTTTGAGCATGTTGGAGTATTGAAAGAAGTGGGCAGAAAATTTGATCGACTGCTCGATGTTTATATGATGCAATTTATTTACCGATGAAAAAAGATATACGCTGTGCCTGGCCGGGCAACGACGAACGCATGTTGCATTATCACGATCACGAATGGGGAGTGCCTGTTCACGATGATCAGCTTCATTTTGAATACATCATACTGGATGGTTTTCAGGCCGGATTGAGCTGGAAAACCATTTTGCATCGTCGCGAACATTTTCGTAAAGCATTTGCCGGATTTGATGTACAGAAAGTAGCCCGGTTTACACCTAAAAAAATTGAACAGTTGCTCCTGAATGAAGGCATCATTCGCAACCGGTTAAAAGTACAAGGAGCGGTAAAAAATGCGAAAGCTTTTATTCAGGTTCAAAAAGAATTCGGATCATTTGATGCGTATATCTGGCAATTTACCAAAGGAAAAATCATCGACTGCAAACCAGCTGCGATGAGCCATATTCCTTCAAGCAGTGTCGAAAGCGATGCCATGAGCAAAGATCTGAAACGAAGAGGATTTACCTTTGTGGGTACTACCATTTGTTATGCTTACATGCAAGCTGCAGGTATGGTGAATGATCATGTAATAGGATGCAAATTCAGGAAAAGGACTAAGCAGAATTCCCTTCGCTAAACAATGTTGTTAGAAAAAAATATTCTGCGTCTATTGAATTCTGCTTAAATGATTTTTCGGAAAATCATGCCAGGTCATGGTACCGGCCCCTTGTGTAATTTGTTTCCAGCTCAGTACAGGAAACTCTATAAGTGCTATCCCCGAAGTGGGTAAATGTTCGATAAACGAATTGCTTAAATAGCCAACCATACCTGTAAAAGAGGGGTTGTGTCCAATCAGGATAATTTGACTTTTGCTATCGTCTAAATGGCGGATAATATGGAGGATATCTGAAAGACCGGCTTCGTATAAGTCAGTTTCGCGCTGAATTTCAGCTGCATCTATTTTTATTTGTTTTGCAACCAGTTTGGCGGTATCCAGTGCTCTGCGTGCATTACTTGAAACAATTAAATCGGGTTTAAATTTCGACTTCAGAATACGCTTTCCCATTTCGGGAGCATCTTTCAGTCCACGCTCGTTCAGCGGTCTTTCAAAGTCGGTAATTCCGTCAAGATCCTGACTGGATTTGGCATGGCGCATGAGCAACAAGTGCTTCATATATATTCCGGTTTAAAAATTATTCCTCTTCACCCGGAGATGCATTCGGATCGTCGAATAACCCAAATTCATCCGCTTCATCATCGCTGATTTCGCCGGGAACTTCTTCGGTAACGGCCAGGTAATTCTTGGTGATTTCATCGAATTCAGAGTCTTCCACCAATCCAAAGCGTTGTACTTTGTCGTATTGTTTTGGAGCTAATCCAACCGATTTGGTACACACCGGATATTTAATGGCAGGATTGTCTTTCATGTCGATGCCGGACAATTCAAGATGCATGGTCCACATTTCCAGAAAATCATAAACATATATAATCTTCTGATGCGGATCGTCAATATAATCGTGCAAAGGTGATTTGCGCATGACAGGAATGCGTTTGGAAGAATCCTCTTCTTCATCGCTCATGTCTTCGAGCGTAATTTCCTGGCCTTTTTTCCAGGTATCGTTACTCATGTAAAAGGAAGCCATCTGTTTTTCGTCGAACGAAATAGAAGCCAGAATGGCTTTGTGCAGTTCTAAAAAGTTCTGCGTTGATTTAATTTCGATGACACGGATGATGTCTTCGTAATCTTCAAAAGTGAGTTTGAATTTATAAACTGCCATGTTGCAATAATAACTGCGACAAATTTAAGGTTTTGACTGAATCCAAAACAATTTATCGTAAAACCGTCACATTACCGGTTTGCGTATGCGTACTTTTATCCCATCCGGTATAGGTAATCAGGTAAACATAAGCATCTAAGGAAGCCGGATCTTTCAGAAACTGCGCATTAAAGGTTTCGTGTTTATCGTTGGTTTCGAAGACCAGTTGACCCCAGCGGTTAAAGAGTTTCAGGTTATATTCTTTCACAAACACAGGATGAGGAACCCATTGATCGTTCAACTGATCGTTATTGGGCGTAAATACGTTCGGAGTATATACAATCGGCTTTTGAATCAGCTCAATGGTATTGGAATTGCTGTAATAACCATAGCCTCCGGTTTCTTCAACAGCCTGTACAGAATAGAAATATAAACCGTTTTCGATATTGAGCTTATCATCGGTAAAGAGTGGATTGGCAGGGCTAATGGAAGCAATTTGTTCTACCATCAGATCCGGTTGAGTGCGGTAAATAAAATAATTTTGGGTTCCGCTGGTCCAATAAATATACGGGTTCCAGGCAAGATCATGTTCAAACGGACTGGATTGGCCCTTCAGTACCATTGAACAAGCTTCATCGCCGCTGGCTTTGTTTTCAATCGCGCAGGAATTAACCTGCCTGATTTTATAACAATAACTTTGTTTCATCACATCCACTTCCTCATCAACCAAAACTGAATCGGTGAATGCAGTTCGGATACGCGTTTCCTGACTGCCGTCTAAATGTGAGCGATAGATATTGAAACTTGAAAAATTGTCTTCTACCGATTTTTTCCAGCGAATCAGCAAGTGCTTATTGTCTTCTACGGTTACAGTGTAAATGGGAATATTGGGCGGGAAATCGGTTTCTTTTCGTATGGTACACTGGAATTCGCTGGTATCGCCATTGGTGCCGCAAACATTGACCGGGAAAATGGCGAAACAATAATTTTCCGTCTCGTGGTTGGGTAAAGATGTAGTTAAACTAAAAATGGAATCACCATAAAGATCCATCACTTTTGAAATTGCACCTGACGGGGATTTACGAATCAGGGTATAATGTGAAAAATACTTGGTAGTAGGAATCTGCCCCCAGTTGATCACCAACTCATCGCCACCCGGTTTGCGAATGCAGCGTATAGAAGGAGTTGAGTTTAACGGTGGCGGGAAAATGACTACCTGAACTATTGCGGTTACAGAACGAGGTGTAGGACATTGATTATCGAAAGCAAAAATCCGGAATTCAAGGGTATCTGTAATGGAGATATCGCTGCAAGCAGCATGAAAGGTAAAAGAATAAGCGCCCTTACCGGGTTGGGTTATTTTTTGCAAATCGATTACCCGTCCGGTTGAAAGCAAGGTTCCGGAGAAGGCCAGATTTACTGAATCCAGAGGCGATGCCGATAAAATAGAATCCCTGAAAGTCAGGGTATCAAAGGCATTCATGTAAACAATAGTATCGGCATTGAAATAAAAACCCTGACTGGTGGCAGTGTCCTCAAGGTAATTGGAACAAATCATGCGCGATGGTGCCGAAAGTGCATCGCAATCATCGCGGGTTACAAAATAGTAGCAATAATTTGTAACCAAATGATTCACGGCTGTTGAATCGTAGAGGGTGGTATCAGCTTGATTCAACTGTCTGAATAAAGTGAAACTACCCGATTCTACTTTTCTGAAAATGTGATAGGATTTAAGATTTTTGGTAGAGACGGGATCCAGGTTCCATTTTAATTTGACAACCGAATCGTTGATATGTTTAACACATTCAGGATAGGGTGCAAGAATAAATGGGAGTGGTTTTACCACAATACGAACACGTGCAATGCTAGTCAGCGGATTCGGACAATTGTCGTTGGTGGTGACTATATTCAGGGTAACTGTGTCGCCGGCATTGGTACACAAAACCGGCCAGATGACGCGAATGCGGTGGGTTGAGGCAGATAAAACAGTTTTGGTAACGTTGGCAAAATTGGGAAACTGTGCTAACAAATTTCCATTAAAACTGCTGACAATATTCAGGTTGCCCGGATCTTTTATATCCAGGGAAAAATGAAAGGTGTCTTTGGGAAATGCATACAGGATGGTATCTACAATGGTTTTGCCACCTACAATTAAGGTGTCTTTGATTACAGGAGGTGAACCACTGGTTTTCAAATCCATTTTGAACAAGGCATTGTTGCAATTGCTACTATTATTCACCCGGCTATGTGCTCCCGGGGTGGTTGGGAAATTGGAATCGCCACCACAACCTCCGCATACGCTTTGATACACCCGACCTTCTTTATCGAAACGGCTGGTACCTCCATCTACGTGATCGTTGCTGTTTGGACTTCCAAGAAAAGTTGCATATTCTACTGTGGCCAGGTTTGGTGAAAAAACAATTAAATAGAAATCGGAACCATCGGTTGTTTTATCGAATGCATCGTTGGTTACAAATAAATTATCTGTTGTAAATAAGTTAACGTTGAAGTTTTGAGAGTTTACGCGTCCGCCCCAACCCGAGAAATATACCCTGTTGCATATATCCACCAAAAAGGCTGAAGGCGAAAGGCTGGGGAAGCCTTGACCCATAACTCCAAAATTGGCTGATACCCTGACACTGTCGAGTCCCCGGTTGAAAGAAGTGATATAATGCCGCGTAAAATTATTGGTAGTTACATTCCCTTTGCTGGGAAGATTCCCTTCGGTTTGACCTGTTATAAATACATTGTAATTATTGTCCATTTGGATCAGGTAAGCCTGATCGTATTTGTTGGTTCCATAACAAATTGTTTTAATCAGCACTCCCGTATTGGTAATTCTAGCAACATAGGCATCTACATTTCCATGATGGGCAAATTCTCCGCTGGCCGGACCAATGGCCGGACTGGTAGTACCTCCGCACACATAGAGTGTGTTGAAATTATCGAGAGCAATTCCAAAAGCTGCATCAAAACCTGAACCTCCGATATACGATGAAAACAGAATATCCGATAAACCGGAATTGAGTTTAATGATACAACCATCCTGCAATCCTCCGTGTGTGGCCTGGAATGCACTGATCAATGGAAAGCCTTCGTTGGATTTGGAATAGGTTGAGCTAACTACATACACTGTTCCAATTGCATCCAGAATTATTTCTCCCCGAAAATAGTCACCGTAATTATAGGTCAGGGGATTGGTAAGGGGATCATAAAACTGTCCTGAAGGTACCGCTCCGGTTGTTCCATTCAAGCCGTCACTTTTGCTGCCGCCGATATAGGTAGAAGCCATTAAAGTTTTACCATCGGCAGATATTTTGCTGACGTAAATATCCGATTCCCCTTTGTTGCTTTGACTATATGCTCCTGCAGTAACCGGAAAATTCGTTGACCAGGTGGCACCCATGACATACAAATTACCGGCAACATCACAAACCATGCTATGTGGTCCTTCGTTGCTGGAGCCACCCAAATAGGTACAATACAAAAGATTTTTTCCATCGGGAGAGTATTTCAAAATGCCGGCATCACGCGCATATGCACCGCCCTGGCCCCCGGCCCATACTGTTTGAGCAGCTCCGGTTGTTACAGGATACCAATCGTTGTCGTGAACGGTTCCACCCGAAAATGCATTCCCACTAGTATCAAAAGTGGCTGTATACCCCCAATTGTCGGCAATGGATCCGCTGTAGGTTCCGAAAATAATCTCCGGATCTATAATCAGGGGATATGTATGATCGTAAGCCGCTACGTTAAACGATACCGTATTGTTTTGCAATTGGTAAGACGTTGCAATTCGATTCTTGGAAGAGATATCGGGCTGAAAGGAAACGGGTTGACTTTCGCGGATATTGACTACTGAAGTTTCGATGGTCAATTCTTCACGGTCGAGGTTCAGTTTATCCATACCCTCATACACCAACCGGATTTGATTGGGATTAGCAAATGCTTTGACTATAAAATTGAGCTTGATGCGCTTGTTCAGCGCCAGAATTTCAAGGTCGATACCATCGTAAATATTTTTCAGAACCACTTTGCCCCAGGCATAGCATTCCGATTTCCAACGGGCGGAGTTGTTTCCAATAAAGTAATTGTAGTATTCAGCAGAACGCTGATATTTGGCAATCTCCGGTTTCATGTTCGATCCTTCCAGTTGCATGCGGTAAGTATGAGATCGGATTACAGTACCGTATTTACGGTCATGATAAGCAGCAAAAACTGCACTCTCATCAACCAACGCATACGTAAGTGCATTTGCTGTGATAAATAAGGTTCCTCCGGGAATATTCGCTTTGAACAGAATCGGTTCATCCCACTGCCCCTTGTTTTCAATCAGCTTAACAGGATTTTTGCTGAGTTCATCTACCGGATTCACATAGGCTCCGGCCGGTTGAACAGAAAATAGCCAACCAAAACACAAACAGAGAATAATATGTATTTTTACCGTATTCAACTTACCTATACAAATTTAACCCAATCTGCGAGAAATGGGGAAGGGTTTAACCATTACAATCCCATGCTTCAGGGATTTAAGTATTAATTAAGACGTGAAAAAGAGGAAACTGGTTGTATTGACCGGCGCAGGAATTAGTGCCGAAAGCGGATTAAAGACCTTTCGCGACAGTGGAGGCTTGTGGGAAGGGTATAATGTATACGATGTGGCCACACATGAAGCCTGGCAGCGCAATCCGCAATTGGTGCTGGAATTTTACAATTTGCGCCGGAAAGGGGTACTCGAAGCTGAGCCGAATCATGCACACCGGATTTTAGCTCAATTGGAAGTAGAACTGGACGTTTGGATCATTACCCAAAATGTGGATAATCTGCACGAAAGGGCTGGTTCGTCGCGGGTATTGCATTTGCATGGAGAAATAACAAGGGCTCAAAGCACCGCCAACCCCCGTTTGATTTATCCGATTGAAGGATCTGAGTTGAAAATGGGCGACCAATGCGAACTGGGGTCACAATTGCGCCCGTTTATTGTATGGTTCGGAGAACAGGTTCCCATGATGGATCTGGCCTCAGCATGGGTTGAGGATGCCGATATTTTTGCCGTTATCGGAACCTCGTTGCAGGTATATCCGGCAGCCGGTTTGGTAAATCACGTGCCGTATGAAACACCGGTTTATCTGATTGATCCAGGTAATCCTGACGTAAGACCACGCGAAAATTTACATATCATTCGTGAACCTGCCGGAACAGGCGTTGAAAAATTAAGGCACCTTTTGATGCTTTTACGTACAGACGCGATTCATCGCGTCTCCTAAATCACGCGATTTATCGCGTCTATACGTATATTTGAAACAAGAAAAATTATGCGATACGAAAAACACATTTTTATTTGCGCCAATCAAAAAGCCGAAGGCAAATCATGTTGCGGCGAGGCAAGGGGATTGCAATTGATAGAACGTTTCAGGGAGGTATTAAACGAAAAAGGGCTTAAAGGAAAGGTGCGGGCAAACCGTGCCGGTTGTCTGGATGCCTGTAAACTGGGACCAACCGTGGTAATTTATCCCGATGGAACGTATTACGGACATGTGCAGCTGGAAGATGTAGAGAAGATCGTGGAAGAACATATACTCAACAACCGTATCGTAAAAGAAAACGAATTGTTATGGGACGAATCTGGCAAGGGTTGAGCCAATTTAAAGCGGTTATTGTATGCTTAGGATTGATGATCATATCAATGTTTGCACAAGCACAGATTCAGGGGAATGCAGGTGTGTACGACGAAGGATTCCGACCGCAGTTTAACGAAAAGGTAAATGCCGAAGATCAGGCGCGTGAGAATACACTGCGTATGAAACGTGAGCTAAAACTGAATCCGGATCAGGTTAAGCAGGTAGGACGAATTAATCTGCAATACGAAAAAGAATTTCAGGATCAACTGGCTAATTCGCCTAATATGACCGATTACGACAAAGCCATGCTGTATAAAATCCGCAAACAACAAATGGATGCGTTGAAGGAAGTATTGACAGAAGAACAATGGCAAGTTTTCAACAGCAAACGATTGCGCAATCCTGTCAATAAACCGTTACCTGCGGATCAGTAAATCTGAAAAGCCAATGTATGTTGGTACCGATACAGTTTAACTTAAGACTCCAGCAATACAGAAGTCATCGTTAAAGATCCGCCAATCGCTTTATCGTTAAAGAACTGAAGGCGGTCGCTTTTTTGTTGCACAGCTAAAATGCTGAGCAGGGGAAAATAATGTTCGGTAGTAGGAATAGCCAATGGTGCGGCTTTGCTTAAGTTGCGGTATTGAATGAGTGCAGCATGATCATGTGCTGTAATTTTCTGCTTAAAAATTGTATTCATTTCGTGTGCCCAGTCGAAACCGTATTCTGTATTCAGATCAAAAGTTTTACCCGGAAACTGCATCATGCCCAGATTGTGAACCATATTTCCGCTGCCTATGATCAATACGCCTTTTCTCCGAAGGCCTGCCAGTTCTTTGGCCAGATCGTAATGGTATTGTGCCCCCTGGGTATAATCCAGACTAAGCTGAATAACCGGGATTTGTGCATCAGGATACATTTTCATCAAGGGTACCCAGGTTCCGTGGTCCAGTCCCCATTTTTCATCCAGTTCTACCACCGTTTTATGCACTTCATTTTTTACTTTCAATGCAAGTGCCGGATCTCCGGGAGCCTTGTATTGCAGTTCATACATTTCGCGTGGAAATCCTCCAAAATCATGAATGGTTTTTGGAGAGCGCATTGCTGTAACCTGGGTTCCCTTTGTTTCCCAATGTGCCGAGATACATAAAATAGCTTGTGGTTTGGGAATGCGTTGAGCAATGGTATGCCATCCTTTTACAAATTCATTTTCTTCGATGGCATTGGTCGGGCTGCCATGTCCGATAAACAAAGCGGGCATTAATTCCGAAGCCGGCAGGGAATCAGTGAGTGTGTGAAGGGTATTCAAATTCATGGCAGTACCTGTTAATGGCAGAAAGGAAAGCAACCGAAGAAATTCTTTTCTTTGCATGGGTAAAAAAATACGAACGGATACGCTGTCAAATATAGCGGTTTAACTTATCTGAATGATTACTTCCAGGATTTCGTCAGTTAAAATGGCATCAAATTTATCTCCTGTTACAATTGTATTAATTGACTAGCTGCAACTATCCCAAAGGGAATTAGTTTAAGCCTTGATTATTCTGAAAAAGTTGATCAGACGATTGCCCCGCGAAAGGGGCAGTAACGGAAATCCCCTGAAGTTAATCGTACCCGATTACTTCAGGGATTGAAGTGAATGACCCGACCCCGCCATACAAAACAAGGGAGCGGACCATGATTTATTTAAGAAGCAAAGCATGAACCGCTCCAGTAGTTTTGGCAGGCGGGGATTCGCCCAAATTAAAAGTATTTGTTTGGTGAAAGTCTCAATATTCGATATTGGATATGCAGTTCGCATGTTTTAAACTGTTTTGACCATTCATTCCTGATGAGGATTAGTACAAATCGGTCAAAAATCCATTAACCTTGTATAACGATTATTGAATACTTATGGCGACACGCAAAGAACATGATTTTCTTGGTGAACTGGAGATTCCCAACGAATTGTATTATGGGATTCAAACCTACCGGGCAAAAGAGAATTTTAATATAACGGGCATACCTATTTCAAACGAACCACATTTTATACGTGCCCTCGGTTACGTTAAAAAGGCTGCAGCACTGGCCAATCGCGATTGCGGTGTGTTGGATGCTAAACTGGCGGAGGCTATCAGTTTCGGTTGCGATCAGCTGATTGATCTCAAATGTGCTGATCAGTTTGTAAGCGATCTGATTCAGGGTGGAGCCGGTACCTCGTGCAATATGAACGCCAATGAGGTAATTGCCAATTACGGTTTGGAATACCTAGGTTTTAAAAAAGGGGAATACGATCACCTGCATCCCAATAACCATGTCAATTGTTCTCAATCCACCAACGATGCTTACCCTACGGCATTTCGCATAGCCTTGTATGCCAAAATGGATGAATACATCACACACCTGAAGAAGCTGGAAAAAGCATTTGCTGAGAAAGGAAAAGAATTCGACCGGGTTTTGAAAATGGGACGAACCCAATTACAGGATGCTGTACCCATGACGCTGGGACAAGAGTTTCATGCTTTTGCCACAACCATGGAGGAAGATGTAAATCGATTACGCGAAGCTCAACAATTGGTGCTGGAAGTCAATATGGGAGCCACAGCTATCGGTACGCGTGTTAATGCACCGGAAGGTTATGCTGAATTATGTGTAAAATACCTGGCCAAAGAAAGTGGTGTTCCGGTAACACTTGCACCCGATCTGATTGAGGCCACAGGCGATACGGGAGCTTATGTGCTGATCATGGGAACACTCAAGCGCAACGCTATAAAAATCTCCAAAATCTGCAACGATCTGCGCTTACTGAGTTCAGGTCCGCGTACCGGTTTCAACGAAATCAATTTACCTCCGCGTCAGCCCGGAAGTTCAATTATGCCGGGTAAGGTAAATCCGGTGATTCCTGAAGTGGTAAATCAAACCTGTTATTATGTAATTGGTCAGGATTTAACGGTTACGATGGCCGCCGAGGCAGGACAATTGCAATTGAATGTGATGGAACCCATCATTGCCTTTTCGTTGTTTACTTCGTTTGAATATTTGGGAAATGCAATTGATACCTTAGTTGATAAGTGTATAAAGGGCATTACGGCCAATGCCGATCATGCACGCGAAATGGTGATGAACAGCATTGGTATTGTTACCCAACTGAGTCCGATGTTTGGATATGAAGTAACAGCCAACATTGCCGGTGAGGCTTTGCAAACCGGAAAGAGCGTGCACGATATTGTGGTGGTTGAGCGCAAATTGATTACGCAGGAAAAATGGGATGAAATTTTTTCGATTGAAAACCTGATTCATCCGAAATTCATCAACAAATAACAACCCGATTCATTACGGGTTTATTGGGAATGGTTCTTTCGTATGTTGTTCAACAAAAACGCCAAACCCATTACCAGCAAACATCCAACGGCATTGAGCCACAGGAAGGAGACCACATCGGCGATGTAAAGAGCAATCACACATAATTCGCTGACAATGGCTGCATAAAAAACAGCATGGCCGCGAATGGTTTTCATATAAAAGGCTACAACGAATATTCCGAGAATGGTACCATAAAATAAGGATCCCAAAATATTTACTGCTTCAATGAGACTACCCAGTTTAGAGGCGAACATGGCAGTGGCGATACAAAAAATTCCCCACCCCAGAATCATCCAGCGCGATGTGCGGTAATAATGCATCTCGCTCATATCGGGTACCCAACTGCGTTTGTATAAATCAACCACAGTAGAGGAGGCTAAAGAGTGCAGCGCTGCGGCTATACTTCCCCAGGCGGCCAGAAAAATTACAGCAATCAATAAACCGATCAATCCTTTCGGCAGATGATGCACAACAAAATACAGAAAGATATAATTCGTGTCGTTGGTATCGGCTGTTTTATCTGCCACTTTCATGAGTCGAATAGCCTCGGTACGCAGGTTGTTTTTCTGCACCTGCAGGTCTTTTAAATCCTGTGTGATGCTTTCCGATTCTTCCGATGAATGAATGAAGTTGGCTAAAGATATAGAACGTTCCCTGCTGAGGATATTTAACGAGTCGTTGGCATGGTTCAGTTGATCCAGTTCCATTCCGTAAGCACTTTGTTGCACCTTATCGAGTTGTTTTTGATTGAAGAACAGTGGAGATCCAACCAATAAATAAAAGGTAAACAGAATGGCTCCGATCAACAGAATAAAAAATTGCATCGGTACTTTTACGATCCCGTTCATTAGCAAACCTACTCTGCTTTCGCGGATGTTGCGCGCTGTAAGGTAGCGACCCACCTGACTTTGGTCGGTTCCAAAATACGAAAGCGCTAAAAAGAAACCACCGATCAAACCGCTCCAGATATTGTATTTATCTTTCCACCAGCTGGGATCGGTCACATCCAGACGGGTTTCGATAATATTGAGTTTTCCCATTTTGCCTGAGATCTTCAGCGCATCTTTAAAACCAATTCCTTCGGGCAACATATCCACCATCATCCAGGCGGCCAGAAACATGCCGGCAAAAACAATCATCAGCTGCTGCATCTGTGTATAAGCCACAGCTCTTGCACCACCAGCCATAGTGTACACAATCAACAAACCACCCATCACCAGATTGGTGATATAAATATTCCAGCCCATCAACGACGATAAAATGATAGATGGTGCGTAAATACTGATTCCTGTAGATAAGCCCCGCGAAATCAAAAATAAAAGAGCCGTAAAGGTGCGCGTTTTGTGGTCGAAGCGTTGTTCCAGAAATTCATATGCAGTAAACACTTTGAGTTTGTGAAACATGGGCACAAAGGTGATGCACAAAACCACCATGGCTAAAGGCAATCCAAAGTAATACTGAACAAAGCGCATCCCATCGGTATAGGCTTGTCCGGGTGCCGAAAGAAAAGTGATGGCACTTGCCTGCGTACCCATTACTGATAACAGAATGAGCAAGCCACCCATGGAGTTATTGCTTTTGATATAAGAATCGAGACTGGGCTCATGCCGGCTTTTGTAAACGCCGTATGCGATCACAGAAAACAAGGTGAGCAGTAAAACTATCCAATCTTGTATACTCATGCAAACTGTTGGGTTAATGCATAAAACAATACAATCTCAACCAGCAGCATAAGCAATACTACTATATAAGCGCGCGTCATGGAAGAATCATTCGGATCGGTAGACATGTGGTAGTCAAATCTATTCCATTGACGCGAAATTGCAAAAATGGTGGCATTGTAAATTGTTTTCATCCTTTCTAAATGGATCTTGTTGATGAAATTAAAGATCGTTTAAAGCCAGTTTGTTTATAAATTAATTGGATGAAGCCGATGTGCTTCTCATCGAATTACTATTTAATGGAGTGAGGTTTATTTCTGCCAGAATCCGGTATAACAATAGAAAGGTAGAAAGGTTTTTTTACCATCTTTTTATCCTTAATTCCTCTGAAAGTTTTGTTAAAATCAGATAAAAACAAATTTCTGTCATATTGTTAACCTTTGATTCAGTTTAACTTTGTAGCTGAAATAAGAACATGAAACAATTGTTCATCAGTTTTCTCCTGATCATCATGACGCTGCATTTTAGCGGAACGGTAATCTTTGTGTCCTGGTTTAAATGGAATCAGGAGAGCATAACGGCGTTGTTTTGCGTTAATAAAGATAAACCCGAAATAAAATGTGAAGGGAAATGTTACATGCAAAAGCAGGTAAAGGAAGTAGAGCAGGAGCAATCGCGCAAAGAGCAAACCGGTAACGAACAAATTCAATTGGTTTATTTATCATCCGATCCATTCAGATTGGACAAAAATGCAGTATTGAATA
>Ga0172379_10007146_pt1 | contig 14632 bp, 9 predicted proteins | sample GrowelOW334metaG_FD_119756 | JGI IMG/M metagenome (GOLD analysis project Ga0172379, IMG submission 119756) | Groundwater microbial communities from an aquifer near a municipal landfill in Southern Ontario, Canada - Groundwater well OW334 metaG | ecosystem: Environmental > Aquatic > Deep...
CAAGTTAAAATTGCCAGATATTTTGGTTAGTATATAATAACTATAACGTCGCATAATTTGTATTGTGCGAAGTTCTATATAAACAAAGACTTGACTCACCCAGCGTTAAGAACAATGTTGCTTGATGTTGATTATTTTTATCAGCAGTTTCGCGTTATTTATTCATAGGAATTATTCAGTTTACAAATTTTAATTTTATGACGAAGTTGTCGTCTCGTCATATTCGTGTGTTTATGCAAAATTCCACATCCCCTATTATTTCTCACATAAAAAATTTTCTTGATTATTTGGATATTGAAAAAGGACTTTCTGGCAAAACTCAAGAAAATTATTCGCGTTATTTGGATCGTTTTGTTAAATGGTTAAAAAAAGAGAATTTGGAATTGTTAAAGCCACACGAATTAATGCCGGATATTGTTTGGAATTATCGTGTTTTTCTTTCACGGCAAACCATGGGCAAAAACACGCATGAACCTTTGAAAAAATCGACCCAAAATTATTATCTAATCGCTTTGCGTAATTTATTAAGCTATTTCGCAGACAAAGATATAATCTCTTTGCCTGCGGATAAGATTAAACTGGCCAAGCAAGATCGCAAAAAGGCAGTTCATTTTTTAACCGTAGAACAAATTGATGAGTTGCTAAAATGCGCCAATGGTGTTGACTTGCCGGGCTTGCGTGACAGGGCGATTCTGGAGACTCTTTTTTCTACCGGGTTGCGTGTCGCGGAAATTGTCAAATTAAATCGCGATCAATTTGCCAAAGCGGAAAGTTTTTTGGAACTAAATATTACCGGTAAGGGTAACAAAGTACGAACAATTTATTTTTCAGATCGCGCATTAACCCATATTAAATTTTATTTGAACAAAAGAGATGATGTGGATCGTGCTCTTTTTGTTAATTATCGTCCGGGATGTGAAAAACTTACCGACCGACGCTTGACCACTCGTGCGGTGGAAAATGTTGTCAAAAAGTATGTCCTGATTGCGGGGCTGGAAACAAAAACTTCTCCTCATACCCTGCGTCACTCATTTGCCACTGATTTGCTTATGCATGGCGTAGATTTACGGTTGGTGCAAGAGTTTTTGGGTCATTCGGATATTGGCACTACGCAAATTTACACGCACGTCACTAATCAAAAATTACGCGATGTTTACAAAAAAATAAAAGAGCAAGAAAGAATTTAAATTATCCACAGTTGGATTATTTTGGTCTGTTTTATGGTATAATATAAAAAAGGATTTTATCATTTGCTAAAAATGAAATTTTTTAATTATGCAAAAAAATTATAATTATTTAAATTGGAATGTTTTGTTTTGTGCTATTCTGTTGATTAATTTTTTACTGACAACTTTTATCTTTTTTAACCAAAGGGCATTGTCCAAAGAATTTCGCCAAGAAAATACAAAAGTCACGGAGTCATTAAGTGGTATTTATGGGCAAATGTATTATTTGAACAGTCATTTTAGCAATCTCGAAATAAAACTAAAATAACCTCATATATAAAAATCAAATTTAACAATGTTCACTATGAAAAGTAAAACAAAAAATAGCCGACACTTATTTTACCGTAGTGTCAATTTATTGATAATAATAAGTGTAATGTTTTGGTCTTTGGGCTTGCCGATTTCGGTCAAGGCGGCCATAACCGCTTCGGCAACAAAAACAACAACCGAAAATCAAGAAATAGCTCTTGATGGCAAGGTTAATTTATTAAAATTCACTTTATCGGCCAGTGCCGGCGAAACACTTAACGGATTAACCTTAAATATTACAGGAGCGAATAATTTTGATCTGTTGGCAGATTTGGATGCGGCCGTTCCTCAGGTCAGCTCGCCATTTATGATTTATCCCCATGCCACGAGCGAAGATGGTGTTGTTTTGGTACCGAGTGAAATTACGGGAACCTATCCAAATTATACAGTTACTTTTGTTTCGCCAGGTCCACCATCAACAATACCCGAGGCTCCAACCGATTATTATATTAAAATGTATGTTGATACGGATGCTGTTTCTGGACATCAATTAACAGCAACTCTTCCGACAAATGGGATTGTTACATCAGCGAACTCCCCTACACTTGGTGCGGTGGTAACTTCGGATACGGTTTGTTTAGTCGCTTGCCCCGTAGTCAATAATTTCAAACTAAAAGGTTATGGCCCCATGAATGGCCAAACGGGTGTTCCTCAAATGTCCCCAGTTGATTTTGGTTTTAATGAAGCCCTAAATGCAACGGTATCATCTAATTTAAGTGATTATTTTTCTATTTCTCCGTCTGTAGTTGGTGGAACTTGGCAATATATATCAGAAACATTTGGTAACTTTACAATGAGACGAGTCACCTTTAATGCTCCCAATGGGTTAGCATTAAATGTCACTTATACCGTAAGTATGCTAAAAACAATAACCAATACCAGCGATCAAGCGGTTGGGTTGGATCTATTTTCTGGTGTTACTGCTTTGACAGAGACAGAGACCGCTTATAGGTTTAGTTTTACTACAAATGCGACAGTAATTAACGGTGGAGCCTTTGCGCCAATGGCTATGGCCGGCTATCCTACGGAAAACATGCAACAAGTACCAACTTCAATTACCGCGATCAATGTAAATTTTGATCGACAAAACATGGATACCACGACTTTTGGCAGTGGGAATGTTTATTTGGCAAAAATTGTTAATGGATCCCCTGTTACTGTTTCAAATACCACTGTTTTTCCAACAACAGGGACAAGCGGGACTGTAGCCATTAAAAATTTTACCTTGGATAGTGATAGTCGTTATCGAGTGTTTGTGACAAGAAATGTCAAGGATAGTAGTGGGCAACCTCTCGCAGGATTGCCTGTTCAGGGTTCGGAAAACGGTCCATTTTATTTTGACTTTTATACAGGGACATCTTCGTCCTCTGTTGTTTCCGCTTTTAGTGGTTGTAGTATTGATCGATATTTCAGTTCTGGAAATATTGTTGCTGTTCCTGTCGGAATAGTTATTGCGACATCATTTAGCAATCCTTTGGATCCACAAACCATTACTACAGCTAATGTTACCTTGGCGGCTGGAGAAACTCCGGTTGAAGGAACTGTCCGTTATGAAGCCACGGGCAACAAAATAATTTTTACTCCATCCGCAATTTTAACTGCCGAAACAGCTTATACCTTTACGGTAAGTGCGAATATAAAAAGTATAACGGGCACAAATATCGTAGCAATGACTCGTGAATTTACCACCGGATTGGCTGATGTTACAAAACCGTTAGTGGTTTTGTCCGAAGCTGACAATTATGGTTTGCGCATAGAGTTCAATGAATTTGTCAACAAAACCACAGCGGAGAATAAATCTTATTACACGTTAAAAACGCGTAGCGATGCGACAGATTGGAGTTCGGTGAGCGCCACAAGTCTGACCAGTGCCAATATTCGCTATATCGAAGAAAGCAAAGAAATTTTTATTGATGGGCTCACTTTAACTGCAGGACATGAATTTCAATTAACTCTTGCTACTTCAATTACAGATTTGTCCGATAATGCGTTGGATGATACCAGTTCGGCTAACATCAAGACCGGTTATGTAATGGACGCTTCCCTTTTTTCCGGTGGACAAGGCATGATGGGTACTTCCAGCTATGGATTTGAGGATTTTGATATGAAACAAATGGGCATGACACCAATTAGCGTTATGCCAATTAACACTCTTGCTTTTAGTACAACAAATTATGTTGTCAATTTACCAATTTCAAGTCAAATTCCAGTTAACGGGACTATCCAATTAACCTTCCCAGAAGGTTTTGATATTTCCGGTGCAAAGAAAGATCCCTATAATCCAAATAATAATGATTTTAATAGGACTAATGTCGGCAATACTGTAACCTTTGCTACAACAGATCCTTCGGGAACGACTACAAATGGGATTGATAATGATGGTATTGGTGTTATTGGCACAAAAACCATTGTAATCAAATTAAGTGCAGCCACTCAATCAACTGATTTTCTTAGTTTTGATCTCAGTAATATAATCAACACAACCGTGCCAAAAGGTTTTGAAACATCAGGATATCAAGTTGAAATAAAAACCAAAAACAGTAGTGGTGTTTTATTGGAAGCGCTTACTTCCATGCCATTTTTTATCGCCAAAGGGGGTGCTGGCTCAATAAGTGGACAAATTCATGGTGTTGGCTCAGGACACAACGGCACAATTGAATTGATGCTTGGTTCACCAATAACAGGACCAATCCAAAAAAATATTACTATTACTGGCACAGGCGACGCTTCCGCTGATGGCACATATAGGTTTGATTATTTACCGGATGGTGAATATTATCTGTTTACTAATTCAGTGATGACTCTTGGTGCAGGAACATATTTTGGTAGCACTGCTCCAACCATTGTCAGAGTTTCCGGTGGTGCAAGTGAAACAAAAAATATTACTTTAGAAGCTGATAGTTCTGGTGCAGGAAAATATACTGTAACTGTTAGATTGATTGGTGATTTCAGAACAGGAGGAACAAATGACAGTGTTGATATTTTTGCTGGATCGCCAAATAATTTCAAAGTAAAAACAGTCACTCCTGGAAATACCGAAGGGACCAATTATGAAATGTATCTCTCTGATGGGAATTGGATGATTGGTGTTGGACCTTCTACTCCAAAAGGAGTCAATTCAACCTCAGCGACTATGACTGATTGGATGTCTCCACAACCAACCAGTATTACTGTTTCTGGTAATGGTACAGCAATCCAAGAGACCAGTGTCACGGCTAATGATGGGACAATTGTTGTAAATTTGGGTTCTCAAACAACCAAAACCATTTCCGGAACGGTTGTTGATGGCAATAGTGACGGAATTTCTAATGCAGAGGTCTATGCTTACCAACCGCAAGGCGGGTTTGGCGGATCAAATGCCAAAACAGCTACGGATGGAACTTTTACCTTAAAAATCCCTGTTTTAGGAACTTATTCAGTCGGAGCTTTTAAACCCGGATTACCAAATGCCGGAGTTCAAGCAATTGATGTCCAAGATAATGTTTCAGGGGTTGTAATTAAAATGCAAAAATCAGATTATACAATTCAAGGAAAAGTCTTGAATTCAGACGGCAACGGAGTAGCTTATTCCCCTGTTTGGGCCTATGAACCAAGCGGTTATGGTAATACTTCGACGACGACTGATTCCAGCGGTAATTATATTTTGTACGTAGGTAATGGGACGTGGCGTATCCAAGCGGATGCACAAGGAATCGGCTTTTTGCAATACACTTCTGATGTAACTGTAAATGGAGTTTCCCAAACTGGAATTAATTTGCGTCCGGATACGGCTACTACTTTTTATGCGGTTAGCGGGAATATTACTCTAGACGGAACGGCGCAAGCGAATACTCCTGTTCGCGCTGTCAAATATGACGCCAATGGGATATATCAAGGACGTGAATATGGCGCAATGACTGATTCCAGCGGTAATTATTCAATTACTGTCCCTGCCGGAATTTATCGTATTGACACATGGAATCCAACTTATGGCGAAGTTGGTCGAACTGATGCTGACGATTATGCGAATAATCCGGCTAATGTAAATCTTACGAGCGCTAACAAAACGGGTGTAAATATTGTAGTTGCTTCAGAAAATTTAAAAACAGTAACTTTAAAATTTAATAACGCTACGGCATCGCAATCTGGTTATGTTAGAATCGAGGGCGTTGACTACACAAGTGCCGTAAATCAAAAATCAAATGGATTGGTAAAAAATATTCGTATTCCAATTTTGACAACCAATCAAACTGTCAAATTGCAAGCTGGTGATTATTTATTTTTTGCAGATGTACCTGGCGTGGGACAATACATCCCGACTGATGATTGCGAAACTTACCCCTCTGGTTGTTTGGACGAAACAAAACATTTGATTTCAGTTTCCGCGAATAGAGATGTAAACTTTGTTTTACCTGATACCAGCTCTGCATCCAATATGGTTACTGTAAGTGGCACAGTTACTAGTGGTGAATCCAATGTAGAAAATGCTTGGGTTTGGGTTTCCAATCCACAAAACGGGTTCAATGTTGGGACAAGCACTGCCAGTAACGGCACGTACAGTTTAACTGTTCCAGTGTTGGGTTCCGGAAATTACAAAATTGGCGCTGACAAACCGGGTTATGTTTCAGTTGAACCAAGTAGTTTGAACTTGACTGATGCCAATGCTGATGGTACTGCTGATAATGCCAAAAATTTTACTATAACCGCATATTCAAAAACAATTTCCGGGTATCTATTTGCTGATGCTGATGGAGGAACGACTAATGCAAAAGATACCGGCGAAGAAATAGCCACGGGTTGGGTGTACGCCAGAGAAACAACAACCAACAGAATGAGTCACTCTCAAGCAGATTCTTCTGGATATTATAGTTTGGGTGTTACCGCAGGCACTTGGAAAGTATTTGGTTCTGCTGATGGTTATACCGAAGCACAGTATTCTGTAGCAGGAACAGCAACGACATTGACTGTCGCTGGAGTAAATTTAACTGATAAAAACATCAAGCTTACCGCTGACAATAATTGGTCCAGAAAAAACAAAAATAAACCCATTACTCCATCATCTGGCGGGGTGTTAGATGATACTGCCACAGACGGTACTGGTGTAAAAATTACTGTACCCGCTAATGCTCTTGGTAGTGATACTAATGCAGGTGTACTCGGCGTGACCAACACCAGCGCGGTAACACAAACAAATTCCAATACACCTTTTGGTGGGACAGGCAAGGAAATTACCGCAACTGATAATGCCGGACAACCGATTACCAATTTAAATGATTATATTGATCTGGAAATGACTTATTGGAAAGCTGATGTTGATGCCGAAGTAACGGCTAATAATTTACAAGACTACAACAAATTAAAAACAATGAAAGTCAGTTATTTTGACGCTTCGTTGAATGATTGGGTTTCATTACCAACAACCAGAACTGCTTATTACAAAACTTTAAATGCAGACACAGAATGGAAAACTTACAATGGAACAGCTACCGAAACAGGGTTTGATAAATTTATTGACGATGCCCTTATCAATTCCACGTTCACTTCTTACGAAGATTACAAATTGGTATTCACATCTTCAACCAACCACTTAACAATCTTTGGTGTTACTACTCCAACAGATTTAACTCCCCCATCCAAACCAACGGGATTAACTCAATCAAGTGGTACAGGAACAACTGTGGTTTTGGACTGGTCTAATAATGCGGAAGCTGATTTGTTGGAATACGAGGTTTATCGTTCAACTTCATCTCCTGTTACAACATCCAGTACTCAGGTTAACATTTCTCAAGTTTCCAGTTCTGCGTTCACTGATAATACCACTACTGCATGGACTTCATATTACTATACTGCAACTGCTGTTGATGATAGTGGTAATGAATCAACGGTTGCTGATGAAGTACAAATGTGTTCAACAAAAACAGTGAGCAATGGTACAGTTTCAGCTAGTTGTGCTATAACTTGCGACAGTGGTTATACTCAATCAGGCAATAGCTGTGTTGCTAGTTCAAGACACGCCGCCTATACAGGCGATACTCCGGTAGAAACTCCGGCTCCGGCAAGCTCACCAGTAGTTAATAATACTCCGGCTACACAAGCAACTGCCGAAACAACAAATCAACCGACAGAACAAACTAATCCAATAGTAGAAACAACTCCAGTTCCCACGCCTGTTTCCACACCAATAATAACCAGCGCCATACCGGTTCAACCAAGTGTTAGAGATTTGTCTATCGAACAAACTGCGCAAACATTAGCTCAACAATCATTTACAATAACTCCGACAACAGAGGTTGTTAACTTTATCGCTTATGGCTCGCCGATCATTGAACTAAAATATAATAGCAATGAAAGAAAAGTTATTTTGCAAGACTTCCAATCTATTTACAATAAATTGCCAACCACCGAAAAAGACTGGACTAATGTAGCCAAAATTAGCGAAGGAGAGCGCCCAACTCGTGTTTTAAGTGCAGAAGTAAAAGCGCTCAAAGAATTCAACAAGATTTTTGGTCGCCAAGTTAATTTCCAAAAAGCCAATGAAGAAAAATTTATTCATCAATTGGCTTATCGTATGAGGATGGAATCACGAAATTTGTACAAAGAAGGTTTGGCTTTGTCCAAGTATATTAGACTCTACCGCAAAGTTCCAAAAGATAATTTTAGTTGGGCAATCGTTAGATCTTGGGCCTACTCCGGAATGTTAAAATAAATAAATAACAAAAAAAACAGAACCAATCACGGTTCTGTTTTTTTTGTTATGGTAAATAATCAAGTGGATTAACCGGAATACCGTTTATTCTTACTTCAAAGTGTAAATGTGGTCCACTGGAAAGATTTCCCGCACCGGAAGTTCCTGGCATTCCTCCCGACAAACCAATAATATCTCCCTTGTTTACGTATTCTTCTTCTCCAATCAAGATTTTGCTCACATGTCCGAACACCGTCGATAAATTATTGGCATGAATTAAGGATATGTAACTGTACCCTAACCCGGCATCTCGAGTTTTTAACACATAGCCATCAGCCGGAGCTCTGATTGTCGTCCCTTGTTTGGCTCTAACATCAATGGCCGGATGTTCGAACAAATAGCGGTAGGGATATTCCGGATCATGAAAAGTCGCCATGATTTTATTTTCCGGAATCGGCCAAGACAAAGCCATTTCACGCAATTCTTTTTTGTTATTTTTTTGTTGTTCCAATTTATTGCGGGCACTTTTTTCTAAAGCTGTTAAATCATTGCTGATTTGCTGTTGTTCCGCTTTGGCTCGTTGAAATAAATCAGTGAATTTTTGTTCAGACATTCGCGTTTTTACCAGCAAAGTACTCTTATAATCAATATTACCTTTTAATTCATCTTTTTGCGACAGCAGATCATTTTTTAAAACAACCAACTGTTTTTGCTTTTCCTCCATTTCGACTTTTTTTTGCGCCAGTGCCAATTTTTGTGCTTTTACTTCTTGCAAAGCGGAGTTAAGTCCGGTTTGCAAATTTTTTAAATATTCACTTTCTTGGAAATATTCTGACAATTTATCTTTTAAAAGAAATATTTTGATTGCGTCTCCCCCGCCGGTTTGATTTATCTTCAACAAAAGTTCTTTTATTTTGGCTTTTTGGCGAATGATATCATCCTCTTTGGTTACGATTTGCAGTTCAATGTTGCGATTTTCCAATTTTGTTTGGTCGATAGCCAATTCGGTTGATTTTATATCCAATTCAGCTTTGGCGATTTTGTTGTCCATGAGAGAAAGTTCATTGCGCAAGCTGGTTGCTTCTTGTTGTTTTGTTTTGATGTTTTTTTGGTAAATAGCGGCCTGTTTTTTTAGTTCCTCGGCCTGTTTTTGCTTGGCATTTATCTGGGAGTTTATTTCGTCAACTGTTTCGGCTTGAACAACTCCCGATTGTGCCAAAAGAAAAAAAATCAGGCAAATTATCTTTATTTTATTTTTGTGATTTGTCATATAAATGATTATAGCATATTTTTTGCGTATCAAAAAAGGGCGTAAAGCCCTTTTATTTTACAATTTGGCAAAAGCTATTTCCAATCTGGCTAAAGTTTGTTTTTTGCCAAGACAATAAGCAATTTCAAATGGATCGGGAGATTTTGCCCGGCCAGACAAAGCATAACGCATTGGCCATAGCACACTACCGGTATCCAAATTATTCTTTAACAAAAACTCATTGATTTCTTTTTTGATATTTTCCAATTGCCAATCTTCTGTTTTTATTTTTTTCAAAATTTTGCTTAATTCCTGCAAATCAACTTTTGTTTTTTGTGAATCTGATTTTTTCCAAACGAGTTCTTTGGCCTCATAATTTAAATCAGTTTCTTTTATAAAGAAAAATCGCAAAGCTTCTGCCAACTCAGATAAATTTTTTATTCTTATCTGCTCCAAAGTAAGAATTCCTTTTAAATCAGTGCTTTTTATTTTTTCTCCGGTCGCATGGATAATCAGTTGATCATTTTTTTGTTCAAGTAAATCGGCACTTTGCAAATAAGGCAAAGCCAAATCATAAAATTCATCAGGACTTAATTGTCTAATATAAACTCCATTGAGCCAATCAAGTTTTTCCAAATCAAAAACCGCTCCGGATTTGTGAACTTTTGCCAAATCAAATTGTTGAATTAACTCATTGATTGAATAAACTTCTTGTTCGGAACCGGAATTCCAGCCGAGCAAAGAAATAAAATTTAAAAAAGCATCTTTTAAATAACCTTTGGCAATAAAATCTTTGACCGAAGTATCACCATCGCGTTTGCTTAACTTCTTTTTTGTTTTACTTAATAAAATCGGCAAATGCGCGAATTTTGGTGGTTGCCAATCAAAAGCTTCATAAAGCAAAACATGTTTTGGCGTAGAAGCAATCCATTCATCTCCGCGCAAGACATGAGTGATTTTCATGAGATGATCATCCACTACATTGGCAAAGTGATAAGTTGGAAATCCATCGGTTTTAATCAAAACATAATCATCCAAATCTTTGGTGTTGACCACAATCGAACCGCGAATTTCATCAGCAAAAACAACATCCTTATTTTCCGGCATTTTGAATCGGATTACATGAGGCTCATTAGCCTGCAATCTTTTTTTGATTTCTTCTCTGCCTAAAGTACGACAACAATTATCGTATTTTGGCGGTAAATTGTTTTTTGTTTGTTCTTCTCGCAAACTGTCTAATCTTTCTTTTGGGCAAAAACAGTAATAGGCTTTGCCTTTTTCCAACAAAACTTTTATATATTCCTTGTAAATGTCTAATCTGGCTGATTGAAAATATGGGCCAAAAACACCTTTTTCTTGGACTTTGCCTTTTTCGTCAAGATAGGGGCCTTCGTCAGACTCAATCCCCGCCCAATCAACAACTTTTAATAAATTTTCGACTGCGCCTTCGACAAATCTATTCTGGTCAGTATCTTCGATTCTAATAATGAATTTGCCTCCTTCATGTTTGGCAAAAAGATAGTTATAAAGAATAGTACGCAAATTACCAACATGGAGAAAGCCTGTTGGACTTGGGGCAATACGAACGCGGATGTTGTTATTTAGCATAGTGTGTAAAGTTTTTAAAGTAGATATGATTTCACTTTTTACTTACAAATCATACCATTTCCAATCACCTATTTCAAGCTTTATTTTTATTAATATGTTAAGAGAATAAAACAGTGCTTTTTGTCTAAAATTAAATAAAATCAAATATAGGCGTTTAATAACCATTGACAAATTACGACAAGTATGCTATAATTATATGTTCATTAAAAATCAAATATTCTAAATGCACCAGATTGTCTGGATGTCTTTAATTTCGTAGTATTCGCAGTTTGATGGTATTTTACCTTTTTCTAACTCCGGCTAACAGTCTGTCTTTACAGATCACATTAAACATACCGACAATCTGGTGCATTTAGAGTTATAACGTTCGAAAAAAGACCCCATCGGATGATGAGGGCAAATGGAGAAAACCATGGCAAAACTCAAGAAAATTCTAGTTTCTGACCCCACCACTACCACCGCCACTGCCGGAGATACCGGCGTGGCCATGATTGAAGCCACCGCCGACGACAACGTCGGCAAAGTCAAGGAACTGGTCGCTGAGACCGTTCCCGAAAATATCGGGAACGCGATCACGGCCGAACCGGTCGCCGTTCCGGCGACCACGAAGAAGCTCTTCGCCTCATTGAACGAGGCGTGGAGCTATTTCATAGAAGAAAAGGACCCTGGCGCGGCCATTCTGGCCGGAGTCCAGGATGGCCAGATCGGGTTCATCCACGGTGACGTGGAGACCGATTGCGAGAACGCGGTGGTACTCGCGTACTACCGACAGGAGGCTGGCCACATAGTGTGGCTGGTACTGAGCCCAAAAACTGCTGAAGTTACGGTGAGGGTCCTTTCGAAAGCAGGGATTCCTTACCAGATTGGGAATCCGAGGGAGGCCTTGTCGGCCTACCCGCACATAATGAACAGGACCCTGGCGGCCGAGAAATCCGCCAGAGCCGCTGAAGTCGCGCGTGAAGCGCGATTCGCGGAGTTCATGAGGACCGACTGGACAGCCAGTGAGAACTGGCACGCCCAGTCACTCTTCGAAGAGCTGGAGTTGGCCGATCTGGCCAACCTCTGCCTCGGCGAGAAGCCAAAGGCAGAGACGGTCGAAAAGGCCGTCCAGATCTTCGCTTCTTTCGCGGAGAAATACTCCGCAAAGATCCACAGGGACAACCTTCTCGACGAGCCCTTTGGGATTGTTCGAGAAGCCATGGGAAGTCTCGTGGATGCCCAGAAGGCAGAGAGTGCCTTCCCTAGCATCCCCGAAATACTGGTCGTGATGGCCAGACATGGTCGAGATTACTCTTTCGTCGTCCTGAATAGGGGCGACGTGGAGTTGTTCAAGAAGGCCTGCACCATGCAGGCCAAGTGCGAAATTCATTTCATCATTACTTCCCCCTCGCTGGCACTCTGCCAGCAAAAGTTCTATTGGGGGAAGCTGGCTGAGCATCGCGCTCAGCGTGAAAAAGAGGCCGAGATGGCCTTAAATTTGCCGGGGTATAGCTCCAAGATCGGCGGGGCTACCCTCGGCGAGGTCTGCACCGGCAAAGCGGACCGCCACGCCAAAAAGTTTCAGGAGCGAACTCGCTCCGTTCGACAGGGACGAAATGGCTGGAGTCAGAACTATGACGTCTAGCCACCTGTAAAAGTTCTGACCTGTGTGTCACCTACCCTTGGCGGATAAAAGCCAAAAAGTGGTGAAAGTGATGCGTCGCATCATAATATACAAGAGCTACCTTTGAATCTAAAGGTAGCTCTTTTCGTTTCAAAATTGACTTTTGATAGGTATTCATATAAAGTATAATTAAGTTCTTTGTTCTGTGCTTTGGAGGTTGTTCATGAAAAATCAAGTTAATCCCAATGTTTTTGAATCTTTGGCTGTTTCCGTTGATCTTGCGGTTTGGCCACTTTTTTTTTGCCGACCGATCGGTACCCGTTTTATCGGGCAGAATATCTGTTTTGCGTTATTACAAAAAGAGCAATCAGTGGTTGTTGTTTATCCAACCAATTATGTTACTCAACCACCGAAGTTGTCCAAAATTCTAGATTTTATCAAAAATCCCGGACGGTTAGATTCTTACTCTAATCTACGCGATTTGCCTATTTCCATCGAAAAACTTCAACAACTGCAAGGTTATGTCATTGAGACAATCACTTTGCCCGATGGTCATGATGTGATAATTTTGTTCGGGTCAACGGAATTTGAAGAACTACCGTTGGCGGATTCAATGTTGATGGCTTTTTCTGTCGACGAAGAAGTGGAAACAGTTCCTTGGCCAAAAGACGATCTCGAACAAAATTATTGCCTTTTGTTTCGAGATATTAGAGAAATGAAAAAAAAAGTAAATTATTTTCTGTTAATAAAGGAAAAAACTAAAATCGTCGAAATGAATTGGCGCAAAATTGCGCTTATTTCCAATGATTTTCGCAACAGCAACAGTTTGGCAAAATAAAAAAGCCGTTAATTACGGCAATGGTCTCGTCACAACGAGGCTTTTTTGTTTGTTTTTTATCTTTTCCTTTTTTCATTCCTGAGTTTTCGGGCGGTTTGTGCCAAAGTCAATGGCCGTCGCTCAGCCCAACTTTTCCCCACTGTTTGTGTTTGTTTTTCGGGTTGTTCTTTTTGTCTATTATTGTTAAGCAACATATTTTTTTATTATTTGCCAAAATTTTGCGCGGTCGCGATGAAGCAATTTTTCAACTTGATCAACCGGAACAAATTTTATTTCTTCCACTTCTTCACTCCCTTGAAATTTGATGTCCGAAATTTCACCAGTAAAATTTAACAAAAAGGCAGTTTGTTCTTGTCCTTTGTAACCTTGCAAAAGTTGTCCATATCTTGGTGCCACATAAGTATTGGTTTGTGGAATTTTTTTTGTAATTTGTAAAAATTTTGGTTTAATTCCCAGTTCTTCTTCAATTTCTCGCAAAATGGCTTGTTCAAAATTTTCGTTTTTATCAACTCCACCTTGGGGGAATTGCCAATGATTGATAAACCGACGATTTTTTTGGATTAACACTTCCCCGCTTTTGTTAAAAATTACGCCAACAACATTTTTGCGATATTGCGTTTTGATCCTTTTGTTCCATTCATGTACGCGAAGCAAAAAATCAACCGTGGCATTTTTTATTCTACCTAATCTTTTTGGTTCTTGATAAAGGCGGTAAAGCCATTCCATGCCCAGTTCACGAATTATTTGCGGGGCTCTTTTTATCTTTCCGGTTAGAAAGTCAAAACTTCCACCAACGGCCATAATTACCTTTACATCAGGACAAAATTTGGCAATTTTGGTGGCCAGCTTTTCCTGCTCCGGTGCGCCGAGTGCGACAAAAACAAATTCCGGATTCAAATTATTTATTTGGTTGTAAATGCCAATTTCATTATTTTGGAAATAAGCGCTTTTGATTGTCCAATTCTTAAATCTTCTGCTGAACACATTGGCTAAATCTGCTTGTTTTGTTAACGAATTGTCTTTTAGTAAAATAAAGGCTCGATAACTTTTTTGTTCGTATGTTTCAAAAATTTTCTTTACCATGTCCGAACCGGCCAAACGGTTTTTTAACTTTTCTTTGAGAATTTTGGCACCG
>Ga0172379_10007147_pt1 | contig 14632 bp, 16 predicted proteins | sample GrowelOW334metaG_FD_119756 | JGI IMG/M metagenome (GOLD analysis project Ga0172379, IMG submission 119756) | Groundwater microbial communities from an aquifer near a municipal landfill in Southern Ontario, Canada - Groundwater well OW334 metaG | ecosystem: Environmental > Aquatic > Deep...
ACGGTTTGGATAAAGCCAAAGGCGAAATAAAAAAACAGGATATGTGCGTGATCGTCGAGGGCAACATGGATGTCGTGGGCTCGCATCAATTCGGCATCACCAACGTCGTCGCTTCATCCGGCACGGCGCTGACCCTTGAGCAGCTCACGCTGATCAAACGCTTCACGCAGAATCTGGCCATCGCCTTTGACGCAGACGCGGCCGGCAACGCCGCCACGGTGCGCGGCTTGGATTTGGCGCGCTCGCAGGATCTGAATCTCAAGCTCATCACCTTGCCGCCCGAGGCCGGCAAAGATCCGGATGACGCGGTGCGCAAAAATCCTGAATTGTGGAAACAGGCCATCCGCGACGCTTCGCCCATCATGGATTGGCTGTATCGCAACGCCTTCCGCGGACACGCCGCCGACAAACCCGAAGAAAAAAAACTCATCGCGCGGGATATCTTGTCCGAGATCAAACGCTTGGCCGATCCGGTCGAACGCGACGCCTGGCTCACGCGCTTGGCCCGCGACTTGGCGGTATCCGACGATTCACTGCGCGAAGCGATGAAGATCTCGAGGACGAATGTCGAAGATCGAAAGTCGAAAGTCGAAAGTAAAATCCCACCGACGGGACTTAGTCATTCGACATTAGACATTAGTCATTCTAAGGAGACCCTCCTCCTCGACCGCATCCACGCCATCCTATATCTCAAGCCGGAACTATCCACACTTGCCGAAAAACTCTTGCAGGAGTACTATCAGCCAATCTTGCAGACAGATGAGCGTCTGGACTATCTGGCCCTGCTCGCCGACCGTGAATTCGGCGACCAGTCGCTTGAGACTTTAAAACACGTGCTCGACAACGCCTGCCAAGCGCTGCGCGAATCGCTCATGGCCCAAAAACGCGGTGCCTTGGAACAAGCCATGCGTTTGGCCGAAATCGCGGGCGACCAAAACAAAATCTCCCAGCTGCTCGAAGAATTTTCAAACCTAACCAATTCAGCCGATTAAAGCAACCCATTCCGGCGGCCCTCGACGTCGAGCTTAGCTCGACCTTCGGGATCCCTGCCGATACGGGTTTGCCACAATCTATGGCCGCCAAAAAGAAAGTCACGAAGCATTTGCATTACGCGTCTCGCAAGCCGGTCCGGAAAAACATGGCCAGCGGAAAAAAATCCGCGCCGGCGAAAAAACAGCAAGGCAAGCCTGTAGCCAAAGGGCAAGCCAAGCCTTACGTCAAAACCCCGGCGCCGTCGCAGGATTTTTTGGATAAGTTGTTCGACAAAGCGCGCACCCGCAGCTTCATCACCGAAAACGAAATCCTCTACGCTTTTCCGGAAGTCGAGGATTATATCCCGAGCTTCGAAGCTTTCATCGACCGTTTGGACGCCGCGGGCATCGGTTACATCGAAGTGAAAGAGGGGATACTGGGCCGCGAAAAGGAACGGCATGACACGCTTGAGCTGCTGCACAGCGCTGACGACAAGCGCGGCAAAATCGATCCGTTCGACATGACGGCCGACAACATCCAGATGTACCTGCGCGAGATCGGCAAGATCCCGCTGCTCACCGCGGAAGAAGAGGTCGCGCTGGCCAAACGCAAAGAGCGCGGGGAAAAAGAAGCCGAGAAGAAGCTCATCGAGGCCAACCTGCGCCTGGTCGTGTCCATCGCCAAAAAGTTCATGGGCAAATCGCTCTCGCTTTTGGATTTGATCCAAGAGGGCAACATCGGTTTGTTCCGCGCGGTCAAAAAATTCGAATATCGCAAAGGCTACAAATTTTCGACCTACGCCACTTGGTGGATCCGTCAGGCCATCACCCGCGCCCTGGCCGACCAAAGCCGCACCATCCGCATCCCGGTGCACATGGTCGAGACCATCAACAAATTCCAACAGATCGAACGCCAGCTCATCCAGGATTTGGGACGCGAACCGTTGCCCGAAGAGATCGCCGCCGAGATGGGCGAGGAAGTGGACAAGGTGCGCCACATCATCAAGATTTCGCAGGACACGGTGTCGCTCGAGACGTCAGTCGGCGAAGACGACGAAGATTCCACGCTCGAGGACTTCATCGAAGACATCAAAAACGTCACGCCGGATCGCGCCGCGGCTTTGCAACTCTTGCACGATTACGTGCACGACATCATCAAGGATTTAAGCCCGCGCGAACAGAAAATCCTGGAGATGCGCTTCGGCCTGACCGACGGCGTGTCGCACACCCTGGAAGAAGTCGGTAAAGAATTCGACGTGACCCGCGAACGCATCCGCCAAATCGAAGCCAAAGCCATCGAAAAAATCCAACAACATCCCATGATCCGGAGGCTGGCGGATTATTGAAGATAGACAGTAGGGGCGCATGCCATGCGCCCTGACGGTAGACGGTGGCCAAAAAAAGCAATTGTCATCCTGAGCGAGCTTCGAGCGAGTCGAAGGACCTTTATCAGCCATCTGTTCAGAGGTCACTTATAAAGGTCCTTCGACAAGCTCAGGATGACAATATTTTTATCCGTCATCTTGTTTTTCAGTCATTCTCCGCCCTCCCTTTCCGTCATTCTCCACGAAAAACGGTGTTTCGTCTCCGCTTTTCGGCTGCTCGGGCGCGTTTTTCGTCCAGGCCCAACAGATGTCCGATCTCGTGCCACACGACTTCGCGGATCATCTGGTTTTCAGCTATCCCGAGATATGCGGCTTCGGCCGAAATCGTCTGGCTGAACAAAGTCACCTTGTCGGGTAAGACATACACCTCGTTCCAGGTGCGGACGGTATGCGGCACGCCTTCAAACAAGCCCAAAAGCCGGCCGCGCGATCCAATCCTGATTGCTCCAGGATGGTCGTGCGAATCCAATTCGCAAATCACCGCCACATTATCCAAAGCTCCGGGAAAGGCTTTTTCCACTTCATCCAAAGCTCGATTGACGCTATCTTCGAATTCGCTTTCGGTCATGGCAACATGATGCATGAGGCATGGAGCGAATGCAACAAGATAAATTGAAAACCGCCGAGAGCATCGACGGCTTTTTTTCACGCTTTGAGCGCAGCGCGGACTGCGGATTTCACGTCATGGCTGCCGTCGCGCCGACCGGAACGATAAGCACGAAGCAGGGCGAAGGCGACATGACGATCGAAGGTATAGAAGCTGACTTCCTTGCCCTCGACCGACAGCCGGTCCAGGTGGCCGACTTTCGACGGACTGCCCGGCGCGTCCCGCAGGAACACATTCCCCGACTTATCGGTTAAGTAGCCGAAAGGCTCAAGCGGTTCGTTTCCTTTGGAGGTCTCACGGACTTTTTGCCTATCCAGATTCACCGTTGGATAAGTCGAGGGATCCGCATAAAAAATGTACAAAGTCCTGATTTTAGACATGCCATCTCCTTGCCAAGACTCCTTTTAATAAAGCCCACAACTTCAAACCTGTCAAGACTGGAATGATTCTTGACGTACCCGGCGCAGGAAGGTAGTATTTTCCCGCTACTCGTTCCGGGGTAGCTCAGCGGTAGAGCAGAGGACTGTTAATCCTTTGGTCGTGGGTTCGATCCCCACCCCCGGAGCCAGAGAAAAAATGCCCACACGGGCATTTTTTCGATACCGTTGATTTTTTGACGTTTTACCGCAAAAGGAGCATATTATCAACGTTCGTAAAACTGAATTTTGCCTAAACTCGGCGGCCTAGGTCGCAGGACATGGCAAGAAATCCCATCACAGTTACTGAACCCTCCGTTCAGCGACCTGTGATGGGCCGTATTCCGAAAGGAGAAGGATAAATCCTGATAAAGGATCAACAAAGTGATTTGTGATCGGTTCTATCTATGAATACCATATACACCATTCTAGCGATTGCAGTAATCTGGTGGGTGCTCAGCCGCCTACAAAAATTTTGGGATCAACGCAAAGAAAACGAAATCGAGTTAAGAATCGAGAGTCGAATAAATGGCATGTCTGAAAATGAAAGACTCGGAATACTGAATTCCGACGTTTTCAAGAAATGGATGATGGAGCAATGGGACATGGGAATGCCTGATAGTGAGATGGAACCGTTCAAGCTCTTGAAAAACTATATTCGAGACAACTTCAGCAAATTCTTTTGAACGAGCAATCGATAAGCTGTTTCTACCCCCGTGCTAGCGAGTATCTACACATTCGTTCGTGGCATGCTATACTGAAATCAACAAAGACAGTGGGAGTAAGGCGATACCTTGACCTAAGCGCAGGTCTCTGATAAGACTTGAATCCAACAATTATATGCCCGAGACATCCCTTTCTATAAAAGCAATTGAATTAACGAGGGCTGTGTTTGAATCCGTACACGGCAATCTTGGGTTGTTGAAATTTAATATTGAGGAGCTTACACCAACAAACGGGACAAACGGAGAGAATTCTCAAAAGTGGCGAATCTTTTGTAGCTTCTATGAAACATTGGGCAGCTCTTCTCCATCTCGTTATCAAGTCGACGTAAATTTGAATGATAATACCGTGACACTGAAAAAACTTGGAGGTGACCCTGCTACGCCTGAAACGAAATTCATCGTCAAACCTTCCAATGAAGGCGCGCAGCCTTAAACAATGTTTTTAGACATCAGTCAGCACGATTACGAAAAAGATATAATCCCATTCATCAGAAATGGGATTATTGTTGATACGAGCGTGATCGACATCTTTATTGACGGGTTAATAGAGGTCAGGTTTACAAAAAAGAAACTTGGGGAGTTGCCTGAATACAAGGGCCTGCTAGCTTTCTTCGATCTTATCAAGATCGCAAATCGTTTCGAGAAATTCTATATTACACCTCATATTTTGACCGAGGTCTGTACTCACTTCCGCAATAAGTACAGCAAACGACAGGACTATAAGGATGTTGTTGAAGCGGTCGTGCCTATTCTAAAGGTGATGCAAGAGAAAGCTGTAGGAAAAGATCGAATCTTCGAACGTATCGATTTCACGAAACCGGTAATTGAGATAGGCGATATCTCCATTTTTGTAGTGGCAGAGACATTTTTAGCGTCCGGAAAGAAAGTGGCTCTACTGGCAAAGGATAGAGTGCTGAATAAAACCTACGAAAATCACCGAGATATCATGGTGATGGACTACCAAAGCATTATATTGAATCGTCTTTAATGACTGATTGCCCAGAAGCTAATCAATAAACCATTTCCGCCACTGTGAGCTTGGGAATCGAGATGTAGCCGTTATGCGCCTCTATTGCAGTTCGAACGTTCTCCACGATGCGGAGCCATGAATGAGAGATTCGGCGAAAGTTGAGTCTCTTTTTCGTATCGCTAAATCACCGTTCATAGCTTGGTTGTGACGCTGGAACAAATATGTTCTAATCATATTATGAAATTGATTTTGATTGACGGCGGTCCGGCGTCTGGAAAAAATACGCTAGGAGAATTATTGGTCAAAAAATTATCAGGGCTTAGAAGAAAAGCTGTCCTAGTGGATTTAGATACTTATGTTGAACGGTATAACCCAAAGTGGGTTTGGATAAATGATGAGCAGAAAGAACACGACCAATTAAACGCGAGGGTTGATTTTAGTCGTGACATGAGTAGATATTTGAATGAGGGTATTGATGTTGTCGCGATTGGAGAAAGGTTATTAACAAGTGAAGATATGAAAAACCTGACTTCGAAAGTTACAGCCGATTGCATGGTTTATCTTTACCACCTGAACGTTCCTTTTACCCTAAGAGAGAAAAGGCTCCATGCAAGGGGCCCTCATTCATTGATTGATCTAGAAAACGACCAAAGAGACAGAGACGTGATTAAAGAGTGGCCTGGCTACGTCTATGCAAATACTCATTCACCCGAAGATGATGCTGAAAATATGTTTTCATTAATTCAGCAAGACAAAGGGTTGATTGAATCTTTGAAAAAAAGTGAACAAGAACGAGTAATGCCAAGGCTGATAAAGTGAGTTCTGACCTCATCCACGATGCGGAGCCGTAAAAATTGCGTCGCTAAGCGGGCGACTCTATTTTCGTTCAAAGTAGAATCAGACGAGTGGCCTTAATTCATGTTTTGAGGCATCATGTGTAAAATTAATCAATCCTCAATATGAACACCCAAAACAATGAATGTTGCCCGAAATTCAATCCTGAAAAATGGGATAGGCAAATCCTGAATTGGGAGAGCAAACCATTCATCAAGGAATCGCTGCCCACGTTTTTCCATATCCCATTTCCTCCGATGATCGGAAGTAAGATAACCAAGATGATGAAAGCGGCGGAAGCGGTGCACGCCGTACCGCAAGACAAGACCGACGCGCTTATCCTGTTCCACGACCCATCGGCTTTCAAATCGGAACTATTCCTGTCTGTGACGGGCAATGTTCCGGAGGCCGACAATGTATCCATCTCCGGGACCTTCATGAGTCGCGTTTTTGACGGTCCATACAACGATATCCCGAAATTCATCAAGCAGATGGACGGCTATCTGGCGGAGGCGGGGAAGAAAGCTAAGGATTATTACGTGCACTACGCCTATTGCCCTAAGTGCCAAAAAAAATTCGGGCACAACTACGTCGTCCTCTTTGCGCAAGTCGGGGTGCAGGCTTGACCAATTCTGCGGTTCACGCCACGGGCTGCTATAATCGACCCGTATGAATTTTTTACACAAGTTTGACCTCAAAAAAGCCCTCAAGATCGCGGGTCTCGGCCTCTTGGCCGTGGTAGTGTTGGTGATAATATCCACTTTCCTCGATTCGTCGCTTCGGCCTTCGCGCCTGGCTACGGGAGGTTCGAGTGTTTCCAGTCAAGGGGTAAGTACCTTTAACTATAAAGTGAGCGACGCGGCGTATCCGGAGGCGGGGATGGCGGAGTTGTCGGTCAGGAACGTGGCGCCGATGCCGCCTTCGGGCGACAGCGGCACGGTCGGGAATACCGCCGAGGATTTTGAAGTCACGAGCTATCGCGGCACCATCGAGACGCGCGAGCTCACGGCGACTTGCGCCAAGATCGTCGAGCTTAAAGCTCTCGATTACGTCATCTTCGAAAAAGCCAACGAGGCGGAACACTCCTGCAACTATACTTTCAAAGTCGAACGCAAAAACGCGGATGAGATTTTGGCTAAAGTAAAAGAACTCGATCCCAAAGAACTGGTCGTGGATACGAAGTCGATAAAACGAACGGTCGACGACTTCACGAGCGAAATCGAGATCCTGCAAAAAAAGAAACTGACGGTCGAGAACACGCTGGATAATGCCATCAAGGCTTATGATGACATCACGGCCGTCGCCACCAGCGCCAAAGACGCGGCCAGCTTGTCCAAGATCATCGACAGCAAAATCCTGACTTTGGAACGTCTGACCCAAGAGCGCATCAACATCAGCACGCAGCTTGACCGCTTGGCCCGCTCCAAAGCCGAACAGCTCGACAAACTCGAATATACCTATTTCTACTTGAGCGTCTACGAGAACAAATATTTCGACGCCAAGCAAATCAAGGATTCATGGAAGGCGGCGGTCAAAGAGTTCGTGACCGACATCAACAAGATAGCCCAAGATGTTTCGATCAACCTCGTGACCGTGCTCTTGTACATCCTGCAATTCGTCATCTATTTCTTCATCCTGCTCGTAATCGGCAAATACGTCTGGCGCTGGGCCAAGGCGATCTGGAAAAAATAAATAGCGTCGAAGAAGTCGCCACTCGGGGCGACTTCTTCTTTACCCGGCCAGCTACTTTAAAATATGCTATGCTTAGACGAATAATTAACGGTCTAGCCATAATTTATAGCTTATGTCGAACACCAACTCCAGACTCGGCGCGCTAGCGGTCATGTCTTTTGCCTTGATGTTATTGGGCGCCGGATGCGGAAGCGGAAAAACTCCGCAAAGCGCCAAGACCCCGACAAACAAACCGGCGGTGAAGGAAATCATCGAACCGCTGAAGCTGGTCTACGAATTGAAAAATTACGGCCCCACGGGACCGAGCGGAAAATTGAGCATGACTTTATGGTTGGAAGGCAAGCAGCAATGCGCCGGCCGGGAAGCTTATCTGGGAGTCATGAAGATGGATAACACCGGTCCGAATTCTTCTTCGGCGTGGGCCAAAGTGACGATCTATGCCGATAACGGCGAAATGGCGATCAGCCGATTCGACCACGAGGATAAACTGGCTTTCGATGACCTTAAGGCGGAGTACAACCAGTTCGATATCGCGCTCACCATGAATTCCATCTTTGCCTACGCCGGCCAGAATTTCAATTCTTCCGAAGCCTGGAGCGCGACTTCTCCCGTCATCCTCAAGGACGTCGACAGCGGGATGTCCATCACTAATTATTCCATCATCCGCCAAGACGAGCAGACCGGCGGAGTAGCGCCCTGCCAAAAATTCAAGATCGTCTCCAAAGGGACGAACATGGAAGGGACGCTTAAGGCTTGCGTGGCCAAAGAGCTCGGCCAGATCAAATTGCCTTTCGTCGTTTCCTTTGCCTTCGACAGCCAAGGCCGGCCCAGTCCCGGCTGGGAGCTCAAGAGCTACGCCAAAGAGACATCCGGCGTGGCCTCGGCGGTGCAATGTCTGGAACCGGTCAAGTGCGTTTACCTGAAAGAACCGACCCAGGCCGAAAGAAGCTCTTGCGGCGCCAAGGGCGGACGCATCGAACAGCGCAGGGACGACAAAGGCTGCGTCACGGAAAATGCCTGTTTGACGCAAGACGATATCGCCAATGAAACCATAACTAGGACGCAAGGGCCGGGTTGTCCGATAAATCCGGAGGTGAAGAAAAAATATCTTAAGTGCATGAAGAGCAACCAGCCGAATCTCGAGGTGACCCGGAGCACGGAGGAGGGATGTACTTTGGACATCGCCTGTCGCTGATGCAGCCGAAGAGCGCACGTTCCTCCACGCCTCTGCGTCAGGCCAAAATAACCCGCCGATAAATGAATGTAGACATAATTCGATGTCTCATGCTACATTCTGATTAACTATATGTTTCGCTGGATTGCCACTTTCTTCAAAGCTTATTTTCATGTCCACAAGGACAAGGAGTTTGAGGTTACACCGTTGGCCGCCTCGCAAAATACAAAAAATAAACAGGCGGCAGAGGTTGCAGCCCGCGAAGTCGTATCTCGGTATGGCGACGCTCTAAAATCGTTGTCGGTGAAGTAGTGTGAGCTTGGTCTACCCAAGTGAAGAGGATTTGCATTGGTATAAGGATGTGCTTTTGCGTTTGCAATTCCCGTATCTTCCGCCCATGGACAATCGATGGGCCCAGGACATGTTCACGATGTTCGAGTTGGTACGTATGCTGCCGGAATGTACAGATGATTTCGCGATTGCCGCTGCAAATCTATTTTTTAAAGTGGCGAAGAATCATCGTAGGTACGACGGAAATAAAAGGAGTGCTATTTGTTGCTTTATTTTTTTCGGTATTTTAAACAATCAAAAAAGCAACATCACGAGCAGAGAAATAGAAGATTTGGCCCTTGAAGTAGCCGCCTCATGCGGTAACACAGGTGATCAACTCGTGCCACGACTGCGTGCCATTTTTGAACAAAAAGCATCTCCTATTTCCTAGCCAATGAAAATTGAACGGTTGAAAGAAAGAAGGCGAGCTCCTTTATGTTTAACGCGTCAAAGCAAAATAAATCCGAATGACATGCACGTCCCAAAAGCATGAGTCAAAACGCGGCGCCCGGTCGGAGGCTTGCTTTTTATCCCGAAAGCGGCTATGCTCCGTGAACTCTATTATGACCTACCAACCAAAAGGGATGAGAACCCCTATCACAGCGACAAACCGGGCCGGAAGTTCGGTGGCGGGGATTTTCAAAAACGCGGCTTTGGCGGCAAAAGCTTCGGTCCTCCCCAATTGCATAAAGCCAAATGCGCGGAATGCGGCGAGATGTGCGAAGTGCCTTTTAAGCCGAACGGCAAAAAACCGGTGCTGTGTAGCCGTTGCTTTAAGCAAGACGGCGCGCCCGGTTCCAAGAAACCCTGGGAACGCCAACCAGCCAGGTTCGAATCCAGTGATCGGCCCCGCTTCAGCGCTCCGGCCGAAAGATCCGAAGGCGGCATCAGCCAGGTGCAGTTCAAGACGCTGAACGCCAAATTGGACAAGATTCTGGAAGCCCTGACCGCGGCCGGGATCACGGACGAGGAAGAATAAAAATCACGAACCGCCGGAACCCCCGGCGGCTTTTGATATCACTTGAGCGTCATCGCACCCTTTTAAAATCGTCATCCTGGATTTTTCTGGCTACTGTCTATCGTCAGGGCGCATGGCATGCCACGGCGCTCGCGAGCGCCGTGGCATGCGCCCCTACTCTCTACCCTCTAGCTCCGCATGCTTGACTATTCCGAGGCATGCGCTAAAGTGCCGATCAGGAGGTCTGAAATGAGCGTACTTTGTCTGCGTCCGCAAGATGCTGTGAGACTCATGGAACTGGCCCGAGGTCCTATCCCGCTACATATCGTCGCCTTCAAGCAAGAAATCGAAGGCGAAATCAAGGCCGCCGAACTTGCGGTGTCGATAACGGGAGTGATCGACGAGGCGAGAATCATCAAGCTAGTCCAAATGAAGCGCCGCCTCGACGCGCTTTACGAAGAGTGGACCATGCAGCGGCTCTCGCTCAAACGCGAAGACTTGATGGAAATTCCAGATCCTCAAGAGCGCTGATCCTGCTATGCCGCGCGCTGCAGTCGCCCTGACTGTGCCGCGGTCTTTTTTTATGACTGAATTGTTGCGCTTTTAACGAAATTCCAGATTCCAAATTCTAAATTCCAGCTTCTCTCTTCAGGCTGCCGCATGCTCGCCAGCGCTTCGTCCGGTCGCCCAAGCTGACGTCAAATTAAAGCCGCCCGTGAAGCCGTCGATGTCCAAGATTTCTCCGGCGAAAAAAAGTCCGGGGCAGCGCAGCGACTCCATCGTCTTCGGGTCGACTTCTTTGAGATTCACGCCGCCCGCCGTGACGAATTCGTCGCCGGTGCCGCGGGCGACGATATGCAAAGGAATATTTTTTAGCCACGTCACGAGCACAAGGATCTCTGCTTTGGAAAGTTCATTGGCGCGCTTATCTCCGAGCTTGATTTCACGCACCGCGATTTGAGCCAGCGATTTCGGAATCAGCGACGTCAGGATATTTTCCGGTTGCTTTTTCGGCGTCTGCAACAACGCAGCGACGAAACGCCGGCGCAACTGTTCGGTCGTCGCTTCCGGAAAGAGGTCGATGGAAATTTCCAACGGATGATCCTTGCCGAAGCGTTCGAACGCAAGCAACGACGAAAGCGCAAAAACCGCCGGGCCGCTGATGCCTTTATGGGTAAACAAAAATGGTCCCGTGGACTGAACTTTAGTCGGCGTCTTAACGCAAAGCCGCGCGCTCGCAAAACTCAAGCCACTCACCTCGGCCGGCCAAGTCTCGCGCGTCTCGAGCGAACTTAAACTTGGTGCTAGAGGCGTCAGCGTATGGCCGAGGGAAAGCGCAAAAGCATAACCGTCTCCAGTCGAACCAGTCTGTCGATAAGCCTGACCGCCGGTAGTCAAGATGACTCGCTCGACGATCAACGGCTCTGGTTGGTCTTTAAGGACGATCGAAAATCCTGACTCCGTTTTCTCGATCCGCTCGACCGACGAACGTAACAGGACCTGAATGCCAGAGGCTCGGAAAAGTTTCTCGAATACGCGAACCACGTCTTTGCCGTCGTTCGAGCGCGGGAAGACGCGCAAGTTGTCTTCGACTTTCAGAGGAACGCCGTGGCTCTCGAACCACGCATAAATCGCTTCCGGACCGAATGCGTAAAGCGCGGAGGAGAGGAATTTTCCGCCGCGCGGATATTTGGTCAGCACGGTCCGGATGTCATGCATGCCCGTCGTCAGGTTGCAGCGCCCGCCGCCGGACAGGATGACCTTTTTCCCCAGCCCGTCGTTTTTTTCAAGCACAAAAATCTCCGCGGACGGATCCGTCTCCCGCGCCGCCGCCGCAGCCATCAACCCCGCCGCGCCGCCGCCGATCACAGCGATTTTCATGCAGACTGTATAACACGAACAAAAGGGTGTGTCACTAATGTGACTTACGTCATTGCGAGTGCATGATCCAAAAGCGCGCGGCAATCTCTGGATTGTGGTGGGGGTGCGGGATGACTGTCTAAAATTTCATATTCCCACCACTTCTTCCCACGGCAAACCGGGTTTGCCGAAGTGGCCGTAGGCGGCGGTGCGGGAAAAGATGGGGGAGCGCAAGCCCAGGCGTTCGATGATGGCTTGAGGGCGGAAATCGAATTTTTGGCGCACGACTTCGGCCAGGGATTTGCCGTCTTGATCAAGCGCTTCGAGCATGACCGGTTCGGCGCGGCCGATGGCGTAAGCCACCGAGACCAGGCAGTCGCGCGCGAGTCCGGCTGCTACGATATTCTTGGCCGCGAAACGCGCCATGTAAGCCGCCGAGCGATCGACCTTGGTCGCGTCCTTGCCGGAAAAAGCGCCGCCGCCGTGCGGGATGAGTCCGCCGTAAGTATCGACCATGATTTTCCTGCCGGTCAATCCGGTATCCGCCTGGAACCCGCCCAAGGTGAACGCGCCGGTGGGGTTGACCAAGACTTCGACCTCCGCCAAATCTCCGGCCAACGGTCGAATCAAACTCTCGATGAGCGCGCTGCGGATCTCATCCTGCGTTTTTGCCGGATCATGCTGACAGCTCACGAGCACGGTCTTGAGCTGGCCGCCGTGCAGCGTGACTTGCGTCTTGCCATCCGGTCCAAGCCAGGCAAAACGCGGGTCGTCGCGGCGCAATTTCTCCAAACCGGACGCCAAACGATGCGCCAGCACAACGGCGCGCGGCATGAATTCCGGCGTTTCGTCGGTGGCGAAGCCGTACATGATGCCCTGGTCGCCCGCGCCTCCGCCATCCACGCCTTGCGCGATGTCTGGCGATTGCAGCACGATCTTGGTCACGACTTCGAGCTCGTCGTGATAGCCGATACGGCGATAGACGTCGCGCGCCAAGCGTTCAGCGTCAACTGCGCCTAGGCTTGTGACTTCGCCGCCTATCACCAGCAAGCCGTGACAGCCAAAAGTCTCGACCGCCACGCGGCTTTTGGGATCTTGCGCCAGATAGGCGTCCAGGATGGCGTCGGAAATCTGATCGCAGACTTTATCAGGATGGCCGCAAGTCACGCTTTCGGCCGTTCGAAAAAAAGATACGGACATAAGAGAAGGGGATTAGGGGAATAAAAAAAGCTCTTTCCGTCCAAGAAAAGAGTTACGCTCGAGCGTTATCTTTCCCCGGATCGTCGCGCGGACTAAGCCCTCGCGACTGGGGCTGGATTTCGCACCGTGCCGCACGACGCTTGCTGCGTGATGAGGTCGGTTGTGGGCAGGACTTCGGGCCAGTTCCCTTAAGCATTCCTGCGCTCTTGATAGGTCTTAAGTTGTCCGAACAGCGTAAAACACACGATGACTAAAGTCAACTTTGTTACGGGCTGCTTGGTCAACGGCCAAAATCAGCCTGAATACCGTCAGGAACGCTACGAGTATTGACATTTTCCGCGAAATCAGGTAGCTTCTCCTGCGTACCTTTTGGGAAAGGAAGTTGAAATGAGAGAAATGTGTTTCATGCAAACCAACGGTCTCTACGTTTCACCCATTGTCGCAGAAGTCCTGTATCTCCAAGCTCTCGGCTTGGTGCGCGACAAAGATCATCGGATCGCCTTCAAGCTTGGCGAGCTCGGGGAGGTCAGGCTCACCACCGAATACAAACTCGTTTGCATCGAACACTTCGGCGGCGTCAAGTTTGAAGCCAGAGTCGCGATGGGCAACCGGGACTTCGATGTCTCCTTCGTCATCGACTCGCGCTTCCTCGAGGAATACGTCACCGGATTCTGGAGCTGCGGCTGCGCGGCGGAGGCGCAACCTCAAGCGCCGCGACAGTTTAACTGAACAACACTCCGGCACAACTTCGTGCCGGAGTTACTTTTTTAAAATACGACATGGTAATCCTTCGACAAGCTCAGGAACTATAATTAATATCCCCCGAGCGCAGCGCTAGCGAAGTCGAAGGGCTACCTATTTATGAATCTTTGGTCGCTTAGTACGTGACTTCGATCATCTGACTTCCAATATCCTGTACTCTTTATTTCCTTGATTTGTCGCGACGCTCACGACATCTCCCACCGCGTGCCCAAGCAAAGCCAGGCCAAGAGGGGAATGGCGCGAGATGCGGCCGCGCGAAGGATCAGACTCCTGCGAACCTACGATTTCGTAAGTCAATTTGCGCCCCGCTGATTCCATGACCACGCTCGAACCGATTTGGACCGTGCCTTTTGAAGCCGGATCGTGTTCAATGGGTATGGCGTTCTTGATCCTTTCTTTGAGCGAAAAGACACGACCGTCAATGCGCGCCAATCGAGCTTTAGCATCTTGATATTCCGCGTTCTCGGAAAAATCACCCAGCTTCAGGGCATTCGACAAATCTTCGACCGTCTTGGGCCGCTCGACTTTTTGCAATTGAACCAAATCGCGTTTGAGCCGCTCGATCTTGTCCGGTGTCAGGTAATTGTCCCGCTCCTCTTGTTTCTTCAAGGTCTGCGAGCGGCGTTTGGGGAGTTGCATGGCTTGATATTAGCCGCGCGGAACGCAAGATGCAATCTCTCCATACCAGCTACTAGCTACCAGATACCAGCTACTCTTGGTATGATGGCGCTATGCGGAGGAAACGCAG
>Ga0172379_10007148_pt1 | contig 14630 bp, 20 predicted proteins | sample GrowelOW334metaG_FD_119756 | JGI IMG/M metagenome (GOLD analysis project Ga0172379, IMG submission 119756) | Groundwater microbial communities from an aquifer near a municipal landfill in Southern Ontario, Canada - Groundwater well OW334 metaG | ecosystem: Environmental > Aquatic > Deep...
AGAAAGCACAGGTCGAAGAGAAGAAATAAAAAAGTAAATTAAGGCAGGAGAACTAGAATTTCTCTCCTGCTTTTTTTAATCTTTAAATAAATATACCAGTCTGCACCCCAATAGTAAATTCACGGTGAATTACTACGGGGTAAACTAAGGAGCTCAGAAATCAGAAAACGCTTCTAGATAGGCGTTTTTTGATTTTGGATATATAATGAAGTTATAAAAAATAGGATAAAACAATGAGCGCAAAGTCGAATTTTTCTAAAAGAATTCTTGTTGGAATCACGAGTAACTTTGATGGCAGTTGGCGGGATAAAATAAGGGAGATAAACGAGTTTAAGATAGAAGAAGCCGCTCTATTTCTCGAACAAGTGACAACTAAAAAAGAGCGACAGGAAATTTATGCCGAACTTGAAAAATCCACAATTAAAAATATCCTGCTAGTCCATATCAGGAATAATATGGACAAAGATGAGCTGGCTTTTTTGTGCCAGCGCTACAATAATCCATGTCTCACTATTCACGAAGACAGTTTCAAATATTTAGATAAATGGCGAGGTTTCCATAAAAATCTTTTTCTTGAATTGAATTACGACAATCATCTTACAAGGCAAGTAGAAGTGGATAAAATAGGAGGATTTTGTGTTGATCTTTCTCATTTTAAGGCGGGAGAAGAAAAATGGTCAAAAGAATTCTTGTATGTTTTGTCGCAAAAAAGCAAAAAGGATCATTTTATTTGCAATCATGTAAATGGATACTCATATAAAGAAAACCACGATATGCATACAATTTCAGATTTAAAACAATTCGATTATTTGAAAACCCTGCCAGGATTTTTATTTGGAAAAATAATCGCCATCGAGACATATAATACTATAAAGGAGCAATTGAAATTCAAGGAGTGTTTGATTAAATTGCTTAATTAATATAAACCCAGCCCGAACCGCCTGCGCTAATGAGCTCAAAAACCCCTCTTAAAATATCAAAAAATTGCCGATATGCGAGACTTGACTCTAATTTCATCTTATACTAGGATAGAGTGTTATGAAAGAATAAGAAGGTAGTTTAACAAACAAGCTGGAATAAGAAAGGAGGTGACGATCGCAATGGAATTAAAACTGCTTTGTCCTTTTGATTCACAATACCCAGAGTTTGATACCGAACAAGTCGGAAAACTCCGAGATCAACGGGAATTTCCCAACGACCGCGAATGGGCAGTGTATCAAGCGAAGATCTTTTACGAGGTATTTGGTGATGTTCAGAAAGCTGTTGAAATCTTAAAAGAAGCGTTGCAAAAAAATCAACAGGATGCCGATATACTTGCTTGTCTTGGAGAATGCTATTCACGAATTATGGGATCCGAAGAGCTTGCACTTGATTACTGCTCGAAGGCATTGGCAATTAACAACCAATTGGATTATGCGTACACTATTATGGCCAGAGTCCAGACCAGGATAGGCAGACCAATTGATGCCTATAAGTCTGCGATGGCTGCACTTAAGATTAATTCACTCAATTTTGAAGCCGGTGTTTATCTTGGTGCAATCGGTTGTGCGATAGCGCTTGCTGAAAACGACGAAAAAGAGATGGAGTTAAGCATCAAAAATCTCAGGAAAACACAACGGCTGAATCCATCATCTCAGCGTCTTGTGAAGATCATTCAGGAAAATGAAGAAAAACTTAACCAGATGAAAAAATAGTAGCTGATAGAGTATCTAGCTAATTCGTCTAGCAAGCGATGGCTAGATACTCTTTTTCTTTTTTATAAAAAGTCAGAGCTACGTGAACCCCAGTAGTAAATTCACGGTTAATTACTACGGGGTAAACCAAGGAGCTCAAAAAACAGAAAACGCTTTTGGATAGGCGTTTTTTGGTTTTGGTGATAAAATTGGAATATAATAATTAAACCAAAAATATATGGGAATGGAAGACATATCAATTGAAAAAAACAGAGATTTGGAGCGTGAAAATATTTTGAGGGAAGTAAAAAAGCATTTTGTGGAAGCAATTGAGGGATATGAGGACAGTCCTATGGGTGAAAGCCCTGAAGACGCCAAAGACGTAATTAAGTTGCATTCCGCCCTAGATGATATGGACAATAATGATTACACTTCTGCCCATGAATATCTGACAGAAGAAATTGAGCGTTTAAATAACAGAATTTCAGAGGTCAGTGATAATGAGATTGGAAGAAAATATACAATTCCAGATGTTAAAAAATCAATACAAGAGTTAGAGAGACTTAGAGACAGTCTCCTGCTTTCAGAAAAATAATATCTTTTTTCTAAACCCATTCCGAGCCGCATGAGCTTCCCAGTTCAAAATCCAGAAAACGCTTTTTGTAGGCGTTTTTTGGTTTTGAACCTTTTATGGTAAAATAAAAACAGTGTACGAATTAATCAAAAAATAGTCAGGAGATTAGTAGTATTTATTCAAATGCATAACTTGTATAAAAAAACACAAGAAAAAATAGAACAACTGAAGGTATCAGCAGCCGCTGCTTATTGCCAGGGGAAAGACACGGAGATAACAGAAACATCCAAGCGCCGTTTCTTTTCGCTGAACATAAGACTTGCCTGGCTTGAATTCATTTTCAATTTGATGAAATTGCTGATAATTATCATGTATGATTCAGGTACTGTATTTAAAATTTTTTACCAAAATAGCAATATTGACGCCTGTCTTTTCCCTTACCGGACCTTTAAGGTAATCCATAAAAAAATCAGAGTGCTTTCGTATGTTTCGATAATAATCGTGGTTTCAGCAGCCTTAATGGCCAATTTTTCGGATGTTAGCGCCTGGCGGTAGTTTAGCTTGAAAAGGCAACTTTAGTAATGAAGGAATCCCTTAAGGGGATTTTTTGCTTTCTTGCTTTATATTAGCCAAAAACATAAAGTAAGCGAAATTCATTTGGCTCAAACAAGCCAAAAAGCTAGGGTCGCCTTTGACAGGTCGGCCGGGATCTGCTATACTGTCTTTTCGAGTCTAAAAAGGCCTTTTAAGTTGAATTAAGGCTCGAAATTAACAATTAAAAACAATTCATGCGTGTCATTAGTACTCTAGTGATCCTGCTGGGAATTGGGTTATTTTTATCTCCCAAAGCTCTGGCAGCGGAAACAAGAAGCACTGATGAAACAAATACAAATTTTAAAATACAAGATAATATCGAAATAGTTAACGGAATTGCATACGACAAATCAAAGGTTTTAGCTTATGCCCCGTATAATTATGAGGGTTATAAGCCAGTTAGCGAATTGAAGAGAGAAGCTGTTATCGCTAAATGGAAAAGAAAACAAGTATCCTTGTGGAATAATCTGCCCAAAGAAAAGTTTACAATTAACGCTTCAGCCTATACGGCTTCGGCGGATGAATGTGGAAACAGTAAGGGCATAACGGCTAGTGGACTCAAGGTGATGGAAAAAAGAACCTTGGCTTGTCCGCCACAATACCCGTTTGGCACTAAGATAAATATTGAAGGTCGGGGTACCTATGTTTGCGAAGATCGTGGGGGTGCGATCAAGGGCAACCACTTTGACATTTATGTCGAGACCAAGAAAGAAGCTTTTGCTTTCGGCAGAAGGAATCTGTTGGCAGAAGTAGTCATAGACTAAAATAAATTTTATAAAAGCAAAGACGCCCTGTGAAAACGGGGCGTTTTTGTTGACCTAGCGGTTTGTTTTTGGTAAGCTAAATTCTGTAAAGGTCCGGTGGCCGAGCGGTTAGGCAAGGGTCTGCAAAACCCTTTACAGCAGTTCAAGTCTGCTCCGGACCTCAAAAATAAAAACTATGCCCGGATGGTGAAATTGGTATACACAAGGGACTTAAAATCCCTCGGTAGCAATACCGTGCGAGTTCGAGTCTCGCTCCGGGCACCACGAAAAAAATCCCTTGCGGGATTTTTTGTATTCTAGTATAAATCCATTCAAAAGCAATCCCTAATCATTCAAACAGAAATGTCTGAAGTTTACTTTTACATCTACCCTTTTTGCTTCAAAAAATTTCTTGGCAAATTCTGCAGTTTTGTATGGGGGATAAGCCTTACAGCTGAAAACATCGAGATATATAGAGTTTGTTTCATTCGCAAAATGTCCGGAGATAAGTGATGTCTCAATCAGCTGGGTCATAGAAAAACCAGAAACACGGGGGTCTTCGCCAAAATGAACCACGAGAGTCTCTCCGAATCTTTTCATATCAATAAAAACACAAAGGTCTTTAACAAACCTTTTTATTTTAGCCGCGCTGCGAAGCGTTTTGGGATTGCACTTATGCAAATCAATGCAGGTGCTCATGCCCCACGGGTTTTCTTTTTTGTATCGTTTTACGATCTCTTGGTCTTTTGTCATTTCTTACACCCGGGAATTCGCTGAAAGATTGTTCAGTCAAATTTACGGATAAAAATTAGTTAATGAATCTATTATATAGAAAATTTTAATTTATGCAATATCTTTTTTGATCTTGTCAATTATCTTGGGGATTCTTTTAAAATCTTTGATCAGGACTTCGCGCATTGAGCCGTTATACAGTGCAGCGGCAGGGTGGTATAAAGTATAAAAAACTTGTTTGCCAATGCCGTCGATTTCCCGGCGCATAGCTTTGCCGTGCACTTGAGAAATTTTTTGGTTTGGTAAAAACCTTTCCATGCTGTGCCGGCCCAGGGTCACGATCAGTTTTGGCTGGATTATTTTTATCTGCTCCAGAAGCCATGGCCAGCAGGCGGCGGCTTCTTCCGGCAAAGGATCACGGTTTTGCGGTGGGCGGCATTTGACGACATTGGCGATATAAACATCCTCGCGCCCGAATTTAATAGTTGAGAGCATTTCTTCCAGAAACTTTCCAGCCGCACCGACAAAAGGGCGTCCCAATTCATCTTCTTTTTGCCCCGGCCCTTCGCCGATGAACATAATTTCCGCTTCGGCGGAGCCTTCGCCGGGGACGACTCGTTGGCATGTTCCACGTAGAACACACCGGCTACAGGCCAGCATCTTTTTATTCAACTGCTCTAATTGTTCTTGTTTATTCAAGCTCATGGATTCTTATTAATTCAAATTTATCATCCTCCGTATTCCATACAGCAAAAGTTGGCGGAAAAATATCGCCAGCTACATTACCGGGGTTCAACATCGTGCAATTATTTATCTTCTCAACCCATGGCTTGTGCGTGTGGCCATGAAAAACAAAATCATATTTTCCGGTATTGCAAAGTTCGCGGGCAACATTAGGGTAATGGACAAAGGCGATTTTTTTTCCGTCAATTTCTGTTTCGCCAAATTTTTTGTGGATAATGGTATTTTTATATTTCTCTGTAAATTCGAAGTCGCGCAATTGATCATTATCCATATTGCCAAAAGTATAATGAACAGTTCCGGAAAAATTATCATTCAAAAAATCCAGAGTATCTTTCGAAGCTAAATCCCCGCAGCAAATAATTATCCCAATTTTTTCTCGCGTGCAAAAATCCAGAACTTTTTTCAGATTCACCTCATTATTATGGGTGTCAGATATAATAGCAATCTTCATTTTATTTACCTCGTAAAGATTTCAAAAGCCTTATATCATCCTTTACGCCTGGGTATTCGGTTTCAAGAATCATATCAATATTATTTTCTTTAGCGAAAGCAATGATATCTTTGAAAACTTCCAGGCCGATTTTGCCTTTCCCAATGTGTTCGTGGCGGTCCTTGTTGGATCCGCAATCGGTCTGGCTGTCGTTAGCATGGATGAGTTTGATATTTTCAACTCCAATTTCTTTATCAATCTTTTGAATAGTTTTTTTAAAATCACGCCAGTCGTATCCGGAAGCAAAAGAATGTTGAGTGTCGAGGCATATCCCGGCAATCACATCACTATCCACACCATCAATAATAACTTTTAATTCTTGCAAGTCATCGCCGATGATTTCTCCGGCGCCGGCGCTGTTTTCCAAAAGTAATTTTGTCGATCCTCTGTAGCCGTCCAAAGATTTTTTAAGCATCTCGATGGTTTTTTTGATGGCTTCTTTTTGACCGAGCTCTTTGGCGGTACCGATGTGGGTCATAACATATCTGGCGCCGAGGAGACTCCCTCGTTCCAACTCATCGCGCACGACACTCACGGAACCATAACGGATTCTATTATTAGCTGAAGCGAAGTTGATATAGTATGGAGTATGGATATAAATAGCTTTTAGGTTGTAGCTTTTAGCTTTTAGCTTAAATTCTTTAATTATTTCTGGAGTTAGTTCTGGGGCTTTACCGCCCTGAGGCGCGCGGGTAAAAATCTGAATAATTTCGCAGCCTAAATCATGCCCGTTTTTGGGGGCATTCTGGATTCCTCCGGCGATTGAGACATGGCAACCTATGTTCATATAAGTAAATACATAGTAACATATAAAAAATTCAGACTGAAGTCTGAATTTATATTATCTCCCAACCCTCTTTAGTTTCCTGAATCTTGCCTTTTATTTCAAATCCCGAAGCGAGTTTGTGGCCGCCGCCGCCGAAGCCGGCGGCGATTTTGGAAACGTCCACGCCCTTGTATTCTTCAGAGCGCAGACTGCCTTTCACAATTCCATCTCCGCGCTCGGATAAGATCAAGGAAAATTTAGTGCCTGGAACGGTGTTTAAGATTGAAGCTACTTGGGCGATATCTTCCGAGCCGGCACGGCATTCATCCAGATCTTTTTGGGTCAAAACAGAAATAATCATTCCATTCTCAGGATTAATTTTAGCTTTTTCAAAGGCCTTGCCCCAGAGTTTCAAAGTGGAAATATCTTTATTGGCATAGGCCGTTTCAATAATCTTGGAAATGTTGGCGCCGTGTTTCAAAAGATTTGATGCGATTTCCATAACTTTGGGCGTTGTGTTGGAATGCTGGAACGATCCGGTGTCGCCCAAGATCCCCAACATTAGCAGGTTAGCCATCGGGCGGGTAATTTCAATTTTGTTGAAGGTTAGAAAATCATAAACGATTTCGCAGACAGAGGAATAACCGGCGTCAATTACATTGATATCTTTTTTGAGAGCTATGTCCGGGTGATGATCAAGAAGTGCGATCACCTGGTTATCTTTAAAACGTGTTACTAGTTTTTGAAATCCGCGCTCCACGCTGTCGCAAGCAATTATCAAATTATATTTTTCCAGTTCCAAATTATCCGGATGGATAAATTTTTCATCTGTTAGTGCGCGCAGATATTCCGGGAAAGGGTCGTAGCAAGCCACATCGGCGGCTTTGCCCAAATTCTTTATATATTCTTTGAGCGCCAAATTTGAGCCGACGGCGTCGCCATCCGGACGCGAGTGCGCGAAAAGAAGAATCTTGTCTGATTCTTTGATAACGTAGTTGAGAGTATTAAATTCTTTAGCAAATTTTTTCACGGATTATTTTTTATAAAAAAGGCGACGGATGTCGCTTTTCTATTTATTGATTTCTTTTAAAAGTTTTTCGATTTCGTCGGCCCGGGATTCGGTCATGTCTACTTTAAATTCAATTTTGGGCAGAGGCCGCATAGCGAGTTTTTTATTGAGTGCGCCTTGGATTTGGTAAAGTTCTTTTTCAAGCGTCTTCACGGTATAATTGATTTCTTTTTCAGGGAAAATACTGATGAATATACGAGTATAGCGAAGATCAGGCGTAGTGTCAACCTTAGCGACCGTAACAAAAACACCAGGCTTCAAGCTGATGTCTCGAGTGATGATTTCGCCTATATGTTGCTGGATAAGAGAGTTAATTTTTGTAATTCTGTCAGGCATAATTTATAATGTTTTTTTCTTTACTTCCTCTTTATATGAAATGAGAATGTCGCCCTCTTTGATTTTGGTTTCACCGTCGAAAGTGATGCCGCATTCATTGCCAGAGGTGACTTCATCAACATTCACCTTGTTTTGTTGCAGGTTAAATAATTTTCCCTTGCCGATTATATTTTCTCCTCGCATAACTTCGATGAGAGATCCGTTTACTACTTTCCCTGAGGTTACTTTGCCGCCCACGATCATATCTTTTTTGCCAGTTTTAAAAATTGCCAGAACTGACATTTTGCCGAGGTCGTTTCTTTCGATTTCCATCGGCAGCATATCAGTCAGTCTATTTTTAATGTCTTCGACTAATTCATAAATAATTTTATAGTTTTTAATTTCGACCTTATTGGTTTCAGCCAAACGTTTGGCGACAGGAGTTGTTTCGATGCTAAAGCCGAAGATCACAGCGTTGGCGCTCTGGGCCAGACGCACTTCCGATTCAGTCGTGTTGCCGACGCCAGTGGCGATATAATCAATGGCTACCTCATCCGACTTAATTTCGCCTAAAATTTGCTGGATCGCTTCCAATGATCCCTGGACATCAGCCTTAAGAATCACATTTAGTTTTTTTATCTTTTCATCCGCGATAGTCTTGTAAATTTTTTGCGCAGTCATTTCACCCATGGTGCCAGTTTGGGTTTTGGAAAGGCCCTTCAATTGTTCGAAGCGAACCCTGGCTCCTGATTTTTCAACCGCCACTTGCAGAATATCATTAGTATTTGGCGCGGCATTAAGCCCAAAAATATTGACTGGATCAGACGGTCCGGCTTCAGAGAGTCTTTTGCCGATGAAATCTTCAATGCGGCGGACCCGGCCATGGGTAGCGCCGGCAATAATATCCTGCCCTTCTTTCAAAGTGCCGGTTTTGATCAGGACTGTGGCGATGGGACCTTTTTGTGGATCCAGATGTGATTCCAGAACTACGCCCAAGGCTGCACGCTTTTCCTTAGCTTTAAAATCTTCCACTTCCGCGACTAAAAGAATATTTTCTAAAAGACTATCGATGCCGATATTTTGTCTGGCGCTGATTTCAGAACACAACACTTGTCCGCCCCAGTCTTCCAAAAGGATTCCATTGTCAGCCAGATCTTTTTTGACTCTTTGAATGTTGGCCTCGGGTTTGTCAATCTTGTTAATAGCCACGATAGTTGGAATTTTTTTAGCCAAAAGATACTCAATGACTTCTTTGGTTTGCGGGCGTACGCCATCATCGGCCGCGACTACCAAAACGGCAATGTCGGCAATGCTCACGCCGCGCTCGCGCATAGCGCTGAAGGCTTCGTGTCCCGGCGTATCCACGAAAGTGATGAATTGACCCTTCTTTTTGACCTGATACGCGCGGATGTGCTGGGTGATGCCGCCAGCTTCCTTAGCCACCACATTGGTTTTACGGATAGTGTCGAGCAAAGTAGTTTTCCCATGATCAACGTGTCCAAGAATAGTGACGACTGGTGGCCGTGGCTGCAAATGGTCGCCGGATTCTTTTTCTTTTCTTAAAATTTCCAAAAGTTTTTCTAAGGTCATGGCGGTTCCAGCCTCGATGACCTCTTCCTCCACTTCATATCCCAGATCTCCGGCGATGATAGAGGCGGTCTCAAAATCAATCTGCTCGTTGATTGTTGCCAGAATGCCGTTTTTCATGAGCTCAGTGATAACTGTGCCTAATGACAAGCCCAAAAGTTCACTGAATTTTTTTACAGTGATCGTTTGGGGGAGTTTAACTTTTTTTATTTGAGACTCTTCCATTATTATTTTAAAAAATATTTTTTGTTAAGATCAGTTTATCTTCTTGGGTTCTAGGACCAGCGCGTTTTTGATCGCCTGCTCTTCTTCTTCAGTCAGCGGGTGTTTGTCGGAGGAGCCGGCAGTAATCGCCTTAGCGTAAATGCGAGTTCCTTCGCGAGTATATAAGGAAGAAATAACAAGACCGGTATTCTTTCCGTTCAATAGCGCAATCGCGAAGCTTTGGTCACCGCCAACTTCTTTAAAGGGGTTGAATCTGACCATAGCGGCTTTATGGATTCCTCTAAAAGCCAGATTATTGATCTGATTGGAGATATTGTAAAGCTCCTGGATGTCTTTATCTAAAGTTTTCAGACTTTTTGCTTGTTGCAGAATGACCTCCTCCAGGTTTTTGGCTTTATTTCCGGCATAAATTTCCGCGTTCTTCCTTTTTAGCTTGCTGAGGCTTATTTGAAGCGCAATATTCCAGATTAAAAGCAAAAAAACGATGATTATGACCGCAACTAAGCCGATTGCTATTGTTTGTTGTGAAAATATGCCCATATTTTTTGTACGTGATTAAAAATAGCATTAATATTGCTTGATGTAAAGGCATCCTACTTTTTTAGATTGGCGGAAGCGAAAGGATTTGAACCTTTGGTACCCTTTGGGATACACCGCATTTCGAGTGCGGCCCATTCGACCACTCTGGCACGCTTCCTATTGTTCGCTATGCGAACTTAAAAACCGATACCAGCGTGGTCCCCGGGTTCCTTTTGGAACCCGCTGAATGCTTATCCGCATTCAGCCCACTCTGGCACGCTTCCCTGTTCATAAATCTATATAAGATTTTCACATTTAGCAACTGTGCATAGTTAGCCATTTGGCCATTCCCTATTTTTGTTGTAAAATATAATCATGGAAAACGATTTTTCTTTCGGATTGAAATTTATTGATCCGGAAGAAGTTTTAAAACAATTGGATATAAGTGAGGGCATGCGGATTGCCGATTTTGGTTGTGGCACCGGATATTTTTCTTTAGCTTTGGCAAAAAAAATCGGCGAAGAAGGAGTCGTCTATGCTTTGGATATACTTCCGGAAAAATTAGAAGCGGTAAACAGCAGTGCGAAAAATCTTAACCTGACCAATATCATCACTCAGCGGGCTAATCTGGAAAACGCCAATGGATCCGAGCTCGATGAAAATAGCATGGATCTGGTTGTTGTGAAAGATATGTTGTTCCAAAACAAAAAGAAAAAAGATATTTTAAACGAAGCAAAAAGAGTTTTAAAAAGCGGGAGTCAAGCACTAATTGTTGAATGGCGCGTTGAAAACTCAACTCTTGGTCCGGAGAGACAGCTTAGAATTTCCAAGGAGGCCTTGTTAGAAATTGCTCAGCAGATCGGGTTTAGCGTATTGAAAGAACTGAGTGTCGGGAGTTTCCACTTCGGCGTTTTATTAGTAAAATAAACCCCCACACCAATTGATGATAGTTGGGGTAAAAAGACAAGAGCTAAAAAACAAACTTAAAAACTCGCACCTGTTGAGTTGTTGGATTTAAAAAATTTTTAAAATCCTCAATTGGTGTGGGGGTAAAAAATGGAAAAAAAATCAATAAATAAATTTCACATAGCTGGCGTTTTTTTGGTCATCATCGCTTTGATTTTTCTATCGGGATGCGGGCTTAAGCCGACTCCGGAAAAGCGCTACCCGATTAAATTGGAAATCTGGGGGCTCTTTGATGACAGTGATACTTTTTTAGGCACTTTTGAAGCTTATCAAAAAAGCAATCCAAACGTGTTGAGCATCAGTTATAAAAAATTGTCGCCAGACACATACAAAAAAGAACTAGTTGAGGCGCTGGCCTCTGGCCAGGGGCCGGATATTTTCCTGATCCAAAACACTTGGCTGCCTAGTTTCATGGATAAAATTACTCCGGTTACCGCCGATATTTTGACAGAACAAAAATTTCGCTCTGATTTTGTGGATGTTGTTGCCGCAGACTTTATTGACCAGGGTAAAATTTATGCAGTGCCACTTTCAGTCGATACTCTGGGACTTTACTATAATAAAGATCTATTTAACCAGGCCGGCATTACTTCTCCGCCAGCAACTTGGGATGACTTTGCTGAAGATGTGAAAAAACTGACGAAAATTGATGGCATAGGGCGTATCCAACAGGCGGGAGCCGCAATTGGCACGGCTTATAATATTAATCGCTCAACAGACGTGCTGACTTTGTTGATGTTGCAAAATGGAACCAAAATGACGGATGATCGGCAGTCGCGGGCGCTTTTTGACCAAGGAGGCGGTAAGCGAGACAGTAATGGCAAATCAGTAATTCCTGGCTTGGAAACTTTAAATTTTTATACTCAATTTGCCAAAGCCGGAACTTTTTATACCTGGAATAAAGAGATGCATTATTCAACGGACGCTTTCAGCGAAAATAATCTGGCGATGATGTTGAATTATTCCTGGCAGATACCAACGATACGAAACAAGGCTCCGAAGCTTAATTTCGCAGTAGCGCCTATTCCGCAATTAAATCCGTCGACCCCGATCAACTTTCCAAACTATTGGGGTTTTGCGGTGGCGAAAAATAAAGCTGAATCTTCTGTCACTTCCGGTTCTCAAAAAGTTCAAGTTCCAGATGCGGTCCGAGTGGCTGAGGCTTGGAATTTCCTAAAATTTTTAGCCGCCAAGCCTGGCGCAACAGAAGTGTCGGCATTTGACGCGGCGGCAGATTACGCGCAAAAAACCAACAAGCCGGCAGCTAGGAGAGACTTAATTGAAAAACAAAAAACGGATACAGACATTGGTGTTTTTGCCCAAGGCAATTTAATCGCCAAGGATTGGCGGGAGGTTGACCCCATAGCGATTGAATCGATTTTTGCCAGCATGATCGATAGTGTTAATAGCGGCTCTGCGACATCCATGGACGCGCTCAAATCAGCGTCAGCGCAAGTGACGCAACTCATGAATAATCGGTAATTTAAATTTGAAAAGGTTTTTTTCTAAAATTAGAAAGCATGGTTAAATTCAAAAAGAAAATATCGTTTGTGACAGCGTTGTGTTTGCTGACAATTCCGCTTATATCCAGCGCGGCCGGTTTGATTCCCTGCGCGACAACTGAAAATCCGAAACCCTGTACGCTGTGTCATTTTATCGTTGGTTTCAAGAATCTGGTTGACTATGGCTTGGGGTTGATTACGATCGCAGCGATTGCAGGCTTGTTTTTCGCGGGCGTGATGTATATTATTTCTTCAGGCGATGAGAGTATGATGACCAGTGCCAAAGGCTTCATAAAATCAAGTTTGATCGGTTTCGCCGTAGTCTTTCTGGGTTGGTTGATAATAACCGTGACGATGTATGTGCTAGGCGCGAAAACGGCCGACAATGGAGGTGAAGGAGGAGTTCTGGGCATTCAGATTGAGTCTTGGAACAAGTTTTCTTGTGATACCACAAGCTCCGCGCCACCGCCACCTCCGACACCGTAAAAGTTTTAATAAATATAATTTCGCGGATAATTTGCCTCTGGCGACAAAAAAAATATGAAAAACAAAAGCCTGCTCGTAATTATTTATCTGTTTGTTTTGGGATCAATTCTGGGGATACTGGTCAGTCCGGTTTTTGCCCAAACTACAGTGACTGAGTTTGCTAATCCAATTACTCCAACAACTCTCCAGGGTCTGCTGACAAACATTCTGACAAGCCTGCGAGGGGTTGTCGCATTGATTGCTATCATCATGATTATTGTCGGCGGTATGATGTATATGTTTGCCGGAGTGAATGAAAAAATGGTGGAGACGGCCAAGGCAACGATCGGCGGCGCGGTCATCGGTCTGGCAATTATTTTCGCGGCTCCGGCATTCCTGAAAGAAATTCTAACCATCTTAGGTTCTTCTGACACGTCGGGACTTTTGGGTAGTGCGCCATCTCTAAAAACTATTGCCGAAAGAATTTTGGATTTATTATTGTCAATCGTGGGCATTCTTGGTATAATTGGTTTGATAATCGGTGGAGGATTTTATTTAACTGCTTATGGTGATGAAGACAGGGTTAAAAAAGGCAAGGACGTAGTCGCGGCTTCTTTGGTTGGAATCATAATCGCGGCCGCCGCATTGATCATCGTGCGTCAAATTGCGGTGTTACTTGGCTAATTGAGAATAAAAAAATAAAAATAGAAAGAGAGGTGTTATATGAAAAATAAATTAAGATCAGCAGCAGCGGCAGTATCAGTAGCAGCTTTGACAGTGCCAGCTCTGGTGCTTGCTCAGTTCGCGCCACCTAGCGGAACAGGCTTGCCAGAAAATAGTATTATGAATATCATAAAAGGTATCATGAATTGGTTATTAGCTCTGGTGGGCATATTGGGAGTCATTGGTTTCGCTATCGCGGGTATTTTGTATTTAACCGCGGCTGGAGATGAAGACAGGATCAAAACGGCCAAAAGCGCCATGACCTATTCGATTATCGGTGTCATTATCGCGTTACTCGGATTAGTAATTATTCGAGCTGCGGCATCCATGATAGGAGGATCTAGCGCATTCTAAATTATTTGGTATACCAAAAAACAAAAACGGCCTGTGGATAACATGCAGGCTGTTTTTGTTTTTTTGTGTTATACTTCAATCAAGCTAATAAGATAAAAATAAAAAAGATGAAAAAAATAAAAACATTTCTGGCAGTTATTTTTTTGACTTGTCCACTGGCGGCTTTTGCTCAGGCGTGGAATCCGGGAGCTCTCAATGCGGATTTGGGTTTGCCAGACGGTTCCATCATGGGAATCGTTACAAACATACTTTATTGGTTGTTGGGGCTGCTGGGTGTTTTTGGCATCATTGGTTTTGTAATCTCCGGCATCCTGTATCTTGTTTCTACTGGCGATGAAGATATGATTAAGCGGGCAAAGAGCTCTATGACATATTCGATTATCGGTGTAATTGTGGGGCTGATGGGTTATGTAATTATCGTAGCTGTTGGTTGGGCTCTGTCCGGATCGTCAACTTTCTAATAATTTTCCAATTTCATTGCCATTTTTAAAAATGGTCGGTGCAAATTTTAACGGAGTGAATAAAAAATTAATTTTAAAAACAGCAATTTTGTCTTTGGGGTTGTTATTTTTCTTTGTGTATCAAACTA
>Ga0172379_10007149_pt1 | contig 14627 bp, 17 predicted proteins | sample GrowelOW334metaG_FD_119756 | JGI IMG/M metagenome (GOLD analysis project Ga0172379, IMG submission 119756) | Groundwater microbial communities from an aquifer near a municipal landfill in Southern Ontario, Canada - Groundwater well OW334 metaG | ecosystem: Environmental > Aquatic > Deep...
CATATTCATCGGCGGTAAAGATACCCTGCCAATCCACCGCCACCGCATAATCTTCCGCCAACAGTCTCTGGACATCCTCGATCGTAGCCTCAGTCTTTCCCCAAACGGTTAGGTCGGGGTACAGTTTCCGCAGACCCATAGCCAGATCGATAAGCGGGATCCCCACTTTCATGACAGTTTTCCGCGCTCCGGAGGCATCGACTATTTCTTCCTGGGACAACTTCCGGTCCATTCTGGAGACAAGCATCTCAAAAACCGCCGGACCACAATAGGATCCAGTCAGTTGTTTGGCTCTGGAAAGTCGGATTTTGCTACTCATCAAGCTATTTTACACCCGGGGTTTACCCCAGCTGCCTGGCATACTTGGACAGGAGCGCGGACAGAACCTCATCAAAACTCACTCCATGCATGGCGAGCACCTCCGTCATGGGCAGTCCCATGTCCGGTCCAAAGGCGGTGTTCGGATTTGAGTCGGTAAAATAGGGAATGTTGGTATCGTCATCCACTCGAACATCAAATTTGGCATAGTCCTTGTGCTGTAAGCCGGTAAAGGCTCGGGCCGCAAGCTGAGAGATCTTGGAGGCCAAAGGTTCTTCCACATGTTTGTACGTATATGCTCTCTCGTCGTCGTAAGACTCAAAACTGGTAAAGAAATGTTTGCCGTCCGCTTTCTTTCTAAAGACTTTCTGTCCCATGTACACTCTCTTTCTGGTACCGTCATCAAAGACGACTACGGTGACCTCGGGACCGTCAATGAACTGCTCGACAATCACCGGAATTTTGTAAGTGGTGATCATGTTGTTTACCTTCCTCTGGGCGTCCTTGATCGTTTCCTTGACCGCTTTGTTATCGATCCCAACACTTCCACCACTCTCGTTTAACTTGACGATCAAAGGCAGTCCCAAGTCCTCATTGACCGCCGTGCCTGCACGACGGATAAATTGAAAGGCGGGAGTCGGAATACCATAGGCCATCAAGAGTCTTTTGGTCAGGTTCCGGTTGTTCCCGATCACGAGCCCCTCCATCCCTGCTCCCGTGTACAAAACATTAGAAAGTTCCAAGGCGGCGGGCACCGATGTCTGAAGTTTATCTTTTCCTCTTAGGGTGTCGACCAGATTGATCACCACATCCGGCTTGTCCACCAGAAGGTTCGTCAAAAAATACTGGTCCCCCGTCAAAGCCTTTACCGGGATTCCCAGAGACTTGACTCTTTCCACCACTTCGGCTGCTCTTTCCTCGACCTCGACCTCGGCTTCGTATGACTCTCGGGTCGGGAAGAAGTCTCTTTCGACATGGGAATAAGCCACAATTACCAAATTTAGGTTCTTCAAAGCCGCCTTATCAACTCTTACCCTGGTATTTTTGCGGATCTTCGGCACCCGGGTCACCGACTCGGCTTTTTCGTCCTTTACCGGGACACCGGCCGGGGAAACCTGTTTTTCCTCTACTTTGACCTGATCGGCTTTGGTTTCGACCACGGCATCTTTCTTCTTTTTTAATCCAAGCAGTTCTTTAATTCCCATATATATTCAGAATAACATTTTTTTGCCTTCGAAGACAATAGTTGGTTTTACCTTTTATATCTTCGTCCAGTCCAAAGTCCAGATGCCGTTACCGTACCGATCAAAATCTCTCGTCTTGACAAACCCCGCTTTTTCGATCGCGACGATCGAAGGCTGGTTGTCTCTTTCGATCTCGGCAATGATCCTTGGCTCTCTCTGCATCATCTCTTTGACAATCCCATACGCCACTCTCAAGGCCGGAGTAATAAGACCTCCGGGGGCGCCGGGCCTCTTCGCGTAGCTCACTTCCAAGGCACCCAGTGTCAGCTCGGAAGGGTAGATATAGACAAAGCCATGAACCCGCTGGATCTCCGGCCGGTCGGCATCGGTACCGGCAATGGCAAACAGAAAGTTGTACCCCTCCCCCTTTTCATTCATCCACTTGCCATAGTGCTTGTGGCTCATGTTCCGTACGCTGGTCATCCACGACTGCACTCCGGGGCTCTGGACTATCTCCCGCAGGTCCCTGAGATCAAAAAACGAGCTTGCATCAAAAAATCTGACCTCAAAAGTCTGCCCGTTCTTTTCAAATGTATTTCCCGTCCCATCCATACTTTAAATATATATCAATTACCCCATCAATTGCTGTATTATTGAATTATGACTCAAAACGATTTAAAACAGATCCGTGGAGTTGTCGAAGACGTTCTGGAAGTGAAACTTGATGAAAAACTCAAACCAATTCACAAAAAACTGGACAAACTACAGAAGGATCTTGGTGCCACCAATAAATATTTTGATGATATCGCTATCAAACATGAAAAAAGATTTGACCGCATCGAGAACCAACTCCACCTTCCCGCGTCAACTCTTTAAGCCATCCAAATCCATCGCCCATCTGCTAAAATTAACCTTGCTTGGGTCCCTGCCTAAGCGAAGCTAGGGGTGTGATGAAATGGTTATCATAGAAGTCTCCAAAACTTTTTTTCCAGGTTCGAGTCCTGGCACCCCTGCAAGTAGCTGTTTTCCCCTCGCGGGAAGACAGCTAGTTTGTTATCGTCAGGACTCGAAAGTCGGAGCTGAACCTGTAACAGTTTCAGCGAGACAGGTCCCGAGGCTTGACCGAGGGGAGTCCTGGCACCCCTGCATAATCAAAGTATAATTCCCCCATGTCGGAATATATTTCACCTCCCGAAGCCGCTTCTCGACCCAAAAACGAGATCGAACTTAAAGGTTTCAAACAATATGAAATCTTGGAAATTAAGGCCGAAAATCTCATTTCCGCTTATGAACAAATAGGCAAAGAGACTGCCCGCTACGCCAAACAAGCTCTTGAAGGGTACAAAAATAAAGACAAGTATCCGGAAACTCACGCCCGGGCAACCAAGTCCCTCGATCTCCTCAAAGAACTTGCCCAAACGGATATATTTACCACCTCGGATGGTCTAAATCATCTCGAACGCTATCTCCAAACGCTGGCCGGGTTCGCCACCGGCACCGGCCTCACACCCCAAGAAGTTGCTCTCTTACAAATAGAAGACACCGCCGGCTGTCAAACTCTAAGTGTCTCCAATACAATAAGCGGCGAGATCGTCGCTATCCATACCGAGGAAGACTCCGATCAGTACGCCGTGAGCGAAAACGCAGCCAATGCAAAACGGTGGGTCAAACTAATTCTCCCCGACCAACAAGTGGAATACTGCGCCTATGGCAGTCTCTGTGGATATGGTTTTGCCTCAGGGATCATCGACAGGCAGAGACAGACGATGTTCCAATGCGCCGACATCATAGGCCCAACCGAACTCGGACCAATCTGGGCGAATGCCATGGCCTTTATGATGATGGATGCCGGTAGCCTCAAATACGCCAACGAATTGAATGATAAAGTTTCCACCGCTTTCCCAAACCACCCGCTTTTCAACGGTGGTTACGTTATCCACCAAATTGAGTCCGGTCGGCCTCCGAAAATGCAGTCTCTGGAATTTGGTGGGGATCGGATCGTCCTCTTGGAACCAAAGGAGTCGGCCGGCCGTCAGTTCCAGTTTGGTGTCAACTATCCCCAGGACTCCCGGCTTCTGGCTATTGATGGATACACCCTCTCCGCAGATGACGGCGACCGGGAAGTAAAACGTATGATGCAACGCCGTCAGCGCCGGCTCGAGCTGATCGCCTGCCTGGCCGGGAGAACTCCAGACACTTTCTCTCATTGGGGTGAACACCCTGCTTTAGAGTTCCTTCACAAGATCCTCCAAAAAGGCCGCGGTGACGTCTTGGACGGCTGGTTCACCGGCTTGTCTAACGACTTGGTCGCCCAAAGCATCTCCGTCTATGCCTCACCGGAAGGCAAATTGCATCTCATCGTCCGAAGCGGATACTCAAAAGCCCAGCGCAAAATGCGTCACACTTAGCCCTGCCTGCCCAGGAACAAGGTCTTGAGCTATAATTCCTTAGTTCATTCACAAGGAGAGATCGATGGCCGAAAAAAAGAAAAGGCTTACCTTTACCAAAATCTTTCACTACTCGGTAGAAGACCCTGACTGCAACGAAGACTACTGGGACATTGAACTGCTGGATTCAAACAAGAAAGTTATCGCCACCTTCGGCAGTTATTACGATGGCAAGGGCGAAGATAAATTGGCCGGCTTTATCGAAGGCGTAGAATATGCTCTGAATGTAACCGTTAAAGTTGTCACCAAAAATATCTCCGATCGATAATATTCATAATCCCCCTCTAGCAGGGGGATTTTTTACCCCCCACCTCTTTGTTGTGACAGCTTCTCGTACCCGGACGGGGCGCAGTTCGTACACGTCAAGGCGACAAAGTTTTGACCCAGGTGATCTCTAGTATGTTGAATAAACTTGGCATTTTGTCCGCAAAAATCACACTTCAGAGAGCTTTCTGCACTTCGCGCAATCTCATAAACGATCTCGCTGTGCCCCATCTCGGTCACCGCTTCAATAAACTGCAGTTTTTCCTGAGAAAGAATCTTACTCGTATCGTATGAATTTAATATTTCTCTTGGCATCTTTATTCACCTCCTTTCGACAATAAAAAAGCCTTTCGCAAAGAAAGGCTTTTTTACTAATCTACTTGGTATCTATGTCTACGTTTTTCCTTTCTTTGCTAATATCTTTCTCTTCCAGTTAGTTGAGGTATAACGAGCTATACAGGTATGTCCCAAAAAGGCCTCGCTAAACGCCAGTGCTTTCAAAGCGAGATCCACGTCGAAGTTTTCGTCGGTGCCGTGCATATTACAGTCCTCGTTACATAAAGGGATCATGAGAGTATCGACTCCCAATATTTTCTTGACCTCCCCCACAAAAGGAATTGCCCCGCCCACATTCTTCCGGTTCACCTTGCTCCCGTAAACTTTTTTCAAAAGCTTTTCAACCGCATCAAAGTATTCATTTTCTGTATCAATTTTCACCGGGTCGTGCAATCCACTGAACTTCAGCTCGTACTCAACGAACTTGGGCGTCACCTTCTTCACAAACTTCTCAAAACTTTTGGCGATTGCTTCCGCTTTTTGGGAGGCGACGATCCTAAAGTTCAGCCTAACCTCGGCATCGGCCGGTACAATATTGGCATATCCCTGATCCACATAGCCGACCTTCAGGCCCGTTATCTGGATCGTGGGCCTCAAGCCGGTTTGGGTATAAAAATCCAAGCCTTTTTCACCGAGGAGTATCTTGACTCCGGCCAACTCGGCGAGGTCGTTTGCCTCCCTGGTCAGCCTCTTGTTGTTTCTAATCTGGGGCTTGGAAATGATGTCTGCCCGCCTGTAAAACTCCGCGTATTTAATTGAGTTGTCGGCATTAAAAACCTTCGCCAGGAACTTGATCATCTCGGCTCCGGCATTTGGCACACCCCCACCGAAGATGCCCGAATGCAGGTTGTTCCTGCCCGTTTTATAGACCAGAGTGCAGTTGAATCCTCCCCTCAGCGACACTTCGATGGTCGGTTTGTTGTTGGTCAGCTCACCGTCGGAAACCACCAGGACATCGCAGTCGAGTTTGCCCTTATACTTTTTCATGGTGTCGGCTAGATCATCATTACCGGTTTCCTCGTTTCCCTCAATGAGAAACTTCAGATTGTGTCCCAACTTTCCTTCTTTAATCAGTTCACCGGCCGTGAAGACATGGGCGAGTATCTGACCTTTGTTGTCCACTACTCCACGCCCAATGAGCTTGTTCTTGCGTAGGGTCAGGTCATAGGGCTCACTTTTCCACCCGTCCTTCTTAGCCGCCGGCTGGACATCGTAGTGTCCGTAGATCAGTACCGTATCCAGCTCGTCGGACACATGATAACTGGCAAACACTATCGGATTGGTCGTCTTTCCGTTCCAAATTTCCACCTCAAACTCGGCCTTCAACAGCTTCTTCTTTAGCCACGCCACTGTTTTCCGGATCTCCGGCTGAAATTTCGGGTCCGTCGAAACACTTTTTAGTTTGACGAACTCGGCTAATAGCTTTTTGTACTCCTCAAATTTGTTGGTCATATGTTTTTATAAACAAAAAACTCTCCTTTTTAGGTGAGAGTTGTAGCTTCTAACGACAAATATCTCTCACCACATCAATCCATACCCCAAAAGGAGCGGTGTTTAATGGTAGTGAGGCAATATTTACTCATTCCCCAAATTCTACCACACTTGATTTACAATAATAAGAGTGCCCCCCATAGAACCCAATCACCGACCTCTGGAGCTTGTCTTCGTTCGGCATGGAGAGTCCGAAGGCAACGTGGCGGTCAAAGCCGCCGAAAACGGAGACGCTAGCTTCTTCACCGACGAGTTTCGGAAAAGACACAGCTCCACCTGGGATCTTACCCCCAAAGGCGTCGAGCAAGCCAAAACCGCCGGCAAATGGCTCCGGGAAAATATCAACGGTGGTATCTTCGACGGCTACTACGCCTCTACCTACCGCCGTGCCAAACGCACCGCCGGTTTCCTTAACCTACCCGGCGCCAAGTGGAATCTCCGTGACTATATCCGCGAGCACGACTGGGGCAATCTCGACGTCATGACCGACGAAGAGCGACAAGCCAAGTATCCCGACGTTATGGACAAACGGGAGATCAACCCTTTCTACTTCTCCTCTCCCGGAGGTGAGTCTCTCGCCGAGGTCCTTATCCGCGCCCGTGTCGGCATCATGTCCACTCTCTACCGGAAACTGCCCAACAAACGAGGCATAGTGGTCACTCACGGCAACATGATGTGGCCGGTCCGAATCCTCATGGAACATCTGCTTCCCGAAGAATATCTGGCCTTGAAAAAGAAAAAGGATCCGCGGGACAAGATCAATAACTGTCAGATTCTCCAGTACTCCAGGATTGATCCCCAAACCGAAAGAGTTTCGGAAAAGTTTTCCTGGATGAGATCCGTTTGTCCGTGGAACTTGAACCCCGATCTCGATGCTTGGCGGCCCATCATCCACAAGAAGTACTCCAACCAAGACCTGATCAAGTAGCTTTCCCAAACTCTTCCCTGTTGATATAGAATAGGGCTGACCGCAACTTGAAAATATAAAGGAGAATTTATGATCCCCTATGATTCGTATGAAGGCTTTCAAATGGCCATTTCTTCCTTGGACCTATTTAATGCCCTGATAAAAAAAAGGCACAATGCGGGGTATGTCAGACATGAAAGATTGCTGGAATGGGTGATCCTCGGCCGCTTCTTCTTCGACTCCTGCGGCAACTGCATGAAATTTACCGGCGACCCGGTTCCCATCGAGGTCTTCCCCAATCTCCCTCCGGTCATGACGAATACCGAGTTCTGGAAGTATGTCAAACAATTTTCACCTCCAAACAAGGAGTATTCTTTCACCTGTTCGATGGGTGACGACATTCCTCCTGCCGGCCTGATCTGCCCGGTGTGCCGCACCGGCTGGACAATCCAAAACTGTCACGACACCATCCTGGAGCATGAAAGTCGGGTCATAAAACTAAATCAATACGGCGGCACCGGCGTAATGCTTGGAATGTTGAAAGATCTTTGGAGTATCAATGAAGAAGCCGTTTGGCGTCTTCAGCCGGAAAGATCCATCCGCAATGACAAATACATCGACCATTCTATTGTCCAAACAGAACCCGGTCGTCGATTAAAATGGCAGGTTAATGAACGTGGTTGGATTTCTCCTGATAGCGACTATCGGATCCAACCGGGCGACGAAGCCTTGGTCAATATCTGGACCTACCGGCACCACGAGTGCCACCGCAAACACCTGGCCAAGACCGAACTCGAGTACTTTCACAAAGTATTCGCGGAAGCGGGGTACCAAAAGGTACGGTTCACCCGGATCCCCAATCAGTACTGCACCTGTGAACGCTGTGCCCCTTGGTACAAAGTCAATGCCGACGGCATCCCCTTTACCATCGGGTGGCGCAAAAGAGTCATCAGCATCCAGTCAACCGATCCGCGGATTGTCTTCGACAAAATATTTCCCAAAGAAGACGTCACCAAATTCACTCACGAGATCCACGCTTGGGGTCGAGAAAAATGTATCGAGTACCTCTCCACCATCAGAAAACTCGTAAAATAAATTTCCGTTCAGCCCCCGCCAATGGCGGGGGTTTTTATTTATTCTGATACAATCCATATCTGACCGCACCTTAAATACCGGAGGTAAATATGTCCGATAGATCATATATTGTCATTTTTGAATACACCAAAGTGACCGGCGGTTACTATAAGTGCCGCACCCGCACCGATTACCTGGACAAAGCAGAGTTCCGGGCTTCTTACAAAACGATTCCGCAAGAGATAGTCGTTGCCGAAGGCATCAACGAGGAAGAGGCAGAAAGGTTGCTCTACTCCGTTCCCGCCGTCTGTCTTTACACCGCCTCGGTTGAAAAACTTTTTGAAACTCCCGGCGTCGAACTAACGCTCTTTCATCTTCAAATCGTTATTGCCGGCACCAATCTCGCGGCGAAGCATGCCTCGGAAAGACGATTCGAACTTGGCATCATCAACACAATCGATGCCGATTTCCGTTCCCACCTGATCGATCTGCAATGTGACCGGACACCAAAAGGACCATATTTTAGACATGTCATCGGGAAATATCGTCCGGAGTTTGACTACATGCCTCCACTTCATTTCCTTGGCGTGTTATAGACACACTATCACCACCCCGCCACCTGTGGGTTAACAAAGTATCTTTTCAAAATGCCCCGCCATGGCGGGGCATTTTTCGTTCTGATACAATCCATATCTGACCGCACCTTAAATACCGGAGGTAAACATGTCCGATAAGTTGTACAACGTTGTTTTTGAGTATGACGAAACGACCGGTGGGGCTTACGGAGTCCGAACATGGACATCCTACCGCGACCAGACGGAAGCCAAAGCCATGATAGCGAAGCGAACCAACGAAAAGATCATTGCCCGCGGCGTTTCCGATGAAGAGGCTATGGATCTTACCAGCCTGACACCGGAGATCTGTCGCCTGATGTGTGCCGTCGAACAAGCATTTCAGGACGAGGACCTCCCTTCGTCGGGGATGATAAATTTCCACATCACCAATGCCAAATACGCCATCGCCGCCGACAGACAACGGATCTCGGAGCGACAACTGGTCCGTCACGACGCCAACCAATATATCCAGGCAGCCAGACATCTGTTGACCGATAAATCAACGTTCAAAACGGCCGCCATGCAGGGAACCATGATCTTCCTTATGAATCTGCAGGGACAGGTGAGTCTGGACCTTCAGGACTTCAACTTTCTCCATAGCTAACCAAACCACCCCGCCACGAGGCGGGGTTTTTCATGGTTAAAGATATCAATCTACTTTCTAAAACATCATTTTTCAACGGAATAATAACGAAAATTTCTCTATAAAACTCATTCTAAACAATAACAAATACAACAATTTTGATATCTTTCTCTTCTGCAAATAGACATCAACATAGTAGTACAATACTTCGAACGCACTCTGACAAATAAAGGAGTCCTCTCCATGAAAAACATTGTTACCGATTTTGACGGCGTCGTCACCGACGTAATGGAAGAAAGCAGCACTTTTGAAGCCGCCTACCTGGAAGGAATGTGCCAAAAATTTTCCCTTCCCCCGCCCGAACTCGTCGACATGGTGGCAGCCACCAAAAAGATCATCGAAAGTCACCCGGGTAAGTACGGCTGGGAAATGGATGGAGTCATCGTCGTCGATGCCCACGCCGATCCCTACATTTACACCCAGACGGCTACCTTTCTGGCCTTGACCGAGATGATATCCAAAGGTTATGCCCATATTTCGGCGGAATATGAAAGGGACAAGCCTTTCTATAATATATTTGCGGAGGCCTACGCCAAAGCCGGCATTTTCTTCCGGCCCTTCGCCCGCGAATATCTACTGACCTTACACCAAACAGCCAACCTTACGATCGTGACTAACTCCAGGACAGACTCGGTCAACACCAAACTGATCAAGCTCCTCGGATCGGATCACGGCCTCCGGCTAGTTGGAAATGCCCAAAAAATGAAGCTTGAGCGCAGTTGGAACAAGGTTCCGGATTCCATCATCCCCGCCGGGTTCCCGAGACCAATCTATCTTCGACACAAGTTATACGGAGACATACTTAACCAGCTATCCCCGGTCCACGCCGTTTGTGGCGATGTCTGGGAACTGGATCTCTCGTTACCCGAATATCTGGGTATAAAAACTGTCTTTATTTTGAAAGAAATGACTCCCAAATGGGAAAGGCGCCACTATCTAAACCACTTCAACGGCTACGCCACCCCCAGCCTCGAAATTGCTCTCAAACACCTTCTCTCCGACTAACTCTCCTCCACCCCCGCCGAGTACGGCGGGGTTTTTGTTCCCCTACCGGCTTGCCTTTTCTCACGCTTTATGCTATATTATGGGTTTAGAAATAGCTGTGCTGGGCACGGCTTCACCTTAACAAAGACAGGAGGTGCGTGTATGCACCTACAAGTATTAAATGATGGTGTTCTCCACCTTCTCGAGAAAGGAGAGTCTCCTCTCTGGATCCTCGGGAACAGTATGCTCGCTAGAGTCTCAATCTCAGGGCAACCGGAGGTCAAATTCGTCTCCAAGAGTCTGCCCGATGAGTTCTCCGTCTCTGACGAATTGCGCTCCGATCGCTCGCATGCCCTTCGTTTTCGAACCTGGCAAGTCCTAACCGGACAAGATACCACCCTGGTTATCTACAATGGTGACTGCCGTCACGAAGCCAGAGTGATCGTCAGTGCCAACCCTTCCGACGAGGAAGAAACCCCATTTGGATAAATAGGAGACTAGTATGAAAATCATCTTGATTTTCGTGATCGCCGCCATAATCCTGTGGTGGGTGATCATCACCATGTGAATCTGAGCCCATCCCCACAAAGGCCCCGCACGAAAGTGTCGGGGCTTTTTACTGGCCTGGCCTCGGCAACCAACCAGCCTCACTAATAGACCCATAGTTGACAAAAAAGACATCTTATGGTATACTCCACAACTGTATCTGTACATTGAGTGGGCATCCGCCCAACTCTATATCCCACCGGTTCCATACCTCAAGGAGATAATCTGATGAACCTTCTGAATCGTTTCGATCTTCAAACCAAGACGCAGGCTGTGAATGACGCCCGCAACTTCGCAATTGCGAACGGCTTCGACTTCAAGCTGGCCGTGGCCAACATGGGCAAGGCTTACAAGGACCTGGTCGGCAAAGCCGACGCCGCCCGCGATACGGCGAACAAGCTCGCCGCCGCGGCTGACAAGGCCCGCGATGACTCCGCCAACGCCGCTGCCGACAAGTTCCAGAAGGCAACCAAATCCACCGCGGATACCGCCTCCCTGCGCAAAGCCGCTCGACGCCTGCTCACCATCACCAACTTCTTCGAGAAATGGGATCTCACAGGTGTCCTCAAGGGCTTCGTCAGCGAAGTTTTGGCCTTCAAGGGCATCACCAGCGACGTTCTGGCCGAGATGCGCCAGGCAGCCTCTGACAAACGCACCGAGGCTGATCACTTGGACAAGTTGGCCGAAGAAGCCTTCCAAGCTGCCGACGCTGCCCGCGCCGAAGCCGAAGCGCAGATCGCTGCATCCTTCAAGGCTTCCATGGACACCGTCCAGACACACCTCGACAAGGCTGTCGAGCTCGATGCCCTCGCGGCCTCCATGTTCGATACCTGGTCCCGCTACGGCGGCAAGTAGGTTCCTCTCCTCCTTCGTGCACAAGCGCACGAGTACGACATTCCCGCTCTCACGAGCGGGAATTTTTTGACAAAATCACCTCCTGTAACAGGTCCAAAAAAATGTGGTATACTCCGAAACTGTACGTTAAGATGCAGTCGACCGCATCCCCAATCCTATTTTCCGAAGGAGAAGATCATGAGTCAGTTTAAGAAATGGGTTCGCAATTTGAAGATGCTGATCGCCAAGGACGTGATCGATGAGATCAAGGCCGCCGCTGCCCTGGTCATCGATGGCTATGCCGAAAAGCTGAAAACCGCCAACCTCACCGCTGAGCAGAAAACCAACCTGGCCGCCGCCAGCCTGAAAGCAGCTCAGCTGCAGATGGCCAAGGCAACGGAACAGGCCGCAGCCGCGGAAGCCTTCAAAAAGGCCGTCGATCTGCTGAGCCCCGAAGCGTAGCTTTCCCGGCCTGCACAAAAGTGCAAACATCCCCCACTCACCGAGTGGGGGATTTTTTTGGCAAAAAAGGCACATTCTACCCTATTGGCGGACCGGGGATCTTGTAAAACATCGCCCCGTCTTTTTTTACCCCCGACTCCCCCTGCCTGGATAACTCTTCGTACACTTTTTTAAAAAACTCTGCGTCCCGTATTTGATCGGAAACCATAGACACACGCCCCGTACCGTTCTTTTGAAGCCACCCAACGGTATCTTCCACCGTGCCCTTCCGCGACTTGGAGAAACCCAAAAGGAAGTCGGCTCCGCCGCCGATAATAGCCTCCTGCCCAAAGATATCTTCCAGTGCCTCCGGAAAGGCTTTATATCCCTTCAATCGTGACATTCTTCTCGCGATCTGATGCCCCTCACGAGGCTGATTGGTCACAAACAAGACTTTCCAGCCCTTGTCCTTTAGATTTTGCAGGGCCGTTAAAGAACTCTCGGGGATCTCCCCAAACTTCAGGCTCATGAGCGCCTTGTGAGGGAACCGGATAACAAAGTCCACGTCACAAATAAGTGTTCCCGGATCCCCCTTTTCCAGTCCGGACGCCAGCTCCAAAAAGTTTTGAAAATCGTGATTTATCTCCACCCCACGCTCACTTACCTTCCTATCTTCCTGAGCGTCAAGAACCCCCATCAACCCTTCGCTCATCGTTAATGCAGTTTCCATGATTCATTCTACATTCCCCGCCGGGATCTTCAACCATAACTACCCTCCAGGGCCTAATTAGGCACAAAAAATCCCCCCGTATTTCTACAGAGGGATAGTCGTTCGGATCGGGGTTTACTCCGGCTTGGTGCCGGAACCCTTTTTCTTTCCACCCTTTTTCTTACCCTGCTCGCGATCGGGATCGTCGCCCTGTTTCCGGGCTTCTTTCTTCTGATCACGAGCCTTCTTGGCGGCACCGTCCCGGTTCTCACCAGGACGAAGGTTCTGCAGATCGCGCATCTCTGCGTCGAGCTTGTCCTGCTTGGCCTGATGCCGTGCGCGCTTCGCAGCCTTGATGGCCTCCGGATCCTGTTGCTGCTTGGGTCCGGTCTTTTTGGCATGTGTCGTGGTGGCCTTCTTGGAGGCGGAGCTTGCCGTGGGGCGGTTGTGGCAATCACCGCAACGGGTGATTTTTTGAATCTTGCCGGATCTCACGAAGGAGTCCTCAATGGGCGTACCGCAGTCCAGACAGAAGTTCTGGACGTGATTGTGGATACTCCACGAGAGATCCTCCAACTTGTCCAAAAGAGCCTCTCCCGCATCAAGCCCACCGCGGAACAGGTCTTCCTTCGACGCCATATTCCGCTCCATGGACTGGAACTCGACGAAGAACCGAAGGTTCATCGCCAGCTGGCGATTGGCGAGATTCTTTCCCCCGTCTTCATGGATCCACGTGATCCAATCGCTGAGGCAAATCTCCCAGGCGGGGACGACCTGGGACGTATAGAACTGCTCAAAGCGAGCAAGTTCCCCCATATACCGCCCGATGCGGCCGAACAACTTGACCAGGCCATCCCGATCTTCTTTCACTTCGAGCCTCTGGGCATCAGCCCACATAAGCTCAGTCTGCTTCGGGTGACCTTCGATCTTGCGGATCCGGGCATCGATCTTCGCCATCATGGTCGGGACATCGTCATTGAGACGAGGCTTGCTGGCAACCACCGGGGTGGTAGTTTCAGTTGCGATCGGGGTAACCATCGAACACCTCCTTGGGTGTGGGAGCTTTTAAGGGCTCCAGATAGAAAAAATGAATGTACCCCCTTACGGGGTTCGTCCGAATGGACGTGATGGGAGAGATTCTAGCACAGTTATAGGTCAATGTCAAGCCTAATAGCCACTCTCTGCACCCCTCTTTTCGAACATGTTTCAAGATTACTCGATATTTTTCTCTTTACGGTGGTATATTTACCGCCAGTACGCACCCTAAAAATCAAACGCAAGGGAGTGCCCATGACCCAAAAGTCAGCCAAACGTCCTAGAAACAAACCAGAACTGCCCTTCGACGACTGCGTCAGCATCGAGAACCCAACCGTCTATTTTCAAATCCAAAAAACTCTTCAGGAAATGGGCATTGTCCTTATCGATTTGGATACCGGTAATGTGATTAACGGCCAGGTGTATTTGACGAAAATAGGCTTGATTAATCCCCAAAAACCCCGGCCGGTCAAAAGACGGATGGGATTCGTCCAGTCGCCAGGCACCGAAATCAACGACTACTCAGGTTTCGATGTCGACGCTGTCTTGATTTTCCAAGAAGCCAGTTCCTCCTCCGAAAATCCCTATCTATTCCTACTCAGTGTCGTCGACAACATCGAAGTGAATTCCTGGTCAAAAGTGGCCCATCATCTTTGTCAACAGTTCGCAATCAAGGTAAAACGTAAGCTCATTCCCACCGTCACCATCAAAGTTGGCGGGCTCTGCGTTCCGGACACACAGGATCCCGGCTCCGCCAAAAATGCGATGCTCCGTAAATTTCAAAAATACGGCTTTGAAGA
>Ga0172379_10007150_pt1 | contig 14627 bp, 10 predicted proteins | sample GrowelOW334metaG_FD_119756 | JGI IMG/M metagenome (GOLD analysis project Ga0172379, IMG submission 119756) | Groundwater microbial communities from an aquifer near a municipal landfill in Southern Ontario, Canada - Groundwater well OW334 metaG | ecosystem: Environmental > Aquatic > Deep...
CTTTAAGCCATTGCATTGGCTCGGCAAAGGTATTAAAGGCAAAACCATTTTGAAAGGAATGCTTAATTGAAGTCAGGTCATGATAAAAAACCGGTGCCAAAACCAAAAAAATTAGCAAGGGAGTCAAAAAAACCAGGCGAACTGGCATTATTTTAGGCAAATTTTTCTTAATTAAAACAAAAAAATCAGCCAGACTTAAAGCGGAAAAACAAACCGCTAAAGGAACAAAATATTCAATGTACCGCCTTGATTTTAAAGTGAGCATAAAAAACAAGAAACTTAATATGAGAAAAAACCAAGAATTCATTGACTGTTTTTTAAAATCAGTAGTAAAAATAAAAACTGCTAAAAAATACAAAAGCCATAACGGGGCAGCCGCTAAAAGCAAATGCGAAAATTGGTAAGGATACCACTCCCCACCAACGCCAATGGAGTATTGGTAGTTTAAAACCGCAATTTTAAAAGATTGCTGCCAGTAAAAGTCAAGATTCCAGGGGAAGTAAGGACTAAAAAATACACCGGCGGCGATCCCAAGCAAAATACTGACTACTAGTAAAAGATTTTGCCCATAAATCTTTTTTTTCTTGAGCCTTAAAAGAAACCCACCCCGCTTCCAATAAACAAATAAGCTACTCACCAGACCATAGATGACGGCTAAAACTAAAAGTAATGGCCAACCGCCATAAAGCCAAACATAAAGACAGGAAACCAAAATCAAAAACAAGTAGCGCCGGGTAAACAAAAGGTAGATAATTAAAAAAAGAAAAATTAAAACCAAAGCTTGGGCTTTAGCCAAATTCACGCGGAAAATAAAAGGATTGACGGTCAATAAAAACAAAGCGTACCAAAAAGCCCCTTTGACTTTAAGCTGCCGCAAAAACCAAAAAAACGTTAAAATTAACAGACTGGCAAAAGTTACCGTGGCAATCTTTAAACCAAAAAGCGGTGAAAACAATTTAACAAAAGGGATTAAAATTAAATGGTAAAGAAAATGGTGGTCAACAAAATTATATTTTAGATTAGTGGCCGTTAGCCAGGGAAATTCGGTAATGGCACCTTTCTCCGCTAAAATCTCAGCCAGCTTGGCATGATAAAAAGAATCGGGATCAGCAAAGGTCGAATCAAACTGTAAATAAATAAATAAGCTGACCGTAATCAAAAAAAGTACGAGGTACTGCCGCTTGGAAAAAAAATTGCTAATTCGATTGATTGAAAGCATAAAACTTAACTGATTTTTTTCAACTGATCTTTAAAATAATCTACCCACGGAATCAGAGTCGGGTTAGTATTATTAAGGATAGCCAAATAAAAAGTGACATAACTGCTTAAAAGTAAAGCCTCTAAAACCTGCTCAAATTTAGTTTTGGCACTGAGTTGATAAGAAACTTGTTTGACTTTATTTTGGGTAACTACTTTTTTGGTAATCTGGTAACGAATTTGGTTTTTTGGTTGATAAAGTTTAGATTCAAGAAAAATAAATAGCAAACTTTGCTGATTGGTTTTAGGATATTTCAGTCCTTCTAGTAAATGATGGTTTAACTCCGGGATTAAATAATAGCTGGAAAAAGCCTTGGCAGTTTCATTGGTTTGATTGGCAAAAACATGGGCATTGCCTGCCAAAAATTCTGAAGCCACAATCGCCAGACTTTTACCAAAAGCTTTTAAAGCTAAACTTTTGGCGGGATTTTTCGCCTCAGTTTTGGCAAAGCCAAAATTATTATTAAACTGACTAATAGTTTTCAGCCCCTGGCTAACCTCAGCATCACTCAGCTTAATTAACCCCAATTTTTTAACTAAAGCCAGCTGCGCGCCCAAAGAATAACCAAGACCCAGGCGTGGCTGAGACGAAGGGTTAAAAATTGGATCAAAAACATAACCCGGAATTTTACCCTGTTTAATTAAACCAGCCAATTTACCGCCAGAAGCAATACCAAACAGTTTTGCCCCGCGCTTTTTGGCTTCAAGAAAGGTCGAGATGGGCTCTTCGGTATTACCGGAGTAACTGGAAATGATATACAAAGTTTTTTTATCTAAACTGGCCGGCAGACTATAACTATTGATAATGCTAACGGGTAACTTTAACTGATCAAAAAAAAGCGCTCGTAAAACATGGCTGCCTAAAGCCGATCCGCCCATGCCATTAATTAAAATTTTATTAATCTGTCGATAATTTTTGGGAATTTTTACTGCTTTAAACTCCTGCCAGGCAGAATTAAGTTGTTCGCCCAGCATCTCAATTGACCCTAAAACATCGCTTGGATCTAACTTTTTAATCACTTTTGTATTATCTAGGCTATTCATATTCGGTCCGGATTAATTAATGATAACTATCTAATTATACCATAGAAACCAAGGCTTTGCTATTGAAAAAAAGCCTAAAAATTGCTAGAATAAAACTGGCGAAAAAGTAAGAAAATGAGAAATTAAGAAAATAAAGGCTTTAATTTTTTAATTTCTTATTTTCTTAATTTCTTATTCTTGACTTATGTCTGGCCACAGCAAATGGGCAACTACTAAAAGACAAAAGGGCGCGGCTGACGTTAAGCGCGGCGCTATTTTTACCAAACTTGGTAATGCCATAACTGTGGCAGCCAAACTGGGCGGCGGTGATCCGGAAAGCAACTTTAGATTGCGGCTGGCTATTGATCTGGCCAAATCCGCCAACATACCCAAAGACAATATTGAACGTGCCATTAAGCGCGGGACTGGCGAGCTAGGCGGCGGAATAATCGAATCAATTACCTATGAAGGATTTGGCCCTTTTGGCACAGCCTTTATCATTGAAGCTTTAACTGATAACCGCAACCGCAGCAGTTCATCAATTAAACATACTCTGACCAAATATGGCGGTAGCTTAGGCGTAAGCGGCAGTGTCGGCTGGCTGTTTGAACAAAAAGGCGTGCTCCGCATTAAAAAAATCAATGATGAACTGGAATTGGAGCTAATCGATGTTGGCCTGCAAGATTTCGCCATTGAAGAAGACGGCGTAACTATTTATACCGCACCAACTGACTTAAAAAAAGTTAAAGACTTTTTAGAAAAAAAAGAGATTGCTGTTGAATATGCGGAAATTGAACAAGTGGCTAAAGAAAAAAAACAATTAAGCCCTGAAGAAAAAGAAAAACTGGAAAAACTTTATGCCGAGCTTGAAGACAATGAAGACGTCAATAACTATTACACCAATGCGGAAATCTAAAGCTACGAACAATGAACTAAGAACTTTGAATTCTAAACCAAAAGTTCGGAGCTCAGAGTTCGGAGTTCAAAGCCAGATTATTCTCGGCATTGATCCAGGGCTGGCTGACACCGGTTTTGGCATAATCCAAAAACAAGGCAGCAAACTAAAATTGATTGACTATGGCTGTATTAAAACCAGCTCAAAACTGGCCATGGAAAACCGGCTGGAAGAAATTTATCAGTCACTAACTAAATTGATAAAAAAATACCGCCCGCAGTTGATTGCTGTAGAAAAATTGTTTTTCTGCAAAAATGTTAAAACCGCTTTGGCCGTCGGCCAGGCCCGCGGCGTAGTGATATTAACTGCCGGGCAAAATAATCTGCCGCTTTACGAATTTACTCCTTTACAGATCAAACTTGCCCTGACTAGCTACGGTAAAGCTGATAAAAATCAAGTCCAGCAAATGGTTAAAATAATTTTAGGCTTAAAGCAAATTCCCAAGCCCGATGATGCGGCCGACGCTTTAGCCGCGGCAATCTGCTGTGCTCATTCGCTTTAGATTAGGGAGTAGGTGGTAGGTTGTAGGTTATTAGTTCAGCCTAGCACCTAAATTCCTAGTACCTAATTTCCTAACTTCCTATGAATAACAAGATAAAAAAACTTATTGCCAAAAGCCGGGAAGTAATTTCGGATAGCGCTTTGGATAATGGCGCCATTGTGGCGGCTAATTCGGATAAGCCTTATTACCCACGCAAAGCCCGAGATTATCACTATGTCTGGCCCCGGGATGCCGCCTATATCTGTGTTGCCGCCAAACTGCTTGGCTTAAACAAAATTCAGGAACCATTTTTCGCCTGGCTTGAGGAAAGGCCGCAGGATTTTAAAAAGGAAGGCAAACTTTTTGGTAACTACTCGGTTAATGGCCCCCATAAAGTTAAACAATTCCAGCCGGATCAAGCCGGGGCAATGCTTTGGGCAATCTATAATTTTTATCAAGAGAATTTAAGTGGGGCGCAAAAGCAAGAAATTTTAATCCGCCGCTTGGCCGATGGTTTGACTGATGACTGGCAGGACAGATATTTTTTTACCAATACCGTTGATTTGTGGGAAGAAAAAAATCGGCAGACTTCGACGCAGGTGGAAAATAATCATACTTACTCCCTGGCTGCTTGTGCTAGCGGCCTAATTACCGCCGCCAAAATTTTTAAAGGTAAAAAATGGGAGGAAGCAGCCCAGCAAATGATCAAACAAATTAATGAGGCTTATCGAGTGGATAAAAAAATTTTTGTGAGAAACCATGGTAAAATTGACGATCTTAATATCGACGCTTCACTTTTAGGCCTAGTTTATCCTTTTGCTGTCATTAAAGCCAATGATCCCAAAATGATTAATACCGTCAAACAAATTGAAGAAAAAATTGTCACCGGTGGTGGGGTCCACCGTTATCAATTTGATTATTATGATGGCGAGGGCTCAGCCCAAGAAGGTGGCGGCGCTTGGCCGATTTTAAACTTCTGGCTGGCGATTTACTTTGTTTTAGCCGGTGATAAAACTAAAGCGAAAAAATATTACAACTGGGTAATTGACCGGGTGGGTGATGACTGTTTAATTCCGGAGCAGATTTTTGACGATTTCCGAACCGGAATTAAACCACTGGTTTGGTCACATGCGATGTTTATTATTGCTTCTCATTATTTAGGCGAACTAAAATAATGAAAGGAAAAAAATTACAAATTGTCCATGTTGCTTCCGAAGTGGAGCCATTTTCCAAAACTGGCGGTTTGGCTGATGTGACCAGTTCCCTGCCCAAAGCCATAAAAAAAATCGGCCATCGGGTGATTGTTATTACGCCGTTTTATAATGAATTAATTGATCCCAAAAAATATAATTTAAAATTAATCGCCGAAGAAATCGATTTACCATTAAGCGAAGGGGTGACAATGAAGGTTAATTTTTGGCAAGGCGAACTAGCTGAAGGCTTACCAATTTATTTTGTTGACAATAATAAATATTTTGGGCGGCGCAAAACTATTTACGGTTCGGAGCATGAAAATGCCCGATTTTTCTTTTTTGATCTAGCCGCCTTAAAATTGCTGAAAATAATTGATTTTAAGCCGGATTTAATTCACTGCCATGACTGGCATGCCGGCTTGATCCCTTACTTTATTAAACGGCGCTTTAAAGATGATCCATTTTTTGAAAAAGCTACTACCCTTTTCACTATTCACAATCTTTTATTCCAGTTCGGCCATAATTGGTGGCAGGTTAAAGGTAAATTGCGCGACAATGGCACCACCCGCCTGCCAAAATTTGAGCACTCCGCCAAATTGGAAAGGATTAATTTTGCCAAAAGAGCCATTATTAATGCTGATTTAATTAATACCGTTTCGGAACAATATGCCCAAGAAATTCTGACTAAAAATTTCGGCCAGGACCTTCATCGGATTTTAAAAAATAGAGAAGATCGAGTTTTTGGCATTGTTAATGGTATTGATTATAAAGACTATAACCCAAAAACTGATCCGGGCTTAGAACAAAACTACGACTTTAACTCTTTGGAAAAGAAATTAGAAAATAAAAAAGCGCTGCAAAAATATTTTAATCTGCCCGTTGACACTCACATTCCCCTTGTAGGCATGGTTACCCGGATTGCCGAACAAAAAGGTTTTGATCTACTGATGAAAATTATTGAGGATGTCTTAAAAATGGAAGTCCAATTCGTTATTATGGGTTCGGGCGAAAAAACCTATGAAAGTTTTTTTAAAAAAATTCAAAAACAATACCCCAAAAAAGTCGGCATTCATTTGGAATTTGAGGCAAAAAAAGCCACGCTGGTTTATGCCGGTACCGACATGTTTTTAATGCCCTCCCGTTTTGAACCCTGCGGCCTGGGCCAATTAATCAGCCTGCGTTACGGCTCGGTGCCGATTGTCCGCGCCGTCGGCGGCTTGGCCGATACGGTAACCAATTTTAACCCCCAAAGGAAATATGGTAATGGCTTTGTTTTTGACAGCTATAATCACCGATCATTATTAATTGCCATTGTCCGGGCAATAGAAACTTATAACCACCGCGAAGTTTGGCAAGCACTGGTTAAAAAAGGCATGCAGCAATCTTTTTCCTGGGAAATCCCCGCTAAAAAATATCTGACTTTATACCGCAAAGCAATTAAACAAAGGCAGTCTAATGCTAATAATAAATAGCCATGATTAAATGGGTTAATTTTTTACATATCTACCAGCCGCCCTACCAAGAACTGGGATTAATCCAAACTATCGCCCGCGAAAGTTATTGGCCGCTGATTGAAACTTTGAAAGGGAACAAAGAAGCTAAAATTACCTTAAACTTTTCCGGCTGTCTTTTGGAACACTTGCATAATGTCGGCGAAGAAAAATTAATCGAGGAATTTAAAAATCTGGTGGCGGCTAATCAAATTGAATTAGTCGGTTCCGCCCGCTACCACCCAATCCTGCCGCTTCTGCCGACCAAAGAAATTAAAAGGCAAATTTTTCTTAATGAACAGATTTTAAAACGGGATTTTGACCAATACTACAAACCGACTGGCTTTTTTCTGCCGGAGATGGCCTATAGCTTAAAAGTAGCAAAAATCATCAAAGAGTTGGGTTATAAATGGATAATTATTGACGAAATCGCTTACCAGGGACAATTGGGTCTGGTTGATTTTAATCATAAATATAGAATTAAAGGGGTGGGGTTAAACGTGGTTTTTCGCAACCGCAGTATTTCTAAAACTTTCGTGCCGGAAAAAATTATTGAATTGGCCAAAAAAAGCAACCCACCGGCTTACATTGTTTCCGCCACTGACGGCGAAATGTACGGCCATCACCATCATGATGGTCAAAATCTTTTTGAGGAAGCCTTAAAAAATCCTCAGATAAAAACTTTAACCATATCAGAATATCTTAATTCATTACCGGCCAAATCAGAACTGATTAATCCCCTCAGTTCCTCTTGGGAAAGTATACCCCAGGAGCTGAAAAGAAAATTGCCTTTTGCCCTCTGGCAGGACCCAAAAAATAAAATTCACCAAAATCTCTGGGAACTGAGAAAAATTGCCATTCGCTTAATAAACAAAAGTAAAGAAGAAGGGACTAATTATGATTGGGCAAGACATCATCTTGATCGCGGACTAGCCAGTTGCGCTTGGTGGTGGGCGGCGGATAAAAAATTGGATATTTTCAATTTTGTAACTTGGAATCCCGATACCATCGAAAAAGGAATTAGGGAATTAATTTCGAGTATCCGGTCATTAAAAAATGTCTCCCAGAAAACTAAGTTAAAAGCCGAAAAATACTACCATCTTCTGATTAAAGAAATCTGGAAAAAACACTGGAAAAAATACCACAAAACCCAAACCGCAGAAACAAAAATGCCAGCGGAAATCAGACGAGGGCTTTCTTTATTAAATCAAAATTCCTTGATTGAACTTTTTCAAAAAAAATTACCGCCTGAACTGATCGGCAACGAAAAAATCGACTATATCGCCATTAAAGTCTTCAAAGAAAAAATTGGCCGGACCTCTTTTTATCACATTGTCGGCCGCTACCGCCTCCACTTCAAAAATAATAAAATTAAGCCGCTGACTATTTTTTGTAATGCCAATTCCAAAGAATCGCGCCAAGGCGCTTTTTTGGCCATGCAATATCTTTGGGAAAATAATTCCTCCTGGGGCAGGCTAAAATCACCCCGGCCACTTTTTTATAATAAAAAACTGAAAGCCATGTTTTATCTTGAGGCTTCAGGCAAAAATCTTTACCATTATCTGATTAACCCGCAGACTGAATTCAAAAAACTGGAGCATATCGTTGAACTGACGGCTCGATGGCTTGGCCGTCTTCATTCCCTGCCCACAATCGGAATTATCAATTTCAATCCAATCCAAAGCAAAGTGGCAACGGTTTTGCCCGGACCAAAAAAATTCCTAAAAATTATTGAGGAAAAACATTCCCAATACCCAAAATATTACCAATGGACCAATGAGCTATTCAATAAAATCAACGAGCTGGAGAAAAAAAATAAGAACAAAAGAAAATATATTATCCACGGCGATATCCATCCGGAGAACGTCGTCTATAATGAAAATAAAGATACTTTATACCTGATCGATTATACGGACTGCTGCCTGGCAGATTTCACCCGCGACTTAGGCAATTTCCACCAGCAATTAGGCTATATGGCTCAAAATCATCTAACGCCGGAGCAAATTGAACAGCTCCAAAAAGTATTTCTTGATTCTTACCTCCGGGCCAGAAATATGAAACTTTCCGCTCAAGATAAAAAGAATTTTGAATTATACAAAGCCTGGACGGCTTTACGTAGCGCCATTTTCTTTTTAACCATCCCGATGTTTGATCGGCCCCGGGCCGACGCTTTATTCATTGAAGCCCGCGCTTATCTGAAAAAAACATAAGTTATGAAAATCGCTCACCTCCATGTCTGGGATAAAAAAAATAAAGGTGACCAAAGTATTGTTTTAGCGGTTCAACAATTGCTAAAAAAACACTTAGCCGGGGTTGAAATTATTGATTTGCCCCTGGAAGTTCTGCGCGACGGGAAAACCAAAGATTTTAAAAGAATTAACCAAGCTGATTTAGTTGTTATTGGCGGCGGCGGGATTTACTACCGCTGGTTTTTGCCTTTTGACCCAAAAAAAATCAGCCAAATTAAGCCGCCGATTGTTATTTTCGGCGTTGGCTATATCCGCGAAATCGGTTCACCGCCTTTAACTAAAAAAGAGATTGAAAGTATTGCTTTTTTGAACCAAAAAGCCGTTTTAAGCTCGGTTCGCGATTATTACACCAAAAAATTTTTGCTTAAAGCCGGAGTAAGACCAAAAAAAATCCAAGTAATCGGCGATCCCGCCATTTTTTTGACCGAAACTAAACCACCAAAAATCAACTTAAGTAATCGCCCAAAAATCGGTCTTAATCTCAATTATTCCGGCTGGCTGGGCTTTGGCCGCTACGAAAAAGATATCATCCGTTCCTACAATGAAACCGGCAATTACTTTCAGAAAAAATACGGGGCGGAGATTTATTATCTCCAGCATCACCCGGATGAAAAAAAGATCAGGCCAAAACTCCTAATCCCCCACTTACATTTAATTAACTACTCGGTTGAGCAGCAAAAGTATATTTATGGTAAAATGGATTTAGTGATTGGGATGATGCTTCATTCAGCCGTCTTAGCCTTCGGAGCCGGAACCCCAGAAATTAATGTGGCCTATGATTTGCGGAATCGCAGTTTTGCCAATTTCATCGGCTGCCCGGATTTAGTAATTAGTTCCAAAAACCTCAAGGGTCAAGCCCTACTTAATAAAGCTAAATTAATTTTTAAAAATCGCCAAAAATATCGCCAAAAATTCAAAAGCCGCAAGGAAAAAATTTGGCAAAAGCAGCAAAAATTTTTAAATCAAATGAAAAAATATGATTAAATCTGAACTTCGCAAAGACTATATCCAAGAAAAATATGTTATCATTGCCCCCAAACGCGGCAAACGGCCTCATGATGTTGAGCGGCCCGAACGGCTGGTACCATTAAAAAAACGAGAGTGCGTTTTTTGCCCGCAGCGGATTGATAAAGCCAGTAAAGTTCTACTCACTGTTTCACAAACTAAAGAAAAAAAAGAACCTTGGGCAATAAAAGTGATTGCTAATAAATTCCCTTCCGTCAGTCGAGCTAACTCTAAAGCTTATGGCCAGCAAGAAGTGGTGATTGAAACTCCCGGCCACCAAGAAGAAATTGAGGATTTAAGCACGGCCCGGGTAGCCGAAATCCTCAAAGTCTATGCTGACCGAACCAAAGTAATTTCACAGGATAAAAAAATAAATTACATTTTAATTTTTAAAAATAATGGTGGTGCTGCCGGAGCATCGCTAATGCATGCCCACTCCCAAATTTTTGCCACCGAATTTCTCCCGCCTAACCTAAAAGATAAATCCCAGCGGGTTCAGGAATATAAACTAAACCATGGCTCTTGTGTTTATTGCGACGTGATTAAAAAAGAAATAAAAGGACCCAGACGGGTATTTGAAGATAAAAATATGATTGCTTTTTGCCCTTGGGCACCAATGCATAACTACGAAATTTGGTTAATGCCTAAACGGCACTTAGATAATATCACGTTCTTGACTCCGGCCGAGCGGCTGAGTTTTGCCAAAATCCTAAAAAAGATTTTGAAGAAAATTAACCAACTGGACTTACCTTATAACTACTACTTCCATCAGGTAGTCAAAGACCAGGACCAGCACTTGTATATAAAAATCACGCCGCGCGGCAGTGTCTGGGCCGGCGTAGAAATTGGTTCAGGATTAATTATCAACCCAGTTTCACCCGAAGAAGCCGCCAAGTTTTACCGGAAATAGGGTTATAGTAGATGAGCTAAAAAATCGCCTAAGAGGCGATTTTTTGATATAATGAGGATAATATGAACTACTACATTGGTGTGGATATTGGCGCCACAAAAATTGCTGCTGGTTTGATCTTGGGTGATAAAATCATTAAGCGGGCACAGCAAAAAACTGACGCTAAAAAGAGTAAGGCTCAGGTCTTGTCTAATATTGTTTCAGCTATTACTGAGGTTTACTTGCCAAAAGTTAAAGGTATTGGCGTTGGTATTGCTGGTGCAATTGACCCGCAAAATGGCATTGTTATTTCCAGCCCAAATTTCAACAAAAGTTTCAAAAATGTTGCTTTAGAAAATTACTTAGAGAAAAAATTTCATAAACCGGTCAGGCTTGAAAATGACACCCATTGTTTTACCTTGGGAGAAACCATTTACGGCCAAGCAAAAAAATATAAGCAAGTGATTGGTTTGACTTTAGGCACTGGCGTGGGTGGCGGCATTGTTCTGGATAAAAAGATTTATCACGGTAAAAATGGTCTGGCTGGAGAATTAGGCCACATGACCATTAAAGCCGGTGGCCTAACCTGCAGCTGTGGTCAAAAAGGACATTTAGAAATCTATGCTTCGGGCACCGCTATGGTTAAACTTTATGAGCAGCTAACCGGTCAAAAAAAAGATGCATTTTTTGTTGAAAAAAAGTTTCTGAAAAAGGATAAAAATGCCATCAAGGTCTGGCAAACTATGAGTGAAGCTTTAGCCACAGGTCTGGCAAATATCATTAACATTTTTAATCCGGAAATTATTATTTTAGGGGGCGGCTTATCCCGAGTTAATTCATTAGTGAACCCGGCAATTGAACTGGCAAGAAAAAAAGTAGTCTACCCCAAACTTAATCAGACAAAAATTGTAATTAGTCGATTAAAAAGTGACGCCGCCCTTTTGGGTGCTGCCGCTTTATTTAAAAAGTTTTGAGATATCATATGCCTATTCCTGGTTTATCGGTCAGAACTAAATCGCCTCAAGATTGGCGGAAGAAAAGTTATTTTCGCCGCCACTTGCCCAAGCGGGGTTTTGGTAAAAAACCAATTTTTACCGGCCGCCGGAAAAAATTACCTGCCAATCTAGTTAAAGCTGGCTTAACTTTAGGTGCCTTTGGTATTGCCTTTTTTGGTATTGTCAGTATTATCATGTTGGCTTGGATTGCCCGCGATTTACCCAATCCCAACCGAATTATTGACCGCTCAATTGCTTTGAGCACCAAAATTTATGACCGCACCGGTGAAACTTTGCTTTATGATGTCCATGGCGATGAAAAAAGAACTTTTGTCAGCTTAACTGATATCCCAGAGAGTTTGAAAGAGGCTACACTAACGGCGGAAGACCGAAAATTTTATGAGCATGGCGGCATCAGTATTACCGGTATCATCCGGTCCGTCATAAAAAATACTTTAACCGGCAGTAAAGTTGGCGGTTCAACTTTAACCCAACAATTGGTGAAAAATGCGATTTTAAGTCCGGAGAAAAAATACACCCGGAAAATCAAAGAAGTGATTCTGTCTTACCAGATTGAAAAAAAATTCAGCAAAGATGAAATTTTACAGATGTATTTCAATGAAATCCCTTATGGTTCAGTGGCGTATGGGGCCGAAGCCGCCAGCCAAACTTATTTTGGCAAAGGTGTCAAAGGCCTCAGCTTAGCCGAAACAGCAATTTTAGCCGCCCTGCCCCAGGCCCCGACGTATTATTCGCCTTATGGCGGTCATATTGATGCCTTATTTGCCCGGCAGCACTGGATTTTGGACAGTATGGCTGAACTTGGTTATATCACCGAGCAAGAAGCTGAGTTGGCCAAGGCGGAAAAAGTTGAATTCAAGAAACGATCAGAAAACATGATGGCTCCCCATTTTGTCATGTACGTTAAGGAATATTTAACCGAAAAATACGGCGACTTGGTGGTTGAGCAAGAAGGTTTGCAAGTAATTACCACCCTTGATTTATATAAACAAAAAATTGCCGAGGAAGCAGTGGCCGAAGCGATAGAAAAAAATGTTAAAAATTATAACGCCAATAATGCGGCACTGGTGGCCTTAGACCCCAAGAACGGCCAAATTTTAGCCATGGTTGGTTCCAAAGACTATTTTGCTGATCCTGCCCCAGAAGGCTGCACTCCGGGCAAAGACTGCGTCTTTGATCCCCAGGTCAACGCCGTTACCAGCCTGCGCCAGCCCGGTTCTTCCTTTAAACCAATTGTCTATACCGCCGCTTTCAAAAAAGGCTATACCCCAACTACTATCCTTTATGATGTAGTAACAAAATTTTTAAATTACGACGGCAGAGACTACGAACCGAAAAACTATGATTTGAAAGAACACGGCCCAGTTACGATGAGGCAGGCCCTACAGGGTTCTTTAAATATCCCGGCAGTAAAAACCATTTACTTAACCGGGGTTGATAATGTCATTGATTTAGCCGAAGACTTGGGTTACACCAGTTTCAGAGACCGCAGCCGTTTTGGTCTTTCTTTAGTTTTGGGTGGCGGCGAAGTTAAGCTTTTGGAACATACGAACGCCTATGCGACTTTAGCCCGCGAAGGCGAATGGCACCCGCCAGTAGCAATTTTAGAAGTTAAAGATAAAGACGGTAATATTTTGGAAGAATACAAAAACAAAGAAAAGAAAGTTTTAGCCACCCAAACCGCCCGCCAAATTAATAATGTGCTAACTGATAATGCTAGTCGCGCTTTTATTTTTGGTGAAAGTAATTATTTAACTTTGGGTGGCCGGCCTGTTGCCGCCAAAACCGGTACCACGAATGATTATCATGATGCCTGGACTTTGGGCTACACTCCATCTTTGGCCGTTGGCGTCTGGGTGGGCAATAATAATAACAGTGAAATGAAACGGGGCGCCGACGGCAGTATTGTCGCGGCTCCAATTTGGCATACTTTTATGCAACGGGTTTTGGGTGATACTCCGGCTGAAGGTTTTAAAGAACCGGACGCGGTCCAAACCGATAAACCGGTTTTAAACGGCAGTATTGCTGAAGGCGTAAAAGTTAAAATTGATAAAACTACCGGTTTACTGGCCACTAATCTCACCCCGGAAAGCCAGGTGGAAGAAAAAACTTTCCGCCAAGTCCATTGTATTCTTTATTACATCAACAAAGACGACCCGCAAGGTAATTCAGCACCTGACCTGAATGACCCACAATATCCACGCTGGGAGGAAGCGGTCCAACGCTGGGCCAAGGAAAATAATATCGTGTCCGAAAACCCGCCAACTGAATATGATACCACTCATACCACGGCTGATCAGCCAAAAATTGAAATTGTTGCACCCGACTCTAACCAAACCATTACCAGTCGGGATTTCAAAGCTACAGTTACCACTTCGGCTCCCCGCGGCGTAACCCGAGTTGAATATTACCTCAATGATCAATTGCTGAAAAATGTCACCACTTCCCCTTTCAATCTTGAGGTGTTCCTCGAAGACCCTGGTCTCCGCAGCGGGTTTTATACTCTGAAAGCAATTGCCTATGATGATGTTGATAATAATAAAAGCGACCAGATTGAATTAAATTTTCAGCTCAAAGCCCTGCCTGCCGTCTTAGACTGGGTTAAGCCAACTGATAACCAAGACATAAAGACGAAAGATTTTCCTTACCCAATCAAAGTTAATTTAAATAATTCTTCAAACATTCAAAAAATTGACCTTTATTATGAAACTACAGACGGTCAGGCCAACTACATTAATACTGTCCGCCAATTTTCCGATAGTCAATTAAATACCCAGTGGCTTTCCCCTCCCCCGGCTGGCACTTACAAGCTCTACGCCGAAATCACCAATAACGACGGCTACACCTACCGCGGCGGGGAAATCACGGTGACGGTTAAATAACTCGGGTATAAATGGGTTATAGTAAGCTATTTATTCAAAAAATATCTGGTATTTTAGCCAAAAAATCAATAAGTTCGTATAACCCTAGTTAGGTGCAATTGTGCTGATTTTAACTAGTCTAAATAATCTAACCAAAACCATGAAAAAAACAATCCTATTTGTGCTACTTGGTGCCAGTTTGGCTTTA
>Ga0172379_10007151_pt1 | contig 14626 bp, 19 predicted proteins | sample GrowelOW334metaG_FD_119756 | JGI IMG/M metagenome (GOLD analysis project Ga0172379, IMG submission 119756) | Groundwater microbial communities from an aquifer near a municipal landfill in Southern Ontario, Canada - Groundwater well OW334 metaG | ecosystem: Environmental > Aquatic > Deep...
GTTTTTTATAAACCATATAAATTGTTTTTTGCAAATAAAAGAGAGGAAGCTATTAATGTTGTTGTCTACACAGCAGTTTCTCTTCTTATAATTTTATTTATTTTATTTGCGTTAATGACTTTTATTAAATAAAGTAGACTAAATTTTAAGATAGTGGTATAAAATAAATATGGCAACAGGAAAGGAAGAGTTTAACCCATACGATTTAGAACATATTGCTGATATTGATAAATTTATTACAGAGAGAGAAAAAATATTGTTATTTGAGCCACAAAAAACTAAAGTCAGAAAAATTCCTAAAAAAGGAATATTAGCCCCAGAAATTAAAAGAGACAACAAGCGTTAATTTTAAGCTTCTCTTAAGAATTGTGGTAATATACTTCTCGTGCATGAATAAATTCATTAAAAACATGAAATCTTTTAAAAAATGGGTCGTTGCTGATAAAAAGAGGTGGATTATTGGAATAGTTATAATATTATTGGCAATTTTTGGAATTTGGAGAATAGTATCAAGTAGTTCAAATAAAATTACCTACCAAACTGCAACTATTGAAAAAGGAACATTGGTATCTTCAATTTCTGCTTCAGGAAACGTATTGACTACAAATACTTTATCAATTTCTAGCGAGGCTTCAGGTGTTGTCAAAAAAGTATATGTCAAAGATGGGGATAAAGTATATGTAGGCCAAAAACTTGCAGAAATTACACTTGATTCTGCAGGAACGCTTGCCAATACAAAAGCATGGGCAAGTCTTACTTCAGCTCAAAATAGTTATAGATCATCGAAGGCTAGCCTTGCTAATGTTTATGATCAAATTAAAGGTCATGAAAGTGACGAAACATTTGCGCAAAAAGAAACAAGAACTAAGGCAGAAGTAGCAAATGATAATGCTTGGGCAAATTTAGTTACTGCAAATTTAACTTATAAACAAACATCTCCAATCATAACAGCTCCTTTCTCAGGAATTATTGGAAGTGTTAATTTAGTTGAGGGTATGGTTCTAACGAGTAGCAGTTCCACAACTAGTATAAATTCACAAAGAGTTGCGGTCGTAAAGGGTGACTCGCTTCCTGTAGTCAGTGTGTCTCTAAGTGAAGTTGATGTCCCAAAGGTTAAAGTAGGACAAAAAGTAATTATCACACTTGATTCAGTAAGTGATAGTGCGAGTTCCACTCTAAAAACCTTTACAGGTCAAGTTGCAACAGTCGACAGGGTAGGAGGAACATCAAACAATGTTACAAATTACCCTGCAAATATTAAACTTGATAGCTCATCAGACGCAATCTTACCCAATATGGCAGCAACAGCAAATATAGTGCTTGTTACCTTAACTGATGTCTTGATTGCTCCAACTGCAAGCATTGAAACACAAAATGGAATTGAATATATTAAAGTTTTGAAAAATGGAAAACAAGAACTTCTTAAAGTTACTTTAGGATTAAATACGGATAATGGTGTAGAAATAAAGTCAGGTGTTTTGGAAGGTGAAACAGTCATTATAGGGACTTCAACAAATTCATCAAAATCAACCACTACGACAAAATCTGTTTTCAGTAGTGTAGGTGGTGGTGGGGGTATGGGTCTTCCTAGATAATGACAAATATAATTCAAGTCAAAAAAGTAAGTAAAATTTACACAAGCGGAGATGTAGAAACCAAAGCTCTGGATGATGTCAGTTTTGATATTAAAAAGGGTGAATTTGTGGCCATAATGGGTCCTTCTGGAAGTGGAAAATCAACCTTAATGCATATTTTAGGGGCACTTGATAAACCAACGCTTGGAAAGTATATTTTAGATGGAAATGATGTCTCAAGTTTGAGTGATGACGAGTTGTCCGAAGTCAGAAATAGAAAAATTGGCTTTGTTTTCCAAGCTTTCAATTTGCTTCCTAGGACTTCAGCTTTAAAAAACGTAACTATTCCCATGGCCTATGCCGGTGTTTCAAAGACAAAAAGATTTGAAACTGCAAAAAAGTTTTTAGAAATGGTAGATCTTTCCGATAGACTTGAAAATACACCTGCCCAACTGTCAGGAGGGCAACAACAACGTGTTGCCATTGCCAGAAGCTTATGTCTAGATCCTGCCCTAATACTAGCTGATGAGCCAACAGGAAATATCGCAAGTAATCAAGCAGAAGAAATAATGGACATATTTAAAAAATTAAATAAAGAAGGACATACAATTGTTATGATTACACACGAGGAAGATATAGCAAAACATGCAAATAGAATAATTCATGTTAAGGATGGGAGGATCGTATGAATATACCTGAAATCATCGAAGAAGCCTTAAATACTTTAAGAGTTAATAAAATGAGAACCGTACTCGCAATTCTTGGAATTGTCATTGGTATTGGTTCAGTTATTGCACTTATTTCATTGGGACAAGCTTCACAACAATCAATTACAAATCAGATTGAGTCGTTGGGAAGCAATCTATTAACTATTTCTCCGGGATCTGTTCAATCCGGAAATGTTAGAGGTGCAGTGGGAGGTGGAACAACCCTAACCTACGATGATGCTAAAGCAATTGAGACAAGCCCGAAAATAACAACTGTTGCCAAGGTTTCAGCAGAGGTTTCAAAAAGAAGCCAAATCATAACAGGCAAAAATAACACAAATACGCAAGTTTATGGGGTCACTCCCGTATACAGGGAGATTAAAAAAGTGGAGATGGCAAATGGACTATTTATAACTGAGCATGATTTGGAATCACTGGGTAAAGTTGCGGTACTAGGTCCATCAGTTGCGAATGATTTGTTTGGACAAGGAAATCCAGTCGGTGCGACAGTAAGAATTGATAAACAGACCTTTAAGATAATTGGGGTTACAAAAGAAAAAGGTGGTAGTGGTATGACAAACCAAGATGATATGGTCTATGTTCCATTAACAACTGCAATGAAAGTCTTATACGGTCAAAATTATCTTTCATCAATTTCAGTTGAAGCAACGTCTGAAGATGTAATGGTTCAGGCACAGGATGAAATTGGATATTTGCTTTTAGAAAGACACAAATTGTCAGATCCTGCAAAAGCAGATTTTAGAATAATGAATCAAAGTGACATATTGTCTACCGCATCATCGATTACTGGGACACTTACGTCGCTTCTTTCAGGTATTGCTGCAATCTCACTTTTAGTGGGTGGTATAGGAATTATGAATATAATGCTTGTTACTGTTACAGAAAGAACAAGAGAGGTAGGACTTCGAAAAGCACTTGGTGCAAAAAAGAAAGCAATAATTTACCAGTTTCTAACGGAGGCAATACTTTTAACGGTTATAGGTGGGCTACTCGGGATGATACTTGGAATTATTATCTCATATGTGTTATCAAAAATAATGGGTTTGCCTTTTACAATATCATTTAGTTCCATATCTCTTGCAATCGGTGTATCTGGAGTCATTGGAGTCGTTTTTGGCTGGTATCCTGCCAAAAAAGCATCCGATCTTGAACCGATTGAGGCCTTAAGGTATGAATAAGATAAAAGTAATAGAATTCAATAAGAATTCTTAAGCATTTTTTAAGAAATGAAATATAATATGTAAATATGAAATCTAAATATTTATTGCCAACTGTTTTGATAGTAATTGGATTGGGATTTGGTTTTGCGGGAGGGTATTACTTCAAGGGTTTTAATCAACAAAAGCAATTTAATGAAATGAGAAATGGTGTTGGTCAAAGAGGGGGAATTGCAATGCCTTCTGGAGGTCCTGCAAGGAACATGAACGGTTTGAATTCAATTGAGGGAGAAATAATATCAATTGATGACGAGTCTTTAACAGTAAAGCTTATGGATGGATCCACAAAGATAATATTTTTTTCAGAATCTACTACTTACTCTAATTTTCAGGAGGCAAAAAAAGAAGATTTAAAAACAGGAATTAAAATCTCAGTTTTTGGCAAGACGAATATCGATAACAGTGTAACTGCACAAAGAATTCAGATAGGTCTAGCCGATCCAAAATAACACTGGGAAGTTAATTATTTGTGTGTTAAAATTTTTAATCATGAATGAGACTTTGCATCTACTCTTGCTTGCTCTTTTGGGAAGTGTAATTGCCCTTTTTGGTGGAGTTGTTTTTTTGTTTAATAGAAATTTATCTAATATTTTAGAAAAATATTCAGTACCATTTGCTGCAGGAGTTTTGGTTACAGTGTCTCTTTTAGGACTTATTCCAGAATCTGAACACGAGATAGGGGAGATCTCACATTGGATAGTATTGGCTTCATTTTTAGGGGTTTATTTATTTGAACATTTGTTTTTTGGTATACATCACCATGGGAGTGAAGATGAACACCACAGGGAGATTAAAGAATCATCAATTGGATTAGTTATTTTTGGTGACACAATTCACAATTTCATTGATGGTGTGGCAATCGGAGCAAGTTTTATGATTAATCCAAATTTAGGTTTTATAACAGCTCTTTCCACATTTCTTCATGAAGTTCCCCATGAAATAGGGGATTTTGGAATACTTTTAAAAGCTGGGTGGAAAAGAACAAAAATTTTAACAATTAATATAATCTCTTCTCTCACGACAATTGCTGGTGCCTTTTTGGTCTATGCATTTAATCAAAGCGATACCCTAAACGGATCATTAATGGCCGTTTCTGCCGGCGTATTTCTATACCTTGGGGCTAGTGACTTTTTACCTAAAATAACGACTTCGTTTCAAGGAAACGACAAAGATCAAAAACTTCATAGATTAAAGTCAATTCTCCCTTTGTTTTTAGGATCATTAATTATTATTTTAACTCTTCTTTTAATTCCCCACGAACACTAAAAATTAATGATACATTCCCTTTGTTGTTTCATAGATAACAAAACCAAAATACATGCATAAAAGCGCAATTCCTTCTTCTCTTGAAATGTCCTTTTTGGATTTGGAAAAATAATAGAAAAGACTTAGTCCTAAAACTATAAATAGAAATGTAACCAAAAAACTATTAAATGTAAATACTTGGCCATCATTTAGTAAAGTAAACACTCCAAAAAATAACGTATTGGCGGCGGCCGAGCCAAGATAATCTCCAAAGGCTATCTCTTTTTTGCCGGAAAAAATAGCACTAACTGCAATTGAGAGCTCGGGTAAATTGGCTCCCAGTGACAAGACTAAAAGACTTATGTAAAAAGCTGATATTTTCAAAATTTCTGCATATCTTAAAGTTTGAGACACAATAAATTGACTTGAAACAAAAACAATTCCTATTCCAAAAGCTACTTTTGCAATATCTAAAAAGGTGTATGTTTTGGATGTTAAAATCTCAGAAGGGTTTTTTTCAAGCACACCATGTTTTTTCTGTATGATATAAAAGATTACTGCGTAAAAGATAATTAAAAGTACTCCTTCAAGACTGGTTACTTTATGGTCAATTATAATGAGACCAGGGGAAGCAATAAGGGCAAGTAAACTTATTAATGTTTTGTTGTCTAGATCATGATTTAGCCTTACCCCTTTACCCAGAATAGCTAAAATCGGGATAATTAAAAGAAAGATAACTATAGTTCCTCCAAGAAGCGTTCCGACAAATATTTCTGGTTTATGATCAAGAAGTGAATTGATGCTTACTGCAGCTTCAGGAATTGAAGTTAAAATACCTAAAATAAAAAAAGATACGGCAAAAGAAGAAAGTCTTAATTTCTTTGCAATTTTATCAACAGACTTAATAATAAGTCCCGCACCAAGCCAGATTGCAACAAATGAAAAAATATAAAAAAATATACTTGTTGCTGTACTCATAAATTTAAGTATATCAGCTAGAAAAAATAATTTGAAATATTTAATTTTTAAATAAATTTACTTGACAAGTATTGCAACTAGTTGTAGTATATGAAGTAAGTCAACTACTTTAAAATAATGAATTCTTTAAACTTTCTCTATGCTTCATTAGGAATTGGTTTTTTAGTGTTAGTTGGATTTATATCGTATGCCTTTTTTAATTTGTCTCAGGCCTTAAAACAATCAACCTCGATTTTGAAAAAAGTAGATGATATTACAAAGGATGTTAACAATCTTAAAAACTTAATTAAAAGTGGAATTTTATACTTGTTGAGTATGTTTAACAAAAAGGAGGTGAAGAAAAATGACAACAAAAAATAATGCTAATGTCGCAAAAGCGGGAATAATAGGTGCTGTAATTGGTGCAGCAGTTGGTGCTGGAGCAGTTGCACTATCAGACGAAAAGAATCAAAAAATTATCAAAAATAAATTTAATGATCTTAAAGAGCAAGGTCAAAAAGTGCTTAATGACATGAAAAGTAAATCTGAAGAATTAATAGCTTCTGGAAAAGAAAAAGTTGATGAAAAAGTTGGTGCGGTCAAGAAAGATATAAAGTCAAAACTTTAAGTTAATAAGAAATGAGTTAGGACAGAGTGTTAAATTGCAAGCTGTGGGTGTTTTATTAACATTATTGGCAATCAGAATCGCAAGCTATTCCGTCATCATCAGCATCTCTAGCGGAACAACCACAAACATTTAATTGGTATTGTGCTTCTGCACAAGAACTCATTTGTGAACAGGTTTTGGAACAATTACAAACAGAAGAACCACCACTTGTACCTCCAGATGTTTGGGTGGTTGGTACTGGTGTGTAATAAGTTGTAGTAACAGGTTTTGGGGTGGCAGGCTTTGTTGGTGTCACAGTTGGTTTTGGAGTTGTGGTTGGACAAGCAGATGGACTCCATAATCCCTTGTTTTCTTCCTGTGCCTTTTTCTGAGCTCCAACAAATTTATCTTGATATTTTATATCTGGTGGATAGGAGGATGACATTGCGTAACCCTCTCTGACCAAGTATTCGTTTAGAAAAATATCTCCAAGATACACGTACCTTAAAAGTCTCCCGTATTTATCTTTTTCTGAAACGTCCTTTTCAAGTTTTATTTCTTTTCCTTCGATTAACTCTTGAGTTTTTAGACTAGCTTCTTTTCCGTAGCATTGAACAGGTTTGGAGGGATGAACAGTTTCAGGTGTATCAATTCCTATCATCCTTACGGTTTCTCCAGATTCGATTTTGAAGGTATCTCCATCAACAACATTAGTAACTTTTACATACATAATATTTGGATTTGGGGAAGGTGCTTTAGTTGGTTCTAAAGTCGGTTCTGGTGATACCTCTGTCTTTTCAGATTTTACTTCAGTCTTTGAAGTAGCAGGTGGTGTTGGTAATGCATTTACTATTTTGCCTGTTAGAGCAAAGGAGACGATAATAATTAAACCAACGAGAATTAATTTATTCTTTTTAAGTAAAGATGATTTCATTGTTGTATAAATTACAAATGAACCAATTATTAGGGGGGCAATAGGAAATAAAATCAATGAAGTCAGGGCCAATCCGATGTACTTAAATATTTTCCATTTGTTCATTTTGGCTGATTATACCACTGAATACAATATTCCAAACGTGTTAAAATACACGCATGAGTCTTTCTGTAGGGATAGTCAGTGCGGAACATATAATTCGTGCCTAAACAAGGTTTTTGGAGTTCCTTTTAAGCTTCTTATTAAACTCCCTCCTCCTAATAAATACCCTCAAATTATGGCTAGAGATGATGAAGGAAGGATTCTTAATTCCAAGTTCCCCGTAGTTACTTATTAAATATTCTTGTTTTAGGGACTATAATATTCTTGATATGAATAAACATAAAGTTCCTGTGTTTTTTTGGACTGCTTTATCAATAGCTTTATTGGTTATGGCATTATCTGTCGGATACTATTTTGTTTCGTTTTTACCTTCAAAGGAAGAATCAAAGGTGCAGGTAGAAACAGTTCAGGAAGATAAAGAAAAGAGTGAGGTTCAAATACGTCAGGATTGTAGAGATGAGGCCAGACAAAAGGCACAGGACAAATTAAGAAAGTTAATTGAAGCAGGATTACTTAGCCAGTCTCAAAAACTTGAAGTCCAAAAAGCATTAGATCAAGATCTGGCAAGAAAAGAAGATATAGATTATTATTTTGACTTGTGTTTGGAAATAAACGGTCTAAGTAAAGAGTAACCTATTCTTCAATATTTCATAAAAAGGGGGGTAATGACTTTGGGGAACTTTATGTATTATGTATGACCGAATATTTTTAGTGTAGCTTTACAAACATTAACTCAAAAATTTTAAAAAATATTTTTGGGAAAGAAAAGTTCAAAAACAACCAATGGTTTTATTAACACTCAAGTAATATAATTCTGGTTAGTATGAATTCTATCCAATTAAAGGAAATTGTAGGAAAAGATAAACTTATCATTCTTGATGAAAATAAAGAACTTGCCAACACATACTGGGTTACGCTTCAAACCGATTCTGGTGCTGTAGAGGGTAAAATATATGTTCCACTAAAGAACATTGGTAAACTTGTTTTGTTTGAGCCAGGATTTCCAGGCGGAGGTTCTACTCAGTTTGAAGAACAGTGGTTAAAGAAATTGTTACAAAATGACTATACAGTCTTTTTGGCAAGACATAACGGGACTTTGATAAACGAAAAATATTCTTCAAGTTATCTTAACTGCAAAGAACGACAAGAGTTAGGTAAAAAGTTAGGGCAGGAAATTATCGGAGTTAAACCTAAAAATTCTATAAACGACTGGCTAGATGAGCCTCTAGTTGCGCTTGAAAAACTTACACCTCACTTTTCTCAAGTAACTTTATGCGGACATTCATTTGGCCCATTAGCTTTAATACATTCATTGATTAGATATGTGGAAAAAGAGCCTGAAATGTCTAAAAAGATAAACAGAATAGTTTCTCTTTCTGGCTCATTGGGAATGTATAGAACAGATGATCATCCTTTTTTGAAAATCTGGTATGACCATCTAAATACTGAGTGGGCTAGAGAGCGTGTTCAGATAGGAGATGCAAAAGCTAATACTGATATTTTTTATGAAGCGCACTTAGATATACACAAAAACGCTTCTAAGATCCCTAATCATATAGAATTCATAGCCGTCGTTCCTTGGGGAGATACACAGATTTCAACAGATGAGATAGTCCACCCCATTGAATCACTGGACTTTGTAAGCTCACTTGGCAGAGGTTACTTAATTTTGGATAAAAAGGAGTGGGGTGACAAAGAAAACGGACGAATGGCGCACGATATGGAGGCTTTAACTTCTGACGATTTGCTAAATTTTGTTTCAAAGGATTGGTTGCCAAAATCCCAAATATCAATAATAAAACAATGAAATTAGCATTACTTTTACCAGGCTTTCTCGATTCTCCAGATTACCTTCATATGTTAACTTTTGAAAAAGGACTAGAAAGGATGGGATATGTTGTCGAAAGGTTGGACCCCTGTAACTTATGGAAAACCAAAGACACTAACAACTACACGATTACTAATTTTATTAAACAAATTAAAGACAGGGTTGATTATTATAAAAAACAGAACCCAGAAGAGATAGTTTTAATTGGACATAGTATGGGTGGGTTTACAGCTATTGTTGCAGGAAGTAAAATTGAAGAAGTAACAAAGATAGTTACTTTATGTCCACCTCCAGACAGGAACCACAGTGTTCATAAATGGGGAGAGAATGGAGTAAGAATATCTAAAAGAGATTTACCTGACAAACCCAATGAGTTTGTCGAGTTTGCTATTCCATACTCACACGTTAAGGATGTGTTGCAATACTCCGCAGTCGAGGAAGCAAAAAAGATTCACAAGCCTTTAATGATTTTTATAGCCTTAAATGATACAGTTGTTCTTCCTGTAGATACGGAAAGAATTGTAAAAGTTGCAAATAATCCATATGTAGTTAGACAACCAAATATGGGTCACGATTTCAGATTTCTCAAAAAAGAATGTGATATTGTTTTTGATGAAATTAAAAAATTTTTAGAAAGATGATAATTTTTTTTGAAAAAGCTAAATCGTTTGTGTTAGAAGAGCAAAAAAGAACTTCTATGCCTTTACTTCAGCATATTGAATTATCTTCAAATGTAGGGGCTAAATTAGCAAAAGAGCTAGGAGCAAATGTTCAGATTGTGGAAACTGGAACTTATTTAATGGACTGTATGATCGGAGAAGCTTTGGAACAAGGTAGACTTCCTGAACATATCAAAATGTCAGTCGAAAAAGCTGATGAACTTATGAAAAACTCGAGTTTATCAGACAAAGACAAGGAAAATATTAGACATTGTGTACTTGAACACCACGGAGTTAAGAAATTTTATTCACTTGAGTCAGAAATTTGTTGTAATGCTGATTGTTACAGATTTATTTCAATAAAAGGTTTTTCTTATGCAATGAGATATTTAAGGGATATGTCCCTTAATGACCTAATTATATTGTTAGAGAATAAAACTCAAGAAAAATGGGGCGCATTAACTTTGAAGGTATGTAAGGATGAATTAGAACCGCAGTATAAATTAATAATAAAGCTATTAGCTGAGCTAAAAGGATGAGAGACAGTTCCCAAATATTTCTGTATAGGTTTATTTATTTTAATCTATACCTCCTTACTTAATAACTTTTTGACAAGCTCCAAACTTTTGATTTCATTGTGGTTTTGTTTCCGCAGTTGTTTGTTTTTCTCTCGCAGATTTAATTCCAAATATTTTTTCCTTGATTCTTTTTTTGACAATTGGTTCTACATAAATTTCATTTAGGGTGGCTTTAGTCGCACCGATCAATTCGTCAAATTCAGTTCCCCCAAAAGGTTCCCAGTCTTCTTCGTGTAAATTTTGATCATTCATATCTTTTATGCTTGCAAGGACGTCAAAATAGTCAGCGTCAATATTTGGGTATTTAATTTTTAGCCACTTAATTTTATCTTCGTAGTGTTTACCTTCCGCCCTTTCGTGTTTTAGGAATTTGTAAATTGCTTTACGGAGAGCTCCTGATGCTCCAACTAAGAAATTCATCTTCTTGCAGTTCTCGGCTTCAGAAACAAGTTCTCTGATTGTCTTTGGAATTCTTACGTCTATTGTAAAAAAACTAGTAGGGTAGTGATAAAAGAAAAATAAGTCTAATTTAGGTTCGATCTGTTTACTGTATTCAGGATATTTGTCATAACTCAAGTTCCTTGGTCGATTTGTAAACGGATTAGCTAGTCTTTTACTGTAATCAGTACTAGTGTTCCAACTCCAATCGGATAAATGAATAGATTGTTTTTCGCATAAATCGCATTCAACTATGTAAACATAAACGATATTTTCATCATCTTTATTGTAGCTAGTGTTATCGACTACTGAATATTTAGCACCACGGACGCTACAAAACGGACAGTTGTATTTTTGTCCATCAATAAAATATTTTCCTTCGAAATCAGATTGATCACTCATTGATCATATTATATCACTCACATCTATTTAGGAAACCAATTTTTTCACCTTCGTCTTTCATATTATCATTGACAATCTGAATCACAAGCTATTCCGTCATCATCTGCGTCACGGGCGCTACAATCGCAAACATTTAATTGATATTGGGCTTCTGCACAAGAACTCATTTGTGAACAGGTTTTGGAACAATTGCAGGTATATGACCCACTAATAGTGTCTCCTGAAGTGTTGGGTGGGGATGTTGGAGCTGGTGCTGTGTATGTCGTTGTTGACTTGGGTGTTGCTGGTTTTGGTGTAGCTATTGGCTTAGAGGTTGGGGTAGGACAATTTGTTGTATTCCAAAGCCCCTTATTTTCTTCTTGAGCTTTCTCTTGAGCTTCAACAAATTTAGCCTGATACTTAACATCTGATGGGTAAGATGAGGACATTGCGTAGCCTTCTCTAACCAAATATTCATTCACAAAAACATCTCCAACATAGACATATCTTAAAAGCCTTCCGTATTTATCTTTTTCTGAAACATCTTTTTCAAGTTTTATCTCTTTTCCCTCTATTAACTCTTGAGTTTTTAAGCTAGCTTCTTTGCCGTAGCACTGGACAGGTTTTGAAGGGTGGACAGTTTCTGAGGTGTCAATTCCTATCAGTCTAACAGTTTCACCTGATTCAATTTTAAAAGTATCTCCATCAACCACATTAACTACTTTGACCATTGTTACATTTGGATCAGGTGTTGGTGTGGGAGAAAGGGGGGTAGGAGAACTTTCAGTTTGTTCTGATTTAACCTCTGGTTTTGGTGTTGATGTAGCGGTCGGACTTGGTAAAGCTTCAACTATTTTTCCTGTTAAAAAGAAGGAAAAAATCACCATTAAAATTGCTAAGCCCCATTTCTTGCCTTTTGTGTAGCTTGATTTAACTATTTTGTAAATTGCAAAAGTACCAAGTATTAGGGGAGCGACTGGAAAAAGAATTACAGAGACTAATACCAAACCACCATATTTTAATATTCTCATTTTACCAATCCTATTGGCCAAGCTTTGCTTATTCATTTGCCCAGATTATATCACCTTGTTTTCTTAAAAACGCTATAATTGCGCTGCAATGTTATACAGTATTAAAAAAGAGATTAAATCAATCGAAAAATTTATTGACCAATGGGAAAAAGCAAAGAAAATTGGAGCGGGTAATATAACAATAGTTTCAACAAATCCTACTTATTCTACTGATCTTGAGAATTCTAAATATGAAAATTTTATAGGATCGGCTGATTATCACTATTTTATTGGGAGAATTCTTTTTATACGAGGTGCTGGAATATATGGTTTTTTCTGTGCCCAACAATGTATAGAAAATTATCTAAAAGCATATTTTATCTTCAAAGGTGGAAAACTTGATAAAAAACTAACTAAAAATAGCCACGATTTAAGTAAATGGCTGGAAAGGTGTAGAAACCTTTCACCCCTGAAGAGCTTTTTCTACACCAGAAGGGCGGGGTTGATAATTGAAAAATATGATCCGTTTAATGAACTTCCTCGCTATCCAGTAATCAGGCGTGGGATAAAAGGTTCATATGGATATATTCAACCACACGACATCTTTCCGTTAGACTATTTCGTTTACAAAGTTAGAAAAGAAATGCCACTTCCTGCGGGAGTTTGGGATATTTTTAGGGAAGATAGACCTTATTCTGCTGGCAGTTTGGATAAAAAGGATCCATTAGTTTCAACTTTCAAAGACAGTAACATCAATTTCCCTTAATCAATATTTTCCCTTTGAAGAAGCTCTTTTGCAATTTTATGTCCATCTTCCCCTTCCCATTTTTTGCTACTTTCAACATATTCTTTGTAAACCTTGGAAATTTGTTCTTTAGTTGTTTTTAATGCAGAGCTTATTGTAGGTGAACCTTCACATCCGCAAGATACTTTAATATGAAAATCTTTATCGAATGGAGGTGTAAAAGTCGCTTCCAAAATAAGTGGTTGAACTTGAGCGTCTGGAGGTACACGAAGTTCATCTTTACTAATAAGACTCATAAATCTGCCAAAGTTAAAACCACCCGTCCAGCTATTTAAATCAGGAGTTTCAAAACCGATTTGACAGTTTTCACCTGGGCTTGACCAAATCTTAGCGTTAATAAACAAGTTCTTGGCAATTCCTGGGCCCTCGTTATGGAGCAAAAATCCTGCTCGAATCTGGATGGTGTTGCCTTTTAACTCAGCCGAGCCAATGGTGTACATATTATAGACGTATGGACGTGGTTGTTTTCCAAACATCCCAGCCAAAACTTGGTATGGTGCGGGTTCGAAATTTGATCCTGCTCTTATGTAAAAATGTTTGTTATAAACACTCTGAGTTGGTGAAGTAAGATTTTGGGGAATATATGTTCCAGCATATCCCTTGCCACTTTTATTTGTGACGATTGCCACATTCTCAACCCTGGAATGTGGAGGCAGAGTTAGGCCTGAAACGGCTCCTTCCAGTTGGCTTACAAACTTTTTTGCATCGACAAGTTGATATTTTTCATTTGGCAAATCTGATCCATCTGCCCCCTTTTTACACTCAAGTCCCCAAAGAATGAGCCCACCCTCCGAATTTCCAAAACCTGAAATAGCCTTTGCCAAATTATTTCTGTCATCTTGATGTAATGATTTACCACCACCATTATTTGCCGATCGTTTGAAGTCTAGGAAAAGTTCTTCTGATTTTTTAGTGTCTATTAGTTCATCAATGACCTTCTCTCCCTGTTTTTTTAGATCATTAAACAAATCTTCTGCTCTTGACATAGGGATATTTTATCAGGAATTTAAAAAATTTGTGTTATTACGGTATTAAACTGAAAGAAGGTCTTTTGACTCAATACTAAGACTTTTAGCTATTTTGCGAAGCACCTTAAGACTTGGTGTACGATTTGCAGACTCTAGATATTGGATATATTTTTGCGTAACTCCAACTTTGTCTCCCAATTCCTGTTGAGTTAAATCTGCCAGCCTTCTATGTCTTTTGATTGTCTTGGCCAACTTCAAATCTTTCTTTGTTATCATTAAATGAAGTTAGCAAGAAGTAGATTCAAATTAAACCCACACATTGTTACCATCTAGCCTCATAAGTAAGCTTGAAAATGTAGTAACAAGGAGTTACTATAAATTATGACCAAATTTCAAAAGAATTTATTATTAATTTTGGTTTCTGGTTTATTATTCACTTTGGTTTTAGCACTTAGACGGCAAGAGATTTATCGTTGTAAAAATTTCTATATTGATATAGAAAAAGAAAAGGCTAAAAGCACTTTTTGGTTTACTCCAGCAGGTTTTGAGAAACCGTATAATTACTGTAGTTGGGTGCTTTTTGGTTTTAACTATA
>Ga0172379_10007152_pt1 | contig 14624 bp, 16 predicted proteins | sample GrowelOW334metaG_FD_119756 | JGI IMG/M metagenome (GOLD analysis project Ga0172379, IMG submission 119756) | Groundwater microbial communities from an aquifer near a municipal landfill in Southern Ontario, Canada - Groundwater well OW334 metaG | ecosystem: Environmental > Aquatic > Deep...
AGGATATTTGCGAGGCTGTTAATTTGGTTATAAAAAACAAAGGTGGACTTGCCGTCGTAGGAGGTGGAATTAAGCAATTTCTCGCCTTACCAATTGCCGGACTTATGTCCGATCAAAACGGATATTTAGTTGCGAAAAAATACTCGTTGCTTTCTCATGAGGTAAAAAAACTCGGTTCGAAATTGCATGCACCTTTCATGACTCTCGCGTTTATGGCGCTACTTGTAATACCGAAACTGAAGTTATCCGACAAAGGGTTGTTTGATGGGGAGAAGTTTAAGTTCATACAGGGGTGATTCTTACCACTTCTACTTCCTCCGTCTTTCAATGTCATTCTGCGCAAGAAGCAACCTTAAAATGGCTGCCCTGACTGGTTTCGAGGCGACTATGCCTATGGAAGTTTGTCGTTCCCTCTTTCTGACAAGTACTTCTGCTATTTCAGCTCCGCTGACAAAACCACCAATTCTATTATTTGATGGCAATCTAAATCCCGATCGTCGTACTTCTTCTTCTGTTAGCCCTCTATACCCCTGTATTTCACTCCCATCCATATATCCAAAAAGAGTGTGCTGTACCACTCTTGTTGGAGGAGTTAATACTCCTGAATGAAAAAGCACCTTTAATTTTATAGCATGTCGCCATGCATTTGGGTCATTTGAATCAACCATCACCAAAATTGCTCCTTGAATGATTGGCATTAATCTTTCCGGACATTCCGCGCTGAATAAGACTTCAACGATGTCAGCAGGTTTTTCTCCTGATAGATCTTCTGCATCAAGTTCATGTGGATGATCGATATGTAAAATCGCGTATCTATGATCAGAATTGACCACGGCAAAAGGATGCCTTCCCAACCCGAAATCTTCCAGTTGGCACCCATGTGTATCATCCTGGGCAGCTTCATCGATCAAAAGTTCCTGCGTATATCTATGCCACATTTTAACTAAAATAAAGGCGTTTCATCTTAACACCTTTCGGTTAGAAGTCAAGTAGGTTTACCCCCAATTCAGGATCCAGCTTCCTCCCAATATCCATATCCAGTTTCGTAATTATAACCTCGCAAGTAACTCCAACTTCGCCATGGAACAGATGTCCACCGATTAGGTTCAAATCCTCATCGCCAAGAGCTACATGTAAGTGCAATCTGACCTGCCCGTCCATCATCGTGACATTGCCGGTAAGTGATATGACCTCGTAAATTCCTTCGAACTTTTTCGTTTTATACTGTTTGGTTTTCAAATCTATCAATCCCACTTCCGCCTTACTTAATGCGCCTATACCTGTTACCGCACCCGCGCGAATACCGTTTTCTTCACAGACTTTTTTCAGGCAAGAAATAATTTCTTCGCCTTTGTCGATCCTTATGACTAGATTGTTGCCGCATTTTTTGCATTTCATAATCGCATTCTAAATTAACGCCTTCCCGTTCTCAAGGCTTCCGCTATCATTTTTTCGTTGAAGCTCTGTTCCGCCATAAACATTATTGTTGAAAATATTTTTGATTTTCGCGCTTCAATTGCTCGTATTTTTCTCATTAAAATCCTGCCATCTCCTTCGGCTCTTTGCGGTCTTTTTTGTGCCTCCAAAACTTCAAGCCTTAAAAGTGCATCTTCCCTGAAAGCAAGGCTTCTTAAATCCGAAACTATACCTGTCAGTTGAATTGTACCCAAGTCCGGCGTCACAGTTCCTCCGGCTTTTAAGCTATATGCCGCCGAACCTTGCGGTGTACAAATCAACATCCCGTCTCCCATTGCGCGTTCTTTTATCAGCCTACCATCCAAAAACACATTTGTAGCTGCGGTTTGGGCATTAGCTCTTATGGTTGTTACATCATTAAAAACGAATTCCGTACGGGAATTCCCATTTATGCCTTCTATCACGACTTTTAAATAATAAAATCTTTGGTATATGCCATTCCTGATTGCTTCTATCACGGCATCAGGTTCTTCTCCGGCGACATCATTCAAAAGCATTCCCATACTTCTTGGGTTTCCGGCTTTGATACCAAAAATCGGGACCGGTTCTCCGTTGTATCCTCTCCTTAGATCTCTGCGTGCTTCTTGTAACATTGTCCCATCTCCACCAAAAACCAGTCTGCAATCGGCATCCTCTGCATGCTTAACTATAGCAACTCCCTCGCTTGTCAGCGCCGGTTCAATCCTTTGGTAAGCTGCTTGTGCCAAAGGCGTATCTCCAACTATTACTTTTAGATTTAGGTTCGCCATATTTAAAAATTGGAAATGGATGTTATCATCTTTTCATGGACACCGATAGCCAAAAACGGCTTCGACTAGACCAAATCCGCACTATGATGACTGGACACCGGGTCGTTTTTCTGGTTTAATCAGCACCTTTAAATCATTAAAATGGCTTTGGCCGAAGCCGTACAAAATGCGATAAGCAGACAAGTAGAAGAATCCACAAAAGACTCTTTATTTCGCGAAATGTTTACCAGTCAATTTTCCGGGAGAATACATGCTTTATTGGTTGATTCGCCACCTGAAGATGATAGCGATTTCAATAATTGGCTTATTGGTGTCCGCGAAAAAGTTTTAAAAGTTGTTGATAGTGAAGTTGTGCGCGAGATAGATGAAATTTGTCATAGTCAAGACGCCGGAGAATCAAGAATAAGAGTCCTTACTGAAGCGTTTAATGCATGTTTGGATATCAGTTTCGAAATGTTCTGGGGCATGCTTGAATCGATAGTACGCATGAACCCTGCCATAAATTTAAAACAACCTACCGATTTCCAAGCCAGAAACAAAGATATCGCATTAGCATTTGTCGAAACGGTTAAGACAAGACCCAATAGTGGCAATTTACATTGTCGTATTCAAGAGCATCATGCTCCGGAATCTCGCAAGACTTTTTTCAGAGGAGCCGCAGTCCCAAGGGCGTATCCGTTATTTCAAAAATTTTCGGAATTATGCAACGATCAAAATATTGTATTTAAAATATATGAACCTTTATTAACCGAGTTCGTTCGCTTGTGCGAAAAAGCTTCCGACGGACAACAAAATGGATATCCGACTTCGGGAACAAGAGATGGATGGGAAAAGCTTTTAGCTGTTCTGGAAAAACAACATCAAGGCAAAATACATGTTATAACCACCCAACATGAGTATCTCCCGATGATTGACTTAAAGGGAACCGCTGTTACGGTTGTAGATAGTGGAGATCCCGGGAAAATAGCCGCCAATGTAAAAGCCGCTTTAGCTACTTGCCTTGAAGATGAACAACCCGTTGTTTTAATATCTTCGGTCCGCAGGACAGGTGAAAGAATCGATGTCGATTCTATTATGAGAGAAATCAAATCCGAATATCCAAATGCCATTTGTGTTATAGATTCCGCTCAAGATTACGCCATGCATGATCCCGCCGCTGCCGATGTTGTTTCTTATAGCAAAAGATATTGTGGTAGCGGTGCCGGTGTTTTAATGATTTCGAAAACCCTGGACATGCTGCTTGGCAATCCTTTTAAAATAAAATCCGGCATATCACTTGCTCAATTGGCGGTTGCCGTAGCTTCATTAAAATGCGCCGTTGATGAAGAACATTTTGCAAATGACCTTGCCGAGTTGTTAACGAAACCGAAACTATGGCTTTATGATGGAAAAGGCGTCCATATTAAAAAATGGGCCGACGCCATAACGGAACGGATTGGTCAACTTGGCGTAACCGTGTCGTCTTCTCCTGATCCGGAGGATGATTTTAATGAAAATATTTGGAGACAATCACGAGTGATATCATTATCCGGTTTAGATGTCAGCCCTAAAGACTTGGCTGAAAAACTGGAAAGAGATTACGATATTCAAGTTTGCTGGTTCTGTCCGAGATTAATTGCCGGGTTCGATGAAATTGCTGCATTGGCGAGCCGCGACTATTCGGCCGAGAATTGTTCGGAATTTTTTGAACGCTTAAGGAAATTTCAATCCGGACCGGCAAGTACTTATTTATTAGAGATGCTTACTTTACCGGAAGTTTTCAATGGCGATTGTGAATGTAACGAAGATACCTTTAATAGACAACGAGATTACCTTTTTGAGTCTGCAAAAAGACAGGAGATTATCAGAATTCTTATAGACATAACAATGTCAGGCGAAGATCTCGATCATTTTATCAGCGCTTTTTCTTCAACTCTTTCCTCTCTTCGTCAAACCGCTCCGCTTGAAGCCAGCTGAGTTCAAAAGCCATTTTCATCGCGTCCGCAATCTCCTGACTTTCTATCATGATGGCAAGTTTTTCTTTCCATGAAACTATTATGAATTTGTTGTCGTAGATGTTGATTTCCGGCGTGAAGTGGAATGCATTTGATGGCACAAGAGCGCTTTCGCGGAGCTCTTTTTCATCGAGCGCTTTTCTTTCTCGAGCCTTTTCGCCATCCGGAAATATTGCACGAATTTTTATTTTTTTCTTTGCGCGTCTTTTGAAATACTCGGGGAAATATCCCGGTAGCGTTTCATACATTTCATGCAAAGAGGCGTATGCCCTGATTGTTTCGCTCGAAGTGAGAGAGTCTTCGTAAACCCTTTTTAATCCGTCAACACCTTCGTAAAAAGTAACCTTCGGGCGTGTTCTGTGATATTTGTGCGGTTGCAATTCGTCGCTGAATTTTTCCACAAATTCTATTTGCTGATCGAGCGTGTCTATATCTTTTTTTCTTTTTATCTCAAGAAATTTAATAATATTTTTCGAGGTTTCTATCGAGTAATACTGCGTGTTCCCTTTCTTCGTCCTGGTCAGAAGCCCCTTTTTTACAAGACGGTCCAGGATATCGCGCGTCGTGTTGCGCGGTAATTCAAGTAAGCGAGCTATTTCGGAGGCCGGTTGTCCACCAAATTCAAGAAGTTTCGTAAAAACTTCCTTCTCTTTCTCGTTTAAGTCGAAAATCTTGAGCAGGTTTGTAATCATTTGGTATTTGGTTAAACTTGTGCGCCAAGTATATGCCGACGACGGGAAGCCGTCAATTTAATGATGACGAGGTGAGTTCGGCATTTACTGGTCTACGGATTCGTTTTTGCACCTTTTATACGCCAGCCCACGGCTTAAAATCCCGCTTTGTGGCTTGTTTTTATATGCCAGAATTAGGTCGTCATCAAATTCAAGCTTTCCTCAATGACGATTTAACCCCTGCCACAATGAAAACGACATTGGACTCATGTGTTTCAAGGTACTATCAGGAAAGGAACGAGCATCCGGTATTGAAGGATGTGCTCGGAGGTAGAGACGAGAAGCTGATATCAAGAGGTTTAGACATAAGAGATCGCGCCGTATCGCGACTTGGAGGCATTCCAAGATTGGAAAGAGATATCGCTCCCGCAAATGCGGAATCGAATGATCTTTATCAGTTCAGAATCGCATCTGTGCTTCATGGAGAGAATCCAAATAAGCGCGGGAGTTTCGTGATGTATTATCGCAATCCAACCGATCTTGGAGGAGTTGTTCTTGCTGGAATCCAGCACGCCATTGATACGGTCAATAATTTCAAGTTTGATCCAAGGTTTCTTGCGAAACTTCTTTCCGAACATAAAATCACCCCAGGCCTTTATAATGACCTACTTGCTTTAGACAGACTTGATGTCTCGGTGGAAGCGATTCCCGAAGGCACTTTTGTCGGACCGGACACCCCCGTAATGACGGTTACCGGACCTATTTGGCAGGTCCAGCTGATGGAGACTGTTCTTTTGGGATGTATCGACTACCCAACCGGCGTTACAACCAGAGCGGCCGCAATAATCGAAGCTTCACAAGGCAAGATGCTTGTCGATTTCGGGACAAGAAGAGCTCCCGGCGAGCAAGCTGCCGTCTTATCGGCCTTTTCAAGCGTGAAAGGTGGTGCAACTTCCGTCGCGAACACATTAACATCTTATCTTTCAACCAGAATAAAGGGCGAGGAATACATCCCCGATTCCGGAACAACATCCCATTCTTTTACCGAAAGTTATCTTCTGTTTGATGAGGATGGCAACGCAATTGAAAGTCCGGCCACCGGCGAAGAAAATGCCTACTCGACCTGGGTCAAATATTTTCCGGAAGCGACATGCGTACTTATCGACACAATTGATAAGAAAGTTGGCTTAAAAACAACGGCCAGAATTTATGAAAAATTCGGATTCAAGAGCCAGAACAAACCTATCGGCGTCAGAGATGACAGCGCGATAACTTCTCAAAGCATTTTGTTTGTTTTTGATGAGTTAATACGATTGGGAGTTGAAAAGTTTTTTATCGTAATTAGTGATAATTTAACTCCACAAAAGGTTCGAGAATTAAGAGAAGGAATTGTTAAGGCGAGAGGGCAAAAATTCTGGAATGATTTGGATATAAGATTCGGCGTTGGCACGTTTTTGGCAAGGCCGGAACCTGTTGGATTTGTATTTAAACTTGCCCAATACGAAGAGGATGGCCAAACCGTACCTGTCGCAAAACGATCCGGCACAACCGCGAAAGCTTCTTTCCCGGTTGCAATCCCTCATCGCATTCAAGATGAGAGCGGTGCTTTTGTAGAGGATCTACATCTACATCCTTCAGAGGATGCCGATGGTGTTGTCGAAGGGACAAAGTCGGTTATTCACAGGTTGAGTGAAATTGTTTTCGAGAGAGGTAGCAAAACTCAAGTTAATGAATCTTCCGCATCGATTGCGAAGCGTTGCAGGGATCAACTTGGCAGGTTGCCATCTCGCGTTTTGAATCATCCGACTTCCGCATATCGACCACGATTCAGCCAAAAGCTCGACGGTATTCGTTCGCGCATCCAAGAGGCTTTATCAAAAGTTTCTTAATTTAAAATTTAACCACAAAAAACATGAATGCCGCACCAGAAACAATATGGGATGCCCAAGCTGAAAAGCTGGATATCAAAAGACTCCTTGCCGAAGGGTCTGTGAATGTACATGTAGACACAACTCCGGCGTTTGAACCTTATGATGAATCTATTCAGGGAAGTGGCGAATTGCCGGTCCCTGGAGCGCACGAAACGATTGATGTTATAAATTCCGTTTCTCCTCATTTTGGAGGTCGCATTATTGGTCTTTTTGATCAACATATAATGGAAGGCAACTCTTTTTGCGCAAGCACTTATCAAACTCTTGGTATTAAAAAAATACCTTATAGCGTTATTACACTTGAGGAATTCAGAGGTTATCGCAGAAGTGGTATTGCGTTCCCTTTTGATGCCGATCTTTTTGAAAGATATTTGGAATTCTCCGGCGGCTCAATCACTCTTTGGCCGGATCATGCAAGAGCCGGTACCCCGGGCGGGACCATCGATCCAAGAATCAAAATCGCTCCTTCTACCGTTTTCAAAAAAGGCACTACTCGCGAGGCGCATCCTTTCGGTTCTATCGATAAAGGTTTTGATGACAGCGGAATGTTGTCTCATTTGAAAGATAATCACACACCAAGCGTGTTTGTTGACGGATGGGCGGAAGATTTTTGTTCCGGAACCGCAATGCTCGAAACCGCGGGCGAAGGGATCCCGACTTTTTATATAAGAGAGGCTGTTGCGGCAATAGACGCTCCAATAAAAGGAACTGCCGATACAACGCTTACAGTCATGAGACGCAAATTGCTTGCCGCAGGTGTGATTGGCATACCTGTCGATAAATTTTTGGAGCAGGTTCGTTCACATTCTTAAAAATATTTTTTAACCGTCATCAATATGGAAACTCAAAGAATTTGTATCGCACAATTAAATCCAACCGTTAACGATTTCGACGGCAATACCGCGAAAATCGTTGATGCGATAAGACGCGCGAAAGAAGGTGGCGCGAGGATTGTCGTTACCCCGGAAAGTGCCATTTTGGGATATCCTTCCGGCGAATTCTCTCAAAGACGAGAGACGTTTACGAGATGCGAAAAGGCTGTTGATGAAATAAGAAAGGCTGCGAAAGAACATGGGATGAATGTCGTAACAATGGGCGGAAACCCGAATACCATGGTTGTTATTAATGGAGACGGAGAGATTTCCGAGACTTGGGATCTCGAAGATAATGGACACTGCATATGTCCGGATTTCGGGGAAGATGTCGCGACTGTGAATTTTTATTTGGAAAATTCTCCTTATGTTTGTGGCGGTCCTGCAAAAAAAGAAACCGAACTCGTGGATGATGTTCGTGGTTTTACCACTGTTTACGTAAATCAAGTCGGTGCAAATGATGAACTGCTTTTTCATGGAGGATCTATGGTTTTGTCTTCCGATGGCGATGTTGTAGCAAGAGGCGCTACATTTGAAGAAGATTTGGTTTTTGTAGATATCGATGGGGATGGGAAGCCCGTACAAAAAGAACATATTGATCATGAATGGGCTCCTGAATATGATGGCACGACGGATGCACTGGATGAAATTGCTCCTGAGGTTTTGGACGCCTTGGTTCTTGGAGTTAGAGATTATTGCCATAAATCCGGGTTTGAAAAAGCTGTCGTTGGTTCATCCGGTGGAATTGATTCGGCGGTTGTATTGGCAATCGCGGTAAAAGCTCTTGGCGCTGAAAATGTCTTGGCCATAACGATGCCAAGTAAATTTTCCTCTGAAGGTTCTGTCGGAGATTCCGTAGCTCTTGCGGAAAATCTTGGAATTGAGCTGAGGAATGTTTCTATCGAGGGGATAGTAGACTCTTTCCGTGGTTCGATTGGAGGAGTGAAAGGAATTGCCGACGAAAACTTACAAGCGCGTGCGCGCGGAACAATCCTGATGACGATTTCGAATGGAGAAAATCGACTTGTTCTCGCTACCGGTAATAAAGCTGAAACTGCTGCCGGTTATTGCACTCTTTATGGTGATACTTGTGGCGCGATTGAAGTAATTTCCGACTGTCCGAAAATGCTCGTTTACGCCATAGCCAGAGAAATAAATAAAGATGGAGAAGTAATTCCTCAATCTGTTATAGACAAGGCTCCGAGCGCGGAATTAAGCCCGGGACAAAAAGATTCCGACAGCTTACCAGGATATCCTTTATTGGACAGAATTGTTCACGAAAGAGCTGAAAACAGAAGATCGATTGATGAAATTTTAGCGCTTGGTTTACCGATTTCAGAAAGTGAACTTAGTAGAGTTCTTGGATTAATCGATCGAGCGGAATTCAAAAGAAGGCAATCTCCTTCCGGATTAAGAGTAACAGGCGGGGCATTTCTCAAAGGCGGCTTGGATATCCCTCTTGTCGCAAAGAAATAACCAACATTTATTATGCCCGGTGAAAATTTAACATTACAACTTGATGCTCTGATTGATGAAAGTATTCCGCCTGAAGTCCTTTCAAGAATTGATCGAAAACTTTTACTCGAACAATTGGCCAAGAAAATAGCTTCTACCATGGCGAATGCCAGGAATCGAGTTATTGCACTTTATCCGGGAAGATTTCAACCGTTTCATAACGGACATCTCCATGTTTTAAGAAGAGCTCTTACGGAAAATGACGAGGTCGTAATTGGCATCGGAAGTCCTTATAAAAGCTTTACCTCTCACGATCCTTTTACGGCAAGCGAACGAATGCAAATGATTCGCGCCACTCTTGAAGAAGAAGGCGTATCGCGAGATAAATATCAAATAGTCACCATTCCAGATATCGATCGTCCAGAATTGTGGGTGCAACATGTGGCTTGCGTAACTCCACCGTTCGGACGCGTTTATGCACCGAGCGAATATACTGCACACTTGTTTGAGATAACCGGTGACTATGAAGTGTGCAGAACCACCTTGTTGGAAGATGGCGAAGGTCGCATAAGCGCAAGCAGGGTTCGTCAATTGATGACTGACGGCGGGGACTGGAAAGGGCTGGTCCCCAACCCTGTTGCCGAAGAAATTAAGCGATTCGGTGGCGAGGCCAGATTAGCGGCAGTGAGTCGTGATTAATGTGGTATATTCTTTCGCGACATTTTAAAAAACAAAAATGAAAAAATCGCTGAAGCTTATTGCTTGTGTAATCGCCTGCGAACTTGCCGGCAACATTCCTACATTTGTCACGGTTGGCGCAATAACAGATTGGTATAGTCCGTTAAACAAGCCATGGTTCAACCCTCCGAATTGGCTTTTCGGGCCTGCATGGACAATACTTTTTGCATTAATGGGGGTTGCGCTTTATTTCGTTTTGGAGTCGAAATCTCGTTTCGGGAAATTGGCGTTGGCGATTTTTGGCGTGCAATTTATTCTTAATATCGCATGGTCGTTTTTGTTTTTCGGACTTCAAAGTCCACTATATGGACTTATCGACATTTTCGCGCTTTTGATCATGATTATTACGACTATTATTGTTTTCTATCGAGTCGATAAAAAAGCGGCATACCTGCTTGTGCCTTATTGGTTATGGGTTTGTTTCGCGAGCACGTTAAATTACTTTATTTTTAGGATGAATTAATGGCGCATGCGATTTTTGCAAAACTCGCCCGGATGAGTTTGCCTCGGGGCGAAGCAATGCTGTTCTGCAAACCCCAACCGGTTGGGCTACGTAACCGTTGTTGAATTTCTGCAATTTGACCAGTAAACAAGCCACTGATATTATCATTTCCTTTATTATTCAATTATGGAAGAGTTACCCATTCCGGAAGCTGACAAAAAAACCGAAGATGATTCCGGACTTGTTGCAGCAGTTCAAGGCCTTTTTAAGCAAATCATGCCGGGATGGCTTATTAAAAGGAAGCCAACCCAGGAAGGCACTACACCAACTGCACAAGAAGAAACGCCGCCTATCCTATCGGCTGAAGCTCGACTTGCTCGTGATAAGCCTACCTGCACAATAGACAGAGCACACGCCCGATCAGTTTTATTGGCTTTCTTAAGTAACTACCAAGGTACTCACGATGACCTCATCGCTGCAATAGAAGGCTATTTTGAACATACCGGCTATACCGTCGTAGAGATTCCCGAAGAGGAAGACGCACAGCCTCTAAACGAATACAGTCGTGTTACATTCCCAAAAGCCATTCCGGCAAACGGCTTCGTCTTGCTTTTCCCAAATTGTTATCGCCAATGGAATATATATATTGGTGCCGGAAATCAAATATGTATACAAATTACATCTTTGCATGATGACAATCGAAGACGGCAAGATAGAGCCAACGATACCGGTAGCGTACAAATGCGGACTTCTGGCAGCTTAGGTTTTTAATTTACATATTCTCATCCAAATCTTCTTGAAAAAAGGCAGTGTCAGCGTCGACAACATTTTTCGTGAAAGATCCAAGGTCTGACTGGGTTTTAATTTGTTTTTATCAAAAAAACCATCGTCGTATCATCCATAACTATCTTATTTCTTTTCGCCAGACCGTTTAAGCACTTATCGAAATCGTATTCCGAATCAAAAATCCGCTTGTAAACGGCCAATTCTTGCCTGATATCTATATACCATGCTTTTTTATTATGATTATAAAGATATTCTATTATGGCTGCTTCTTTATCGTTCATTTTTTCAAATTAGGTTTAAATTTAATCCAAATCCTCTTAAAAAAAGGCAAAGTCAGCGTGGAAAGCATGAATCCAACCGCCGGCACTATCGCATTTAGCCATGCGTTTTCGATTTTTATCGATTGCAAATAAAGTCCGATTGCCAGATACGTAAACAACATCAAAATCGCTCGACGGGTTTTGCTGGTTTCCCACGCTTTATCTGTTTCGACGGCCTGGTTGCGAGCTTTTATCGTGTCGATTTCTTGTTGTAGTTGTTCGAGTTCCATCGATTGTTGTTTCGGTATTTTTTACAACATGAGTATAATGAGTTTTGCATCCTCAAAACAACTTAATAATATTGCGCAAGGAATGCTTTGCGTCCTTGTGCTTGCCATCATATGCGCCTCATTCTAATAGACAATTACGATTCGTTCACATACAACCTCTATCAGCAAATCTGCCGGCTTGGTGGGCTTCGTTCTGCTTCGCAAGACTTCGCCCTGGATGTTGATGTACGCAAGCATGATGAAATTTCCATTAATGATGTCCGTGATTATGATGCAATCGTGATTTCGCCTGGGCCAAAAAAGCCTTCCGATAGTGGAATTTCTCGCGAAGTTATTGCGAAGTTTTATGACAAGAAACCAATTCTCGGCGTGTGCCTCGGGCATCAGTGCATTGGAGAAGTTTTTGGAGCGAAAACTATCCGTGCGCAAAAAGTTATGCATGGGAAAACGAGTTCGATTTCCCACAACGGTCGTGGCGTTTTCAAGGGGATAAAAAGTCCTTTCAAGGCGGCTCGTTATCATTCGTTGATAATCGATCGCGTGCCTGATGAATTCGAGTTAACGGCATGGACCGGGGAGAAAATCATAATGGGGATTACTCATGAAAAACACCCTGTCTATGGCGTACAGTTCCATCCAGAATCTTTTTTGACCAATAATGAGTTTTCCTCCGGAAAACAGCTTGATTTAAAAGGGCGAAGGTCGAAAACTCCCTCCGCCCCGGGAGATAAATTAATTAGTAATTTTTTAAATGAAATTGCATCGCGTAAAAATTAGTGGGTTTGATCCGCTTTTGTTTTTCAGAAAGACTGTCGCAAGTCAGAAAGATGTCAGTTTTTTGCATGGCGGGCAGTGGTCGATTTTAGGCTTTAATCCAGTTAAAAAACTTGTTACGCGCGACTGGAAAAAAGTTGTTTGTCCTAAGACGGGTATTGCCATTGGATGTTTTTCGTACGATGGCGATTTGCATGTGAATTATTATGAGGATTTTTTGCGTTACGATAATTTTAACAAGAAAATCTTCACGAGCGTTCCTGCAAAAATTAAGTCGATTTGGAAAACTCCGTGTGCTTATCGTGAAAATATTGTTACGGGTTTCAAGCCTGAAATGTCCAAGCGCGATTACGACAAGGCTTACAAGAAAATTCAGGAATATATCCTGGAAGGTGATATTTATCAGGTGAATTTAACACACAGGCTTGTTGCGAATTTCGATGGTAATAAGGGGCGAAGGTCGAAAGCGCCCTCCGCCCTAGCGGACTTGTTTTGTAAAATTCTAGAAACAAATCCTGCGCCGTTTGCGGCTTATCTCGATTGCGGAGATACTAAGGTTTTGAGTGCGTCGCCAGAGAGATTTTTGCGTCTTGAAGGTGATAAAATCTATACATGCCCGGTTAAAGGAACCCGTCCCCGGGGACGGACTCCTCTTGAAGATATTAAGTTGCGAGATGAGCTTATCGCGAGCAAAAAAGAGGAGGCCGAACTCAATATGATAACGGATTTGTTAAGGAACGATATCGGGCAAGTGAGCGAGATTGGAAGCGTAAAAGTTGTTAAGCACAGGGCGCTACAAAAATGTCCGACGGTTTGGCACACATATTCGGAGGTTGTAGGTCGGCTACGCGATGGTCTGAGTGCGGTTGATTTGTTGCATGCATGTTTCCCCGGAGGTTCAATCACCGGCTGTCCAAAAAAAAGATCGATGGAAATTATCGACGAGCTTGAGCCGGTTAAAAGGGGTGTTTATACCGGTGCTATCGGATATATAGACTCAAATGGCGACATGGATACCAATATTGTGATCCGGACTCTTGTGGCTCATGATGGGAAATTATTTCTGAATGTCGGAGGCGGGATTGTTGCCGATTCGACTTGCGAGTCCGAATACGAAGAGACGCTTGATAAGGCGAAATCTTTTTTGAGATTAAAAGAAACTTCGGCGATTTTTGATCCTGCGAATAAAAAAGTGCGTGGGGTTTTTGAGACTATGCGTACTTATAACGGCAAGATTTTTGAGCTTGATGCGCATCTCGAGCGACTTAAGAACTCCGCAAAAATTATTGGCATGAAATTGCCTTATAAATTGAGTGAAATCAAGAAGATGATTCTTGAAACTCCGGTTTCGCGCGAGGTGATTGTCAAAGTCGTCGCAACGCCAAATGATGTTGCGATTAAGGTGAGTCCTCTTGTAATCGATCCGATTATTTACAAAGGCGTGAGTGCAACTTTTTATAAAATCGAAAGGCGAAAACCGAAAGCGAAAGCTCTACCTTACAATAAAAGTTTTGAGGCGCATGAGTATGCGATTTCGCGAGGCTTCTATGAGTCGTTATTGGTTAACAAGAAAGGTTTCGTAAAAGAAGGTGCTTATTCGAATTTGTTCTGGGTAAAAGACGGGCAAGTTTTTACGGTTGGTCGTGGAGTTTTGGAAGGTGTGACGCGCTCAATCGTTTGCAAATCGGTACCGGTTCGTTTTGCGGAAATAACACCTGCGAAACTGAAAAAGGCGGATGAGGTTTTTATTACAAAAACTTCTACGGGAGTTGTGCCGATAACCGAGATTGATGGAGTAAAAATCGAGAGTGGAAAGACGACTAAAATGCTTATGAAACTACTTCCGACGATTTGACAAATTGCCCGAAAACTATTATTGTAAACTCAACTTTTAGAGAATTTTATGAAAATTGGTCCTGTTCAATCTATCTTGAATGCAAAAGATCCTCCAGAGATAAGACGCGATGACAATCCTCGTGAACAATCTCACGGAAGGGATAGACGCGAACCTGATGATACAGGCGCTACGAATGAGTCACTTGATGAATTAATGGACCCCCAACCACCTTTGTTTATTGAACCTGCTACCATATCAGCTCGCGTTGCTGCCAATGCATATAAGGCAACGTCTGACGAGTAGATTTATATCTTCACTTTCTGCAACTTAAGCAAAAATCCGATCAGAT
>Ga0172379_10007153_pt1 | contig 14623 bp, 12 predicted proteins | sample GrowelOW334metaG_FD_119756 | JGI IMG/M metagenome (GOLD analysis project Ga0172379, IMG submission 119756) | Groundwater microbial communities from an aquifer near a municipal landfill in Southern Ontario, Canada - Groundwater well OW334 metaG | ecosystem: Environmental > Aquatic > Deep...
GCGCCGTAGCGCGTCCGCACGGACAGGACGATTTCGTCCCCTGCCTTCAGGCCGAAATATTCCGCCGAATCCGCGGGAATCGCCACTCCGTTCGGATCGGCGGCAAAGTCCGCCCAGGACCCCGAGATGAAGGTGGACTGCGATTTGAAGGTCTCGTCGGTAGTCGTATCGATGCCGGTGAACGACAAACGTTTTGAAAGTCCGCCGAAGTAGACGGTCGATCTGGCCGCGTAGCGGACAACCGTCCTGGCCTCGTCTCCGAAGGTCTTTTTAACTCCCTCCAGTATTTCATCCGTGCGCAAAAGGCCGTTGAATATCTTCCCGCCTTTTGCGAATTGGCCGGTGATCGTGATATGTCCCGCCGTGGATTTAACCAAGCTTTCGGAAATGTTTTTCGTTGCGCCGCGTGAAAACGACATGAGCAGCACAAGGATGAAAGCGACGACGGAGTAGTTCACCCCGAGGGTGAAACTTCTCTTTTTTTGGCGGAAGACGTTCTTGAAAGCTAACGCGATGAAATGCCCCATGGTTACCCCCTACCTGTCGCTCATCGCCTTGAGCGGCGTGATCGAGGTCGCGACGCTGACCGGATATATGGTGGCGAGTATCGATACCAACACGACTATGCCGATCGCGACTAAGAACGGGCCGACTTCCAGCTTGAGGGCCAGCGGGCCGCCTCCGATCAGAAATTGGGATACCGTTTCCGGCAATGGAAAGCCTTTTCCGCCCGCAAGAGCCAGCGGCACCGCGGTGATGGCCATGGCCGCCAACGACGCTGATACGTTCAGAATCAGGGTTTCCGCGAGGAACACGCCGCGCACGAAGGACTTATCCGCGCCTATGGCGCGCATCGTCCCTATCTCAGCGGTACGTTCCACCACGTTGATGATGAGCGTATTCATGAAAATCATCGTGACTACCAGGAAGACGAGCCCAGTTGCCAGGAATATGAAAGCCTGGAGAGCGGAGGCGATTTGCGCGTAGAAACCGGAAGCAACGTCCCAGCGCGCGGTTTTGACTCCCAGATCGCTTCTCTTAGCCAATTTTGCCATCACCGTGTCCGCTTTGGAGTGGTCTTTGAGCTTTACGGCGACCATGGTGAAGCCCGAAAGTGCTTGGCTCTTGAGAGAGCCAAGGTCGAGTTTCCCGAAAGCGGCATCCCCGGCCAGCGCGAACAGGCTGGATTCATCGGCCGACGCGGCGGCGAGCCGTTCGTTGAAGGCCGTCGGCAATGCTTCAACCCCGGTGAAATTGTATAGAGAAGAATAGGTTTCCGAATCGACGAAATTGATGTAATCGAAGACGCTCTTGAAATGGAGAGGTTCGAAGAGCCCCAGGAGCGTGGACCGTGCGGTATTTACACCGCCTTCGGTAACGCCCAGGAGCGTTACGGCCTCGCCGACTTTTAGGGTTACTCCGTAGTTTTTCAGGTACTGCTCGTTCTGATACCGACTTATGAGGATGCCCTTTTTGATGCCTTCCGTCTTTCCGTTTGACTGTCCTGAGGCAAGGCCGTTGCCGAAAAAGCTGCCGTCCTCCACTTTGACGTTGGAGAACACCGCCTGGTAGGGCTTGGGTTCTACCGCGTAGAAGATGAACGGCAGATCCAACTTCTTTCCGTTACGCTCCACCTGCACTATCCCGTAGTTCTGCGCGTAGAACGCGTAGGCCTCAATTTCGGGAAACGTATCAAGTGCCGCGGCGACTTTTTCCGCGTCGCCTATTTTCGGCAGCGGAGTGTTGAACGCGAACGGAGAGGGCAGCTCCTTGGATTTCGCGGAGTAGACGATGAAATCCCCGGTGAAGTTTCCGATTATCGCCGCGCGGGAGGCCTGCGCGGCCGAAGAGGCGAAGATTCCGCCGAAAACGATGAGGAAGGTTCCGAAGGCGACCAAAATGCCGATGAGCGCCATGCGCCCCTTCCGCTTCATAAGAGTTCGGAACGCCAGTTTGAAGGTCAGCATTGACTCATCCCTCCGTCTCGTCGCCCTGGTCCGCGATCATCCCGTCCATGATGTGGACGACTCGTTTTGCTTCTTTCATGATGTGGGCGTCGTGAGTGGAAAAAATGAAGGTCGTCTTGTCGGTCTCATTTATCTGACGCATGAGCTCCACGATCCGTTTTCCCGTCGCGGAGTCCAGGTTCGCCGTCGGCTCGTCGGCCAGGACCACCAGCGGTTTTGTCACCAGCGCCCGGGCAATCGCGACGCGCTGCCGTTGACCGCCTGAAAGTTCCGCGCTCTTGTTCTTCATCCGGTCCAAAAGGCCCACTTCCTCAATCGCTTTCATCACGCGCTGGTGACGTTCGGTTTTCCCTATCGCTTTCTGCAAGAGGAGCGGGAATTCGATGTTTTCATACACGTTGAGCACGGGAATGAGGTTGAAGGACTGGAAAATGAAGCTGATTTTGGTTCTACGATAGCGGGTAAGTTCCTTGTCGCTCATTCGCTCGGTTTCGGTCCCGTCGATGCGCACCGTGCCTTCCGACGGTATGTCGATGCAGCCGAACATGTTCAGCATCGTGCTTTTCCCCGATCCCGAAGGGCCCGCGATAGCCAGAAATTCACCTTGAGCTATGGACAGCGATACGCCCCGCAGCGCGTCGACGCGGGTCTGGCCGAGCATATAGTGTTTTTTGACGTTTTCCAGCTCTACGACGTTCATTTCGTTCCTCCCCCTGCGTAATCGAGTCCTTTAAGAAGTATATCGATTAGTTCGTTTGCCATATCACCGCGAGTATTCTTGACGGCAAAAAAAGGAACCGAATGGAGGCTCTCCACCAAACCGATGAATGCTCCTGCCACGAGCCCCGAGTCGGTGGAAGCTGATATCGCGCCTGAACGGACCGCTGCTTCGAACACGCTCCGCAGTCTGATGATCAATTCCCGGTAGACTAGGTCCATGAGCTTGCGTGCGACGCTTTCCGGGAGCGCGGGCATATCCGCTTCGGTCATCCGGATCAGGTCGATGGGCGGTTGCGACAAGAGCCAGGCGGCCGCGCCCCGGCTTCGCGCGCGCAGGTCGGACCCCGCTTCAGTGATCGCCGCGGCGAGCCCCGCTCCGTGCCGGAGAATGTTCCGTTCCATGACCGCCGCGAACAAGTCTTCCTTGCCGCCGGGAAAATGGTAGTACAAAGAGGCGTGCGTCAGTCCAAGCTCAGTGGAGATGTCGCGGAGCGTTGTCGCGACGAAGCCCTTGCGCGCGAATAGATTTTCAGCCGTGTCAAGCAGCCGTTCCTTCGCTTGGGTGTGGTCCGATTCGTGACTCATGGTGTAATACTTACCAACATATTGGTAATATAGTGCGCGCGGTTTTGAAAGTAAAGAATGATTCCTATTTTAGTAGCTTTACGAGCGTTCCGCTGAAAGGATGTATAGATTTCCGGAAAACCAGGCCGCGATGGCTTTCATTCGGTTGTAGAGCGAATACGCTTTAGTTTTTTCCAGTCCGAAGAATTGGATGGTATTGGCTTCTACAATGCTGTAGAACAAGAGCTGTTTGCCGACCTGCGTGATGCGAATGTGGGTCAGCATATCGCGTGGCCCGATCAGCTGGAGTATTCCAAGATTCAGGGGCGTAAGGTTCATTTGATTGATCTCGATTCCTTCAGGTTTTCGTATAAATTCAAATATGGAGAACCCGTCGCCGGTATTGGCTTCTCTTTGGTACATGATGAAGCTTCCCCTTTCCGGCGCGCCGGTATAGGGCGGATCGGGCAGCCGCGCGTTCTTATCGGTTTTGCCTACCCGATAGGCGTCGATAATAAACGGATACGTCGTCTTCGTGGGTTCATAAAAGAACTGCAAACCCTTCAAGGTACTGACCGCGGTTATGCAATACATCAGAAAGTCGGGGCCGAGCATCAGGGCATTTTCGGGAATATCAATCAAAAATAAACCCTCGGCCGCGATGGTCGAGGGTTTTCCGTCGAACAATTTGGCGACATTCGCGTTGTAGGGGCTGTTTTTCCAAATCGGCAATTGGTCATATCTATCCGCGATATAGCGAAGCTCTCTTTTTTCCAGCAGAGCGCTTCGGTCTTGCTCGTTGAGCCAAGTCAAGGCGGAAATTAACTGTTCTTCAGCGAAAGAGCAAAAAACAACCGCGAGCATCAGGAGAAGCAACATCGATATCCGATTCCGGCGCATTGCTTCTCCCATAAACAGGTCAACAAATTTCATCAGATCAAGTTACACCTAATAATTGATATGACATTCAAAACTCTTCAAGTTTTGAATGTCCAACCATTGATGTAAAACAGTATTTTCGCATTTGAGTTAATGTCAATAATTAAGAGCGAGCGCGAAAATACTGTAAGAGCTTTTTTCAAAAGTAACCGACTTTTGAAAAAAGCTCAATTTTCCGCGATGCAGTCTATCTCCACCAGCGCGCTTTTCGGTAGTCCTTTGACCGCGACCGTAACACGTGCGGGTTTCCCTGTGAAATATTGGCCGTAAATCGCGTTCATATCGGCGAAGTCCGCCATGTCGCTCAAGTAAACGGTGGTCTTCACCGCTTTTTCCAAAGAAGAGCCGGCGGCCGAAAGGACGGCTTTCAAGTTCTCAAGGACGCGTTGAGTCTGTTCCTTGATGCCGCCTTCAACAATCGCTTGAGTTTTCGGGTCTAAGGGAATCTGCCCCGAACAGTAGACCATTCCCTTGGCGACGATCGCCTGGGAATACGGGCCGATGGCCGCGGGCGCTTTTTCGGTGTTAATATACTCTGACAATTTCAAACCCTCCTTCTTTCATCGCTTTCGTGATTTCATCAAGGTGGTCCCACCCGTTGGTTTCCACCGTTGCTTCCAATTGAACTTTCGTCAGGCGGTCCAGGCTTTTAAACCGATTATGGTCCAGCTGGATGATGTTGGCGCCGCATTTTGATAGGAGGGTCGTGATCTTGAGGAGTTCTCCCGGCTTGTCGGTAAGTTCAACCGAGAAGCAGAAAATGCGGCCGCGGCTTACCAGGCCCTGGTTGATCATCGCGGAAATGGTGAGCACATCGATATTGCCTCCGCTGACCAGGCTCACGACTTTCATCCCCTTTTGCGGCAGTTTTTTCAGTGCTGCCAAGGAGAGTACGCCCGCGTTTTCGGCCACCTGTTTATGCTTTTCCAGCAGCAACAGGAAGGATTCCTGCAGGTCGTAGTCAGAAACCGAGATGATGTCGTCGACGTATTTTTTGACTACTTCAAACGTCATCTCTCCTGCGGTTCTGACGGCGACGCCTTCGGCGATGGTTCGCACCGTATCCAGGCGCGTGACTTTTCCCTTTTCCAGCGATGTCTTGAGCGTGAGGGCGCCTTCCGGTTCCACGCCGATGACTTTCACCTTGGGATTCATCGCCTTGACCGCGACCGCGATGCCGGAGATGAGGCCACCGCCACCCACCGGCACGAGGATGATGTCGCAATCGGGGAGATCGTTCAGAATTTCCAGCCCGATGGTGCCTTGACCCGCCATGACGTCCCAATCGTCGAAGGGATGGATGAACAGGTAGCCGTTTTCCTTTTCCAAACGCCGGGCTTCTTCGTAGGCTTCGTCGTACATGTCGCCGAAGAGGACCACCTGCGCGCCGTATTTTCGGGTAGCCTCGACTTTGATCAGCGGCGTCGGTTTAGGCATGACGATGACGGACGCGGCGCCCAGAAGCTGCGACGCGTACGCCACACCTTGCGCGTGGTTACCCGCCGAGGACGCGATAAGTCCTTTCCGGCGGTCTTCGGCGCCCAGGCGCGCTATCTTGTTGTACGCTCCGCGGATTTTGAACGCGCCGGTGACTTGCAGGTTTTCCGGCTTGATGAACACGTGTTGGTCGTTTTCCCGTGAGAACACTTCGGACGGGTACAACGGGGTATCATGTATCACGCCGCGCAGTTTCGCCGCCGCCTCAACTATGTCTTTGAGCTCTATCATCCGAATATCCTTGCGACAATGATGGAGGCCGCGCTTGCCACGTTCAGGGACTCCGCCTTTCCGCCTCCCGGTATCGTCACTACTTCATCCGTAGCAGCGAGTATCCCGTCGGAGGGACCGCGCGCCTCGTTGGAGAAGACGTAGATGCCTTTTCCCGAGTAATCAAAAGCCCGGTAATCCGTGCCCGCCACGTCGGCCGTGACTATTTTGTATGTTTCTCGGTATCGACCTAGCTCATCGACCAGATTTTTAGACAAGATAAAACGCGTATGGAAAATCGATCCCATCGTTGACCGTATAGTTTTCGGGTTAAAAAGGTCAACGCAGGTTTCGCCTATCAGGAGTTCTTTTATGCCGAACCAGTCGCAGGTGCGGGTTATGGTTCCCATGTTCCGTGGGTCGGCCAAGTCGAATAAGGCGATGAGCCGGTCCGCGGTCGGCTTTTGGATGATCAATTTTCGGTAATCAAAAATCCCGATGACGCCCTGTGAGTTTTCGGTATCCGATATCCGGTCAAAGTCCAGCTCTCCGAGTGTTTCGTAGCTCCAGCCTTCAAGTAAAGAGGCTACATCAGGATCACTTTTCGGAGTTCCCGCCTTCACGAACAATCGCGCGCATTCGCAGGGCGATTTCAGACCTTCGGCGACAATCTTGCGGCCTTCGGCGATGAAGAGTCCGCTTTCTTCGCGCGCTTTCTTCTGCTTAAGAGAGGCATAATATTTGATCTCGTCTTTGGTGGCCATAGGGTGGATCGAAGATACCATCGATACGCGCGCCCGCGCAACTCGCGGCATCGGTTTCCCTTGACTTCTTGTAAAACTCTAAGATAATACATAGTATGTTTTAATTGATTTTTTGTAATGAGTTTTCATTTTTCGGAGGTGAGCAACAATGGGAGAAAAGAAAGTCGCTCTAGTAACCGGGGCGTTGGGTGTATTGGGTAAAGCGATTGCGCTGGGACTCATCGATGACGACTACCGCGTCGTGTTCGTGGACTTGGACCAAAAAAAACTTGATGACTATTGCGCCACTCTGTCCAAAGGCGTCGCGCTGCCGGTCGCTTGCGACATCAGCGATCCTTCCTCCGTTGACGCCGCCGTCACCAAGATAAAGGCGGCGTGGGGTAGTGTGGATGTACTGGTGAACAACGCCGGGATCCTCTCCAATAATAAGGCCGTCGGTACCACCCCCGAAGAATGGAAAAAAGTACTCGCCGTGAACCTGGACGGCGCTTTCTATTTGTCCCGCGCATTTATGGAAGATATGAAGAAGAAGAAATGGGGACGCATCATCAACATCACCTCGTTGGCGGCGAAAACCGGCGGCATCACCGCGGGCACCGCGTACTCGGTTTCAAAGGGCGCGCTCATTTCCCTCACCTTCAGCCTCGCGGCGGAACTTGCGGCCTACGGCGTCACAGTCAACGGCATCGCGCCCGCGTACGTGAAAACCCCGATGATCACGGTCCAATTGACCGAAGCGCAGCGGCAGGTCCTGTTGGAGAAAATTCCGGTAAAACGATTCTGTGAAGCTGAGGAAGTGGCGCACACGGTCCGTTTCTTGGCCAATCCGCTCGCGGGCTTCATCACCGGCGAGATCATCGACCAGAACGGCGGCCTTCAGTTTGACTGAGGATATTTAAAGAAGAAAAATCTACCGCCAAGGTCGCGAAGGAACGCGAAGGGAAGGGAGGAGAAGAGACACACGCGGATTGCGCTCAGCGATCCACGAAGGTTTGGCGGGAAAACATCGCCGCTCCGTACCCTCTTCCCCCTTTGACTTCTTCGCGCCCTTCGCGGTCACATCTTTCTTTACAAAAAGCGGCAGCCTGGGAGCGCGAAGCTCCGGGGCTGCCGCTTTTCATTTTCCGAGATCTATTCTTTGCTTAATACGCGGTGAGGCCGCCGTCGACGGGGAGGGAAACGCCGTTCAGGAAAGACGCCTCATCGGAAGCGAGGTACAGAGCCGCGTTCGCGACGTCCTGATCGGTCGCTAGGCGTCCGAGCGGTACTTCGCCCAGGCGTTCGGCTTTTTTTGCGGGATCCTTGAAGACGACCTGCATCAGCGGGGTATCCACGGTGCTGGGGTGGATGGAGTTGCAGCGGATGTTGTCTTTCGCGTAGCGGACGCCGACTGTCTTGGTCATGAGCGTCACCGCGCCCTTGGTTACCGTGTATGCCTCCGTGGTGTACTTGTGTCCGACCAGACCACAGATCGACGACATGTTGATGATGGAACCGCCGCCGCCTTTGCGCATAATAGGAATGGTGTGCTTGATACCCATGAAGGGGCCTTTCACGTTGACGGCAAGCATCGCATCCAGGCTTTCTTCTTTCATTTCCTCGATGGGCTCGCGGATATTAATTCCTGCGTTGTTGACTAAGACGTCGAGCCGTCCGCATTTGGCGACAACCGCCGCGAGCGCTTCAACCCAGCTCTTTTCCTTGGTGACGTCGAGCTCTTGAAAATAGGCTTTTCCACCGGCTTTTTCAATTTCGGCGACGGTGGCGTTGCCGATGTCGGCTTTCAGGTCGCAAATAAAGACCGTCGTGCCTTCTTCTGCAAAACGTTTTGCGATGGCGGCACCCAAGCCTTGGGCGGATCCGGTGATCAAGGCAATCTTGTTTTTCATTCTCATAAGAAAGCTCCTTGCGTATAAGTGTTTGAAACGGCTCAATTTCCCGGTTTTGATTATACTCAGGAGTCGCCCTGCCGTGTCCATATCCGGGTGACAATATTGTCCTAACTAGTATACGGTATTTTACATACTGGAGGAAAGTCAACAGTTTACTATGTTTTTTTACGATAGAGTCCAATTTATCAAGAATGTCCATTGACGCCTGGTGTTTTGACGGTTAACATACTTTGGTAGGATGCAATATACACCCTTCATTTGGCCCTTGATAATCGCTGCCGCGTTCAGTTTTGGAATTGCCTTGTACGCGCGGCGTTTCCCTGATGTTCCGGCGGTTCGTCCCTTTGTCGGGATGATGATTTCCGCGGCTTTTTGGGCGTTGATTTACGCTTTCAGTATCCTTGCCACCTATGAACCCCTTCGTATTTTCCTTTCGATGCTCATGTATATTCCTACGCGTCTGGTCCCTCCTTTTAGCATCCTGCTCGTACTGGAATACGGCGGCAAGGATAGGTGGATTACACGTCGCAATATGATCCTTCTGTTCGCGATTCCAGTTATATCGATGATCGCGTCGATGACTAGTCCATGGCATACCCTGTTCCGGTTTGCGTTCACAATGGAGACGGTCGGCAGTCTTACCGTTCTGCATTACAAGGGCGGCCTTATCTACTGGATCAGCACGATATATGGGAACGGCCTATTGCTCGCTTCTATTGTGATGATGTTGCCGCTTTTCGGCGCCAGCGGGCTGCATCGACGGAACACGGCTCTGTTGTTTTCGGGCCTTTTCCTTCCGGCTTTGCTCAATATCCTTTTCAGCGCTGGTTTGACGCCGATCAAAGGCTACAGTTTCGCGCCGACGGTGCTGGTCATTACCGGCATCTGCTACGTCATGGCGTTGTTGCGCTTCAGACTGTTCGGCGTCGCTCTCGTCGCGCGCTCCACCATTATGGAAAACATTGTCGACCTGGTTATGGTATTTGATACGCGCGATCATATTGTCGATTTCAACGCCGCCGCCGCCGGAGTTTTCGGATTGAATCGAAAGCATTTTATCGGTGAGACGGCAGATGCCCTGGAAGAACGGTTTGCCGATTTCTTTCGTAATTACGCGAATAGAACCTCCTCTACGGAAGAGATTGAGCTTGGTGTTGGTAGTGTGACGAAAACCTACGATCTGACGATATCCCCCATCCTGGATGGACAGCATCGCACAAGAGGTCGTTTATTTCTCTTCCACGATATCAGTGACCTGAAGGCCGCTGAGGAAACCGTCAAAAATCTCCTTGAAGAAAAAGATATTATCTTGTCTGAGGTACATCATCGGATCAAGAATAATATGAGCACGATGGCCGGCATTTTGTCGCTCCAATCGGACTGTGTAACAGACCCGGCGGCGAAGTCCGCGCTTTTGGATGCGCGTAGCCGCATGCAGAGCATGATGGTGCTATATTCCAAGCTCTACGTAACGCCGGCAAGCGGCAATTTGAATGTCGAATTGTACCTCTCTCCCTTGATCGAAAAGATAGTCGCCAATTTCCCCAACGCCGCCTCCGTGCGTCTGGTACAGCGTTTCGAAGAGTTCGATTTGGAAGCGCGTACCTTGTTTTCTCTCGGTATTATTATAAATGAAATTTTGACGAACGCTATGAAGCACGCTTTCGACGGTAAGGACGGCGGTATCATAAGCATCTCGGCAAATAAAGTAGGCGCTAAAGTCCAGATTGAAGTCGCCGACGACGGTGTCGGCATGCCTCCGGCTGAAGATCCTCGCTCAATGGCCGGCTTCGGTCTCGGTCTCGTACGTATCCTTACGACGCAGCTCGGCGGAACCATTACCATCGATCGCCAGGCCGGTACTCGTTTCACGCTGCTCTTCACGCCCCCCGCTTGCCGTTCCGATAAATAAGCTTTATTGTAAGCTTGTTCCGTTGGGGACCCGGCCGTCTCTCCGACGCCGCGATCACGAAAGCATGGACAGGGTATGAAGAAACTAATCCTAACCGCACTTGCAGTATCTTTCCTCTTAGTCTCTTGCAAAGCGAAAGCGCAAGAAGCAACCAAAAACGACGCGAAAGACAGCGCCGTTACTAAGCCGGCCTCCAAAAAAGACGTCGGCTACGCGCTTGGCGTCGCGATCGGTACAAGTATGAAACCGACCGGTATCGACTTCGATTACAACGCGTTCCTTGACGGGATGAAAGACGCGCTCGGTAAGGAAAAAGCGAAGGTTTCCCCCGAAGAAGCGAACAAGACGATCCAGGCCGCGCTCGCGCAGGCGATGGAGAAAAAGGCCGTCGCGTCCGCCGCGAAAGAAAAAGATTTCTTTGACAAGAATGGTAAGAAAGCAGGCGTCAAAACGACCGCCAGCGGTCTCCAGTACGAAGTCATCACGGAAGGAAAAGGCGTTAAGCCGATTGCCGCGAACACGGTTAAGGTTAATTACGTGGGTACCCTCCTTGACGGCAAGAAGTTCGACAGCTCCATAGACCGCGGTGAGCCTGCCGTTTTTCCGCTGGACAAGGTAATCCCCGGCTGGACCGAAGGTATTCAGCTCATGACCGTGGGCAGCAAGTACAAGCTCTACATTCCCTCCGCATTGGCGTATGGCGCTGAAGGCGCAGGCGGCGTGATCGGCCCGAATGAGACTCTGACTTTTGAGGTGGAGCTTATTTCCATCGAGAAGTCCGAAAGCGCTCCCGCTCCGGCCGGGAAGAAATAGACTGTTTTAGCAGAGTTCCGTTCGGTAATGCCGCGCGGAACTTTGACGTTATTGGTTTGTTAATCACTCGTTGAAAATAAAAAGGGGCTGTCCAAGCTTAATGGATAAGCCCCTTTTTATTTTAAGACCGCTGGATTGAAGTTTACTTGACCGTCATTGAGAAGACGCCGTCCCATTCCGCTGGGGGTGGTTTCAATTCAAACAGTTCCGCGCGGCGCAGATATACGGCGCTTGGTTCGTCGTTGTAGGTCTCCGCGACTGAAGCAAAAAGCTTCTTTGCTTCAGCCCAATCTCTCGCACGATACGCGACGAGTCCTTGTTCGAAACCTTCCTTGATTTCCGTAAGTTTGCGGTTCGCTTTCGTCGATTCCTGCAATACTTCAAAGATACGTACCGGTTGGGTCTTTCCTTTGACCGTCATGAGATCTATTTCACGGCAGAGGAAGCTATCTTTTACGGCATTATATACGCTCTCGGTAATTAAGGATTTGGTCCCATACGTTTTGTTCGCGCCTTCAAGCCGGGCGGCCAAATTGACCGTATCGCCGATGCTTGTGAAGTCCATACGATCTCGGGCGCCGACCGAACCAAAAACTACCGGGCCTGTGTTTACGCCGATGCCGATGGAGATAACCGCGGTTGCGTTTTTTTTCGCGATTTCCTGCTGTTCCGCAATCGCTTTGCGAATAGCCATTCCCGCCCGACATGCGTTCAGCTCTTTTTCAGGGCCGTCGAACATGGCCATGACTTCGTCGCCGACGAATTTATCGACATCTCCTCCATTTGCGAGTATCGCTTCGGTCTGGAGGTCCAGGTACCGGTTGAGCAGCGTTACCACTTCTTCCGGCGAACGACCTTCGCAGAGGGTCGTGAAGCCGCGGATATCGGTAAAGAGGAACGCCAGTTCGCGTCGTTCGCTGGATGGGCTGTCTCTTCCCGAATGCTGAAGGGTTGAAGCTGAGATGTACGGTACGACGCCGCGGATGACCGACGCCATTCGGCCGATTTCCGTAGAGAGGCGCTTGATCTCATCGCGGGAACCGACGCGGTCTTCATAGCGCAGTGAATCCGCCGAAACCCGTTCGCTGCCGCCGACCATAGCGGCCAAGCGTGTAGCCAGCGCGTTCACGCTCATTCCTAGAAATAGGATTGGCGCGACAATGCCTCGGCCGATCAGGTAAGTAAGGAAAATGGACATATAGAGGAACAGAAACGCGATGATGATGACTTTGATTATCGTTCTGAAGTACGGAGCAAAAATGACGTCTTGCTCGTATACGACCCCGGTGTACCCGATGACTTTCCCGCCGAGGACGACCGGAGCCTGGAACGTGATGGTATTTGCTTTTTGGTCGCGCAGCATGTTCAGCGCGTCAGGCGCTTTTGCGTTATCAGCCGGTTTCGGCGCCGTTGTGATGGGAAGTGTTGATGCCGCGACGATGAAGTTGCCTTTCTTCGGGTCAAGGCGATAATAGGTTAGGCTCGTGAATGGGAACGAGGCTTTCTTGTTTTTCGTCGCCTCAATCGTGAAATAATCGCTGATGGCGATGTTGTCGCCGGCGTTTGTTTTAGCCGAGGTCGCCGCGTGTTCTGCGATCGCGCCTCCATTGTCCGTGACCGACGCGAGTATCGTTTGTCCGAAGTCTCTCAGCAATACGGCGGAAAGCACACCGACAATGACTAAGAGGAGCGTGGAAAAAACGAGCGTCAGTCGGCGTTGGATTCCGCCTTTTTGTTCCTTGGCTGATGCTTTTTCGGTATGGCGAAATTGACGGTATTGGGCGTAATTCGGGTCTCCATGCTCAAACGCCGTTATCAGGCGGATGAGGGCGTACGCATTCCATCCGAGCGCCGCGGCCGTACAGGCCCAAGCCCACCACGGATAAGCGACGAAATATGACGGTCGTGCGGCGACGGTCGTCACGTGAATGGCGTGGACCATCAGCACTGAGGCCGAAGAAACAATGTCTATGACGATAGTCGGGATTTGGTCGGAAATGGTGAAGCTGGGGATCTTTTTTTGGAGGAAAATCGAGACGATTTTCCAGACCGCCGCAAGTACGGCAAACCACACGAAAATGGAGACGAGAATGGACGCGGCTCCCGCCCCCATGGCCGCCAAGTCTTTTGCCGCAAGCGGAGGAGGCGGGAAAGACCCGGTGGATTTTGCCGCTAGGGGAATCAAAAACCACGCGAGAACGACCGCCGCCCACGCCAACCCGGGCGCGTTATCTTTCAAAAACTTTTTCGTATCCATACTCTGAACTCCATTTGGTATCAATACTGGTCCACTAATTTCTGTTTGTCTTGCGCTTTCCCCAGATAATCTCCGGCATCTTCATAGGATGGATCGATGTTGACGACTGTTTTCAACGCTGAAACCGCGTCCTTAAAGCGTTCTTCTTTGTAGGCTTTCACACCGCGTTCGTACACTGCTTCAAGGGCGGATCGAATACCTTGGCGTCGCGCGTCTATTGCCTTACGTTGGCCGGGGTCCGAGACAATTTTCGTAAGGTATGTTATCACGCGTTGCGCCCCGTCCAGGTCTCCCTTCGCGATCATCGCGTCCAAGTTTTTCAACCCGGCCGAAAAACCGGCGCCGCGTTCTTCCTCCGCCCGCGAAGCGGACACACGTTTGGCAAGTTCATTCGCCTCCGTAGTTTTCTTTAAGGTCAACGCCTGCGCGACGCGCCCTTCGGCTTGGGGCCAGTCCTTGCGTTTTTCAGAGTAAGAAGCCCAGGAGAAATATAGATCGTATTCGGCATCCTGAAGTTCGTTTTTGAAGGTTCTACCGATTTTGGCGTTCAAATCCTTGAGCACCGACAATTGGGCGCGAGCGTCGGAGTACGCATTATCCGAGTACATCTTTTTTAAGGTGACGATGCGGCGTTTTACGATTTCCTGGATATTGGAACGTAACTCATTATACGCTTGATTTGCGTCAAAATCGTTGGGTTCCATATCCGTCGCGCGGCTGACCAAGGTGAACGCGTCTATGTACACGCGTTCCTTCGCGGCATCGGTACTGTCTTTTGTTAACGGTTTTTGTACGGCGGTGGATTTCTCCAAATAGGATTTCACCAGCGCCATTCTTGCGTTAGCCGTTTCCTTCAACATCTTTCGCGCGTCTTCATCTTTTGGATTAAGTGTCACGGCACGGCGGAGGGCCGCGTTCATGGCGTACTCCTCATCCTGCGAGCGAGCGTTTTTGACGGCCAGTTTCTGGGCTTTCGCGAAAGATGCCGCAAAACTGTTTTCCCGGAAATCCTCCACCTTTGATAGATACCGCGTCGCTTCCCGGTTCGCCGGGTCGTAGCGTAAGGCCGCGTCAAACAGTTTCCGCGC
>Ga0172379_10007154_pt1 | contig 14622 bp, 13 predicted proteins | sample GrowelOW334metaG_FD_119756 | JGI IMG/M metagenome (GOLD analysis project Ga0172379, IMG submission 119756) | Groundwater microbial communities from an aquifer near a municipal landfill in Southern Ontario, Canada - Groundwater well OW334 metaG | ecosystem: Environmental > Aquatic > Deep...
CCGACGCTTTATCGATTGATACGGTCGGCTTTTCCGCTTTATAATGTGTGCGACGCTTGCGTCCGCGTGTTTTGGAATGTCGTCGTTTTGGATTTGGCATTGCTTCGTTCCCTTCAGAATAATGTATTAGTTTTTTTCAGTCTGTTTCAACTTCTTCAGTTTTTCCCACCGGGGATCAACCGTTTCTTCCTGTATAGATATGCTGCGCGGTATTTCGCAGTTGTTCCGGCAAAGTAATTTTATCGGAACTGCCAGCAGAAGATATTCTTTCACCGCCGACGAGAGATCGATGATATTCTCGTCACTCCGCAGAACACGAAAATCATCATCCTCTTCGGTTTCCTCGGTCTGTTCCCATGAATAGACAGAAGTAAATGATGTTTTCACATCGTCGGTAAACTCATTGGCGCACCGGTCACAGATAAAAACGCCCTTGACAGAAGCGTTCACCATTGCTACGATCTGATGAATACTTTTCTCAAGGGTAATGTTGGCTGTAACGTTACCAATGAAGTTCAGTTCAAACCCCAATTCAGAAGCCGTTGCGACAAGGTCGTACTGATGACTACCCTCTGAAAGCCCCGAAATATTGATTTTCATTCTGTTTCCCCGGCCTATTTCAGAGAGAATTGCCGTTTTTCTTCAAAATTTCAAAGAAATTACAAAAAAGTCAGCACAAATATAGAAAGTTTGAGGGTGAGAGTCAAGAAGTTGGTCGCCGGGGTTAGTGATTTGTCGAAGTGTCATCGCTTTGTCTTCTTTCGATCAACTTCTGGTACGAAGGGAGCCAGATTGAAAGGAAATACCGTAAATGAAAATAAAAACGCTCTCGTAATGAGAGCGTTTTTGCTAAGCCAAAGAGTATCAATCCGGATTATGCCTGTGCCATTGCGGGTTCGGTTGCCGATACCACTTCCGCAGGAGCTGCGGTCAGCGGGATACCTTGTTTGCCCAGTTCATCATGAACAAAATCAACTGCTTCTGCTAATGCATCGGCGAATTTCTCGAAATCTTCTTTATACAGGAAGATCTTGTGCTTCTTGAACTCGTCTTCTGCAATTTTTTTGCTCTCCGTGATCGTAATGTAAAAGTCCTTCTCGGATTTTGTCGCTTTTACATCGAAGAAGTACGTGCGCTTTCCTGCTCGTACACGTCTGCTAAATACTTCTTCTTTTTTTTCCGTCGATTGTATAGTAGAAGTTTCCAAATCTACCCCTCCTGTATTTGATGATTAAATTAGTGTGCAGCACTTCTGCACGTTGTAAACACACCCACTGCCGTTCCGTATCCGTGATACGGAACGGTCAAATCCCTTTATTGCTGAATCACCGCTACTTTTGCCGTCGCGACTTGATCTCCGGCCCTGTTATGGGCAACGATAATGTAGATTCCGGAGGCAACCTGCCGCCCTTCACCGTCGCGACAATCCCAAAATGCACGTCCGCCACCTTGAGCGGGAAACTGCCGGATCACAGAGCCATTCAATCCCAGCACTTTGATGGTCGATTCATCCACCAATCCGCGGATCTCCACGGATGATTGGTTGGGAAGATAAACCGGATTTGGTGAAAGGTCAATTGCCGAATAATTGTTTTTTGTGTTCACTGCAGCGATCTCCAAACTGGACAAACCTTTATCCGTGCCGAAATACACGATTCCTTTTTTTTCATCAATGGCAATAGAAAGGATGTTGTTATCCGCCAGTTGACCGCCGGTATTTTGAACGGTATATTGCTGCAGCGATTGAGTCCCATCCGGCGATAGCACAAAAACTCCGCGCGATGTTCCAATCCATTTATTGTTCAATGGATCCACCGCGATGCAGTTAATAAAGAGGTCTCGAACGGACAAGTCGAACACTTTGGTGATCCGTTGTGGCGGATTGGAAGGTTCGTTAATGATGGTAATTCCGACCCCGGTTCCCAACCAGATATCCCCTTCGCGGTCGACGACGATCGACTGCACGCGCTGATTCGTCACACCGTCACTTTCTGTCAACGTTCCCCAATTGTTTACCGTGCCGCCGATTGGACGTTCTTCGTTATGATAGACGACCGTCTGCGATTCCGTCCTGCTGATTAATGCATTCGTGAACCATTTCGTATTGTTCCAGTCGACAACGACGCCGAACATGAAGGCATAATCAGCGGAGAATGGTGAACCGGGAAAACTTTCCCACGTTGAATCCGGCTTCATCTTCCACAGCACTTTGTTCCGATCCGCAGAATATACACCGACCAGCCAGACATTGCCGGAACGGTCTACAGCAACACTGGAAGGAACCGTATACGATGGCGGTCCGTTCGGAGTTCTCACCACACCCACGAGCCCAGGATTGTTGTAATCAAACCGACGAACCGGAATGCCGGCGGAATTCACAACGACAACACCTTCCCCCCACGTGCTGATCCACTTCGAGTTATTCGGACCAAGTGCAATCGTATAACAATCATTATCCAACAGAATAGGGGTATTTCCGATATTATAATTCGTCCACCGGATGCCGTCAAAACGGTAAAACCCTGAACCGACGGATTCCCCACCCGATGCGGACCAAAGTTCCCCTTTTTCGTCAACAATAATCTGGACGAAGGCATTCGAGTTCGGTCCATTCGGGTAATAGGTTTCCCATTGCGACGATGTTTTCACTGTACCGATACCATCCGACGGGAAGCCGAGGAAGATCTTACCGCTTGTGGTCACTGCGCCGGATGACGCTGTTGCCGGGAATGACGATAGAATAGTGGAAACATTATTTCCTTTATTCAGTGAACGAACGCTGGTCCCGTCAACGAACAACAGTGCTGAATCAAGCGTTGCAATAATGGTGACACTGGAGGTCAATCCATTTGTCACATCCCAAGTGCCGTTTTGATATTTCAACAACCCGGAAGCAGAAGAAGCATACAGCGTATCATTGAATTCGGAAATATTATTTGCGGTGGTTACGGCGGGCAACGCCACGGACCAGGAAACAGGATCCGCCAGATTCACAGCACCGGCATTCGAAGAGATGATTCCCGCACTTGATGCAAGAAAAACCCTATTGTGAAAGACATATGCTGCCGTCACATTCGGTTGAGATACTGCTACCCCGAAACTGGTGAACGTGTCGACAAATTCGAATTTGGGAATCGAAAAAACTGTTACGCCGAACGCAGTTGCAATATAGAGGAGATCACCCTGCTGATAAAACCTGTTGATGGCCCTGTGAATGTTCGGTGAGATGGAAATGTCCGAAATGTACCGCCATTGTTTTGTCTGCGGATCATAGAGATCGATGTTTCCCGACTGATGTCCGATCCAGATGCGTTTGGAGGCATCGCTGAAAATTGCCGTGACATCATTTGTAGAAAGGCCGTCGGAATTGAGAAATTTCTGATAGGTGGAATCTGCAGGATTGAACCGGAACACGCCGCCGGATGTTGCAGCCCAAATTGTTTCCCCATCTGCCGCGATGGAACGGACACGTTTCATATCGGTATAATTCTTCCACCCGCCGACACCGGCAATACCGCTCTGTGGAATACACCAGTAGCAAATACCCAACACGATGATGAACAACCAACGACTCTTCATTGACACGATTCCAGCACGCATACGAAAGTCTCCTGAACAGTGAGTATGAACGGATACTGTACCGAAGGGTCTTTCGCGCTTTCCTTTTGTTTATTGTGAAATAATTTGTCCGAACAGATTCGCCATCTCGATCGCACCGAGCGCCGTATCATATCCTTTGTTGCCAACACTGCCTCCTGCACGTTCCATCGCCTGTTCAAAGGTATTCGTCGTCAGCACGCCGAACAGCACCGGGATCCCCCGTTCATGCGACACCTGACCGATTCCCCGTGCACATTCCTGACAGATGTAATCAAAATGCGGTGTTTCACCCCGGATCACTGCGCCGAGACAGAGAACGGCATCATATTTCTTTTGCTGCGTAATTATGGACGCCACCTGCGGAAGTTCAAACGCTCCGGGACATCGATAGACATCTACATCTGCGGGACCATTCTTCCGGAAACACTGCAGTGCTCCGTCCAGCAGTTTCTGCGTTATAGTTTGGTTGAATGTGCTGACAACGATCGCGAATTTTTTATTCTGTGCGCTGACGCCCCCTTCAATCACTCTCGTAATACCTTCGGTAGCCATGTTCTGCAGTTGCAACGCCTCTATTTGTGGGATGAATTATTGGAGAATAACCGGTGTTTCATCATATTCACGCGGCCTTCCTCAATATAAAAATTTCCAAGTACCTCTTCATCGTTTTTCTTCCCGCCGTGAAAATCCGATCCGCCGCTTTCCAGCAGAAAGTATTCGTTCACCACGCCTCGATAATATGCCGTGTGACTGGGTTGATGTGAGGGATGGATGACTTCAATTCCATCTAAACCGGACTTAATGGTATGGTGAAGCAGTTCTTCGGTAGTATAGCGTCCCGGATGTGCAAGGAAGGATAACCCTCCGGATGACGAGATCAGCTTAATTGCATCTGTGATGGTCAATTGAAATTTCTTTTCGTATGCCGGTCCGCCGTTTCCGATGAATTTCTCGAATGCCTGATGATAGGAATCGATATATCCTTCATCAACCATCGCTGACGCGATATGCGGACGGCCGACGGCTCCCTTTCCCGCCCGCACCATGACCGATTCGAATTTCAGAGGAACATTGATGCTGTTCAATTTTGCAACGATCCGTTCGGCGCGTTTTACGCGTTCCATCCGGAAAAATTCTAGGTATTCCAGCAGCCGGGGATTCGTATAATCAACAAAATAGCCGAGAATGTGTACATCTTTGTCCTCCACCAAGGCGCTCAATTCAACACCAGGGATCACTTCAACGCCGAACTCTTTCCCATACTCGATTGCATCAGGAAATGCCTCCACACTATCGTGGTCAGTTATGCTGATGACGGACAGACCGCGCTGTTTGCACTTCTTGATCAATTCGTACGGGGATAACATCCCGTCCGAATACGTCGTGTGCATATGCATGTCTGCTTTAATTGTCATACTGGAAAAATGGAAAAGCGTAGAATCAGGAATGGAGTGACTTGAAGTTTTCGTAGTCATTGATGATCAGCTTGCTCCCCTGCAACTGAACATATCCCTTCTTAATGAATTTATGGATCATCCTGGAAATTGTTTCGCGGGATGTTCCTGCCATATTCGCAAGATCCTGCTGCAGTGGAAGTTCATCGATCTCTACTTTTCCTTTGCGGAATACTCCGACATCATCCGCAAGCTGCAGCACAACATTCGCCACCCGCCCTGCGGCATCCTTCAGCGACAGGCTCTTGATTTGTGCGTCGGCTTTCCGCAGCCGGCCGGTCAACTCCCGCAGGAGTCCGATCGCCACGGAAGGATAATCGGTCATCGACTTAAGAAAATCACCGCGATGAATCATAAACAGTTCAGACTTCGATGTTGCCACAACACTTGCAGAACGCGTAGATCCGTCCAGAATCGCCATTTCACCGAAAAAATCGCTCTCCCCGAGAATCGACAGGATCACTTCTCTGCCGTCGTCGTCCATCCTAACGATTTTCACCTTGCCAGATATAATGACAAAAAGGGCTGCGCCGGTCTCTTCTTCAAGAAGAATGATGCTTCCCTTTTTGTATTTCTTCCGGACACCGAGTGCCGCAATATGTTCGAGGTCCTTATCGCTCAATTCAGTAAAAATGGGGACATTTCGCAGTACTTCTACTTCTTCCATCATTAGAGTCACCGTCAAGTAATTGTTGTAGTTAACGCGGCTGAACAGCGTCAATATAGAGCGTGTTGTGATGAAAGTCAAGTTGACGGCGGAAACTAAACATCAGCGAAAACAGGTGATAGTTTTGTTTTCTGCGGCGATAATGAGAGTATTTTTCCAAACAAGCGGAGTAGTTTTGATGCGGCTTTCCAAATGATATTTCCACAGCACGCTGCCATTTGCAGGAGAGAGTGCATAGACATATTCATCAAGCGATACCACAAACAATGCATTCGGCGTGATCACCGGCGTGGTATTCACAGCACTCTTTGCCTGAAACTTCCATTGCAGTGTACCATCCGAGACCGTGTATGCTGAAACTGTCCCATCCAGCGCAGAAACATAGACACTACTGTTGATCACTGAAGGAGCGGACATAATCTTATTTCCAACGGATATCTTCCTATGCAGTGTTCCGGTTGCCGCATCCAATATATATAGATTTGAATCTCGTGAACCGACAAACAGTTTTCCATCCGCTGCCGTTAAACCTGCAAAAACCGCATTGCCGGTGGAGAATTTCCACAGTTCTTTCCCAGAATATTGATCGAAAGCAAATACAACGCCGTCAGTATTCGCACAATACACCGCATTATCTATAGCACAGGGTGCGGAACGGATCGGTGCTTTGGTATCAACCATCCATCGCTGGGTACCCATGGCAGGATGAAAACAATAGAATTTGCCGTCTAATCCCCCCGCATACAATCCATGATCAGTGACCATCAGAGACGCCGCCACGCCGCCGATATCTGCCGTCCATTGTACATCGCCATTGTCGGTTGCGATGGCTGTCAGGTTCTCTTCGTTTGATTCTGTTCCGAAGTAGAGAAACCGACCGGACACTGCCAGCGAAGCGGAAATGGGAGAAAAAATCTTGATGTATTTGATCCGTTTGCCCGTTGTGATATCCACTGCATGCAGTTCTCCCTGCAGCGTTCCTATCAACAGTATGTTTCCAATGATAATTGGCGATCCATTCCCGAAGCCAGCAGAAGCATCATACTGCCATGCAACCTGGAGGGGAAATGTGAAAGAGGATGTGTCGCTGTACTGCCTTGAAGGAATTTTTCCTGCCATCGGTACATCATAGGGTGAATACTCCGCCTGCATATGTAGTTTCAACGTCGGACCGCAGTCGACAATTAAAACAGCAATAAGAATAGTCACTACGCTGGATACTCTGTTCATTGCTTTCCATTCCTATACTAATGCCATTTCCAAAAAGTAATCTTGTATTAATTTCTCAGACGCTTCGACTCCGTCCCGACAGTCATATCCCAAAGGGATGGCCTTGCCGCTGGCGAGTCCAATGCATTGGACGAGTCGAAGTCCCGCTTTTTGGATTCCGCACGGTGCGGAATTCTTAAAGTGGAACATGGTCGGGACGTCGCTCCGCGTGACTATTTTTAAAAACACAATACCAATTTTTAGAAACGGCACTAGCTGCGTACTCTGGTGATGGTGTTGATGACGCATTAGAAATCCCAGCCAAAGAAAAACTGATAAAATAATCCTGTTTGAAGTTTCTTAAAATTATCCGTAATCCGTTTCCCCACATCATATCGCAGAACGAATAATCCTCCGATGTTCCACCGCAGTCCTGTTCCAATACTCCCGATAGTGGAATAATATTTTTTATCCCACGCTGATCCGGTATCGAAGAATGCCGCTGCACGGAAGGAACCGAGGCCAAAATTTGCGAATGGGAATTTGATCGCCAGCTGATCGATGAATGGAAAGCGAAACTCATGACTCATCAGCCACAATTTTTTCCCGCGGATGGACCACCGCGGCCAGCCGCGCAAGTCCCAGCTTCCTCCCATAAAAAATCTTCGCGCCTCTTCTCCTTCGTTCATCATCACCGTAAAGCGCGATGCCAAGGATGTTCGCTCACTAATGCGATTATACATCCGGTAATCGGCAATGGCGGTATAATAGCCGACGTTACCATACTGCACATCCTGTGTGTACGCAACAGTTGTTAAAAATCGGGAGCCGTCGATTGGACCAGTCTGCAACCACAGAGAATTGTCATGGACGAATGTGAATGAATTGGAGAGGATCAGCGCTTTCCGCGGCCGGAAGCTGATGTAATTGTCCTTATCGGAATTGCTGAAGCTGATGCCGGCCTCGATCCGTTGGAACTTGGAAAGCGGATAACTCAAAACGAAGTAACCGCCGAAATTTCGTTCGAAATAGTACAGATCGGGATCGGTCAGGTCGTACCGCCGACCGGTAAAATGGAAGATTCCGGTTGCATAATTCATTCTCTGCCCGAGCGAAACACGTGTTACCGCAAGATTGAAGCTTTCCAGAAATTCATCCGACGACTGGGCATTATTATATAGCAGAAAATAATATTGATCGTTTCCCAGCAGATCACTGACGGCAACGGCTGCGCCGCCGGATGTTCCAAAGATCGGGTCGTTCGATACCTGACTCTGCGCGACATCCAGGGAGTATTCCCCCTGGTAGCGTTCGAACTTCACGGTGGTATCTGCCAGTACAGATTTCGGCTGCCATAGTGCCACAGCGGATGGAAGAGACATTTGGAATTTTTTGTCCGACGAATCAATAATGGCAGAAGCATTAGAGAGAGTGTACACTCGAAAGCTATAATTTTCAAATGCAGTGAATAATACTTCATTGTCATCTGTCCACTGCGGATCGAACGCCGCACCGGTAAAATGTGTCATTTTCGTGATGGTGGATGTACGTTGGCCGATCTGTGATGAGGGAAGCGCCCAGATATTCTGTGCACTATCAATGTTGGATGTAAACGTTACGTATGCTCCATCCGGTGAAAAGGAGGGTGAATAATAATTGTTCGTGCTGTAGGTAACGTACATTATCGAGCGGGTATCAATATCAAGCTGAAACAGATTGTATCTGCTCACCCCGTTGATCTCGGACCTGTCCGAACTGAAAATAATATGCCCGCCATCTGGCGACCATACTGGATCACGGTCATCATACGAATCATTCGTCAGCCTTCTTAGTTGTTCTCTCGGCACATCAAATGTGTAGATGTCCATCTTTCCCGATTTATCGCTCGCGGCAAAGGTGATCAATTTATTATCCGGCGACCAGTTAGGTGATGCGTACACAACCAGATCTGGAAACTGGAATGTCCGTAGGAGTTCTTTCTTCTTTACATCATACAGATGCAGCGCATCGGTCTCTCCCTTCTTGGTAACAAATGCCAGTGTGCCATCCTTCGAGATATCCATCTTACTTTGAAAAACATGAAACGCTTCAAAATCGTTGCTTTTTTCCCCTTCAAGTACTACGTGCGGCTCGCACTCTTCCTCGGTTTTGCCATCGAGATTCACTGTATAAATGGAAGTATAACCGGTGTGATTCCCAATGAAATAGATCTCGCGGATCGAATCGTTCCGGAAGAAGACCGGTTTGGTATTGAATCCTTTCTTCACCACAACTGTCGAAACACGGCTGGTGAAGTCGCTGAATGCCAGAACGGGATAGTACCGTTTCTTGAAGGCGTAGATCCATTCCTCGTCCAGTTCTTTAAAATTCTTACCGATGGTCGCCTTCATAATCTCGTTGAACGACGTGCTGCGCCAAAAGTTCTCCATTAACAGCATCAGTTTCTCTTCGCCGTAAGTCTCTTCGATGAATTTCAGGATGTATTGTCCCTGCTTATACATGAGGAACGTACCATAGATTGACTCCATATTCTGGATCGGGACAATATAATTGTTCAACATTGCATCACGAATGAGCATTTCGGACTGGTCGTCGGCGTCCGTAGACCACACTTCGGCAAGTCCTTCCGTGAACCAGAGCGGAGGCACACGATCCTGCGGCAGCCGATGATCGACCAGTACTCTTGAAATCTTACTGTGCATAATTACATGTACCAATTGATGACGGATAACATGACGAAACCGCAAGAGTGATCCATCCGCGGGAATAACCACTCTTCCTTTCAGGAACTCAAAAAAACCGCCAACACCTTCCGGAATAAATCCACCAGTCGTGTTTGTCTGTTCAAAATGCAAATGGGAGGAATAGAAAATGAGCGGCACTCGGTGGGACAGCGAGTGATTAAATTTACTCTCAAGTTGTTTATATACCTCTTCTGCGAAGTACGCACCCTGTTGAGCGAGCTCCTTCATTTCCGGGTAATAGTAGATGTCGAAGTGTTCCGTGTGGAGGATCTGCCAGTCAAAGTCAGTGTACTGAACTTTATTATGGCCGAAATAATAGAACTGGGCAGTCAGAGGGATTGCAATCAGGAATAGAAGGGCTATATATACTACCTGCCTGCGCATACGGGGAAACTACATTATGGCAGGGACAGTTGCAACAATACAATCTTCAAGTACCAAAAAAACAAAAAGCATCAACAATTGTCGATGCTTTTTTTGATCTCTGCTTTTATGTTGTATCACGTTGAATATAAATTTCAGCAGTTATTTCACTTTTCCCAATTCCTCTTTCAGAAAGTCGATCTTCTTTACCGGACTTGGGTCGACGCCGTTAAGAATGGCAAGATATAAGCTGAGCCAGTCTGCCAGATACAGCAGCGAAAACGTACGGGTAAGGAGCGACTTCCCTTCAGAAAACACCTCGGTAATACCATCAGCCTGTCCGCCGATGATCCCTTTGGAAATATCCATGCGCAGCTGGATCCGTTTATAATCTTCGCGGTCGCGGAGGATCACCACATGAATTTTCTTCATAATCTCTTTCAGCACTTCCCAACCGACGATCTCATTATGATTCAGCTCCGGAAAGACATGACCGAAGGCAAGTGTTTTTGCATTTTCCGTTATCTGACCGCGCCAACGAGTGTTGACCGTATCGAACTTGTCTGCGCCGGAATAGATAAGCGGAAGTTTTCCGAGTAATGTTTTTGCAAGATTCAATGCGATATTGTCGGCCGTATTGTGATCAGCATATCGCGCTGACAGCGTTTTCAATAATCCTAAAGTCTCTTTGATCTCCTTTTTCTGATCTTTGATGAATCCAAGTTTGCTTAATGCGATAAGCGTCGGAAAGAAAGAGTATCCCAGCGCAGCACGCGGCGGCAGTCCGCCCGGAATTTTGATATACGGATGTTTGTATTTTTTCGCTATCCGTTCTACTTCGCCGCCGGAGGTGATGCAGAAGATCATCGCTTTTCGTTTGATCGCATCCTTATACGAAGCAACTGTCTCTTCCGTGTTGCCGGAATAACTGGAAACAATCACCAACGTATTTTTCCCGACATATTCCGGGAAATAGTAGTGACGGTTGACAATCACCGGAACCGCGCACTTATCTGCGAGATACGCGCGAAGCAGGTCGCCCCCGATCGCGGATCCGCCAAGACCGGTAATAACGATCGATTGGATCTTTTTCGTATTGAGTTTGATCTTCGCTGCAATGCCGATGGCAATCGCCTCTTCAACTTGTTGCGGAAAGTTCAGAATGAGATTTCTCATTCCTTTGGGGTCGTGGGTTTTGATGAGTTCATTCATAGTGACATTGAGAAAATAATAAGTCGTGAGTTGTGGGTTAAGAGTTAACAGTAATACGTTGTGAACATAAGGACTGAGGGAACGATCATTCCAGCAATAATTCCGGTACTATGGAATGAAGGTTGACGCGGAGGAAATCCTTGATGTCATCTTCCGTTTTCATCTCCATCGCTTTCCGTGCGATCTCTTCCGCTTCTGCAAAGGAGACGGAGCGGATGATCTTTTTAATCTCCGGCAGAATATACGGGATCATGCTGAACTCGTCCAATCCCATTCCGAGCAGCAGCAGGATCGCAAAAGGATCGCCGGCCATCTCGCCGCACATGCTTACCGGCTTTCCGGCGCGGTGCGCTTCAATGATAATGTAGCGGATCGTTTTGATAACAGCGGGATGGAATTCCTGATACAGGGAAGAGACGACCTCATTCCCCCTGTCTACCGCAAGCAGATACTGGATGAGATCGTTTGTGCCGATGCTGAGAAAATCTACCTCCTCTGCGATTTCGCCGGCAATAACGGCGGCCGAAGGGACCTCGATCATTGCACCGATCTTGATGTTCTCATCGAACGGGATATTCTTGTCCCGCAATTCCTGTTTTGCCGTTTCCAGGAATTCTTTCGCCTTTCGTATCTCCTTGATTCCGGAGATCATCGGCAGCATGATCCACACTGGACCATACGCGCTGGCACGGAGCATCGCGCGCAGTTGTGTTAAAAAAACTTCCGGCATATCCAGCAACACGCGGATACCGCGCCAACCGAGGAATGGATTTTCCTCGTTTGCCGAACTCGAGACGACCTTGTCGCCGCCAATATCGAGCGCCCGCATCACCACCTTGTGCGGCATGGCCTTTTCAACGACTAATTTATATTCCGCGAATTGTTCCTCTTCGCTCGGATAGTTTTCCGTCCGCAGGAACAATCCTTCCGTGCGATAGAGTCCGATCCCGTTCGATCCCTGTGCATGGACATTCAACGCTTCTTCGCTGAATTCGATATTGCAGGAGAGATTGACGATCTTCCCATCGAGCGTTTGTGCGGTTAGAGCCCTGATATCCTTCAATCGTGTTTCAAATTGCTCGTGCTCAAGTTTCCGTTCGTTACACCGCGCAATCATCTCCTCCGACGGATTGATGACCACGTTCCCGGAGTAGCCGTCCACAACGATCAAATCGCCCGTCTGCACAAGCTTGGTGATCTCTTTTAATCCGACGACGGATGGAATATTCAACGAGCGAGAGAGCAGTGCGGCATGCGATGTGATTCCTCCCATGTCTGTTGCATACGCCAACACTTCATTCCGGCTAAACAAGATCGTATCCGCCGGCGTGAGGATCTCCGAAACGACGATCGAGCTTGTCTCAAATCGGGAGATTAGTTTTTCCTGCTGAATATTCCGGATGATGCGATTCTTCACATCCTCGACGTCATGAGCACGTTCGCGCATATACTCATCCGACGAATTCATCATCACCTGCTGGTACTTCGATATCTCGCGGTGTACCGCGTACTCTGCGCTCTTCAGCTCTTGCTGAATCCGCTTCCGGATGGATCCGAAAAGCACAACGTCGGAAAGGATCATGATCTGCGCTTCGAAGATCTTCGCTTTCTGACTTCCCACTTTTTGTTCGGTCAGTTGCAGCACTTTTTGCAATTCTTTTTCGGACCGATCTACAGCATGCTGTAGCCGTTCCAACTCCAACGGCACATCCAATGCTGCAATGGTCTTATCCTCAACACGCGGGGCTTGTTTAGCAAAGACATACGCTTTGCCAATAATGATCCCCGGCGATGCCGGAATTCCATGTAGAATGTAATCTTGTTTTTGTTCCATGATATTATACTGTTGCAGATTCTTTGCTGTCACAGAAGAACATGCAATAACTATACTTCGTCAAATCCCCGTTCGAATAAACCTACAATAGCTGTTGCCGCCTGCTCTTCATCCGCACCGTCGAATTTCAACTGCAACTGCGATCCCTGTTCTGCGGCGAGCGTCATGACGCCTATAATACTCTTTCCATTGATCTCGAATCCATCTTTATAGATGAAAAATTCCGAATGGAACTGTGCCGCCAGCTTCACCAATGCAGCGGCTGGACGCGTGTGCAGTCCTGCCCTGTTTTTAATCGTTACCTCTTTTTCAACCATACTTTAAAATTGTCTGTTCAACACCATGTCCGAAAACCAGAAAAGCATTTCCCGGGCCGGTGTATCCCGTAATTTCTCCAATTGTAGATTTGCCTGCCGGATGTCCTTGTCGATCGATTGTTTCGCCAACTCGATAATGCCGAGCCGCTCATAGATCTCCTTCACCAACGGGATATTCTTTCGGGATGTCCCTTTGTTCTTGATGATGGAGTGGATCAGTTTTTTATCCTTCCCCTGTGCGCGTTCGTACGCATGGATCAGGAGGAATGTCTTTTTTCCTTCGATGATGTCCCCGCCGATTTTTTTGCCGAATTCCTTCTCATCCGCTACGATATCGAGAAGATCGTCCTGGATTTGAAATGCCCTTCCTATATACGTCCCGAAGGAACGAAGCGCGCGAATCTCCCGTTCCGTCCCGCCGCCGATCAGTGCGCCGATTTCAGATGAAACGGAGAAGAGTTTCCCTGTTTTCTTGGCGATCATCAAAAGATAATCATTCACCGAGACATCCTGCAGCAGTTCGAATTCCTTATCATAGGCTTGTCCCTCGCAAACTTCTACAACGCCTTCGGTGAAAACATCCGCCACCTGGGCGATTGCCTTGGAGCGGGTCCGCAATAATTCTCTGTACGCCAACGCCACCAGTTCATCCCCGACGAGGATCGCCACATTACTATCCCATCGAACATGCACCGTCGCACGGCCACGGCGAGATTCCGCATTGTCCATGATATCATCATGGACAAGGGTGAAATTATGCAGCACTTCGATCGCAACAGCAGCATTCACCGCTTCGCTCATAGTGCCGCCGACCGCCTCGCACGACAGTACGATCAGCAACGGACGAATTCGTTTGCCGCCGGCGGATAAAACATATTTCATCGGCTCATATAACGAGACCGGTTCGTTCTTCCGGATACAGGAGTTGATCTTCCTGTCGATAAGCGATTTATATTTTTGATATTTCTTTTCGTAAGACTTCATGGACGTTGCCGCAATGCTTCGGTTCGTTGTAGTTGTTTCATCGTTGGAACGCCGATAAGGAACATTGCTCCGGTGCATTCCAGTTTCCACTGTGTAATCAAAGCGGAAAGACCTTTTTTCCCGCCGGTCTTTAATGCTTTCAACATCGGCCGGGCGGCAGCGGTCATATCCGCTCCCAGGGCGATCGACGTTGCACAGTCAAGGCCGCTCGCGATCCCGCCGGAAGAGATGATGGTCA
>Ga0172379_10007155_pt1 | contig 14617 bp, 12 predicted proteins | sample GrowelOW334metaG_FD_119756 | JGI IMG/M metagenome (GOLD analysis project Ga0172379, IMG submission 119756) | Groundwater microbial communities from an aquifer near a municipal landfill in Southern Ontario, Canada - Groundwater well OW334 metaG | ecosystem: Environmental > Aquatic > Deep...
CCAAGCTCGGGAGCACCCTGGATGTGACGGGCGCGGCCGCGCTGAGCAACAATCTGACGGTTTCCGGCGTCACAGCGTTGAACGGCGCTATCAATTTAGGCGATGCCGCGGCGGACCTGGTTACCATAAGAGGGCCTGTAACGGTAATGAGCGCCAGTTCCATAACGGTGCAGGGCGACTTCGGGGCTAACGGCGTAACCAAGCTGAACGGAGCCATTAATCTGGGCGATGCAGTGACGGACCTGCTGACGATGACCGCGCAGGGGACTTTTATCGGCGGTTCCACCTTCACCACCGGCGGGGCTTACTTTACCGGTATCAGCAGCTTCAGCAATGTCGGTTCGATATATGTGGCGGGCGGCGCCACCGGAAATTTCCTGGCGAAAGCCGCCGGGGGCGTGCTGCAATGGACCGCGGTGTCGGGCGACAACCTGGGCAACCATCTGGCGACTATGCTGCTTACAGCGAATTTTGGCGTTAAAAGTTCGACCGCCGTAAACGCCGGATACTACCAGATAGCGGGTTCGACGGTGCTGGCTATATTGCCCGGCGACGGCACCAGTTTGAGCGTGGGCGCGTATGCCGGGGTGACGAGTACGACCTCCGGCAACACCTTCGTGGGTTATTATGCAGGCAATACGGCTACCAAGGGAAAGGGGGAGACCTTTATAGGCGCGTACTCCGGGCAGGTAAATACTGGCGACGATAACACCTTTGTGGGCGAGAATTCGGGCCAGGCCAATGTGGCGGGTGTGAGCAACACCTTTATCGGCGAAGCCGCGGGCTACTCCAACATAGGCGGCTCCTGGAATACATTTGTCGGCAATGTGGCCGGCCAAGAGAATACCACCGGCGACGATAATGTATTTGTGGGGCAGGGCGCGGGTTTGGCCAATACAGGCGGGAGCGAAAATACTTATCTCGGCGCGAATGCGGGCGCAGCCAACACCACGGGCGGAGATAATGTTTTTGTGGGAGCGGGAGCGGGGGCTGCCAATGACACGGCGGGCGGTAATACTTTTGTCGGATTGTCGGCGGGCGGTTCCGTTAGTACCGGCGGCGACAATATTTTTCTGGGCTGGCATGCGGGATACAGTGTCACCACCGGTACCGGCAATATAGTGATCGGGCATGATCTGAACCCCACAGCGGCGAATTCCACCAACGAGATCAACATAGGCGGCGTTTATAAAGGCAATGTTTCGTCCGGGACCGCGACCATAGGTAAATATACCGTGGAGGCCAATAATGCCGGCATAACGGTCGACGCCGCCGACCTCGGCAAAACTATTACCGTTAACAGCGCCAGCGCGCAGGTTATAACGCTGCCCACCTTTACCGCCAATGATGTGGGAGGCACGATCACCGTGGTCAAGCTTAACACCGGTAAAGTGACGATAGACGCCCCCGCCGGGACCTATATAGAGGATTCGACCTCAGGCGGCACGATCTACAACAATGCGACCTCGCCCTACTTCGCTTCCATCACGCTCCGCCTTATCACCGCCACGCAGTGGATCTTGGTCTCCGGCGAAGGCGCCTGGATAACGAGTTAAGCTGATCAAAAATTTTTGCGGCAAAAATTTTTACCATACCCGCCCTTTGTGGCGGTGACGCAAATACAAATTGACAGGATGCGCAGGATTTTATACGGTGTTGTCATTGCGCAGCCGCACGTGGCGGCGGGAATTTAAAATATGGGATTCGCAAAAGATCATCTCATCGCGGCCATGCTGCTGGTCTGCGCCGCCGTGCCGGCGGCGGCGGATATTTCCACGCATAGTTTCGCCAACTGCGGCTTTCCGGATGCCGGGCAGGCGGTTTGCTACAACGCGACGGTGCAGTCGGCTTGCCCCGTGGCCGGTTTTCCCGGTCAAGACGCGGAATATGCGTCGAGCGCCGCCATGCTGCGCTATACGATATATGTGCCGGTGGCGGGCTCGTCGGTGACCGTGGACGACCTTACAGGACTAATATGGGCGAGCACAGGCAGCAGCAATGGGGCCCTCGTCACCTGGGCGAACGCCATCTCAAGTTGCGAAAATTCAACATTTGGGGGTTATTCGGATTGGCGTCTGCCGAATATTAAGGAACTGCAAAGCATCGTAAATTACGGAACCGCCGGCGCTCCTCGTATAACCGCCGCCGCCTTTCCGAGCACGGCTTCCAGCGCATATTGGTCCTCCACAATTTGTTCGGATCTGACTTCCGATGCTTTTGATGTAAACTTCAATCTCGGCGAGGTGTACCATGCTGCTGTGGGCACCACTGCGTATGTGCGGTGCGTGCGTGGAGGCCCATAGTAGTGATCGGGCGGCCGGCGGATCAGATCCAAAGAATGTCGAGCGGGGTAATTAACACATGATATTCATGCGCGCCTTTTTTTCGTACACGCTGATCTTTTTATTTTTTTTAACGGGAGGGGCATACGGACAATCCGCGCATGCATTTAATTCCGGCATGAATTGCAACAAGGCATACAGGCTGCCGGACACCTCCACAAGGCCGTATCATTCCGGCACCAATGGGGATGATTCCACTTATCAGCCGGCGATCTCTTCGCCCAGTTATACGAACAACGGCGACGGCACCACTACGGATAATGTGACCGGGCTTATGTGGGCCAGAGGCGCTTACGGAACTTCCTATACATGGGCTAACGCCCTGTCCTCCTGCACGACAACTATGAACAGCGGCTCCGGGTATGCCGGTTATAAGGACTGGCGTCTGCCGAATGTGCGGGAACTGATCAGTATAATCGATTATGGTATCGCGCAGCCCTGCGTGAACGGCGCCGCTTTTCCAGGGACGCAAACTAATGGGTACTGGACCTCAACAACGCATCCGACTGCAACTTCGGCATTTGTCGTGTTGATCAACACCACCGGCGAACCTTGCGGCCGCGCATACGACGGCGCCAAGACCGCTAATTTTTATGTGCGGTGCGTGCGCGGGGGACAGTGACACGTTTTGCAATTATGTCAGGCGACGAAAAATACGTTAGACGCTTAAGTATCGCGAATGTGAAATTTGTAAAAAATCCGTTGCTTGCTGCCGTGCTGCTGGCCTGCGCCGCCGTGCCGGCGGCGGCGGATATTTCCACGCATAGCTTCGCCAACTGCGGCTTTCCGGATACCGGGCAGACGCAGTGTTACGACAATTCGGCCACTCCGGTGGCCGGAACCTGCCCGCAGGGCAATGCCGGACAGGACGGGGACTATTCGCCGAGCGCCGCCACGCGGCGTTATACTATCCATGTGCCGGTGGCGGGCTCGTCGGTGACCGTGGACAACCTCACAGGACTGATGTGGGTTAGTACCGGGAGCAACAATGGAACTACCGCTAACTGGACCAATGCCCTGGCAAGCTGTGAAGGCACCAACTTCGCGGGTTATTCCGATTGGCGTCTGCCGAACATTAAGGAACTGCACAGCATAGTGAATTACGGAGCTTCCGGCTCTCCGTACATACGCGCTGATTATTTCCCGAACACGGCCAGCGGCATATATTGGTCCTCAACAGTGCCTCCCTCTATCACCGCCAATGCGTTATTTGTGGATTTCAACCAGGCTGGGGGAGCATACCACGGCATCAAGACCAGCGGTCTATATGTACGGTGTGTGCGCGGCGGTCCGTCGTGATCGGGGGGCCTGGGATATGAGTGTTGAATATCAATTTGAATCTCAAGAGGTAAGATGATGTCCAAAAATAGTTTTCTTTCGCGTTCCCCGAGGTTCCGATTTTCCAATCTTTTGATCTCTTGTTTCTGCCTTTTGCCGCTTGCGAGGGAGTCGTACGGGCAGTCCGTCCATGCTTTTAATTCCGGCATGAATTGTAACGGGGTATACAGGCTGCCGGACACTTCCACCAGGCCGGTTTATCACTCCGGGACCGGAGACGATTCTTACTACCAGCCGGTGATCTCCTCGCCCAGTTACACGAATAACGGCGACGGCACCACTACGGATAATGTGACCGGGCTTATGTGGGCCAGAGGCGCTTCCGGAATTTCCTATACATGGGCTAACGCCCTGTCCTCCTGCACGACAACCATGAACAGCGGTTCCGGATACGCTGGTTATAAGGACTGGCGGCTGCCGAATATACAGGAACTGATAAGCATAGTGGATTACGGCCTGGCCACCGAGCCCTGCGTGAACGGCGCGGCTTTTCCGGGGACGGTTACGAACGGATATCTTTCATCGACAACAAGTCGAGTCCCCACCACGGAGGCAATGTGCGTGATGTTTAACATAAGCAGCGATCCCTGCGGCCGCGCTTACGGTTGCTACAAGACCTCGAATTATTATGTGCGCTGCGTGCGCGGGGGACAGTGACCGGCCATAAAAAAATACATTTTACGGGCGTCGGCGGCTCCGGCATGAGCGCGCTGGCGCAGCTTGCGGCCATGGAGGGCCGCGCCGTGACCGGGTCCGACCGGGACTTCGACAACGGACGGAACCTGGCCTTTAAAACGGCGCTTGAAAAACTCGGCATCCGGATCTTTCCGCAGGACGGCAGCGGTATAGACGCGGCCACTTCGGAAGCGGTCGTTTCCACCGCCATAGAAGAGTCCAACTCCGAAATAGCGGCCGCGCGGGCCGTGGGCGCCGCGCTCCTGCACCGGTCGGAACTCCTTGCCCGTTTCGTGGACGGCTTCAGGACGGTCGCCGTCGGGGGCACCAGCGGCAAGTCCACGGTGGTCGGCATGCTGTTTACGATCTTTGAAGCGGCCGGCCTCGGCCCAAGCGTCATAACCGGCGGGCCGCTGGTCGCGCTTAAGGAGCGGGGGTTTATCGGCAACGCCTGGCGCGGGAAAGGCGACCTCCTGGTTATCGAAGCGGATGAGTCGGACGGCACCATAGAGAAATATCATCCCATGACCGGCCTGGTCCTCAATATAAGCAAGGATCATAAAGATGTGGATGAAATAAAGTCCGTTTTCAGGCGGTTCGCCGGGAATGTGAAAAAACTTTATGTTAATTCCGACGACCCTGCGCTTTCCGAGTTCAGGGCCGGGGCCTCGCTGTTCGGCCGGAGCGATCCCGGCCTGATGGTCCGGGACCTGAGGTCGGAGCTGTTCGGTTCGGCCTTTAAATTGAACGGCGTCGATTTTTTCTTGCCGGCGCCCGGCCTCTATAATGTGGAGAACGCCCTGGCGGCCGTAAGGGTCGCCGTGGACCTGGGGGTAAAGCTTGAGGTCTGCGCTGAAAGCCTGAAAACATACCGCGGCATCCAGCGGCGTTTTGAATTGGCGGGCGAAGCCGGCGGCGTCACCGTGGTGGATGATTACGCGCATAACCCCGCCAAGATCGCCGCGGTGCTGGGCGCCCTGCACGGAGCCGCCGGGCGGAGAGTCATCGCCGTCTACCAGCCGCACGGGTTCTCGCCCACGCGCCACCTCCGGAGGGAACTGGTGGATGTTTTTTCGAACGGCCTGGCGGCCGGGGATCTCTTATTCATGCCGGAGATCTATTACGCCGGGGGCACCGTGGCGAAGGATATCTCGTCCAAAGACCTGACGGACGAGATCTCGGCCCGCGGCGGGGCGGCTTTTTATGTCGAACACCGGCGCGAGATCATAGCCAGGGCGGCGGCGCTTGCCGCCCCCGGCGATATCTTTATCGTGATGGGGGCTAGGGACTGGACCCTTTCGGATTTCGCCAAAGAGCTTTTCGCGGCGATAAAGAATAAAATGTCGTAAAACGACATTTTATGTACCCGGCAGTCGTAAAATGACCTTATGCCTTTATCAGGACAGGAAAAAGAGCGGTATTCAAGGCAACTGGCGGTCTCCGGCATCGGTTCCGGAGGGCAGGCGAAGCTGAAGAACGCCTCGGTCCTGGTGGCGGGCGCAGGCGGCCTTGGCGCCGTAGTTTCGGCTTATCTGGCCGCGGCGGGAGTGGGGCGGCTCGGCTTCGCCGATCCGGGGCTCCTTGAACTTTCCAATCTTAACCGTCAGATCTTTTACAAGACGCGGGACCTGGGCCGCGCCAAAACGGAACTGCTTGCCTCCTTTCTTAAGGACCTTAATCCGTCCGTTCGCCTGGAGCCGCTGCGTTTAAAACTTGACGCGGGGAACCTGGGGCCTCTTTTAAAAAAATATAAACTGGTGGTGGATTGCACCGATAATTTTGAAGCCCGTTTTGAGATGAATCTGGCCTGTTTCCGGGCCGGCGGGACCCTGGTCCACGGCGCCGTCTATGGTTTTGAGGGCCAGCTGGCGGTCCTTGAGCCGCGCCGGGGGCCGTGTTTGAAATGCGCGTTCCCGCACACCCCTCCGCCTTTAAAAGGTTTTACCCCGGTGCCCGGACCGGTCCCCGGCGTGCTGGGGGCCATGCAGGCCGTGGAAGTGCTCAAGCTCGTCTGCGGCCTGCCGTCCAACAGGGACCGGCTAATTATATTCGATCTGGCCCGGGTCGTTACCCACTCAGTGCGCCTTAAGAAACGACGGGCCTGCCCCGTATGCGGGAAGAGCGGACATTTTAACAAGCCGGTTTAAAGCGCGCCGTCTTATGGCTAAAATTACCGTGATGGTCTATACGACTTTGAGGGACAGACTGGGCTTTTCCAGGGCCGGGTTGGAAGGGCGGACCGTGCGCGAGCTGCTTTTAAAACTTGCCGCTTCGGCTGAAACGGATATCTCCGGGATCTTGTTCGATAAGACCGGCGCGGTCAGGAACCATTTTGTGCTTACCCTTAATTCCGAAATAATCGATAACGGCAAGACGGATAAGGCCGCCGTGAAAGCCGGGGATATTCTGCATGTTTTTCCCCCGATCTCCGGCGGCTGATGGCGGCCAAGATAATCTGCGGATTTCGTCGATTCAAATATTCACATCGATGCACAGGGTATACAGGATGGCAGCCAGACACCGCGTACTTTTCTCAAATCCTGTCCATCATATCCTGACTTCCGATTTGGGACACCCTGGTGGATTATATGGTTCGTCATTCCGGCGAAAGCCGGAATCCAAGTTTTTATGCCATATCACGCCAGTCAGGGTTTATGCGATCAATAAGTTCCAGTTTTCAACGACTTTTCCATCGCTTAAGATTTTTTCACGAACTGGATTCCGGCTTTCGCCGGAATGACGGGTTGCTGCACTGGCAAACATCCCTTGATTTTGTCATCGGGACATCCGAAAGCGAAAGGGATCTCGTCGCGGGGATGGATAAAACCCCGTGTCGGGTACGATAAAATGTCGTCTTACGACATTTTATTTGGTATAGTCCGTCTTGAGGGGGTAATAGGAGGATAAATGAAACCGGTTAAACTTTCGGAGAATGTGTTTTTATTACAGGTAAATCATTTTAACAGGAAACTTTTCGACGCGCTGATCCCTCTTCCCGAGGGAACGAGCTATAATTCCTATCTGGTAAAAGGGGCCGACAAAACGGCGCTCATCGATTCCGCCGACCCGGAAAAGCGGGAGGTGCTGTTTGATTTTCTTAAGGACACGGAGACTTTGGATTACATTGTGGCCAACCACGCCGAACAGGACCATTCCGGCTGCATCCCCGCCGTGCTGGAAAAATATCCCATGGCCAGGGTAGTAACCAACCCCAAATGCAAAGAGTTCCTGATGAGCCACCTGCATCTCCCCGCGGAAAAATTTGTGGAAGCCTCGGACGGCCAAACTCTGGACCTGGGGGGCAAGACGCTCCGTTTTATTTATACGCCGTGGGTGCACTGGCCGGAGACCATGTCCACTTACCTCGAAGAGGACAGGCTGCTTTTCTCCTGTGATTTTTTCGGTTCCCATCTGGCTTCGGGCGCGGTGTTCTCGGAGGAAAATGTCGTGCATGACCCGATGAAGCGCTATTACGCGGAGATCATGATGCCGTTCCGGACCAATATCCTGGGCAACCTTGAAAAGATCAAGGGCCTGGACCTGGCCATGATAGCCCCGAGCCACGGGCCGGTGCACAGGAATGTCGCTTTTGTGAAGGGGCTGTATCAGGACTGGGCGGGAGGGCCGTGCAAAAACACGGCGCTTCTCGCCTACATTTCAATGCACGGCAGCACTTATGCGCTGGTGAACCGGCTGGCCGGACGGCTGCAGGAACTCGGCGTTGCCGTTGAAAAATTAAATCTGGAACAATTCGACGAAGGCCGGGTCGCTATGGCGCTGGTGGACGCTGCCACCATCGTGATAGGCACGCCGACAGTGCTTATGGGGCCGCATCCCAAAGCCGTTTACGGCGCTTATCTCGCCAACCTGCTTAGGCCTAAGGCCAAATTCGTTTCGGTGATAGGCTCTTTCGGCTGGGGCGGAAAAGCGCTGGAGACCATCGCCGCTATGATCCCTAACCTGAAGGCGGAAGTTCTGGCGCCGGTCATGGTCAAAGGCCTGCCCACGGAAGCCGACCTGACCCGGATAGACGCGCTGGCCGGTCTGATAGCGGAGAAACATAAGTCCATAGGGATCCCGGGGAAATAAAGGAAACGGCAGGCCTGCAAGTTCGCGGGCGTGCCGGGGGCATGGAGCTGCCGGACCACAGCTGTCACAAACTTTTAAGGAAACGGCGGGCTGCAAGTTCGGGGTCCTGCCAGCCATGGGGCCCATCGGGCCTGCGGCCGGCCCGGCGACTTCGCGCCGGTTCCGTCCTCGGTCCGATCCAACCCATGGCTGCCACCCCGCCAGCTATACCCCGCCGCCCTTCATGCAAACGGCAATCTAAACTGCAAATCTTTCCTGTCGCACTTTAATATTTAACATGATCCCGCCCTGGAATTATGGTAATGCGTAATTAACCCGCCCGTTGGTTTCTGCAACCTGATAAACGCAGTCGGTAATATTGTCCCGGGGAAATAAAGGAAACGGCAGGCCTGCGGGTTCGCGGGCGTGCCGGGGGCATGGAGCTGCCGGGCACGTTATCGGCGCCCTTGAATTCCCGGGTTTCGTCTGCTAAACTCTATAAAATGTTGTTTCACAACATTTTGTTTTTTAGAGCGGCGGATCCTATGGATAAAAGCTCCAAGAGTAAAAAAAAGGCCCTTATTATTTTCCTGCTTATATTCCTTGTAATAGGCGGGGGTGTCTTTACTTTTTTTGTTTTTCAGGGACTGGTGGACCTTAAGGGGGATAATAAGTCGAATTTCAGTTACAGCTTCGATGTGCGCGGCGCCGCGCTTCCGATCTTCGAATATTTCGGCCTGGCGGAACGCGAGGATTCGAAAAGGGATGAGGCTACGAAGGGGCGGATAGAGGGGCGGGGCTTGTCGCTTGCCTCGCTCGATGAACCGCAGGCGGATCTCTCGGACTGGATGGACAAGGGCGGCGCGGGAGAAAAGGGCGGGAGGTCTTCAGGCTCTTCGGCGGCGTCGTCCGCCGCGACCAAGATCCCTAAAATGGCCGGCGGTCTTGCCGGTCCCGGAGGGGGCGCAGGGGGCTCCAGCAAATCTTCCGAGGAATTCTCAAGGTTCGGCGGAGGTCCGGATGCGGATAATGTAAGAATTTCAAGAACGGGCCGGGCCGGCGGTCCGGGACCCGCCAGGGGCAAAGCTGCCATTAACGCCCTGGGTAATGCCAGGTCCGCGCTGGGAGAGGGCTTAAGGTCCGGCTCCGCCATGACCGCCAAATCCAGTTGGGACCAGGGTTTCGGCGCCGGCGCGACAAGCGCCAGGGGCGGGGATCTTTCCTACGGAAAGGCGGGTCTGGTAAAACTGGACCATATTAAAAACGGAGAGATAGCGGATCTTAAAATGCTGAATCCCGGTTCGCTGAAGGTTACGGAGCCGGGAAAACCGGAACTGGACACGGAAAGCGAGGCTAAAGCGGCTTCGGAAGGCCTTAGCGACAAGGATGTGCTTAAAAGCGCCATAGGCGCGGCGGGCCAGGGTATTTCCAGCGGTATTCAGGGGGCCGGTTCCGGCGCCAGAGAGGACGCCTCGGACTCCAGGGAGGCCCCTCCGAAGGAAATTTCCGAGCTTGCGACAAAACCGCAGTCCAAAGGCGGGAACTACTGCTCCGAAGGGTGCAGCTGCGGTCAGAACTGCACATTTACGGATAACGCTCCCGTGTATGCTAAAAATCCCGATAACAGCTGGAGCGTGACCTATCGCGGCGAACAGGTGGGCCCGGACGGAAAAACCACATATTATGAGGATATTTGCAGGCTGGACCCCAGCGTGTCCCCTCCTGTCGCCCTGGCAGGCGTGGGTGAGGGGAACAGTCCGGGTAATATTACCTATCGCGGGAAATAGCCGCCCCTTGACAAGTCAAGCATTTTCTGCTATAACATTATTGTGTTGTTGGCTTTGCCCTGAACTTTCCGTAGGATCGTGTCAGGGGAGGTTCGAGGTTTTTTTATGGCCGAAGGCGGAAAGGTTATGCTGAAAATAGCGGGAAAAAGTTCGAAAACCAGGCAATATGCGATAGGCGGAGTGGTCGCCGTGATAATACTTTGCGTCTGGATCTCTATCCCGCTTATGCATAATTCTTCGATGGATTCTTCCGTGTCCCCGGCAAATTTTTTTAAAACAAGAACAGCGGATGTCGGCTCGCTGGGTAATGATATTCCCCAGGAGGGCGGGGCGCCGGGCTATGCCCTGAACGGGGCTATGCTGAACAATCCCGCCACTTCGGGTGAAAATGTGGCCGCGTCCCTTTTCCAATCCGGTCCCGGAGAGGAACCCGCCGCCGAGGGAGAGACCGCCGCCGTTCCCGCCGGGTCGGCGGTTCCGGTCCCGGGGACGCCCGCTTCTTCCAAGGTCCTCGAACCGGCTTTCCCTGGCGTCAAGGGCAAATTGAGCGCCGTGCCGTCCATCACGGCCGGAAATTCCAATTCCATGACGGCCGGAGGCGCGCATAACAGGTTTTTCGGCAGCGGCGCGGCCAAGCCGGATTTTGCGCCGGCGGTCCCCGACCAGGTCGTTAAAAATACGCCCGCCGCGGAGAAACGCGGCGCCCTGATGGCCATGCTGCGGCAAACGGAAGAAAAGAGCGCGCAGGCCGCCAAGTCGTTCAATTCGGCCGCGGCCGCCGGCGCGGCGACTTCCGCTTTTGAAAAAACTTCCAAAACCGATCTGTCGGGCCTCAATACCGAAATGGAGCGGGGCGCGGCCTCCTCCGGACTCGCCTTAGGCGCGGCGGCGCAGGACCTTAAACGCAGCGATCCCCAGCTTAATAAAACAAAAGTGACTTTGCCGGAGCCCGTCGTCTCCAAAGAAGAGGATATGGATAAGGAAATACAAAAGATGCTGATCCAGATGGTGATAGGCAGCGTGCTCGGGCCTATGTTCAGCACCGTGTTCGGGGCGGCGATGGGGGTAAGCGATATGCAGCATAACACGCAGTACGGAACTCAGTACGGGACGCAGCAATACGGAAATCAGTACGGCCCGCAATACGGCAATCAGTACGACACGCATTAAGACGGGTGGTTGGTGCGCTCGGATATTATGGCGGCACAATAACAAGAAGTAAACAGGAGATCATATGAGCGAATTTAAAAAAGAGGAAAAGAAAGGCGGTTTCTGGGCGCCGTTTTCCAGAATGTTCGGGAAAGGCTCCTCCGTATCGGGCGGCGCCGCGCGGCTGGGTTCCTCCGGCTCCGGGTTCGGCGGCGGGGGGCTTTTCTCCACCAAGGCGGGCGTTTTAGGCGTGATCCTTGGAGGCGCCACGATAGCGGCCGGGGTAGGCGTGCTTTACAATTTTATCGGCCCGTCCTCCAGGTCCGGTTCCAATCCCGGCCTGTTCCAGGACTCCTATTACGATGAGCAGGCCCAGAACGCCAGCCGGGAACGCGCCCAGCAGAAGGCCGGCGCGTCGGCTTCGGATTCGACGCTGGATATGTTCAGGGAACAGGCCAGAAAAGACGGACTCGGCCTCGGCGCCCAGGAGGAAGCCGACGCCGGGAAGCAGTCCGCCTCCGCCGAAGATGAGGCGGCGGGCGGCCAGGAAGCCGATGCGGGAGCGGCCGCCGCTCCGGCGGCCCCCGCGCCCAACGCCTCCGCGGGCCTTGGAGGCAAACTTCAGCCTGTCGCAGGTTTCGGCGACGCTAAAGGCGGCGGTTCATCGGCTAAAATGGCTATGGGCGGGATGCAGGGCGCCGGCAACGGCCAGCTCGGGGCCGCTCGCAAATCGCCGGTGGGGCTTGGCGCGCAGGGGAAAAGCTCGGCCATGAAAGGTTCCCTGGCCTCGGCGGTTAGAAATGCGTCCAAACGGTCGCTTTCAAGCGCCGGGAAAAAGGGCGCCTTCGGGCAGGCTAAGTTCGCCGGCAATATGGGGGCCAGGTCCGCGGCCGCGCCCAGCATGACCACCGCCAAAACCGGCGCCACCGAAGCGTTTTCCGGCGAAACCTCAGGGACCGGAGATCTCGGCAAAGCGGACGGCGGGGTGGGACTGGGCGGGGCGGGCATCTCCCAGGGCAGCACGCTTAAAGCCAGCGACCCCAACCTTAACATGAACAACTCAACACCCCCAAAAGTTCCGGATCCCGAAGATGTCTCTCCCTGGAAAAAATTTACGAACATGGCTTTATACGGGATGATAGCCGGCGCTCTGCTGGTAGTGATCTCCAATATGTGCACCAAGCATGCTATGACGCTGGCTGCGGCTGTTGTCACAGCGCCGGCCGCAGCCGCGTGGTATATTGCCGCGCAGGCCGCCGCTTACGCGGCGATGGCCGCGGCGGCCGTGGTCATCTATGCCGGTATCATGTTGATGAGCAAGTACGGTCAGAAATGGACCGGCATTATGTATATGGCCGCCGGAGCCATGATCATCTGGAAGGCTTATGAGGCCCTGACCGCCGCGATTGACGCTTCCGCTACCAGCGCGACCGCTATAGAGGATGCGACCAGGATGGCCAATCCTGGGCCCGCAGGCTCCGACGCGGCTGCTACCGCAACGAAACCGGGTGTGCCTCTGGGCGAAGCCACGGATTTTAAGGGAATGAAACCGATACCATAATGATCAGCGCGGTGCGGGAAGTTTTTGATTGAGCAGAGCCGGGAGGTTATATGAGCGATCTACCTGAGATAAACTTCAGAGAACAGAAAAAGAAAGAGAAGAAGGGTTTTATCCCGTGGGTCCGCTCCAAGCTGGGTTTCGGCGGGAAGGGCTACATGGGCGGAGCCGGCGAGGCTGCGCCCGGCGCCGCTAATTTCGGCCGCGCCGCCTTCGGCGCGGCGAAGTTAGGAACCGCCGCCGGCATGGGGGGGTTTGGAGGCGTCGGCGGCCTTATCGCCGCCGCTGTCGTCGTCGCCGCGATAGGCACGACGCTTTATATGAGGAGCCCTTCCGATTCGGTTAATACGAGGTCCTTCAGTTCCGACAAGACCGCGGATAATTATGTCCCGGCTATCCTGCGCGAAACTAAAAACCAGGGTTCTTCGCTCGAAATGTTCAAGGATACCAACAAGGGCGTTATAAGCGCCGATGGATATGACGACGCCGGTTACGATAAGAACGGTTACGACAGGGACGGTTACGACAAGGACGGCTACGATAAGAACGGCCTAGACAGGAACGGCGCCTCTAAGAACGCCCCTGAAGACAAAGCCGCCGCGCAGAATCCGGAGCCTGTGAATGCGGGCCAGGATATGGCGAAAAAACTGGCCGGCGGTCTGGCCGGAGGGCTTTCCAGTTCCATGGGAGGCGCGGGGGGGCAATTCAGCAATATGGGCGGGTTCGGCAATAAATTCAATACCGGCGCTACCGGAGGGCAGTCCTCCGGATTCTCCAGTTTAGGTTCGGGTTTCCAAACCAGTCCCAAGTTCGATCAGAGAAAGAAGCTGCTGGGCATGAAAGGCTCCACAAGGCCGGTGTTCTCAAAATCCAAAGGCGGAAAACCGGGAGTTATCGGCAAAGGCGCGTTCGCCCAGGCCAAGGGCGTGAAGGCCATGCAGCAGACCACCGTCGGCAATTCCGCCGATCATCAGCGTTCGACCCAGGATAAGGCGTGGGAAGGTTCCACTCCTTTGGGGACGGCGACAGGCGGAACCGGCATAGCCAATAAGCCGAACGGCGGCGCCGGGATAGTCACTTCTCCTTCGATCGACAATACCAGCGGGGGCGGTCATAATCCCATCAACGGCAACCCTACCAATCCGACGAACCTTGCCGGCACGACCCCCACCTCTATAGATGTCAGTCCCTGGAAGGGCCTGCCGCAGATGGCGATGATGCTGATAATGTTTTCCGCCTTGGCGTCGGTTATCGGCGCCATGGTCATAGACCTGTCATACGATTTGCTGCCTCCGTTCGACGCTATTGTTTATGCCATCGGCATAATGATCTGCGTGGTGGCCATGGCGCTCGCGGCGATGGCGATCATGATCGGCATCAAACTGATGAGCACGTACGGGCAGGGCATGTTGGGTTCTATTTACACCATAGGGGGCGGTGTCGCCATGACAGCGGCGGGAATGGCTATGGGCGGATCGATGACGACGATAGCCGGCATATCCGCTACATGGATGGCCGCCATTGCCGGCATACTGGGCCTGCTCGGCAGCATGGCCGGCGGCAAATAGGAACGGGCGCCGGGCGCCACCTTACCAAAGCCCGGCGTTAATCGCCCAAATCGCTTTGCGGTGCGATTTGGGTGCGACAGATGGGGATTTCCGCTTCGAGGGGTTCAGCGCAGCGACCAAGCGAAGCGCCGG
>Ga0172379_10007156_pt1 | contig 14617 bp, 15 predicted proteins | sample GrowelOW334metaG_FD_119756 | JGI IMG/M metagenome (GOLD analysis project Ga0172379, IMG submission 119756) | Groundwater microbial communities from an aquifer near a municipal landfill in Southern Ontario, Canada - Groundwater well OW334 metaG | ecosystem: Environmental > Aquatic > Deep...
CACGAGCACGCGCTCGCAGGGCACCCGCTCCAGTCCCAGTCGGACGTTGGCCGCCCACTGGCGGTCCTCGCCCACCGGGATGGTCTGCACGCGCGGGTCGTTGAAGGTGGTGAAGTTCGAGATCAAATAGACCGGCGTCGGAACCTCGGGCCAGAAACGGAACAGGAAGTGGAAGAAGAACGGCCACGCGTCGTTGTAGGCGTCGCATGAGGGGACGACGAGCCGCCACGCGGGCGCTTCCGCCGGCGGGGAAGACTGCTTGGGGTTGTTCATCACGCGCCGCTCACTCCATCACGAAATACGCCGTCCGCGAGGTGTGGCGCAGGCGGCGCAGGCGGACGTTGTTCAGGCCGAAGGTCTGCATCAGCGCCAGGGTTTCGCCGGGCGCGTCGGGATCGTTCAGCTCGTCGAAGCCCACCACGCTTCCCTTCACCAGCCGGGGCAGGATGAGCTCGATGCATTTCTTCGTCGGCTCATAGAGGTCGAAGTCGAAGTAGGCGAGCGCGACGATCGTCTCCGGGTGCTGCTCGAGGTAACGCGGCAGCGTGATCGTGGCGTCGCCCTTCACCAGCTCGAACTTGCGGATGTGCGCCAGCGGCGCCTCGGCCTCCTGGAATTCGAGGACCTGCTGGAGAAACTGCTCATAGCCCGGCGTCACCGCGTAGTTTCCGGGCGCCATCATCTTCGAGGTGCCGTCTTCCGCGCTCACGCCGGCGAAGCCGGCGAAGGTGTCGAAGCCGACGAGCTTGCGGTGCCGGTTGAACGGCTCATAGATGCCGCGCAGCGCGGCCCAGTGGCTCAGGTTCTGCCCCCAGCGCGTGCCGAACTCCATCACCACGCCCGGAACCTCGACGATCTGCTCGTAGACGAAGTCCATGAACTTCAACCGCGCGATGGTTTTTGCGTTGAGGAACACGCCGAGGTTGTCGAGCAGCTCCTTGTCCGGGATCGGATTGGAGCGCACGAGCTGCGCGAACTGTTTGCGACGGTCCGATTCCTCGGGGCTGGCGTAGTGGACGACTTCCGGCTGGCTCATGGCGTCAGGGGGTTGATGTGCTTTCAGACCGGCGACCAGACGACGAGCGAATGCCCCTCGATGAACAGGCTGCCCGTCCAGGTGCGGCGCGCGGCATGGATGCGCACGCGGCCGAGGCGCTCCCATTCCTGCAGCGTGGGCAGGAAGTTCTGGAGATAGTTGCGCTTCCGCGAGTAGGCGTTTGAAAGCCGGCCCAGCAGGCTGCCCTCGTCGACCAGCTCGTCAACCGGTTCGATATGCACGCAAACCGACGGGCGCTTGCGGCAGAGAAATTCAAGCAGCTTCTCGTGCTGGTCGCCGATCTGTTCAAGCGCCGCAACGCTGTAAATGCCCTGTCCCGGCTTCAGATCAAGCGCCTCGTCCGGCTCGAAGAAGTTGAAGCGGTGGCCGCGCAGATTGCCCGCCAGCCCGCGTGTGACCATCTCGTGCAGGATGTTCTGAGACGCCGTGGTCCAGTCGAGGCCGACGAGCGGCTTGTCGGGAAAGAGCTTCCGCGCGCGCAGCAGGTGGTAGCCGGGGCCGCAGCCGAACTCGTAGATCGTGCTCGCGTCCGACAGCCACGTCTCCAACGCCCACTCCACCAGCACGGACAGGATGAGATACTCGAAGTTGGGCGTGACCGGGTTGGCGAGGTCGCCGGCCCAGCGCACGATGTGGTGCTTCCCGAAATAGAGCGGCGTGACCGCGTCCACGTTGCCGGCGCGGAGGAGCAGTTCGAGGTTCTCGCCCCAGCCCTTCTCCCACTGGTCCAGCCGGTGGGCACCGGCGGCGACGGGCGGGTTGAGGATGGCGTTGATGATGCGCAGCAGGTTTTCGTCCCGTTCCGGCTGTGTCAGCGGGCGGTATTGGAGGTTCAGTTCCCGCACGCGCGCGGCGAGACGGGGACTGAGGCGGCCCTGCCAGCGCTGTTCGAGTTCGGCGACCGTGATCGTGCGCGTTTCCGGGATGGAAGGAGCCGCGCTCATTGCCGGATGCTGGGGTAATTTTCCTCGAACCACGCCACGGTGCGGGTGATGCCCTCGCGCAGCGGGGTGAACTTGAACTCGGGGAAGAGGCGTTTGAGCTTCGAGTTGTCCGAGGGCTTGCGGAACTGCCCGTCCGGCTTCGACGTATTCCAGATGACCTTGTTGGGGAACTTCATCACGTCCACGATCACCTCGACCACGTCGCGGATGCTGACCTCCTCCGCCGAGGAGAAAATGATCGGCGTGTCCTCGTCGTAGCGATCCAGCGCCAGCAGGCTCAGTCGGGCGATGTCCTCCGAGAACACGAACTCGCGCAACGGCTTGCCGCTGCCCCACACCTCGAGGTTTTGTCCGTTCTTCTTCGCCAGGAACGCGCGGTGGATGAGCGACGGCAGGACGTGGCCGCCTTCGAGGCTCCAGTCGTCGTTCGGGCCGTAGATGTTCGTCGGGATGGCGACGATGAAATGGCAGTTCCACTCCTTGCGATACGCGGCGCTCTGCACTTCGAGCATCCGCTTGGCGTAGGCGTAGCCGAAGTTCGACGGATGCGGCGGGCCGTGATGCAGGTTCTCCTCGCGCAGCGGATACTCCGCCTTTTCCGGGAAGACGCAGGTGGACATGAACGAGATGAGCTTCCTCACCCCCGCCTGCCGAGCCGCTTCCAGCGTGTTCAGGTTGATGAGAATGTTGTTCCGGAAATACTCGCCCGAATGGACCATCTGGCTGCCGAGGCCGCCGACGACCGCCGCGAGGTGGATGACCCGGTCCGGCCTAACCCCCTGGAAGTAGGCCTGCGCGCGGGGAAAATCCGTCAGGTCCAGCTCCTCGCGGCGCGTATAGACCGTGTCCGGCGGGCCGATTTGGCGGATGGCATGGCCCACCATGCCCGCCGCGCCCGTCACCAGCGTCTTGTTCATCGCGCAAGTGTCCGGGCCGCTAAACTGTGTTGTAAAGCCATTTCTGCCACGCGATGGTGCGCCTCAGGCCCTCCTCCAGCGGGACGAAGGAAACCGGTCCGAACTCGCGTTCGAACCGGCCCATGTCCAGCCGCACATCATCGGGCGCACCCGCCAATGCCTGGCCCGGGGCCTCCGCCGGAAAACTCACCGGAACCCTTGTCAGCCGGCCGATCAATTCCGCCAGTTCCCGAATCGTGGTCCGGGAATCGCCGCCGACGTTGTAAACCACTTCGCGTCCCTCCAGCAGGATGCGCCACATGATGCTCACCGCGTCGGCCACGTAACCATAGGTCCGCCATGCAACGCCCTGATCCATCATGCGGATGGCGTGCTCCGTCAGTGCGCGGCGGATGAAGGTGTTGAGCACCCGCTGGTCATCCGCCCGCGTGCCCGGCCCGTAAGCCAGGGCCAGCCGCGCGGCGCGGGCCACGACTCCGCCCTTGCTGGCCGCGTGGCAGATGGCCTCGCCACAGCGCTTCGCTTCGATGTAGCAGGCGCGCGCGTGGTCGGTGTTGGTGGTGCCAATCTGGTCCTCCCGGAACGGCGGGTTTGGCAGTCCGCTGTAAAGCTCGCTCGTGCTCACGAACAGGAATCGTCCGCCGGGCATGAGCCGGTCCAGCAGGTCGCAGGTCGCAGCCGTGTTCAACCGCAGGGTGGCCAGCGGGTTTTCCATGAACTTGCCCGGCTGGCCGTATCCGCCCGCGTGAATCACCAGCCCCGCCACCGGCAGAGTCCGGCAAAATGCCGTGTCATGCAGCTCGCCCGTCAGCAAGGCGAACTTCGGATGCTGGAACACCTGCCGCAAATGCGCCGGCACCTCCCGTCGCGCCACCGCGAACACCCTGGCCGGCGCGTGCGGTCCGTCCGCCAGTTCACGCAGCGTGGCGAGGAAGTAGGTCCCGACAACGCCGGTGGCGCCCGTGATCAGCACGGTCTGCCCGGCGATCTTTTCAAGCGGCAGCGTTGAAACGATTTCCCGCGCGTCGCGCCGGATGATGTCAGGCTCTGTCATGCAGCACCTTGTCGATGCGTTCGCGCAGGCCGTCTGCGTCAAGTCCGCAGGCCCGCTCGTGGTCGCCAAGCTTGCCGTAGTTTGTGAGGAACTGCCGCGGAACTCCAAGGGAGATGATGCGTGCCGGGTGCTCCGACAAGGCCGCGCTCACCTCGCCCGCGAGCGTGCCCGTGTAAAATGGCTCCACCACGATCACCGTGCGGCTGGCATGACCGGCCAGCGTTTCCCGGTCAAAGGGCGCCAGGGTGGTGTAGTGCAGCACGGTCACGTCGAGGCCGGCGGTGGCTGAAAGCGCCTGTTCCAGCAGTTGCGCGGCGACCACGATGGTCGCCCGCCTGCCGGTGCGCACCACGCGCGCCCGTCCGAAGTTCACCGCACCTTCCTGCGCGTGCGCCCGCTCCGAGAGCCGGAAATACGTGGGCCCGCCCGAGTAGCTCTCCCGGAACAGCGTGTCGAATTCAACGGAGTTGCCCGGCGCGACAATCCGCATCCCCGGCACCTGCTGCATCAACGCGACGTCTCCGGGACAATGATGCGTGCAGCCAAGGGAGGCATAGTCAAACGACGCGCCCACGCTCACGAAGCAGCCCGGCAGCCGCTGGTAGCCAAAATCCACTTTCAACTGCTCGAATGCCCGCTCGACCACGAACGGCGCGATGCTGTGGAAGACCGGGATGAAGCCCTCGCGCGCCAGGCCGGCGGCGAAGCTCACCGTGGCCTGCTCCAAAATCCCGATGTTCACCACACGTCCGGGAAACTTGGCAAACGCGTTGCGGAAGCCGAACACGCCGATGTCGCCGAGCAACAGCACCAGACGCGGATCCTGGGCGAGCAAGTCCTCCACCGTCGCGACGAATTGCTGGCGGATGTTCATGTGAGCTGCGCGAGGATTCCGTCGAGTTCCTCGGGCGACGGGGCCTTGTGGTGCCACGCCGGGTTGCCCTCCATCGGCGGGCAGCCTTTGCCCTTGATAGTGGTGGCCACGATCATGCGCGGCCTGCCGTCAGGCGGCTGGGTCACGGCTCGGAAAATCGCCTCGTGGTCGTGGCCGTCCACCGCCGCCGTGTGCCAGCCGAAGGCGGCGAACTTCGCGGCGAGGTCGCCCGTGACCAGCGCGCGGTCGCCAGAATGATTGTAATCCAGCAGGCAGCAGAGGTTGTCGAGCCGGTGGTGCGCGCCCAGCAGCGCCGCCTCCCAAACCGAGCCTTCATTGGCCTCGCCATCGCCGGCAATGCAGAACACTCGCGCGGTGGACTGCTTCAACTTGAGCCCATAGGCCACGCCCGCCGCCATGGGCAGCCCATGCCCCAGCGAGCCGGTGGACGCCTCGACCCCGGGCACCTTGTTGCAATCCGGATGCCCGCCGAGGCGGCCCGTGAAGCCCGCAAACGTCTGCAACTCGTCGAACGGAAAGAAACCGTGGTGCGCCAGCACCGCATAAAGACCCAGGCTCGCGTGGCCCTTGCTGAGGACAAAACGGTCGCGCTCCTCCCATTTCGGCTGGTCGGCCTTGAATCGCAGCACGCGCCCGTAAAGGACCCAGAGCAGGTCAAGGATGGAAAAAGCGCTCGCGATGTGGCCTTCCCGCGCGGTGGCGGCGGCAAGGATGATGTGACGGCGCAGTTTCCGGAGTGTCTCGGCTTCGTTCACAATTGAGTCAAGGCGGCCTTAGATACGGGGGCGGCTCGCTGTGGTGCAACAAAAAACCCGCCGCACCCGCCCTTGCGTCAGGCGCGGCCTTGCTCGCATCATTGCCCGGCGCGCTCTTCGGGAGCCCGGGCCGGCATGAAGCTGTTATTCCTGATCGACAACCTGCAGTTTTTTCGCGACGTGTTCCGCAGCACAGTTCTGCCGCGCCTGCTTGCGAACGCGGACACGGAAGTGGTGATCGCCAGCACGTATTCGGCGGATGCCATCGATCAGGAGTTCAAGCACCCCCGCCTGCGCGTCCATCCGTTGAAGCTGCCGCCCGCAAACTGGGTCACGGCCATTGCCTATTCGGTGGCCAAGGACATTTACGTGCTGGAGCGGCCCGGCGGCAGCTTCGCGCAGAAGCGCTTCGTCGAGGCTGAACAGCATGAGCGCCGCTGGCTCCCCGTGCGCATGGCGCTGGCGCGACTGCTGCGTTCGATCGGACTCACCTCGCGGAAGGTCATGCGCTGCGCCGAAAGAGCCGGAGTGGAACCGGATTTCGCCGCGCTGCTTCAGCGTGAGCGCCCGGATCTGGTGGCCTTTTCCACCATGCTGCCGGGCGTTGGCCCGTGGCTGAAGGCCGCGCGCCGGCTTGGCATTCCCACTGTTCTCAGCGTCGCGAGCTGGGATAATCCGACCTCCAAGGGGCCGCTGCTGGTGCGGCCGGACCATTCACTCGCATGGAGCGAGGAGATGAAGCGCGAGCTGATGCATTTCCACTGGCTTCCTGCGGAGCGAATCACCCCGGTGGGCGTGCTTTACTTCGAGAGTTATTTCACAGCCGGGGATCTGCCGGATCGCGCGGCCTTCTGCGCCGGGCTGGGCATTGATCCGGCCAGTCGCATCCTGCACTACGCGACGGGCGACAGTGCGTTGATCCGGTGCAACCAGGAGTTCATACGCGTGCTCCAGCGGTTGATCGCGTCGGGCCGGCTTGGCGAGCCGTGCCATCTGCTCGTGCGCGTCAGCCCCAAGGATTTGTTCCATCTCTACAAGGAGTTCGAGGGCATGCCTCATGTGACCGTGCAGTATCCCGCCGGTTCGGGCACGCTTTACGGTGCCCACAAGTGGCTGCCCGCCGCCGGCGAGGAGCGCGAGCGGGCCGCGACGGTGAAGCACAGCGATGTCATCCTCAGCGTGTCGTCATCCATGGTGCTCGACGCCTGCTGCTTCGACGTGCCGGTCATCAACCTCGCCTACGACGCCGGTCTCCAGGTGCCGTCCTGTGATTCGGTGGAGCGCTTCTTCGCCTTCTCCCACTGCCAGCCCGTGGTGAAATCAGGAGCCACATGGGTCGTTAAGAACGACGCCGAGCTGCTCGATTCGCTCCATGCCACCCTCCGAGATCGTGCGGCGAAACAGGGGGAACGACGCGAGCTGCTGGAGAGGCTGGTTGGTTTTACCGATGGGCGGACAAACGAGCGATGGGTCGCAGCGCTGCGAACTCTCGCGAGCCAGGAAAGAATTCCCGTTTCCAACCCGTCGCATTAACATCCCTTGCAATGAGCCAAGCACACCAGCCAGACATCGGAAAGCTGCGGCAATCGGTGACGATCCTGGTCACGTCGTGCGACTGGTTTTATGACGCCTGGATCCCCTTCTTCTTCTTTTTCAAGAAGCAGTGGCCGGACAACCCCTTCACCGTTCGGCTGATCACGAACCGATTCCGGCTGGATGAGGGCGGAGTGCGCGAGCTGCCCGTGGGCGAGGACAAGGGCTGGGGCGGCAATCTGATCGCCGCGCTGGGCGAAATAACCACCGACTACGTGCTGTATGTCCAAGAGGACCAGTTCTTCATCCGTCCGGTGGACACGACGGAGTTCTGCAAAGACCTGGGCTACTGCCTTGCGCACGGAGTGGATTACCTGGCGTATCGCGCCTCCCCGGAAGATGAACCGGGGTTCAAGCCGGTCAACGACCGCTTTGGTGTCATCGCGGCGGATTCTCCACACCGGGTGAAGGCCGATCCGGCGCTCTGGAAACGCACGACGCTCCTGCAGATGCTCCGGGCGGACGACTCCCCGTGGCATTTCCTCAACACGGGCAGCGAGCGCTGCCGGGACTTGCTGTTCATGCGGTATTGCCGGCAGCCCTTGTCCACGATTGATTATCTGCCGGGGTCGGCGATCCGGCGCGACCTGTGGCGCAAGGAAGGCCTCGCAATGATGCAGGAACACGGCCTGACGCCCTCGCCCGGCTACCGCGGCACGCACATCAAGATGAAGAGCCTGCTCTCGCAACTGCGCCGTGCCCTGACGCGCCGCCGGTTCCGGGCGGACATCCGCCGCCAGCCGGACCGCGTGGTGCCGGTGAACCGCGCCGTGGAGACGGCGCTGGGCGCGGCTGCCCCGAGTGCCAAGAAAGCGGATTGATTTGGCCCGCGAATTCTGCGAGTTCTGCGCGGTGTTCCAGTTGTGTGTGGATGCCACCGCACTGAGAATCGGTTCCAATGCCATGAAAGTAGTCATTCTTTGCGGCGGGTTGGGCACGCGTTTGCGTGAGGAGACGGAGTTCCGTCCGAAACCCATGGTGCCCGTGGGCGGGCGGCCCATCCTGTGGCATATCATGAAGTATTACGCCCACTTCGGGCACAAGGACTTCATTCTCTGCCTGGGCTACAAGGGCGAGTTCATCAAGGACTACTTCCGAAACTACCATTGGAACACGAGCGATGTGACGCTCAAGCTGGGCCGCAATCCCCAGATCCGCCACCACAACACCCACGACGAGGAGGACTGGACGGTGACGCTGCTCGACACCGGCGCGGAGACACAGACCGGCGGGCGGCTGCGCCGCGCCCTCGCACATGTGGAGGAGGAAACCTTCCTTTTCACTTACGGCGATGGCCTGACAAACAGCGACATCAACGCCTCAATTGCGTTCCATCACAGGCACGGCGCCATTGGCACGGTTACGGCGGTCAAACCCGGCGGACGCTTCGGAGAGCTGGCCATGGATGGCGAGACCATCAAATCCTTCCATGAGAAGCCGGAGCAGGAGGCCGGTTTCGTCAGCGGCGGATTCTTCGTGCTGAACAAGTCCATCAGCCGGCATCTGACCGGCGATGACTGCGTATTGGAGAAACAGCCGCTTACAAGCCTCGCCAGGGAGGGGCAGCTCAAGGCGTGGCGGCACGATGGCTTCTGGCAATGCATGGACACGCTGCGTGAGATGGAACAACTGAACAAGCTCTGGGCCGCCGGCAGCGCACCGTGGAAAGTCTGGTGACCATGTTTGGCGGCTACTATCACGGCAAACGTGTCCTGGTTACGGGGCACACTGGTTTCAAAGGTGCGTGGCTGTCCCTGTGGTTGAAACAACTGGGGGCGGAGGTTTGCGGCGTGGCGCTGCCGGCGGAAACGACGCCCAATTTGCATGGGATAATTCAGCCCGGCACTTTTGCATCGGAGTCGCAGACGGACATCCGACATGCCGCCAAACTGGAGCAGGCCGTGCAGGAGGCCAGGCCGGATTTTGTATTTCATCTCGCGGCGCAGGCTCTCGTCCGTCGCTCCTACGCCGAGCCGGTCGAGACGATGCAGACCAATGTTCTTGGCACCGTCCACCTGCTCGAAGCGGTCCGTCGGTTGAACCGCCCCGTGCCGGTGCTCATTGTCACCACGGACAAGTGTTACGAGAACCACGGCTGGGACCATGGCTACCGCGAGACGGACGCGCTCGGCGGACACGATGTCTATTCCGCCAGCAAGGCAGCCTGTGAAATCGTCGTGGCGGCGTGGCGGCGGTCATTTTTCCAGCCGGACGCGAAGCTTGGGAACGTCGCGACTGCGCGTGCCGGCAATGTCATCGGCGGCGGCGATTTCGCGGCTGACCGCATCGTGCCCGACTGCATCCGTGCGCTCGCAGGCAAAACTCCCATCCGGGTCCGCAACCCGCACGCAACCCGCCCGTGGCAGCATGTGTTTGACTGCCTCAGCGGTTATCTCTGGCTGGGGGCGCGCCTCGCGGTCGCGCCGAAAAATTCGCCGCTGGCCGACGCGTTCAATTTTGGCCCCGCCTTGCAGTCCAACCGGACCGCCCGGGCGCTTGTCGAGGAACTGCTCAAGCACTGGCCTGGCAAATGGGTTGATGCCTCCGACCCCGGGGCGCTGCACGAGGCCGGCCGGCTGCATCTCGCAATTGACAAGTCCGCCGCGCAGCTCGGCTGGCGGCCCACATGGGACTTTGCTGCCGCCGTGAAGCAGACAGCCCTCTGGTATCGTCGCCATGCGGGACGCAGGGGGCCCGGCCTGCGGGCCTTCTCCTTGAAGCAAATCGAAAACTTCACCCGCGAGGCCAGGGCGCAGGGCCAGGTCTGGGCTGCCGCCGGAAAAACGAAATGAGCGAGGTCCCCTTTACATGCCGCTCCTGCGGCAGCCCGGCGGGAACGCTCGTGCTGGATCTGGGCATTCAGCCGCTGGCGAACAATCTTCTCCGGCCCGAGGACCTTGCAAAACCAGAACCGCGCTTCCCGTTGCGGATATTCGTATGCCCGCAGTGCTGGCTCCTGCAGATCACCGACATCGTCCCCCCGGTCGAGCTGTTCAGCGAATACCTCTACTTCTCCTCGTTTTCGGACACGATGCTCCGTCACGCCCGCGAGGCCTCGCAGCGCTACATCCGCGACTTTGCGCTGGGCGCGGACAGCCTGGTCATCGAGATCGCCAGCAACGACGGCTACCTGCTCAAGAACTTCCGCGACGCCCGTGTGCCCTGCCTGGGAATTGAGCCGGCGGCGAACATTGCGAAGGTTGCCCGCGAGCAGGGCATCGAAACCCGTGGAGAATTCTTCAGTGCGGCCGTGGCCCGCGAGCTGGTGGGAGAGGGCCGCAAGGCAGATTTGATCCTCGGCAACAACGTCTTCGCGCACGCACCGGACACGAATGACTTCGTGGCCGGGCTGAGGCAGCTTCTCAAGCCATCCGGGCGAATCGTGCTGGAGTTTCCGCACGGGCTGGAACTCCTGGAAAAGACCGAGTTCGACACAATCTATCACGAGCATGTCTTCTACTTCACGCTCACGGCGCTGCGCCCGCTCTTCACCCGGCACGGGCTGGAGGTGTTTCGCGTCGAGCGGTTGTCGATCCACGGCGGTTCGCTGCGAATCTTTGTGGGGCACACGGGCACTCACCCGGTGGACGACACCGTGCCCGCGTTGATTGCGGAGGAGCGCTCGCACGGCGTGGATTCACCGGCGCGCTACGCGGCTTTTTCCGGGCAGGTGAGGGCGATCCGGGACTCGTTGGTCAAGCTCGTGACGGAGTTGCACAAGCAGGGGAAACGCATTGCCGCCTACGGTGCCTCCGCCAAAGGCAGCACGCTGTTGAACTACTGCGGTCTCGACCATCGGCAGATCGCCTTCGTGGCCGACCGGAGCACTTACAAGCAGGGCCGGCTCACGCCCGGCACCCACATCCCGATTGTCGCGGCCGAGGAACTGGTGCAGCGGCATCCCGATCACACGGTGCTGCTCACATGGAATTTTGCCGACGAAATCCTGCGCCAGCAGCAGTTGTATCGCGACATGGGCGGAAAGTTCATTCTCCCGATTCCAGAGGTGCGCGTCGTATGAAGTTCATCCCGACCAAGCTTGCCGGCGTCTGGATTGTGGAGCCTGAACGCCGCGAGGATGAACGTGGCTGGTTCGCGCGGACCTGGTGCGCGGAGGAATTTGCGAAGCACGGCCTCAATCCGGGGCTGTCCCAGTGCAGCGCGTCATTCAACCGGCTGCGCGGCACGCTGCGCGGGATGCACTATCAGAGCGCGCCCCACGAGGAGGCCAAGCTGGTGCGGTGCGTGCGTGGCGCGATGTTTGATGTGGCTTTGGATCTGCGGCCTGCCTCTCCCACGTTTCGCCAGTGGGTGGGTGTGGAGCTGACGCCGGACAACGGTCGTGCGCTCTACGTGCCCGAAGGTTGCGCGCACGGCTTTCAAACGCTTGTGGGTGACACGGAGGTGCTCTACTTGATCTCCGCCCCATGGCACGCCGGGAGCACACAAGGAGTGCGGTGGAATGACCCGGCTTTCGGCATCGAATGGCCGCTCCCTGCGGAAGTCACTCTCAACGACCGCGACCGCGAACTCCCCGATTTTCGACCCCATCCGTGAAAATCCTGCTTACCGGCGCCACGGGCTTCATCGGCTCAGCCTTTCTGCGGCAAGCGACGGCGGCAGGACATGAAGTCGCGGCGCTGGTGCGGCCGGAACGGCTGTCACTGCTGCCTGTTCAAACGGGTGTCCGTCCGCTGGTCGGCACCCTGGTGGATGCACCCTGGAGTGAGATTCGAGACTTTGCACCGGAGGTGTGCCTGCACACGGCGTGGGTGACGACGCCTGGCATCTACATGGAATCGCCAGAGAACGAATTGTTTCTTGCCTGGAGCCAGGGATTCTTGCGTCGCGTGGTGGATGGTGGCGCAGTTCATCTCGTGACGCTGGGAACCTGCATTGAATATGCCATGACAGGTGCGCCCTTGTCGGAGGCGGGCACGCCGCTGGCCCCCTCCTCGCCCTATGCGAAGGCGAAGGACGCGCTCCACCGATGGCAGGAAACCGAGGCTGCTGCGGGCGGGGTGTGCGGGGCCTGGGTGCGGGTGTTTTATCCCTACGGCCCGGGCGAGCATCCGGCGAAGCTTGCCACGTCGGTCGTGCAGCGGCTGAGCTGCGGTGAAACAGTCACGCTCACATCGGGAAGGAGCGTGAAAGACTACGTCTTCATCAGCGACGTGGCCACCGCACTTCTGACCGTCGTGGAAAGTCGCGCCCGCGGCGCAATCAATCTGGGCACAGGCGAAGGAGTGTCCGTGGGCGCGCTGGCCGGCGAGATTGCAGGACAATTAGGTCGGCCGGAGTTGATTCGTATCATCGAGCCGGCCAGGCCTGATCCTTTTGCGAACGTGGTGGCCGACGCGACGCGGCTGCGGGCGCTGGGCTGGCGTCCGCGGATCTCAATCGCCCAAGGCGTGCGGCAACTCATCGGGCACCTCAAAGCATGAAACCACGAGCGACCTGTCCTGGCTGCGGCTGCCGCCGGCTTTCGCCTGCATGGCGGATTCCCCGGCAGCCTGTGGTCTTGAATTACCGCTTCGCCACGCCCGCTGCCGCACAGCGCGTGCCCCGTCGAGACCTGCTGCTGACACAATGCAACAGCTGCGGCCTCATCTTCAACGCGGTCTTCGAGGCAGACGTGATTCCCTACGACGAGAACTACGAGAACCGCCAGTGCTTCTCGGCGGCTTTTCAGGCGCACCTTGAGGCGCAGGTGCGCCGGCTGGTGTGCCGGTTGCCGGCGGGTGGCGGACGGGTGCTGGAAGTGGGCTGCGGGAAGGGGGACTTCCTCCGGCTGCTGTGCCGGGAGTCAGGTGCGCTCGGGGTTGGCTACGACACATCGTATGAGGGGCCCCCGGTGGCAGAAGGCGGGCGCGTGCGATTCGAGGGGAGATACGTGTCAGCACGCGAAGTGGACTCGCCGTTCGACGTGGTGGTCTGCCGTCACGTGGTCGAGCACATCGGAGAAATCGGGAGCTTTCTCCGGGAACTGCGGGACATCGCGGCGGCGGCGGGCGATCCCACGGTGGTCATCGAGACGCCGGCCTTTGAGTGGATTGCGGCCCACGACTGCTTCTGGGATGTGTTTTACGAGCACTGCAATTACTTCCCGCGCCCGAGCCTGGCACGGCTCTGCCGGATCGCCGGCTTCAAGGTCGAGCGCCAGGTGGCCGTGTTCGGCGGGCAATACCAGTGGCTGGAGTTGAGGGTGCGCCGGCAGAACCGGTTCCCCCGCCCGCCTGCCACCGTGGTGCGCCTGAATCCCTTCGCCCGGCGGGCTGAACGGATGGTGCTTGCGCTGGAAAACCGGCTGCGACAACAGGGAGCCGAACGCGGCTGGGCCGTCTGGGGTGCGGGGGCCAAGGGCGTGGCCTTGGTAAACCGTCTGAACGGTCTGCCACCCACGCTGGTCGTCGACAGCAACACCGCCAAACAGGGCGGCTTCATCCCTGGATCGCGCGTGCCCATTGTTGCCCCCGGAGATCCGCGCATCCGCGACCTGGCGCTCGTGCTTGTCGCGAATCCCAATTACGCACGCGAGGTCACTTGTGCGTTGCGGCAGGCAGGCTTCACCCATACGATTCTCACCACCTGAGCGAATGCGCATCACCATTGACACCGAGGCACGCACCCTTTCTCACGACAGCGGAGCTGGGCTGCAGACACTGCCACTCTATTCCGACGCCGCCTTCGAGATTCTTTCACGCCAGTGGGTGAAGGTCGGGTGGAACAGGAAATATTCCTACACATTCACATGGCTGGGCCGCCCGTTGATTCAACTGCCCGAGGACGTGTTGAGGATTCAGGAGGTAATCTGGGCAGTGCAGCCGGACGTCATCATTGAGACGGGCGTGGCACACGGGGGCTCGTTGATCTTTTACGCCAGCCTGTGCAAGGCCATTGGCAGGGGGCGGGTTATCGGCGTGGACATTGAAATCCGTCCCCACAACCGGCAGGCTATCGAGGCTCATCCGCTGGCCGGGGCGATCACCTTGATCGAGGGCGATTCCACCGCCCCCGCCGTCGTGGACCGCGTGCGCCGGCTGGTGCAGCCAGGCGAAACCGTGCTGGTCATCCTCGACTCCTGCCACACAGGCGCTCATGTGCTGGCTGAGCTGGAGGCGTATCACCCGATGGTCACGACCGGCTCCTACATCGTCGCGACGGACGGCATCATGCACGACCTGCACGACACGCCACTGGGCCGGCCGGAGTGGACGGGGGACAACCCGACGGCGGCGGCGCGCGAGTTCGCCGCGCGCCATCCCGAGTTTCAGCACGGGCAGCCTCCGTGGCCGTTCAACGAAAGCACGCTCCGCCACAACGTCACCCATTGGCCGGAGGCGTTCTTGCGCCGGGTTCGTTGAACCCGGCCTGAACCTTCCATCTGTCCATGAGCCAGCCG
>Ga0172379_10007157_pt1 | contig 14616 bp, 12 predicted proteins | sample GrowelOW334metaG_FD_119756 | JGI IMG/M metagenome (GOLD analysis project Ga0172379, IMG submission 119756) | Groundwater microbial communities from an aquifer near a municipal landfill in Southern Ontario, Canada - Groundwater well OW334 metaG | ecosystem: Environmental > Aquatic > Deep...
AAAGAAGATATTTCTGCTTTGACGATTCACCTTCGTACGGCAAAAGAGTTATCTCTCGTTTCGGCGAATTGGGATTATCTTAAAAAAATAAAAAAGCTTATAGAAAAAAGCGAAAAAGCCTCGCCCATAGGCCCACGGCCGAGGGAAATTTTACTTATCGGTAATGGCGATGTAAAAGATTTAAAAGATGCGGAAGAAAAAGCTAAAAAGTATGGCTGTGATGGAGTGATGATTGGCCGTGGAGTTTTTGGTAATCCTTGGTTTTTTAATCAAAATCAAGAACCCGTTCATGGGGAAGAGAAATTAAGAGTTTTAGTAGAACATACGCAAATTTTTGATAAAGAACTTGCGAAACCAAAGTATAAAAGTTTTGCCGTGATGAAGAAACATTTCAAAGCTTATGTCAATGGTTTTGACGGCGCCAAAGAACTCCGCGTCAAATTGATGGAAACAGAAAATGCCAAGCAAGTAGAAAAAATTGTGAATGATTTTCTTATTTGATTTTAATTTTTTTTGTATTTTATTTGTTTAGAGGCTATAATTCACTCTATGCATGATTTGGCGCTTTATCGCAAATATAGGCCCAAGAAATTCAAGGAAGTTCTTGGTCAGGACCATATTGTCAAGGTTCTAGAAAGCTCGGTAGAGACCAATAAAGTCTCACACGCTTATCTTCTTGTCGGGACACGCGGGACGGGCAAGACTTCGGTGGCTCGGATTTTTGCCACGGACATCGGCGTTTCTGCCAATGATCTTTACGAAATAGATGCGGCTTCCAATAGGGGCATTGAAGATATTAAAGAACTTCGCGATGGCGCGCGGGTTTTGCCTTTTGATTCAAAATATAAAGTTTACATTATTGATGAAGTGCACATGCTTTCCAAAGACGCTTGGGGCGCGTTATTAAAAATTCTAGAAGAACCGCCGAAGCATGTCATTTTTATTTTAGCTACTACTGAATTTCATAAAGTGCCGGAGACTATCATTTCTCGCTGTCAGGTTTTCACTTTCAAAAAAGCCTCGGACGCTATCTGTAAGAAAATGGTGATTGATGTGGCCAAGAGCGAGAATTTTGAACTGGACGCCGGCAGCGCGGAACTTTTGGCTATTTTGGCCGATGGTTCATTCCGCGATGCTTTGGGCGAATTGCAAAAAATCTTGAATTTTATCGGAAAAGACAAAAAGACCAAGAAAATAAAAAGAGAAGACGTGGAAAAAATCACCGGCGCGCCGAAAACTATTTTAATAAATGATTATATCTCCGCCATAGCGGAGATGAATTTAGAAAAGGGAATTGGAGCGGTGAGAATTGCCGCCGAAGGGAATTTAGATATGAAACTTTATTTTAAACTTATTATAGAAAAATTCCGGGTGGCGATTATTTTACGCTACGCGCCCAAATTGAAAAATGAAATGGCGGGGGATTTAGGCGAAGCCGATTTAGCATTCTTACAAGCCCTAGTAAAAGCTGATAAAGTTGGCATGCTCCGCTCGCCCGCGCTCGCTATCCTCTTACAAGAATACCAAAATATAGATAATGCCTTCATCGCCGAATTACCATTAGAACTTGCGCTGGTGAGAATACTTGGAGAAAAAGTTTAAGCTATGCGCGATTCTATAAAATATTACCTTAAATTGTTTTCTATGCCTCTTTCTCTGCTTGGGCTCTTTATTTCACTCTTTCTAATTTGGAAAATATTTGATTTGCCTCCCTCAAATATATTATTAAGCAAGCTTAAAGTTTGGTTTGATCTTTATGGGTACCTCGTACTTTTCATAAGCGCGATTCTGGAAGGGATGTTAGTTGTCGGGGGATATTTTCCTGGGACTTTTGTAATTGTTGTGAGCGTGCTTTTGGCAAAATCTATTACAGAGTTTATTCTCGTTGTGTGTATTGGAACGATTGGTCTCCTCGTGGCGCATAATTTAAACTATGTATTGGGCAAATATGGCTGGTATAGATTGTTGGTAAAATTTGGAGTTAAAAACCAAATAGAAGAATCCAAAGAAAAGCTTTTGAAAAAAGGGCCAATTGCAATGTTTAGCAGTTATTGGTTTCCTAGTTTAGGAGCACTCGTAGATACAGCTGCTGGGATTATTCGTATGCCTTTTCGCGTTTTTTTTATTTCTTCATTACTCGCCGGTATTTTTTGGAATTTTCTAGTTGGGATTATTGTATATAATGTCGGTACTCCAGCATTAGCTGTTGTCTCTTCGGGTGGGTACACGGAACTGTTTATTCAACTTTCTATTGTTTTTGTTTGGATTTTAATTTTACTTAGTGTTGATATTTGGGAAAAGAGAAAGTTAAAATTAAGAAGCGAGTTTTAGCACAATAAGACCTAAAATCATAATGATACTTCCTATAATAGTTTCTAACTTGGGACGATCTTTGAGGAACAGATAGCTAAATAAAAGGACGAAAAATACTTGAGTTCTGAAAATTGAGCTTACTATACCGGGATCTCCGCCGCCTAAAGCCCAAAAGGCTAGGACATTGCCGGCCGCTCCGAGCACTCCCAGCGCTAAGATTAATTTTTTACTGTCTAAAATTTCTGAAAAGACATTTTTTTTCCTTAACATTATCCAAGGCAGAAAACCGAATACAATAACTAGATTTTCAATTAAAAGAGCAAAAGAGGTATTTTGAGGAAAGGTATGGTTGATGGCCAGCTTGTCAAATACCATCACGATGCTTCCGATAAAAACTGAAATCAGCATCAGTAAGGCTAATTTGTTGCGGAAAAGAATTTTAAAAGGCTCAAATATGCCTTCGCGCATGGAACTAATATTAAGGACATAAGTGCCCAACAGAGTAATTCCTCCGCCAAGCAGTTCCATGGCAGATGGCTGTTCGGAAAGAATGATCATAGAAAATATTAAGGTGAATATCGGACCAATGGACACGAGGGGATAAATATTGGAGAGTTCGGCATTTTTGATGGTTTGGAAAAAAATAATCTTTGATATGGTGTAAAAAATTACCGAGCCCAATATGCCGACCGTAAACAGCTGGTCTATTGATGGAATGCCGTCTTTCCAGACAAGAATTAAAATAAAAGGAGTAGAGACGACCAAAACTATCCAATAAAAAATTATCGGGTCTATTTTTTTTAAAGTGTGCTTGCTTAAAATTGTGGCAATTCCCGATATAAAAGCCGTCGAGACAGCTGCATAAAACCACATTAGCTTATTATTTCACATTGATATACATAGAGCAATTAGTTAATTGGGGGAATACGTATTGATTCATACATAGGTAAGATGTTATAATACTGATATCCTACCTATGATAAAAAAGAAAGTAGAAAAAGAATATGCTATTAGGCTTAGAAAAGAAGGGAGAACTTATTCTGAGATTTTAAACATTGTTCAAGTGGCAAAATCGACCTTAGGTCTTTGGCTGAAAGAGGCTAATCTTTCTAAGGCTGAAAATCAAAAATTTACTGAAGCTAAAAGATTAGCCTCTCTTCGTGGTGGAGAAGCGAAAAAGAAACAAAGGATTGAAAAACAAAATACTATTTTAATTAAGTCAAAATCTGAAATTTCTCTTATTTCGCATCATGAATTATTCTTAATAGGTGTAATTTTATATTGGGCCGAGGGGTCAAAAGAGAAAGAACACAGGCCTGGATCTGCTTTTGAATTTTCTAATATGGACTCGAAGATAATTCAGATTATGATTATATGGCTTTTAAAAACGTGCAAAATCCATAAAAACATGATAGTCTTTAATATATTTCTCCATGAAACTCACAAAAATAGAATAGTAGAAGTAAAAAAATATTGGGCTAAAATTACTGATTTTCCAATAAAAAATTTCTCTACCGTATATTGGAAAAAAAATAAATTAAATACCAATCGTAAAAATACTGGAGAAAGATATTATGGAGTGTTAAAAATAAAAGTAAAAAGAAGTTCAGATTTGGTTAGGAAGTTGGCGGGTTGGTCGGAGGGAATCTTTGAAAAAATTGTTAATAAATAATTTGTCCGCAAAGCTGGGAGATCGTCTAACGGTAGGACATCTCCCTTTGAAGGAGAGTATCTTGGTTCGATTCCAAGTCTCCCAGCCTTGTGGAGGAATTAAGAGCTTATTCCAAGTCTCCCAACCAAGTTTCGTATGAAAGAATTTTTTATTTTTGGTGTTAAAGAGGTTCAAGCGGCAATATTTGCCGGCTCTTTTTTTCTGTTGCTTTTTATCTCAAACCACATTCCGCTTTTCGGGTTAGCCCGATATGATTTTCTATTTCTCGCCGCCGTTTTAATACAAGCGGTACTTTATTTCACCAAACTGGAAACTAAGAACGAAGTGAAAGTCGTTTTTTTATTTCATATTATTGGGCTTGTTTTGGAACTTTATAAAACAAGCCCCGGGATAGCTTCTTGGAGTTATCCAGAAAGTGGATTTTTTAAAATTGCCACTGTGCCTCTTTACAGCGGATTTATGTATGCAGCCATAGGAAGTTATATCAGCCAAGCTTGGAAAATATTTAGATTGGAATTAGTAAATTACCAACACTATTTAGCAAGCGTTTTGCTTTGTCTGCTCATTTATATCAATTTTTTCACTAATCATTATATTTATGATATTCGATTATTTTTAATAATAGCGGTTTTTATTCTATTTTGGAAAACGAAAGTCTATTTTACAGTAATTAGCAAAAAACGTCAGATGCCCTTGAATTTATCATTCTTGCTTATAGCATTTTTTATATGGATTGCCGAAAATATTTCCACTTATCTTGGCGCTTGGCAGTATCCAAATCAAATACACGCATGGACAGTGGTCTCAACTCAAAAAATAACTTCCTGGTTCCTAATGGTCATAATCAGCTTTATTTTGGTTGCTTATTTAAAGCACTTTAAAAAGGACGTGCTGAAGAAATAACAGGCCCCAAATAAAAAATCTACTTTCTAAAAGTTTCAAATAAAAACTTTTTGGTTTCTTCGTCTATCATTTGCGTGACAATTATCATCATCTCCGTGGAAAGGCCTAAATCTTTTTTGATATTGGTAAATAAATGTTCAAAAGGGTAGGGGGAAATCCAGATAGAATTTTTTAAGCAAACGAAGCCGGCTTTTTTCAAAAGATAGCGTAAACTTTCGCGTTCACTTTTTCTAGATTCCGGCAGATCCAAAAAAATAATTCTCCAAAATCCATCCCACGAAGTATTTACTAAAGTGGTTTCATTTTCCAGTTCCAGACTATGCATTTTCTTTTTTCCTTCCTTGGTCAGGCGAGCATATTCATTTTGTGGGGAAGAAATGTTTTCTATTAAACCAGCTTCTCGTAGGCCTTTTAGTGAGCGAGTGATGGCATATTTAGTACTAGATAGCGCCTTAGGCGCTATCTCAGCGCCTAAGGCGCTATCTTGAAGTTCTGACACAGGAACAGCCATTTTTTTAGATAGTATTTTAAGTATGTTTTTAGAATAATTCTTCATCTTTTTTACTTGACCCTGTCGCTCGCGAGCGACGGGGTTGACATGCCTATACGCTATCATATATACTCTAATTATACAAGTTTTTAGTGGTCACGAAATATAAGTTAATTATAAATTTAATCAGTAAAATATATGGCAAAAACTATAGGGATAGATTTGGGTACAACAAATTCGGCTGTAGCCGTTATTGAGGGTGGCGCGCCGAAAATTATAGAAAATATTGAGGGAACTCGCACCACGCCTTCGGTAGTTTCCGTTGCTAAAAACGGAGACCGAATGGTGGGCTTGCTCGCCAAAAGACAAGCGGTTACTAATCCGGAGAATACGGTTTACGGTATTAAGCGTTTTATGGGTCACAATTTTGAGGATCCAGAAGTGCAGAAAGATTTGAAAAACGCCTCTTTCAAAGTGCAAAAATCCACTAACGGTGGAGTGGAAGTAAAAATAGGCGAGAAATGGATGCGCCCGGAAGAAATTTCCGCCATGATTTTGGGAAAAATAAAAGCGGACGTGGAAGCGAAGTTGGGCGAGAAAATTACCGAAGCGGTCATCACTGTGCCGGCTTATTTTAATGATGCACAAAGAAAAGCAACTAAAGATGCCGGAGCGATTGCCGGACTGGAAGTCAAAAGAATTATCAATGAACCGACAGCGGCCGCTTTGGCTTACGGTTTTAATAAAAAGAAAAACGAGAAAATTGTCGTGTATGATTTCGGCGGCGGAACTTTTGATGTGTCCGTGCTGGAAATCGGCGATGATGTGATAGAAGTGAAATCTACTGATGGTGACAGTCATCTTGGTGGCCGTGATATTGACCATAAAATTATCAATTGGATTGCTGAAGAATTCAAAAAGACTTCCGGAGTGGATGTGCGCAAAGATAAATTGGCCCTACAGCGTTTAGATGAAGCGGCTGAAAAAGCCAAAATAGAACTTTCTACTTCTATTGAAACGGAAATAAATATCCCATTCGTTACTTCTACTGCGGAAGGTCCACAGCACTTGCTTTTGAAAATGACTCGCGCCCAATTGGAAGTTTTGACGGATGAATATATTACTCGCGCCATGGAAATAACTAAACGCGCGATGGATGCTTCCGGTTTCAAGATTGAAGATATGCAAGAGATCATCATGGTTGGCGGTCAGACGAGAATGCCGAAAATCGTAGAAGAAGTGAAGAAATTTTTTGGTAAAACTCCGAATCTTTCCATTAATCCTGATGAAGTGGTGGCGCTTGGCGCGGCCGTGCAGGCGGGAGTCTTGCAGGGAGATGTGCGGGACGTGCTCTTACTTGATGTCATTCCATTATCGCTTGGTATTGAAACTTTAGGCGGAGTGGCGACAAAATTAGTTGAAAGAAATACCACTATTCCTTCAAATAAGTCTCAAGTCTTTTCAACGGCGGCGGACAATCAAACTTCAGTAGAAATTCATATTGTGCAAGGAGAACGTCCAATGGCGTCCGACAACAAATCCCTCGGCCGATTTATTTTAGATGGCATTCCACCATCTCCTCGAGGTATGCCTCAGATTGAAGTGTCTTTTGACGTGGATGCCAATGGTATTTTAAATGTGACGGCCAAGGATAAAGCTTCCGGCAAAACTCAATCAATTAAAATTGAAGCTAGTTCCGGCTTGAAAGAAGAAGATATTAAAAAAATGCAAGCGGATGCGGAATTGCACGCTGAAGAAGATAAAAAGAAAAAAGATGTAGTGGATGTAAAAAATACCGCCGAGATGATTATCTACACTGCCGAAAAAGCGTTGAAAGAAAATGAGGCAAAAATTCCAGCAGAAATAAAAGACAGCGTCAATGCAAAAATTACCATTTTGCGCGGAGTGAAAGATGGCGCGGATGGAGAAGCCATCAAAAAAGCGACCGAAGAACTCTCGGCTGAAATGTCAAAAATAGGGGAGGCGATGAGCAAAGCCGGCGCCGAAACTCCTCCAGCATCAGTTCCAGAAGAACAAAATCCGGAAGTCAAAGACGCCAAGTTTACGGAAGGCGAGGAACCGAAAGTGTAATAAAAACTAAAAAGCCTTATGAGGGGCTTTTTAGTTTGGTTCTTTTTTGATATGATTAGGATATATGGATCTGCCCGAAATACCCTTTAATAAAGAGCTGACCTATCTTGGCATTACCACTTATCGGGACAAGAATCAGCTTTTCGGCATCAAGCGCAAGGATAGGCGTCAGCATGTTTATATTCTCGGAAAATCCGGTACCGGTAAATCTGTGCTGATGTACAACATGATTATCCAAAATATTCACAACGGCGAAGGAGTCTGTATGGTTGACCCGCACGGAGAAAATGTTGAAGCGATTCTTTCCGCTATCCCTCCACATCGTATGAAGGATGTAATCTATTTCAATCCGGCTGATACGGATTATCATGTCGGCTTTAATGTTTTGGAATTGATTGATCCGCAATACAAGCATTTAGTGGCTTCGGGCTTGATGGGCATTTTCACTAAAATTTGGGCAAATGCTTGGAGCGCCCGAATGGAATATATTTTAAATAATTGCATTTTAGCATTATTGGATACTCCGGGAACGACACTGCTTGGTATTCCTCGCATGTTAGTGGACAAGGATTATCGTCAAAAAATAATTGCTAATTTAAAAGATCCGGTTATCAAGGCTTTCTGGGTGCATGAATATGAGGCTTGGCAAGACAAATTTAGAAATGAAGCAATCGCGCCGATTCAAAATAAAGTCGGACAATTTCTTTCCACTTCCATCATCCGCAATGTTGTCGGTCAATCCAAAAGCACGATCAATATTTTTGACATGATGAATGAGGGCAAGATTTTTCTGGTAAATGTTTCCAAGGGACGCATTGGTGAAGATAATTCCGCGTTGCTTGGTGGAATGATTATTACTAAAATTCAGCTGGCTGCCATGGAACGGGTGCGTATTCCGGAAGAGAACCGCCGAGACTTTTATCTTTATGTGGATGAGTTTCAAAATTTCGTCACGGATGCCTTCGCCGGGATTTTATCAGAAGCTAGAAAATACAGGTTAAACTTGACCGTGGCGCATCAATACACCGCTCAGCTTGTTTTTGATAAAAGTTCGGCCGTGCGCGACGCTGTTTTCGGCAATGTCGGCACGATGATAGTTTTCAGGGTCGGATCCGATGACGCGGACTTTTTAGAAAAAGAATTTGAGCCGGAATTCACCGTGCAGGACATAGTTAATCTGCCCAACTACAAAATTTATTTGAAATTAATGATTGACGGCGTGACTTCCAGACCTTTTTCAGCTAGAACCTTGCCACCGATGACCAAGTCTGGTGATAAAAAAGTGGAAGAAGAAGTGATTAAATCTTCCCGCGATTTATATTGCAAATCTAAAATAGAAGTGGAAAGAGAGATTAATGAATGGAGCGGGATGGCGCTTGGCAATGATGGCGACGGAATTAACGGAAACGGAAATCTGGAAAAATTTCCAATTATTTGTTCGTTTTGCAAAAAAGAAACAACCGTACCTTTCAAGCCGGAAAAAGGAAGGCCGGTTTATTGCAAAGAATGCATTGCCAAAATAAAATCCGGAGAAGTGAAGGTGGAGAAAGGATCTGAAAATCAAATTAAATATGATGAAACTAAATTCTTTAAACCACTTGCTGATTTAGGTATAGAATTTCCTTCTAAAGATACGACGAATAGGGAACAGAAAGAATTGTTTACACCGGTCAGTAAACCCGGATTATTTGGAGCTATTAAAAAATCTTTTATTTTTAAAGGAAAAGATACAGCGGCTGATTCGCACCCAACCACTAAGTTAAAAGAAAATCTAGCTTTAAAAAAAGTTTTAAATAAAACCTTGACGAAGCCCCAGCCTGAGGCTGATCAGCCTTTGGCTGAGGTTTCACTTGATACACTAAAAGACAAAAATAAAGCTTCGCCCGTAGGTCTACAGCCGAGGGAAGTTGTTTTGCCGAAAGACAAAGCCGCTACTTCTGAAAATATGAATAAATTGAAAGAGCTTATTGAAAAGGCTGCTCCTGCCCCAACATCAACTCCACCGCCAACCAAAATAGTTTCAGAACCTCCCTTAACTAAAGGAAACATTAAGGAAGTGCCGGAAGAAGTATTAAGAAAGATTTTAGAGTAGGATGTCATTCTAACATTCTATAGAACATTAGAATGAAAAGTGAAACAAAAAACTGTCAGAATTGCCAAAAAGACTTCATTTTAGAAGCCGAAGATTTTAATTTCTACGAAAAAATAAAAGTCCCGCCGCCGACCTTTTGCCCGTCTTGTCGTTTTCAGCGCCGAATGGCTTGGCGCAATGATTGGCATTTATTCAAGAAAAAAGATGCTCTGACCGGCAAAGAAATTTTCTCGTTTTTGCCGGAAGAAAGCCCGGTAAAAATTTATGACCGAGATTATTGGATTTCTGATGCTTGGGACCCGATGGAATACGGCCAGGACTATGACTTTAAGAGACCATTTTTTGAACAATTTAAAGATTTGCTTTATAGAGTTCCATTGCCCGCACACTCTATGGTCTATGTAACAAATTGTCGTTATTGCGCTAATGCTAACAGTATTAAAAATTGTTATCTGGTTCGAGCAGCATCATACACCGAAGACTCGGCGTATTTAATTTGGGATGGAGGTTCTAGAGAATGTTTTGATAGCCATATGACAAATAAATGTGAATTAAGTTATGGAAACGTCAATACTGCAACTTGCTATCGGACATTTTTTTCAGTTGACTGTGAAAGCTGCCAAGAAATAATTTTATGCAAAGATTGCGTCGGGTGCAATAATTGCCTGGCTTCAGTCGGTCTTCGTAATAAGTCGTATTGTATCTTTAATCAGCAATATGCCAAAGAAGAGTATGTAAAAAAAATCAATGAATTTAATTTGGGTTCTGATAAATCTTTTCAATCGCTAAAAATTCAGGCATATGAATACTGGCTTAATTTTCCGCAAAAATATATCCACGGACGACAGAATATAAAGGTTTCTGGTGATTACATTTACGAATCAAAAAATGCGGTAAATTGCTTCAGGGTAGTGGGAGTAGAAGACAGTAAATTTGTTCAAAATATTCTAGACATTGGTTCAGTGAAAGACTGTTACGATTATTCTAATTTTGGACAGAACGCAGAACTTATCTATGAAAGTCTGGTTGTCGGTATCGGAGCTTCGAATGTTAAATTCAGCGCCCAAACATATCCGAATGCAAAAAATATGACTTATTGTATTTTTTGCAATAATTCGTCAGATCTTTTTGGCTGTGTTTCACTTCGTAAAAAACAATATTGCATTTTAAATAAACAATATACAAAAGAAGAGTATGAAAAAATTCGCGAACACATTATTAACGAATTAAAAGAAAAAGATTTATATGGGCTGATGATGCCGCAGGAAATCGCGCCATTTGCCTATAATGAAAGCATCGCGCACGATAATTTCCCGCTTACCGAGCAAGAAGCTCTGGCTCAAGGCTTCAGGTGGGAAGACGACTTGCAAAAAACAGAAGGGAAGGAGACGATACAGCCAACAAAAATTCCGGATTGCGTAAAAGACATCTTGGATTCTATAACAGAAGAGATTTTAAAATGCATAGACTGTAATCGCAATTATAAAATTACAGAACAAGAACTTTTGTTTTATAAAAAAATGAATATTCCCTTGCCGCGAGAATGTTTTTACTGCCGGCATCAAAATCGCATTATTCGTCGAGGCCCATATAAATTTTGGGATCGCCAATGTGCCAAGTGCGGGAAAGAAATCACCGCAAATTATGCCCCCGACCGACCGGAAATTGTTTATTGCGAGAAATGCTACCAGCAAGAAGTGTATTAAAAATTAATTAGTGATGTCGTGCTATAAAACAATACGATCGTGTAGTTTTGTAGTATGTTTAATTTTAGCGCTAGAAAATAAAATGAAAATGTAGTAATATAGCCTTATATGCCAAAGGGAAACCGAGTGCAAATAATAAAATACGCTCCGCCACCGCCAGAATTGCCGGTCTTTGGGAAAGTTAAGCCCGAAGATGTTTCTTTTATTGGGCGGACTAACTATGTGGCTTCTTTAGAAGAAAAGAAGTTTGTTTTCGGCATCAAACGAGTGGATCGCCGAAGACATCTTTATATTATTGGAAAGTCTGGCGTCGGCAAAACAAAACTTTTGGAGCTTTTTATCCGTCAGGATGTGAGTTACAATCACGGTTTATGTTTAATTGATCCGCACGGAGATGTGATAGACGCCATGCTGGACTATATACCGAAAGAGCGCATGGAAGATGTTTGTATTATAGATCCCACCGATCTTGATTTTCCAGCCTCTTTCAATCCATTGGCGAATGTTGATCCACTCTTTAAGTTTCAACTGACCCAAGGGCTGATTGAAGTGTTCCAAAAACAATTTGGAGCCAACTGGACTCCGAGACTTGAGCACGTTTTCCGTTTTACCTGTTTGGCCTTACTTGATTACCCGCACGCGACTATGCGCGGAATGATTTCCATGCTGACCGATCGAAATTACCGGCAAAAAGTGGTGGAATATATTACAGATGATATGGTCAAAAGATTCTTCGCTATTGAATTTGCCGATTGGTCGGAAAAGTTTGATACCGATGCCATCATTCCGCTAGTCAACAAGCTCGGGCAGTTTCTCTCCGATCCATTACTGCGAAATATTTTCGGCCAGAAACAGAACAAGATAGATATCAGCAAACTGATGAACGAGGAAAAAATAATTTTTATAAATCTTTCCAAGGGTCGCTTGGGCGAAGAGAATTCCAGTTTTCTGGGTTCCATATTTTTAACCAAAATCAAGCAAGCTGGCATGGAGCGTGCCGCTATTCCGGAAAATGAGCGCAAAGATTTTTATCTTTATGTGGATGAGTTCCAAAACGTGGTGACCCAAACTTTTGAAAATATTTTATCGGAAGCCAGAAAATACGCCCTAAACTTGACCATCGCGCATCAATATGTGGGTCAAATTATCCCCAGAGTATATCAGGCAGTGCTTGGCAATGTCGGCAGTGTTATTTGTTTTCGCGTGGGCGGGGAAGATGCGGTAAAATTAAAACCGGAATTTTCGCCAATCTTTGATGTAAAGGACATGATTAATCTGGCGGTCACTGAATTTTATATTAAGATGACTATTGATGGCGAATCTTACGATCCATTTTCCGCTGAGGCATTGCGAGTGCTTCCTCCAACCCATGCATCTTATCGAGACGAAATCAGAGAAGCATCGCGCAGAAAATATTCAATACCGAAAGACGATGCGCAGAAGCTCATTGCTGAAGAAGAAGCTACTATAATTAGAAGCGCGGAAGAAAAAGCGATTATTGAAGGCAAGACGAAAAAGAAGAAAAAAACAGACGATGGAACCGAAGAAGAAAGTAAGAATGACACAACAGAAGTGCCCAAAGCCAAGGCTTCACAAGAAGCTGAACCTATGATATAATACCGAAATAACCGTTATGGATAAAGACTATTACAATGTTTTGGGAGTAAATAAAGGCGCCTCCAAAGAAGATATAAAGAAGGCTTTTTATAAGTTGGCGCATAAATATCATCCCGATAAAAAAGAGGGTAACGAAGCAAAATTCAAGCAAGTAAACGAAGCCTATCAAGTTCTTTCGGATGATACCAAACGTTCAAAATATGATCAGTACGGATCCGGTTTTGAAAATATGAATCAAGGCGGTTATGGCGGTGGCGCGCAAGGCGGGTTTGGTGGTTTTGATTTCTCCGGTTTTCAACAAAATGGTGGCGCGGATTTTGATTTTGGAAACTTGAATGATATTTTTAGTGATTTTTTTACCGGCAACATGGGTGGAGGCAGAAGAGAAATAAGACGTGGGCGAGACATTTCAACTGAAATTCAAATTTCTTTTGCTGATTCTATTTTTGGCGTGAATAGAAAAATTTTAATTACTAAAACTTCAAACTGTTTTACTTGTAATGGTTCTGGCGCGAAAGTGGGATCTAAAATGGAAACTTGTAAATATTGTAATGGCCAGGGTAAAATACGCGAAACAAAAAGATCTTTCCTTGGTAACATTTCCAGCACAAAAATTTGCGAAGCTTGTTTCGGGAGCGGGGAAGTGCCAAAAGAAATTTGCGATAAATGCAAAGGCAAAGGAGTGTTACGTCGTGAAGAAGAAATTTCCATTGTCATTCCTGTTGGTATTCATAATGGGGAAATGATTCGGATGACCGGCTATGGAGAAGCAACTCAAAGAGGAACAACTGGAGATCTTTATATAAAAATAAATGTTGCGCCACATGCCATATTTAAACGAGATGGAAATGATTTGGTGATGAATTTAAATCTCAAACTTTCTGAAGCGCTTTTAGGAACAGAATATCCGATCCAGACTTTAGACGGCGATATCAAAGTTACTATTCCGGAAGGCGTCACCGTGAATGAAATTCTGCGGGTGCGAGGTAAAGGAGTGCCTGTTGGAAAAAATAAGCGAGGAGATCTTTTAATTAAACTCAATATCAAACTGCCTTCAAAAATTTCCCGCAAGTCTCGCGAACTCATAGAAGAACTCAAAAAAGAGGGGATATAAAATGATTCCTGAAAATATAATTTATATTACGATTTTAACCAGTCTTGCTGGATACTTTTTTTATCTAAAAGATATTTTTTATGGACAAACACGGCCGAATTTGGTTTCGTGGTTTATTTGGATGTTGGCGCCATTTATCGGAGTATTTTTTCAGCTTAAAGCAGGAGCTGGTCTTTCTGTCTTACCTGTATTTCTGGCTGGTTTCGGTCCCTTGATAGTAATAATTGTTTCTCTTTTTAGGAAAAATTCTATTTGGAAAATAAGCGGATTGGATATATTTTGTGGCATATTGGCCATACTGGCTCTAGTATTTTATGTGCTTACTCACAATCTAGGAATCTCGATTCTTTTCGCGATCTTAAGCGATGGATTGGCCGCTGTTCCAACTATTATTAAATCTTGGAAATTTCCAGAAACCGAAACAGCCATAGGTTACTTACCCGGTATTTTTAATAATATTTTAGGTTTGCTAATTATTAGAAACTGGAGCTTTTCTATTTATTCTTTTGGAATTTATTTTATATTGGTAAATGCCATAATAGTATTTTGCATATACCGAAAAAAAATTTTAAATTAAATTAATTTTTTGTCCTTGTGCGGTATCCTTAACTTCATATC
>Ga0172379_10007158_pt1 | contig 14615 bp, 10 predicted proteins | sample GrowelOW334metaG_FD_119756 | JGI IMG/M metagenome (GOLD analysis project Ga0172379, IMG submission 119756) | Groundwater microbial communities from an aquifer near a municipal landfill in Southern Ontario, Canada - Groundwater well OW334 metaG | ecosystem: Environmental > Aquatic > Deep...
CGTGCCGATGGCCAACGTCATCAACGGTGGTGCGCACTCGGATGCGCCGATTGATTTCCAGGAGTTCATGATCATGCCGCACGGCTTCGCCACGTTCAGCGAGGGACTGCGCGCCATCACCGAGATATTCCACGCGCTCAAGGGCGTGTTGAAGAAGAAGGGCCTTTCCACCGCCGTTGGTGACGAGGGCGGCTTCGCGCCGAAGCTGGAGAGCGCCGACGCCGCGCTGGACGCCATCGCGCAGGCCGTGAAGGACGCCGGCTACAAGCTCGGCAAGGACATCTTCCTCGCGCTCGATGTGGCCGCTTCGGAGTTCTACACCGGAAACGAGACCTACGTGTTCAAGAAGAGCAGCGGCCAGAAACTCACCGGCGACGAGATGGTCGAGTTCTACGCGCGCCTTTGCGCCAAGTATCCCATCGTGAGCATCGAGGACGGCTGCGCCGAGGGTGACTGGGTGACGTGGAAGAAACTCACCGACAAGCTCGGCGGCAAGGTCCAGCTCGTGGGCGACGACCTGTTCGTCACGAATGTGCAATTCCTCCGCAAGGGCATCGACACCGGCACCGCGAACGCGATCCTCGTGAAGGTGAACCAGATCGGCTCCCTCACGGAGACGCTCGATGCCGTGGAACTTGCGCACAAGAACGCCTATCGCGCCGTCCTCTCGCATCGCTCCGGCGAGACCGAGGACGCGACCATCGCCGACATCGCCGTGGCGACCAACTGCGGCCAGATCAAGACCGGCTCGCTCAGCCGCACCGACCGCACCGCGAAATACAACCAGCTCCTGCGCATCGAGCAGTTGCTCGGCAGGAATGCTGTCTATGCCGGTCGCAGCGCCTTGCCCAAAGGGCGCTGATTGGCGGCGAACGCGGCAAATCACCCACGGGGCGGCCAGGCGGCCGCCCCGTTTCGTTTTGGTTTGGTGGCCGCAAATAGTTCAAATCTTTGCTGGCGGATGCCTCGGGATGAGCAGAGGGTGCATCGTCGGCTCCAGTCTGGAGGCGGCACGCAGTGGCAGATCATACAAATAAACCGTCGTGGAAACGCGACATAGTCGGAACGCAGTAATATTATGAAAACACAAACCTCCCGCAAAAGCGGCTTCACGCTCGTGGAAATCATGATCGTGGTGGCCATCATCGGTCTGCTCGCAGCCATCGCCATCCCGAACTTCGTGAAGGCGCGCGCCACGGCGCAGAAGAACGCGTGCATCGCCAACCTCAAGCAGGTTGACGGCGCGGTCCAGCAGTGGGCTCTCGAACAGAAGAAGCAGGCCACCGACACCTACGCCCTCACGGACACCACGCTCCTGGCTTACCTGAAGGGCTCGACCCTGCCTGCCTGCCCCGGCGGCGGCACCTACAGCGCCGGCTCGACGGTTTCGGGCGCGCCGACCTGCAGTTTGTCGGCCAGCGGCCACACGCTCTAATCGGCAGTTAGTGCCGCGCGGCGCGACGGTCTGAAAAGCCGTGCGCGCACGCAACCAATCACGCCACGGGGCGGTCGCAAGACCGCCCCGTTTTCACTGTGTGGATTGTGATTCAAATCCATTTTCAACCGGAACCCGGCCATGGTTCAATTTGACTGGCATGAGCATCGCCCTCGAACAGCACCAGATTGAGATCGAGGCCAATCTGCGGGCGTGGCAGGCGAAGCCGCTGCTGCGGGAGGTTTACTCGGGGTTCTACGAACGCATCGTGGCCCAGATGGACACCTCGCTCCCGGGGCGCATCGTCGAGATCGGATCGGGCGTGGGGAACCTGAAATCACGCCTTCCGCAGTCGATCAGCACCGATCTCTTTCCCAACCCCTGGCTCGACGTGGTGTGCGACGGCTACGAACTGCCGTTCGCGGACGGGAGCCTGTCACATCTGATCCTGTTCGACGTGTTCCACCACCTGCGGGCACCGGGCGCGTTTTTCAAAGAGGCACGAAGGGCGCTGCAGCCGTGCGGGCGCGTCATCGTGTTCGACCCGTTTATAAGTCTGGCGAGCTGGCCGGTCTACGGGTTGCTGCATCACGAGCCGGTGGCCATCCGCGCGCCGATCAATCATGCGGTGGAGCTCCCGCGTCCCCGCGATTACTACGCGGCACAGGGCAACGCCACCCGGCTGTTCTTCCGGGGCGAGGGGGCTGGCTGGCCGGAGGGCTGGAACGTGTATCATCGCGAAGCCTTTTCGGCCTTCCACTACGTGCTGTGCGGCGGCTTCAGCAAGCCGGCGATGTATCCGGCACGAATGCTGGGAGCGATGCTCAAGGTGGACAGGGTTCTTTCAGGCTGTCCCCGCCTGTTCGCGGCGCGGTGTCTCGTCGGGCTGACACCTGCATAGGCGACCGATGGGCGTGGCTTTCGGAAAATTTATCTTCTCTGACTGTGTCCGGTGGAAGAAGTCGCTGGGCTTTGCTGGCTGCGACTCTTGCTGGTGTGCCGGTAAAACGAGGTGGGCAGGCAGCAGCCTCGGCAGATGCCTTGAACATGCTCGTTGAGCTGTCGGAGCAAGGCGGTCAGGAAGATGGCGAGGCGGGACGGTGCGGCCGATGACCGAGTCCGCCTGCGCGCTGCAATGCAGCTCAGAACTGGAGGCGGGCGTCGTCCTTGAGCAGCGTCTCAAGGTTCTTCCACTGCGATTCGTTCATGGTGTTGAACGAGTGAAGATAGACCTTCACCACATCGGGGGAGTGTTTGGCGAGCAGCGTGTCCACGGAGGACTTCAGCTTCGTGTCATCCACCGACTCGGGGAGGTTGTCCACCACTCCATCCTTGTGGGCAATGCCGACGCCGTCGAGGAAGCTGGCGAGCAGGCTTTTGTGGGCCTTGAGGAGCCAGCCGCGGAGCATGGTGCCGGCGGCCATTTCCATCCCGGGGCGGCTGAGATAGCCGACCATTCCGATGTGCCGCTCCTTGCGGGGCTGCCTGTCCAGGAAAACGGGGCGCACCTTGCGCGCGCTGGCGACGGCGTTGAGTGTGGCGCGGTAGAGTTCGCGGTCGTTGGTGTGGGCGTGTTCGAGGATGTCCGCCGCGAGCGCGGGGGGCATGAAACCGAACAGTTCATGGGAAGTAAGCATACGTGTCCGTCTAAAACAGAGGCGGGAGTGTATTAAGGGCCGATCAAAGCGCAAGCCCGCACGCGGTGAACGGAGGGCGTCGGAAAACCGGGCGACACCTGGGAAGGAAGCGGCCTGGCACCGGAACCGGCCTTCAGCGCAGCCGGTAGACGATGCGCGCCTTCGACAAGTCGTAGGGCGACATCTCCATCTTCACGCGGTCGCCGGCGGTCAGGCGGACGAAGCGCTTGCGCATCTTGCCGCAGATGTGGGCGAGGACCTCGTGCTGGTTGTCGAGCTTCACCCGGAACATCGTGCCGGGCAGGACGATCGTGATGTGACCTTCGACGGTAATGGGTTCTTCCATGGGAAATTGAAATTCGTTGGGTGCGGTCCGCAGGGAGAAAACGAAAAGGTGCGGGAAGCCTCGCGGCTTCCCGCACCCTGCGAAAACCAACCGGCCGGATTAGTAACGGCGCTCGCGGCGCTCGCCACCACCACCGTAGCCGCCGCCACCGCCGCCGCCGCCGCTGGAGCGGGGACGCTCTTCACGGGGACGGGCAACGTTCACGGTGAGGTCACGGCCGCCCATGTTCTTGCCGTGGAGACCGGCAATCGCCGCCTGGGCGGATTGATCGGAGTCCATGGTGACGAAGGCGAATCCGCGTGACTTGCCGGTCATGCGATCCATCATGAGGTTGACTTCCATGACGGTGCCGTGTGCGGCGAAAGTGTCTTGAAGGTCGTTCTCGGTGGTATTGAAGGAAAGATTTCCTACAAACAGTTTGTTGTTCATGTGATGACTTTGACTAGACCCACTCCTGCTTCGCCGACTGTTCCCGAACTACCGGGTTTCAAATCATCACCGAACCACGTTCACCTGACGATTCACCATGCCTAGCTAACCTTGAGCAATCTAAGTGCAAGCGCACCCTGACGGTTCGCCGGGCGAATACAACAGTTATTCTTGGAAATCTTCACCCCCGCCAAAGTCATGGCCTGAACAGCTCTGACACCGCCAGGTTCAACGCGGGCAGCAGCTTTTCCGTGAGCGTCTCGCGTCCGGCGTGGATGTGCTGGAGCACGAGGCCGTGCGGGCTGCCGTGATACACCTCCACGTTGTCGTAGCGCGGGTCCACCATCCACAGGCGCGGGACGGCGAAGGTCTCGTAGAGTTCCTTCTTCGTCACCGTATCCCAGCGGTGATCGGTGGAACTCACGACCTCGGCGGCCAGCCAGAGCTTGCCCGTCGCCGCCGTGACGAGCGCGAGATCCGGGCGCAACAATGAGCCGGGGGAAATCTGGACGATGGAACGCGGCGCCAGCAGGCGGGCGACGGCGCTGCCCGCCAGTGCCGCGGCGAAGCCGGCGTGCAATGCCTGGCAAACCGCCTCGTGCCGGCCGGCGGGCACGCGGCGCAGGACAGTTTCACCCTCGATGATCTCTTCGTAGTCGGAGCTCAAGCCGGTGTTCGGTAATCGGTGTTCAGTCAGGCGTGGTCTGGGCGGCCTGACAAAAGGCATTCAGCCGACGCGTTCTGCCGGGGCCAGTGTGGAGTGACTGATCCGCCGCAATTCTCCGCAGCCGCCTTTGATGATTCGTGTCTGGCTTCATCGGGGCACGATCTCATACGGGATGGCGGGCAGCGCGCCAAGGGAGATGCGCCGGCGGTTCGCCGGCCCCGTTTGGGTTCCTGCCGCGGCAGGGGGCTCTGCGGAGGCTTTGATTATGAGGTTCCCTTTGGAGCCGGGTTTGACTTTGGCCGCGTCGGCTTGGAGCGAAATCTCCGTCGATGACGCATCCTTGATGCTGATTCCGTCCGGTGGTTCGCTTAACTCGAATTCGATCTTGCCCACCAGTGGTCCGGCCGGCAGTCCGACGCGGACACGGGCCGTGCCCCCGACAGGGATTCGGACGGGCAAGGTGCTGAGGACTTGGGACGCATCTCCGGCGCGAAAACGCCCGATGACGGCGACTTTCAGGTCCTTCGCGGCGACAAGGTGGCGGTAGGAGAACGATTGCATCACATCGTCCGCAGGCAGCGCGAAGTGCCGGATTTCGCGGCCCTGGATTGTCGCGTAGCCTTCGAGACGCAGGGAGAAGGGTGTCATCGCGGTGGATGGAGCATTGAGCGTGAACCTTGCCTTGTCCTGCTTCCCGGGAACCTCGGCCCCGGACAGCGAGAAGCCTTTGGGCGCATCCTTCAATCTCAGCGAAATGGGGCCGGCATATCCGTCCTTGCGAAGCGCATGGACTGTCACGGGGACACTCGCCCCGCCGTGAACGTTCAGCGCGGAAGGCGTGACCCTCAGCTCGAAGTCCGGTTGCGGCGGACTGAGTCGCAACCGGTAGCTGTGGAGCGCTCCGCCCCCGCGTTGGGCGTCTCGGATTTGAACGAAATAGGAGCCGGTTGAGGGAAGCGTGAGCGCCAGGTAGGAATCCGCGTGGTGCGTGTTCAGGCCGGCTCCCTTGTCCTCGTGGTCATCGTTGGACGCGATTTGCCTCCCCGTTCCGTCCGTGATTGAGAGCACGGAGTCGAGCGGGGAACCCAGCCGCCGCGCATTGATTTCAGCAACGATCTGATCGCCGGCCTTTCCCTCGAAGCGGAAGGTGTCAACGTCACCCGGAGGATCGATGCGCCCGTTGATGATCGTTGGAAATGAAACCGGTTGAGCCCCTCCGGCGGTGTTGTTGGGTTCGCTTTCAAAAATTTCAGGCAGGCTGTCCGCCGACACGGACACGCCGCTGGCAAAGCGGTCTGGCATCAACAGATGGACGCCCGGGGATTTGTCCCTGAGATCGACCGGCAGCTGCTTGAACGGCAGATTCCAGCCGGTGACGGCGACGTTCGTTTGCGTGCCGATCCTGCCACCCAGGGGGAAAATGCCGGCGACGAACGGTCGTTCGTCAATGCTGACGCGATAGACGAAGTCTTCGCGGCCACGATAGAGAGCGTCCCTGATCTCGAGGACATACTCGTCGCTCGCAGGAATTTTGTAGAAGAGCGTCGGGTCGAAATGCAGCCGTGAATCATCCACAGGGGCGAGTTCCCGGCCCTTGCCATCGCGCACCGAAACGATGGCCTGCAACCAGCCGGGCACGGCGTCGGGGATGTAGGGGATCAGATCCCTTGCCCGAACTGCGACGACCCATGACTGGCTTTCCCGTGCCTGAAACCGGTAACGGTCCAAGCCGCCGGGCGGGATCTGACCGTTCAAGGTGACCGGCAGCGTGATGTTTTTCTCCGGAGGTTTCGGGTCGAGCTCGGGTTCCATGCTGAACCTCGATTTTGGAACATCCTTCCAGTCCTTCTTGCTGGATTCCGGCAGGTCGCCCACCACGAACAGAAGCGGATTCGAGAGGCCGGCGGTCGTCATCACCCTGATCTCGCGATCCCCCGGCGCCGCGGTGCGGGACATGGTGACTTGAAGCGTGATGAATTCGCCCAGGGATGGATTGGTCAGCCGTCTTCCAAAGTTGGTGAGTTTCTGCTTTATCTCCTCGGCCTTCTTCGCCTCCTCCGAGGTCACGCGCTGGCCCTTCTTCCGCTTTTCCTGGATCTTGTCCAGTGACTCGCGCATTTCCTTCTGCTCGGCCGGCGTCACCTGCCGGTCCTCCTTGATGACCTTTGCGCTGACTCCGGCACCGGAGACGAAAACGGCGGTCGTGTTGTTGAGGGCGGACCCGCCGATTGTCACCTGGAACGTTGTCCCCTGCCGGCCGCCTGCGGGATACACGTAACCGATGTGGGGATCCTTCTGTGCCCAAGCGCACGGAACGGTCACGAACCACAGCAGCACTGGCCAGCAATACGAATTCATTGCGAATCAAGAACGCCGGTCGGAACGTAACCACAGATGCGGCGCAGATGAAGTCACATTTGGCGGAATCCCAACCATCCCGTGCTGTCGGCACGATCTTCCAAACGCTTGCCGCAGAGACCGGAGCCGGGTTCGCCGTTGACAGCCGCCTCCCTTGTCCGCTGAATCGCGGCGCAAGCAAACCGTAGCACTGACCAATACATATGAAATTCTCCTCCGCCCTGTTCTCACTGGCCGCCGGCGCCTTGATTTCCCTCCCCGCGTTTGCCGCCGACGAGACTGGCTTCAAATCCATCTTCAACGGCAAGGACCTCACCGGCTGGGAAGGCAATCCCAAGCTCTGGTCCGTGAAGGACGGCTGCATCACCGGCATCACCCCGCCCAGCGAAAAGGATCCCAAGAAGGGTGCCATCACGCACAACACCTTCCTCGTGAACAAGGAGCTGAACACGAAGGATTTTGAACTCCGCTTCAGCTACCGCATCGTGGCGGGCAACTCCGGCGTCCAGTATCGCAGCAAGGTGCTCGCGCCGGGAGAGTGGGGCCCCATCGTCGGCGGCTACCAGGCGGACTTCGAGGCCGGCCAGAAACACAGCGGCATCCTCTACGAGGAGAAAATGCGCGGCATCCTCGCCAAGCGCGGCGAGAAGACCGTCGTGAAGGACGCGAACGGCAAGGCCAGGGTCGAAGTCACCGGTTCCGTCGGCAAGAGCGAGGACATCCAGGCCAGGATCAAGCACGAGGACTGGAATGACTACGTTATCATCGCCAAAGGCAACCACCTCCAGCATTTCATCAACGGCATGCAGACCGTGGACGTGACCGACGAGGGCGGTGACAAGGCCGCGAAGGAGGGCATCCTCGCCCTGCAAATTCATCAGGGCCCTCCGATGACCGTCCAGTTCAAGAACCTCCGGATCAAGGGGCTGAAGTAGTTTCCTGTCTCCACCACCTTGAAAGAGCGCGTCGCAAGACGCGCTCTTTTCGTTTCACGGCACCTGCCGCGGTCATTCTCACAGCCCGGCGCATTCCCAGGGAAGCAAGAAAGGACGACATGGACGGGCAAATGGGCTTGGCAGTGCCGCCGTCGTTTGTTTCACTCGCCCCACGCATGAGATGTCGCGTTGTCCTCCCTTGGCTGGCTTGTGTGCTTGTCCTTTCTGGTATTGCCGCGCGGGCGGCGGAGGCCGGCGCGCGTTTCCAGATCGAGCAACTCACCAAGGAGGGCTCGCAATCGTTCGATTTGAACACGGGCCGGATGACCGCCCAGGGCGGCGTGCGCGTCCGCTATGAGACGGAGAAGGGGAAGGAAGTGGAGCTGACGGCAAACCGCGTCTCGCTCGACCAGGGCACGGGTGATGCGCAGGCCGAGGGCGCGGTTTTCCTTCGTGGCGACGGGCATCTCTGGCGTGGCGAGCGGCTCGAATACAACTTCAAGACGAAGATCATCAAGGCGGCCGAGTTCCGTTCAGCCGCAGGGCCGTTCCTGCTGGGCGGGTTTTCGCTGGAGGCATCCAAGGCGGACCATGTTTACAGCGCAACCAACGCCATCATCACCACCGATGACGTCGCCACTCCCGGTCATCGCATCCGCTGCCGCAGGCTGACCATCGTGCCGGGGGAGAGTTTTGAGGCGGAAGAGGCGACGCTGTTCATCGGTGCCGTGCCGGTCATGTATTGGCCGAAATACTCCCGCAACCTCAAGACGCACGGGGATTACTGGGTGGTCACGCCCGGCTACCGCAGCCTCTACGGTCCGTATGTGCTGGGCACGTATCATCATGCCTTCACCACGAACTTCAGCACCGACCTGCACTTTGATTACCGGCAGCTCCGGGGCGTGGGAGCGGGTCCGGACTTCAATTATGACGCGGGCCGCTGGGGCCAGGGCGGTCTCAAATTTTATTACACGCACGACGACCAGCGCGGCACGAACAGCTCCGGCGGCAAGCTGGACAACGACCGGCACCGCATCAGCTTCTCCCACCGGGCCGAGGTGCGCACGAACCTGACCGTCACCGCCGTGGTGCGCGAGCAGAGCGACGCATTTCTGATCCGCGATTTCCTCGAGCACGAATACCTGCGGAACACCCAGCCCAGTTCGTTCCTGGAGGTGAACCAGCTCTGGTCCAACTGGAGCCTGAACATCCTCGCCCAGCCGCGGATCAACGATTTTTACGAAACGGTCGAACGCCTGCCGGATGTGAAGTTCACCGGATTGCGCCAGCAGATCGGCGTCACGCCCCTCTACTACGAGAGCGAGAGCTCGGCGGGTTACTACAGGCATTCGTTCGCCGACAACATCGCCAACAGCTTCGCCGCAGGACGCGCGGACACCTATCATCAGGTCGTGTTGCCCTGGAACTTCTTCGGCTGGCTCAATGTCGCGCCGCGCGTGGGCGGGCGGCTCACGCATTACACCGACACGGAGGGGGTTGGCGCGACGACGACGGAGGCAAACCGGGGTGTCTTCAACACCGGCATGGAGGTCACCATGAAGATGCACACCACCCTTCCGGACAAGGACATCCCCTGGCTCCAGGCCAAAGGCATCCGCCACATCTTCGAGCCGGGCGTCAACTACGCCTTTGTTCCCTCGCCAAACCGGCTGCCGCCCACGCTGCCGCAGTTTGACAGCGAACTCGCCAGCCTGCGCCTCTTGCCAGTCGACTACCCGGACTACAATGCAATCGACGCGGTGGACAGCCAGAATGTCTTCCGGTTCAGCCTGCGCAACACCGTTCAGACCAAACGCAACGACCGTGTTGACACCCTGCTGAACTGGGCGCTCTACACCGACTGGCGCGTGCGTCCGCGCGCAGGGCAGGGCACCTTTGCCGACGGCTTCTCCGATCTGGACTTCAAGCCGCGCGACTGGCTCACGCTCACCTCGGAAAACCGCTACAACTTCGACGGCGGACACTGGCGCGTGGCGGATCACCACGCCACGATCTCACCCGAAGACAACTGGAGCCTCGCTCTGGGCCACCGCTATATCCGGAGTGACCCGCAATTCCTCGGCGCGCCTGGCAACAATCTGATCACGACCCGTTTTTACTACCGCATCAACGAGAACTACGCCCTGCGCACCCGGCACTTCTTCGAGGCGCGGGACGGCCGGATGGAGGAGCAATACTACACGGTTTACCGTGACTTCCGCAGCTGGGTCGGCGCGTTCACTCTGCGCATCCGCGATCTGCGCAACGGCAGGCACGATTACACCATCGGCTTCACCTTCGATCTGAAGGCGTTCCCCCGCTTCAAGCTCGGCCAGGACAGCGAAAATCCATCGATGCTGCTCGGCGGCTAGGCGACGGACTCCGTCTTCATTCGGTCCAATATGCGCCTTCGTCCGTCGTGCAGTCACGACACCGTCTCAGCCGGAACGATGCAGTGGGAGCGACAGGAGCGCGGCATTCATGCCGCAGAAACGCCCGCCATGGCCGGGGCTCGCGTTTGCACCACGCCGGCTGCGGCCCGAACCGTTTGGTTCGTTCGCGCGGATGGCTCGGAAGTCCGTCAACCCTTTTGAATTCCACGCTGCTGCGGCATGAATGCCGCGCTCCAACTGCATGGTCCCGGCTCAGGGCTTGATCTCCAGCACAGCCCACGTTTCCACCTTGGGCAGGGTCAGCCGGACGCAGTCGGAATGCAGTTCAGGTTTCACCAACAGGGAACGCTCGCCGGGCCGGTGCAACATCACGGAGGCGACTTTGCCCCACCGCTCCGGTTGCAGGAGGGTGACCGTCATGTTGCTGTAAGATTCGCCACGCTCGCCATCGCCGCTCAGGTTCCAGTTCACCACATGGATGACAGCGGAACGGTTCGACTGGTTGACGCGCAGGAACGCATAGACCTGCTCCGGGGCCTCCAGTCGCAGCACGTCCAGTCCGCGCAGTTGGCAGATTGCCGCCACATCGGCGGTCGCCGGGACGAAACGGACGCGTCCCGCCCCGCGTGCGGCGTCGAGTGTCCTGAGGTCCTCGTCTCCGAAGCCGTTGGCGGGGCTGAGTTCCACGAGCAATCGCACGGCGCGCAAATCGGCGGCCCGCACCGGCACGCGGGCGTGTTTGCTGGCGCCCACGATCAGGTGAAAGGGGATTTGCTGCGCCGCAAGTTTGCGGCAATACGCGGCCAGCGCGGGTGGCGGCGCGTCGGCGTTGACGAGCACGCCGACTTCGGCCGCCGGTCCGTAGCTGTCGAACAGCGCGGGGTTCTCATGGATGAAGTCGTAGTCGGCGCCGTATTGCCCGCGGGTGCCGAAGTAACGCGGCTGGATGCTGGTGGCGTCGCTGCCCATGTAGATGTCCCATGGCACGAGGTGCGGCTGGCCGAGCGCGTAGGTCGTGGCGAGCGCCGCGCGAGTTCGTGCCGTGCCGTGCGGGATCGGCGAGACCACCTGCGTGATGCCGAAGGCCTCGGCGAGTTTCGCGGCAGACGCAAATTCCGCCGCGGTCTGGTGTGCAACATTCAGGGATGATTCGCCGACAAAGAAGTCCACCACATCCACGCCGCAGAGGTTGTGATAGGGATGGAGCTCATTGAAAAGGGCGTTTACCGAGACCGGGATATATTTCTTCGGCGACCACTCGTCCAGACGCCGGCGAAACTCGCGGAAGAACGCCCTCATGCTCTCAACCTGGAAGTCCACGAACAGCGGTGTCAGCGGAAGGGCGCGGAGTTTCACCCGATACGTCGTCGCGTCCGGCACTCCGCTGCGTTTCAGGTGCTCGCGGTAGTCGAACGTGCCGATGTCGGAGATGCCGAGCTTGCGCAGCTGCGCCGCGTCGTAGCGTGTCTTCAGCCACTCGCGGAAACCGGCGCGGCACGGCTCGCAGAAGCAGACGCCGGCGTTCAGCACCCAGCTGGCGTTCATCGCCCAGTCGTCCACATGCAGCATGTCCACGCCGGCGTCCACATGGCGTTTGGCGGCGTCAAAGAACAGCTTTCGGAACGCGGGATGATTGCAGCAGCCGGTGAAGGTCCGTGGCCCGAACGTCAGCATCCACGACGGCGTGTTCTTGTTTCCATCAAGGTCTTCGTGCCGTCCTGACGCATCGCCGCGTGCGAAACGGTTGGTGGTGGACTGTTCCTGACCCTGGAGGCCGTTGAGCGTGCCTTCGTAACCGACGCCTGTGGACTTGATGTCCGAGATGAATGCCGTCTCGCTGCCGTAAACCCAGAGGCACTGCGTCGCGTGGAACGACTTCATCACGTCCGGCGCTTCCTTCCGTTTCTGCCAGCGCACGGAGAATGGAATGTCCGAGCGCTTCAAGTGAAACCGGTGCGTGTCGTCCGCCGGCCGGGCCAGGTCATAAATGGGGACCGGGCGCGTTTGTTTTGCAGCGGCAACATCCGCCTCAAAAAATTCGCGCACTGCTTTCTCATCCAACGCCGATCCAAAGATGCGGACGCGGTCGAGCCAGCCCTGAAACGGGCGGATGCCGCCGAGTGTGCCGAGGACGAGCTGGCCGCGCGCGGCGGCGGCGTGCTCCTGACGCGGATGCTCGGCGCGCAGTGTGAGCGGACGTCCAAGACCGCCCCCATAGGCGCGCACGGTGTCCGGTCCGACGACCACGGCGGTGAATTCCCAGCCGGCCTCCGGATTTTGCCCGGACTTGCCGGCGAGCGGATAGGTGACCTTTGTTGGCGACGCTCCAAGCGCCAGGGCGGCGCCCATGAAGTCCCACGAGCCGTCCTTGGACAGCAACCTTGCGTTCGGACCGTTTGCAAGCGGGCTCTGTCGCGACCAGATCGCGAGCGTGAACGTGTCGAGTTTGTCGAGCGCTTCGTTTTGGAAAATCACGGCCCCGCCCGTCGCCGGGTCGGAAGCCCCCGTCCCGCCGTGCCGTGTCGCGGCCGTCAGATCAAGGCAGCCGCCGAAGGGCCCGCCGTCGAAGCCCGCATTTTCATCGCGTGCGTAAACCTTGAACGCACCCTCGCGTCCGAGTGATCCGGAATTCTTCAGGTCGCCCTCGAAATCGAAGAGGACAAGGGGCCTTTCGGCCGCAACGACGGGCCGGCAGCAGAGCAGCAGGAGCAGGATGATGAGGTGCATGGTGCGGTGTTTGAACCGCACGGACGCTATCTTCAGGGCGGCGATTCAACAAGCGGACGGATTTGTGTGTGGACTGGCTGCGGAAGTCTCCCGGCCTGCGGGAGACTTTGAAACACAGTTTCGGAAGTTGCTTTGTATGAAATTGCGGCGTCAATCTGACGTCGGAAGTTCCAGTAGCTTCTTCTGTGCGGGTTCGTGCCGGTGGTCCTTTGATTCCTCTCTTATGAAAACGGTGACTTCGCTTCTCGGTGCGGCGGCGTTCTTGCTGCTCGCGGTTTCCTCCTGTCTGGCTGCGGAAAAGCCACTTGCCGAGTGGACGTTTGACCGCCCCGGCGATGCCGGGGGCTGGCAGCCGAACGCGCATCTTACAAACGTCGTGGTCGCCAACGGCGTGCTGGCCTGCCGCGCGGTGGGCGATGATCCGATCCTGACACTTGGACCGCTTCTCAACTTCAAGGCATCGTCGAGGCAGGTCGTTCAAATCCGGCTCAAGGCGGATCGCGATGGAACGGCGGAGCTTTACTGGAGCAACACCTCGACCGGTCGTCTGGGCGGTTTCAGCGCGGAGAAAGTCACTCGCTTCAAAGTGGCGGGCGACGGTCAGTGGCACACCTACGGCCTGCTGCCGGGCTGGCATGCGGAAGGCAGGATTGTCCGGCTGCGGTTCGACGTGTATGACGGCGCGCGGTTCGAGCTGGATTCCATCCGCGTGCTGGGGCTGGAGACGTCTTCCGCGACATCGGTCCCGGATTTTGATTTCGGCAGGAGCGGAAACGGATGGCAGTGGCTGGACACCCAGGACGCGCAAGCCGTGCCCGTGTTGGTGGGCCGCGAGTTTCGCAGTTCGCCTTCGGGACTGCTGTTGAGCCCTCCGCTGCAAATCAACGCGGACGAACAATCATTCGTTGCCGTCAGGTTCGCGGCGGATCGCGGGCAGACGGCGACGTTGTTCTTCTTTTCGGAAAAGGCGCCTGGATTCCAAAGCTTCTCCTTTCCCATCGAATCGGACGGTCGCGAGCGGACTTACAACCTCAACATGTCCGCCGTCCGTGCCTGGCGGGGGCGCGTCGTCGGCCTGGGACTGCGCCCGGTGAATGCCACCAACGCGGTGGTCAGGCTGGGCTCGCTGAAAGTCGGCGATGCGCCGCAAGGTCCGCCGGAGTTGAAGCTGCTTTCGTTCGCGCTTGAGGATGCCCTGCCGCGCGCCGGCGTGCCGGCGAATGTCGTCGCCTGGTTCAAAAACACCGGCGGCCAGGCGGCGACGAACGTGAGCGCGAAGCTCAGGCTGCCCGACGGCGTGACGCTGCTCGAAAAGCCGCCGCTCAACACCGGCGCCACCTCGGCGGATTTTGAGGAGAAGACAAAATTCTCCTGGATCGTGCAGGCTGGCAGACCGCTCGAAGGCAAGATGCAGCTTGAACTCACCGCCGCCAACGCCGGGGCCGTCACCGCATCCGCGCTCGTCAAGTTCACGGCCCGGCAGGAGATCGCGAAGACCGGCTACGTGCCCGAACCAAAACCCGTGCGCGGCCCGTATGATGTCGGAGTTTATTATTTTCCAGGCTGGAAACTTGCGAGCCAGTGGCAGCCGGTCCGGTCCTACCCGGAGCGCAAGCCGGTGCTGGGCTGGTATCGCGAGGGCGAACCCGAGATCGCCGACTGGCACATCAAGTGGGCGGTCGAGC
>Ga0172379_10007159_pt1 | contig 14614 bp, 15 predicted proteins | sample GrowelOW334metaG_FD_119756 | JGI IMG/M metagenome (GOLD analysis project Ga0172379, IMG submission 119756) | Groundwater microbial communities from an aquifer near a municipal landfill in Southern Ontario, Canada - Groundwater well OW334 metaG | ecosystem: Environmental > Aquatic > Deep...
CGTCATGCCCGATCAAAAGAAAAAGATCGCCGAAGGGAATTATGGCGGCAGTATGAGGCTGGGGCAGTATCCGGCGAAGCTTCTTAAAGGCTCCGTTGCCGAGGAGGCCTATTCGGATGCGGCAGGCAAACCTGTCTCCCTTATCAAGGAACGCCATCGCCACCGCTACGAAGTCAATCCTAAATACATAGACAAATTGGAAAAAGCCGGCTTGGTATTCTCCGGAAGATCACCCGATGGCCGTCTCATGGAGATAGCGGAATTGCCGCGCGAGAAGCACCGGTTCTTCTTGGGCACGCAATTCCATCCTGAATTTCTGGCGCGCCCTCTGGCGCCTCACCCTCTCTTTACGGGATTCATGAAAGCGGCGAAGATGAGGAATAAGGAAAAGAAATAACCGCTACCACAGGAGCGGAAACATGGAGAAGACCGTTCTTGCCGTATCTTACTTGAATAATATCGCTTTTTAGCGTATTTTATAGTGGCGATAGCGCGCTGTTTTTGATCTTTCCATATTGCGGGATCGTCTAATGGTAGGACACAGCTCTCTGAAAGCTGTTATCTTGGTTCGAGTCCAAGTCCCGCAGCATTTGAGAAATAGTAGGGTTTTTGGGTATGTTTGCGACTAACTCATACGGACTTTTGAAGCTGTATTGAGCCACAGTTTTGTTTGTGATGATTGCGTTCGAAAGTAATTTTTCTAGAGTTCTGCGCTTTATCTCATCTGAAGCGTTGAGATAGCTATCGGCGGCTTTGTTGCAATCTAGAAATACATTTTTGATCTGTTCGATAGTAACTTCCGGTACGGCTCCATTTTCAATTTCCTTGATCTGTTTTTCAAGTTCAACTTTACGATTAGCAATCTCACGCATTTTCTCTTCATATAAATCTTTGCGGAGCACTTGTGATGTGTAGCTGTCAGTAAGCATTGATTCTTTAGCTGGTAGTCCGGATAACTCATTCTTCAAGTTGGATGTAGAAGTAGCCGTATAGGTCAGTTTTGCTTGATTCTGAGCTTTGTACGCCTCGAATGAGAGCTCGATTAGTTCAGGTTCAATTTTCAATTCCTGGAAAATATTAGAAAGCATATTGTCGATGAATTCGGAACGCATAAAATTCTTCTTTTGGTCACAGATGCCTTTGCCATTGGTGCAGTGGTAATAGGAAAAGCCTTTTTGAGTTTCAGCAGTGATGATACAGCCGCATGTGCCACAAATGAGAAAGCCACGAGCTGAATAGAAATGAGATCTTTTACGAGAATGAAGCCGGCCGTGAAGAATATCTTGAGCACGATCGAATATTTCTCGAGTAATTAAAGCCGGATGTTTTCCTTCATAGACTTTGCCGTCTCGCTCCATTAGACCAAGGTAAAATTTGCTGTTCAAGATGCGATGGATCTGATTTTGGAAAACTTTGTAGCCGGAAGCGGTTCGTAAGCCTTCTTTGTAAATAATTTCGGCTATCTCTTTCAGGCTATGCGAGCCGGTGATGTAGAGCTCATAGACTCTCTTCACATATAGTCCGCGCTTAGGATCAATGACGACTTTCTTCGTGGCCTTGTCGTTCAAATATCCGAAAGGAGCATGATTCGGCCATTCACCACGTTCAAGTTTGGCTCGATTGCCTCGTTTAACATTTACGCTCAAGTCACGGATATATTGGCTAGCCATGGCTTGCTCAATGCTCATGAGGAGAACATTGTCAGATGGTAGGAAATTCTTCTCAAATGTTCTGATGCACTGGATTTTGCCGTTTTGTAGAAGCCATTGAATTTGCCCACCATCAACTGGGTTACGAGTAAGGCGATCAATCTTCCAGCAAAGAATAGCGTCAGCCTTGCCGGCGGTGATTGAAGCGATCATTTGGTTAAAAATAGGTCGGCCAGGTTCTTTTGCAGATCTGCTTTCTCGAAGTGTTTCAACAACGGACAAATTCAAAGTCTCGGCCAACCTTTTCAGCTCGGCTTCCTGTGAATCAAGCGATAGCACCTGCTTGTCTTCGGTATCAGTGGATTTTCGGCAGTAAATAATATATTTCATGGTGTAAGTCTACTCTCAATATTTTCTTCTGACAATTTTTTCGGTGGATTTTCTGTGGAGAGTCTGTAGATTCTGTGACGAGCTTTACCCAACCAGTGTGTGTCATACGAGTTATCAATTTCCGGAGTGGCTACACCGAATTCTTCTAGGAGTACATCTATGCCGAAATTGGATATGCCGCCTTGAATTTGAGGACGGATGAGATTCCTGGAGCAGACATAAGCTTTCTGGTGCATCAATCTCCTGTCTACGAATGATTTGGCCATATACTTGGTCAGATATGACGATAGTTTTTCATTTCCGTCAGTCATTTTGAGGTAAATAAATCCATGTTTCCAGAGTCCCGCAACCAATCTGGTAGATCGCTCTTCTTCAAAGACACTTTTGGGTAATCCCCAGATGAGAGCGTGGAAATGAACAGCTCCACGTTTTTGAAATTCGGGGACTGCGATGTACCGCCATTCTTTGCCAAATCTATGTCGTAGAGCCTGGATGAAAGCGCCGAAATCTCTGTAGCCGAGGCGTAGGTCTTCTTGGTTGTCCCGGTACGTCGCAGTAAGGAGTAGAGGATATTCAGTTCCGGTGAGGTTAGCGAGGACGAGTTGTCTGAAAACCATCGAAGCGCGATTTGCGTTATCTTTGCGCTTGCCTTCGAATTCCGTGGATCGTGATGAAGCGCTTGCATCATCATTAGCACCAGGAATTCTAGCGTGGCGTGTATTCTTTCTTCGTGCACCTTCAAATAATGTGAGATGTCTTTCATATGTGAATGTTTCGATTATGTTTCCGTAAGTAATAATTTTGTTGTAGCCCATTGTTTTTCTTCATTGTCTTAGGTTAGGTCTCTAGCAAGTCATCAAAGATGTTGCGGCGGACCGTCCCGAGCTAAAGCTACGGGAGCGGTTCCGCCTGCCAACTCCATGAATGATTCGTATAGACTAGCCAAGCTGTTGAGGTATGTGACAGCCGTTTCAGGCGAAATATCTCGACCGGATATTCTCCCGAAGTATTTTTGCGTTCTTGTTATGAGTTCTTGGCTGTATGGCTGTTCCATACGTACATTTACTCATGGCACTTTGTCTCTTTTGAACGTGGTAAAATATAAAATGGCTCAACATCTAGCTTTTATGTGTTGAACTTTCAGAAATCCATGATCACAGAAGAAGATAAGCTGATTAGACAGCCCCTTTTTGCTAAGGGTTGTTTGACATTCAAGGATTCTAGACACACCTTGATCCTTGATCGTGGATATTACCGATGTTCTGAACAGGTTAAGGGGAATTGCCAACACCATAAAGAGAAAATGATCAAAGTAAAGGATATGGTAAGAAGATTTGACAATCTGATAACGAAATTTGAATTGCCGGAAGGAGTAGCTGGTAAGGTCTTCGATGAATTGTTGATGGTTATGGTTAAACAATGGCGTAGATCAAGCCAACGAGATGTGCACCTGGAAGAGATTCTCGTATCTACAGGAAATATCATCATTGACCAAATAAAGAAGCGGAAGGAGATAAGTAAGACTGACTTTTTAGAATTTAAACGAACATTTTACACTCTGCTAAAAAATCAATACGAAGAAATGCTTTTCAATTATCTCCTTGATCCTCTTTTCACTTTGAACCCATGGCCCAAAGAACAAGATGAGATGGCGGCATTCCTCAGAAAATCTATGGGCATAAATGTACAAAGAATACGCATAAACTTTTCATGGCATGTACGCAAATTATATCTTTCGGATGATGGCCAGATTGATAGTATGGAATTTGAAAACTGGAGTTGGTATGTAATGCAATATACCAAGCGACATATCCCAGAATTTATGGCTGATTTTAAGAATGGATTTATTATGAATACGAGACAATTTAGCACCCTAGACTTTTTCGATGTTGCCGATGAATTCAGTCAGAATGATTTTAGAAATGCTTTGAGTTACAGCGCATTTGCGACAAATTATGCGAAGGAAAAGATACTACGCAAGATTTTTGATGGTTTCGAAGATCTCAAACCAAAAGCAAAGATTGAATATCTGAAAAAGTTAGATGGTCTAACAAAGCAATCTTTTTATGCGTATTTTGCAACATTGAACAGGATATAACTGAATGTGGCGCCTCCCGCCCCAACAGCTCTTTCAATCGCAGGAAAGTCATGCGCAGGCCGCTTGCTCGGAGCGCTTGGTATGACAGGGTATGGGCGCGTACACCTCCGCCCTAATGGAGTATGTGGCGCGCCTTACGCTCCTATTCGTACTGCTTCGCGCATTTCCCCAGTTGCTAATCGCAACAGGGGTGCGCTACGCAGTACCAACAGTAGCTAGGCGCGAATAGAGTCCGTGGTAACGGGCGGAGGTCAACGCGCCCTTATCTACCAAGCGGCCTGCGCATCACTTTCCGAAAGAGCTGTAGGCGCAGGAGGCGAACCCACCAACATCTTTCATTTTATGTCAAAAAATGCTAGATTAAGCGCTATATATGGCAAACAGTAATCTGGCAAACGCAAAACGAGTAAAGGACGATGAGTTTTATACTCAATATAGCGATATTCAGAAAGAGATTGAAGCGTACTTGGAATACGACTCCGATGTTTTTCGTGGCAAGGTAGTATATTGCAACTGCGACGATCCATTCGAGAGCAACTTTTTCCGTTATTTTGTTCTCAATTTCAATAAGCTTGGATTAAAAAAGCTTATCACTACTAGCTACAAGCCCTCGCCTGTGGCCAACACACAACTAGGATTATTTGGAGATGATAAAACCCTTACTGAATCAAAAGGTCGTCCAAAAATAACAGCCAACAAATTTCTTATTAACGAAGTGCACGACGTAGACGGTGATGGAGAGTTCAACTTGAAAGATGTTGCCAATCAGTTAAAGGCAAATAAACATAATGAATGGATGCCATTAGAAGGCGAGGGTGACTTCCGTAGCAAAGAGTGTATAGATCTACTTAAACAGGCTGACATTGTAGTAACTAATCCGCCGTTTAGTTTATTTCGAGAATACCTAAAACAGCTTGTCGATTATGATAAAAAATTTCTTATTATAGGTAGTATGAATGCTTTAAAATATTCAAGTATATTTCCCTTACTAAAGAATAACAAAATTTGGCTTGGTGTCTCTAATGGTGCAAAAACTTATATAAAACCAGATAAAACTGAACAAAAAATGGGTAATACTTGTTGGTTTACTAATATAGATCATGGACGACGTCATCAGCCGTTGCCCTTGATGAGTAGAGCAGAAGTGATTAAATTTATAACAAAAAAGCCGTTTAAAAAATATGACAATTATGATGCTATAGAAGTTTCGCAGGTTAAAAACATTCCAAGTGATTATATGGGGGCAATGGGAGTGCCTATTAGTTTCTTAGACAAATATAACCCAGAGCAATTTGAAATCATCGACATGCTAAATAGATATACTTTATTGGATGCGCAAGGTACAAACGAGGACGTAAGAAGAAGACATTCACATACATGCAATATAAACGGCGAAGCTGTTTATTCAAGGATTGTAATTAAACATAAGAAAAAATAATATGAAAGGAATTATTTACATAATGACAACAGCCGTTTCTGGCTTAATAAAAATAGGTCAAACTGGCACCGGTAATTATCAAGAACGAATGCGAAATCTTGAGGCAAACGGTTATTATAATGTTTCTGGTCTAAAAAGATTTTTTGCAATTGAACTTGAAGATTATAATGATAAAGAAAATCTTTTAAAGGAAATTTTTAACAAACATCGGGTTGGGGATAGTGAATTATTTGCCCTTGATTATGATTTAGTGCGACAACTTTTGTTATCATTCGAAGGTAATGTGATATATCCTAAAGATATAAACAAAGAAAAGGAATTTGACGAGGTTTCGAAAGCAAGAGAGCAAGGAGTACGGTTTAGTTTTTATAAAAAAGGAGTTAAAAACGGAGAAGAAATTGTTTTCATAGCTGATAAAGAAATCACTGCGAAAGTAGTTGGTGAACGCGAAGTGGAATATGGTGAACAAATTTGGAAACTTGCACCACTAACGTACAAAATATACGAACAAAAAGGAGGATTAAATGAGAGTGGTGCATATCAAGGAGCTGCTTATTGGCAATATAAAGGCAAAAGATTAAGAGACTTACCTGATATTAGTTAAATCAAATAATATGAAAACAACTTTAAAAACAAACATTACTGTTAAAGATATTTGCGAGGGATTCGTTTACAACGAACTTGAGGGTAAAGGATTATTTGGTCTATCTGGCAAGCTCACTATTCAGCCGGAATACCAGCGTAACTATATATATGCCTCCGATGGCGGAAAAAGAGAAGTTGCAGTTATTGAATCGATCTTAAAAGGATATCCGATAGGCTTGATTTATTTTAATAAAATAGACAACGAAAAATTTGAAGTTTTGGATGGTCAACAGCGTATCACTAGTGTTGGACGTTTTCTAACTGGCAAATTTGCCATTCAGGATGAGAATGGAATGCAATATTTTGAGGCTATGGCAAAAGACAAAAAAGATAAGATATTGGAAACTAAATTACTTATTTATGAATGTGAGGGAACAGAAAGCCAGATAAAAGAGTGGTTCAAGACAATCAATATTGCTGGAGTTCCGCTTGTGCCTCAAGAACTGTTAAATGCGATCTATTCCGGACCATTCGTTACGTTGGGTAAGGAAGAATTTAGTAACAGTCAGAATGCCAATATTCAAAAGTGGGGTGCATACATAAAGGGCAGTGCGAATCGACAAGCATTTTTTGAGAGAGCTCTAGATTGGGTAAGTAAAGGAAATATTGATGATTACATGAGTAGTCATCGCAATGATAAAAATATCAATGAGTTAAAAAAATATTTCAATAGTGTCATCGATTGGATCTCTAGTGTATTTACCGATATAGAAAGCGAAATGTCCGGTCTTGAGTGGGGACGACTGTATGAGCAGTATCATAAGAAAGCCTATGATTCCAAGAAGGTGTCAACCGAAGTGCGTAAGCTCTATGGTGATCCGTATATCAAAAATCGCAAAGGTATTTTTGAGTACATTCTAGGAGGTTCTACTGATACAAAATTGCTTGAAGTCCGAATTTTTGATGAAGCAGATAAGAAAACTGTTTATTTAACACAGACTGCTAAAGCAGAGAAAAAAGGTGAATCAAATTGCTCGCATTGCGCTCTCGGACACGATGCCAATAAGGAAAAGATTTGGAGTCTAGGTGATATGGATGCCGACCATGTAGCCGCTTGGAGCAAAGGTGGTAAGACAACGATAAAAAACTGTGAGATGTTGTGCAAGACACATAATAGGGCAAAGGGAAATAGGTAAAAAAGACAATTAAAAAACGGAAAAATATGGCTGAAGAATTAAAATTCAAATTTCTAAAAGATGTACCACTTGGAAATGGCCAGGATGGTGTTTTTGGTTTCTATCACAATAATGTTGCACCAGCCCTAAAGGAGATATTGGAAAACGATTCTTGCGTTCATACTATAGGACTTTTTAGTAAATGGGGTACTGGCAAAAGCACCATAATTGAAATGATTCGCCATGACTCGGGTAATCCTATGTTTGTATTTGATGCGTGGAAATATCAGGAAGACTCTCTACGAAGAATTTTCTTGATTGAATTAGTTAATTTCCTTATTGACCAAAAACAACTTCAGCCAGACGATAAAAAAATTCTTGACCCTCTTTATAAATCAACTGAGGAGAGCTGCGAAGTAACCACCAGTGAAACCTCAGCAACGACTGTCAGTTGGGTTAGAAAGATATGGTTATTTTTAAAAACCAATTGGCTCTTAGTCTTGGCTTTAGCATTAATCATTATTTGGGTCGTTCTCAATCTGGTGTTTAAAAATGCTAATTTAGTTATCCAAACTATTAAGGACTTTGCGGCCGTTATTGCTTCGTTTTCCATACTGGCAGTTTTCTTCAAGGCTTTGTTCGAAAAAATTTGGGAACGTTCAGTCGAAAAGTTTTTGTCATCCCTAAATCCATTATCGACTATTAAAACAAAGGTTGAAAAAGAGGAACGATTAAATTCACCGGAGCAATTTGAGGCTTTGTTTAGACAGATACTTAAAAAAGTAAATAAAAAAGTTGTCATAGTTTTTGATAATATCGATCGTGTTCAGGGCGACGCAGCAATAAAAATTCTTTCAGCCATTAAAACATTCCTTGATCCGGCTGGTGTGCCCGGTCTTGTTTTTATAGTTCCATGCGATTCGGAAGCTATCATGAGCCAGATCAGGAGTTTCTATGGTGGTCAGGACAATGAGGGCTTCGACCCATCCGAGTATCTTAGAAAATTATTTAATGTTGTAATTTGGACCCCTGAGTTTATCGAAGCTGATCTTCATGCGTACATCAAAAAATTAATTAATGATACAGGCGATATAAAAAGCCTACTTCAAGGTCAAGATTCAGAAGATATCGTTTATGTAATTAGCAATGCTTTTTCGAATAATCCTCGCGAGATCAAGCAGTTTATAAACAATTTAATCGCGGCGATGGTACTTGCTTCTAAAACTGAGGTTTGGCAAAGAATTAAAGACAACATTGCATATCTCGCAAAGGTGTTGGTATTAAGACAAAAATTTACATCTGCCTACCGCCGATTACGTGATAAATGGTTTGAGCCCGAAAACATTATCAATGATGGCGACCCGGCAGATTTAAAAAATTTTATGCTGAACACCAGTCGCATTACAGTTTCTAACGCTCGGCCATTTATTTATTTCAAAGAGCCAACAATCTATCGATCTCTTACGAATTCAGACGAGATGGTTCTAAATCTTGCTGACGGCAATAGAGATAAATTTAAAGAACTTGCAAACGCAGAGTCCAATAAGTCCCAACTTGTAGATTTTGTCCGACATTTATTACGCGAATACAGAAGCCAGAGAGAGATATTGTTTAAAATATTCACGACTCACCTAGAAGCCTTCCACGAATTAGGAATTACACCTTCGGCCAAGGTTTATTATGAGTCTCTCGCGCGTGTATTAGATGCCGATCTTTGGCAGTTTTTTACCCAACTCCCAACTAATTTAATTTTCTCCGACCTTCTTACTAAGCAAGAATTAGATAGTCAATTCCGTGCGCCTCTAATCAAACGCTATGTCCTGGCCGTTGGAGCTGAAGAGCTTCGTAAACCAACAATGTTAGCCAAACTGAAGGATATTCTTACGAATTTAAAGAATCAGGTTTTGCTCATTGCAGACGAGGACAAAACTCAGCTCGTTAAATTCATAGAAGAACATTTTTCAACAAACTTCGAAGTTGTTTCTATATTTACGACACTTGAAGAACAGATGGCTTTTATCTCTCCCCAGGCCTTTGATAAATTTATTGCCAGTCTTAACCGTGACAGCATATCGGGGCAGGTGGAAATTATTAAACAATTTAAAGAGTATATTACCAAGAAGAATAAATTTGGTGTAATTTTGCAGAAAATTACCGAACTAATAAACAAAGAGACCACCGAAAGTCCAGATTACCGAGAAGAGAAAGAAACATTATTTGCTACATGTGGAAATATATTCAGCGAATTTCAAGAACAATTTAAAACCGCTAACGACGATATAAAGATCCAGCTGACTAAAAACTTCATTCAAGCCTTCAATAGCATCGGGGTTTGGGATAATCGTACTAGCGTGGTTAATAATTTACGGTGGATTAGTTTCTATGCTCCGGAAGCACAAAAAAATGAGCTCGTATCACAAATTAACAGTTATTTCCAAAATGCTAATGCTACAAAGATCGGGGTAGTTTTTGACTACTGGAAAAAAGAATCTGCTGAAAAGTTTCTTTCTACCTATTTTAAACCATTACTCTCTCGTAGCATGAATGATAATGCAATACTTGAAGTTGTATATAAGAAAGCGGACAAAGATAAAAAAGCTGAGTTACTACAGAATCTCATTAATCAAAAAGGTGCAAACAGTCTGGGCTTTATTAAGGGTTTAGCTGATAATTTGCCGGATCGACTGGCGGTAGTAACGGCCCTATTAACCAAAGTCGTGTCACTTCCGTTCGCAGAGCAGGTTCAAATCTATGAGTACCTCTATAGTAAATTGAGTAAAAATGATTCAATTGAGCTAAAAGATCAAGCGGTCACCCAAATTAAAAATCTTATCAAAACAGATACCTTAGCCTCCCAAGAAGCGGGATTTAATTTTTTAATAAAATCAGACTTCTTGGGGGAAGAGAAAAAACGGGAAATTGCCAAGGAAATTTTAGATTGGCTCCGGCAACCCGGTAAGACACTCACCTCGGCTCATCATTTTGCTCTGAAAACAGTCGCTAGCTTAGTTGAGATTATGCAGGAAACTCCAGTAAAAGATTTTGTCTACACGCTTTTCGATATGCTAAAACCAGACCGAGATAAAAACTCTCTCCAAACAGCGTTGGGTCTCTTAGATGAGATTAAGCCATCATTCAGTGGCTACGAAAAAGATTTTAAAGACCTGCTGGCTCGTCTTAAAGGCTGGCCTGAAAATGAAAATAAGACTTTAGTTGTTGAGCGTATTCAAGGGCTTAAAGTCTCAAGTCCAAAGAAGGAAGAGAAGGACTTTTGGAAAGAAGTTGAGTCTTTAACTGCTGAAAAAGAGCCGGTCAGTGCCTAATCAAAATTTATGGAAATTGAATCCAAACAACAAATTCTCACCCGTCGAAAAGAAATCGAGCAGGAACTTATCGATATGATCAAAGAAACCGAGAGTGATTTTACTTTACAGCATGTTAAAGATACTATTTTCCATGAGGAAGATAATGATGATATGATGAAAGTGGTAGCGATGTTTGATCGTGGCGGAGACGCTTCAGAGTTAGATAATATTCTCGAATTGGTAACCGATGCATGGAATTATTTTCCGCATGAGGCTCTAAACGGATTGTCTCCAAGAGAGAAGATTTTGGAGTATGAGAATCAAAGGAAAGATAATAAATAAGAAGATTACGAGCTAGTATGAAGACTGATTTTAAAAATGATATCAAGATAAAGACCAGCACCAAATTAGAGACTACTTGGAACGTCGTCTTATTTAATTGTTATTGCCATTCATTTGATGAGGCAGTTGAACAAATTACTAAGGCCATTGGATGTAGTTCAGATCAGGCATACACGTACGCTCGTACAGCCGAAAGGAGTGGAGATGTAACAGTATTTAGCGGAAGCTTCAACAAGTGTGAGCAGATTGCAAGAACGCTTGGGTCAACTGGTTTGCAGGTTTCGGTTGCTCAATAGGTACTCTTTATGAATAACGGCTCAAATCCGTTCGGATAACATCCCACACAGCCAGCAAACAAATTTATGAAAAAGAACATAATAATATTCGATCTTGATGGGGTGCTGTCTGATTCTACGGATCACGTCTTGCAATTTTTTCTCAATATATATCCAACTCTGACGAAGGACATGGTGGATGAGATGCTAACTGGCAATTTCCCCTCGGAAGTTGAGAAATTAAAGTTGACACATAAACGAATTACAGAGACAGAAGAACAAAGAAAAAAGCGCAACGAAGAATATTCTAACAAGAAAGCCGGGCTTCCTTTGCATCAAGGGATAAAAGAGTTGCTTAAGGCCTTGCATAATAAATCCTATACTCTTGTCGTTAATACTTCTGCTTCAGAACGTAATTGTCTACCAGTATTGAGACAAGCGGGCATTTTGGATTACTTCGATGTTATTGCAACCAAAGAACTGTCAGTAAGTAAAACTGAAAAATTCAAATTAATTGCTGACAGATATGGGCTGCAACCAAATCAAATGATTTTTATAACCGACACTCTTGGTGATATCCGCGAAGCAGATGTGGCTAATGTTCCTACTGTGGCAGTCACATGGGGCGCACATGGTCGTTCTTTCTTTGAACGAGAGAAACATGAGAATCTGGTCAAAATTGTCGCCACAGTACCGGAGTTAAAGAGTTATCTTCTATCTCATTAATGTTCAATCCGGTTCCAAACGTCGTCCACGTCCCCCAGCAAATAAAACTATGCCACATATCCATGATAAAATTGATTTTGTCTCAGAAGTCTTTGTTGTCTATAAAAATAAAGTTTTGTTAAGAAAACATGACAAGTATAAAATCTGGTTATCGGTTGGTGGCCATATAGAACTAGATGAGGATCCGGTACAGGCGGCAATCAGGGAAGTGAAAGAGGAGGTTGGATTGGATATTGAAATAATTAACCATACTGGTGGATATAAAGTTAAATTAGGGGAAGATTATAGAGAACTCAATTTGCCTGTCAGCTTGAGTAGACATCGAATGACTCCGACACACGAACATGTTTGCCTCGTGTATTTTGCAAAATCAGATACGGATAAGGTGATTCCTGAAAAAGAGACTGACGAGTGGAGGTGGTGCACTTCAGAGGAAATCGATCATCTACAACCAATGAACGATAATACCAAATTTTATGCAAAAAAGCATTAGGAATGAATCTCTAAAAATTAACGTTTTCTAAAATATTGCAAAATAGTTCTAACTTCGTCCCACACAGCCAGCAAATTACTTTACAGCAGATTTCTTTTAGGATAGTCTGCAAACAGAAAGGAGGTGTTTCACCAATGAATCGTACATGTGGCGGTTGTACTGCCTGTTGCAAAACACACGGCGTGCTTGAAATTCAGAAAATGGCTGGAGTGTGGTGTCCAAAGTCAGCGCTAGGCAAGGGTTGTTCTGTTTATGCGGATCGGCCGAATGAGTGCCGCAATTTCGCTTGCGCTTGGCTCATAGGGCTTATAGACGAGCAGTACCGACCGGATAAGATCAAGATAGTGCCGGAATATAGAGCAGTTACAGGCATCGGTACTATCCTATGGCTTTGGGAAGTGAGGAAAGGTGCTATCAGGTCTAAGTTTGTTAACAAGTGGACGTTGCGCAACCTTTTGGTAGACAATTGTGTTATGCAGATTCCCTTAGTGGAACCTCCGGCTTTGTTTCTATCGGAAAAGCTTGGGGATTTGCAACAGACACTCAAGCTCAGTGTCGGTGAACGCCTCGTAGCTGTCTTACCGTTCACTGTTTCCATGAAATTTCTCTGGTAATCATCATTTTGGCGCTGGTGCAACTAGCGCTTTTTTTGTCTCACTTTTTGTCTCACTATAGACACCTCTCCACCTCTCGCTGCATACTGGTTCCAACATCGAACCAGACGGCCAGCACTTGACATAAAACACGAATAATGATACTGTCGCAACAGCGAAATTCAGATTGTAGGAACCTCTTTGGTTTCGTCTGATTTCAGAAAGAAGGATGTTATATGAAGCTCTACGAGAACACTGACAAAACACCGACAACATTCACAGGTCTGAAGAAATGGAAACAATGGAAACCCACTCTTCGCTTGCTCAAGAAAACCGGTAAGACCATAATGGTGGCAGAAGGTCCGGCGGCTATGGGTCGTTACTCCGCGGTGGTCCTGACTGGAGATGGTTTCCAGATCGAATCCGGCAAGTCGGGAATGACGGCCGCGTTCTCGAAAAACGCCACAACGCACACGTCCATCAGAACAGTAAAGGAAGTTCTGGAGAACGCCATTGAACTTAGTTGTCCGCTACCAGACGACTCTCCCGGTACACCGACGCCTTCGGAAAGCGAGATCATGGCAAAGGTCGTCAAAAAGATCGAAGCTCTCTTTAGCCCCAAGTAGTTGCCAATCGGTAATTAACTGCACAGTAATACGCGTTCCAGCCCCACGATCATTGTGGGGCATTTTTTGTATTTATTTGCTAAAATAGGTTCCAACTTCGTACCACACGGCCAGCAGTAGTATTCAATCAACACACAAGCCATCTCCACCCACACGGGACTTGGATAATCGAACCTAAGACCTACTTGTCATCATTTTCCTCTTGTTTGTCATCCCATGCCATCAGGATATCCTCAATAGACCAGAGGGTATCTTTGATTGCATCAAGACGGAAAATGATATTTTTGTCTTCGTAGGCATTGGTTTCGCGCATACTGTTTTAGGTATGGTTATTCCGCTCACGAATCGACTGGGTTCATGAACAAAGTCCGCGGCTGATAAATGACTTTGCGGAGTTAAGAGTAGGTCCGAACACGAGCTGGAAAAAGGAGGGATAATTTACCGAAAGAGGCAAAAAAGCACCTCATTTAGGATGCAAATGTACCCGTGTGCAACAACAATTGACAGAACCTATTCAATATGATAAAAACATCACAGAAAGGAACCTGAAAAATATGCGAAAGCAATTGTTGTGCATTCACGCCGAGCTGCTGGACTTTTGTTTGAAACCCAAAAACAAAGAAGAATGTGAGTTGATCACGGAGGATCAGTCGAGGGCTGAACGCCTGCTTCTTGCTGAGTTAGCAAGACATTTGACTCCTCGTGAGTACTACGTCATTGTTTCCCGGTTCACCGGACAAACAACAACTCTTATTTCTCAAGCTATGTCAGTGGGTATGTCAGCCGTCAGATCTACGGAAAGGACGGCCAAGGCAAAGATTGCTCAGCCCTGGAGACTCAGAGACCTTCGGAGGAGATTACGGTTCTCGGATGTTTCTGTAAAGAAAACAGACAGGGTCGATGATTGGTTTGAGGTTAG